>JAAIGF010148072.1_pt1 | contig 152952 bp, 107 predicted proteins | sample 6487441 | NCBI WGS metagenome assembly JAAIGF01 (sample SAMN13974129, study PRJNA590717) | phyllosphere metagenome | biome: pepper field; feature: multiple bacterial spot infested pepper fields; material: pepper leaves; isolation source: leaves from pepper fields | host: Capsicum annuum ... | reverse complement strand
TGCCAAACGCTGGAGCAGTATGGTATTTTGCTGCGCAAAAACCTTTTTTCATTTCACCTCGCGTTTATGATGCCAAACGCTGGAGCAGTATGGTATTTTGCTGCGCAAAAACCTTTTTTTATTTCACCTCGCGTTTATGGTGCCAAACGCTGGAAAGGACAGAATTGATATGTTAAATACTTCACCTCATATTCACTGGCAAACGTCTGCGGTTACGCGTGAAGAGCGTGAGCAGCGGTATCAGCAGCGCGGTAGATTATTATGGCTTACTGGTCTGCCAGGCGCTGGTAAAAGCACACTTGCTTTTGCATTGGAACGAGCTTTATTTGAGCGGAATAAGCATTGTTATGTACTGGATGGAGATAATGTACGGCATGGTCTGAACGCCGATCTTGGCTTTTCTGAGGCGGATCGTCATGAGAATCTGCGCCGAATCGGTGAGGTTGCCAAGCTGATGGTGGATGGTGGGCAGATTGTGATTGCTGCCTTCGTTTCGCCTTATCAGAATGACCGTGAGATGGTACGACAGATGTTCGCTGCTGATGACTTTGATGAGATTCACGTTCATTGCTCACTGCAAGTATGCGAACTACGCGATCCCAAGGGCTTGTACGCTAGAGCTCGCGCTGGACAGATTCAAGGCTTTACTGGTATTGACGCACCCTATGAAGCACCAGAGCATCCAGAGCTTGTGATTAATACGGAGCTATTGTCTGTGCAGGAAGCGACGCTACTCATTATGGAAACGTTAGAGCTTACGCAAGCTCCAGTATAGAGCGGCTATTGGCTAGGCATCGCCTATCTCCTGCTATCAGAAATGCCGATGCATAGCTCTAGCGCCTCTCCCGTTGATACACGATAGATCTCACCGCAGCCGCGTATCCGTTTACCAGTACAGCTTACGATACTCGGTCGGTGTCATATTTTCGCGTGCCATAAATTGCCGATTAAAATAGCTCACACTCGGATATCCCGCTTCCTCCGCGATCTGACCAATATTGCGATCCGGACGCTCGAGTAGCCACTGTTTTGCCATTTGCAGACGTGAGCGTGTGATGAATTCGAGCGGCGTCATTTCCACTAGCGTCTTGAATAGCTTACAAAAGTAATACTCACTTACCCCCGCACGGTCTGCCCATTCACGCAGCAAGAACGGCTCACATGCTTCCTGCTGCATCTGTGGCAACAAGCTGAGAATACGGCTTTCCGCCTTGCCTGCACGCGTTTTTTTGAGCGGTACCGCTTGATGCACGAACTCTGCCAGCACGGCATATGTCAACGTCGATAAGCGCGCCTGATGCAGCATTCGGTTATGTTCAGCCTCGGCCAGAAGCTCCAGATGCGCCCCTTCCCAATCCCCTCGTTGCCGTAGTGTCCACAACGAATGTCGATGAAATCCACGTTCGATCATATAATCATGCAGTCGTTCTCCATAAAAATGCACCCACCGTACATCCCACGGATCATCCTCGCTACTGTAGTAATGCTGCCGCTGATGTGGAAAATAGAGCACCGCCTGTCCACTACGCAGCTCATGCACCGTCCCATCTATTTCTACATAACCCTTACCTGCGGCTACATAATGAATATTAAAATTGTTCAAAGCTCCCTCCTCGCGCAGTACATGATGCTCGGCCTGATGGCTGTAGTGACCTACCGATTCAGGCAAACAAAAATAAGGTTGCTGCTTCAAGGTGAGCAGTACGCTTTGTCGATTCATCTCTTCCTCCTTAATGACAATATTGTACTAATTCTATTCAATATATTATCATTTCCAACTACGTCTCTATTTATTATAATCACAACATATAAGCCTTTACCATTATAAACGCAAGGTGAAATGAAAAAGGATTTTTGCATGGCAGAATATCCATACTGAGAACAATATAGTAGTACAGACAGGAGGATTCTTTTCATGAGTCAAGATCGTAAATTATGCTGGGGTATTCTTGGAAGCGCAAGCATTGCTGTTCGTTCGGTCATTCCGGGCATCCAGCAATCAAGTCTGAACGAAGTCACCGCTCTGGCCAGTCGCACACTGGAAAAGGCAGAGCAAACCGCAACGGAGCTCGGTATTCCGAAGCCATATGGTAGCTACGAAGAACTACTCGCTGATGAGAGCATTGATGCGGTATATATTCCACTGCCAAACCACTTACATTATGAATGGACATTACGCGCCGCTGAAGCGGGCAAACATATTTTGTGTGAAAAGCCACTTGCATTGAATGCCGAGCAAGCCGAAGAAATGGCAGCCGCGGCTTCCAAAGCTGGCGTACATCTGGCAGAAGCGTTCATGTACCGCCACCATCCACGGTATGTGCAGATTCGTGATATTATCGCGAGCGGTGAGATTGGCGACATTCGCGGTATTCATAGTACATTTACGTTTAACAGTAGCGGCTCGGATAGCAATGTCCGTTTCCACAAAGACTGGGGCGGCGGCTCGCTGTACGATATCGGCTGTTACTCGATCAGCGCAGCACGGATGATTCTGGGCAAAGAGCCTACGGCGGCAACAGTGATCGCTATGTTTTCGCCGAAGCATGGTGATGTGGATATGATGGCAAGCGGCTTGCTTGAATTCGACGATCATATCGGTGTTACCTTTGATAGCGGTATGTGGGCAGCGTTCCGCAACACGCTTGAAGTTCTGGGTACCGAAGGTACAATCGAAGTTCCTTCCGCTTATGTTAGCCCGGGTGATGAACGCTCTAACTTTTTTGTAAATGTAGGCGATCAACGCCGCGAGGTACAGGTGGCTTCGCTGAATCAATATTCGGCTCAGGCGGATGACTTTGCACGTACGGTGCTGAATGGGGACAAGGCGCTATATGGTGCTGAGGATGCGGTGCTTAATATGCGCGTGCTGGAAGCTTGTTTAAAATCGGCGCAGGAGCGTCAACGGATTACGCTTTAAGTCGTAGCGAGTTAGGACATTTTTCAAAACCTTAACCTCGAAAGGAAGTTGATTCTCATGAAACATATCGAAATTCCTGGTGTAAATAAGCCTATTTCTACTTTGATCAAAGGTTCGGATTATTTTACGCATGATGCGTATGAGAAGGTTTCGACGAACTTGAATGCTTTTTTGGAGATTGGTGGCAATACGATTGATACGGCTTATATTTATTGTGGTGGGCAGAGTGAGGAAGTACTGGGCAAGTTTATGCAGGAGCATAAAAATCGGGATTCGATTGTGATTCTGACGAAGGGTGCGCATCATGATCAGAATGGGCCTCGTGTGAATCCGGAAGCGATTCGTAGTGATCTGATGACGAGTCTGGAACGCCTGCAAACGAACTTTGTGGAGCTGTATGCGCTGCATCGTGATGATGAATCAGTACCTGTAGCGGTGCTGCTAGAAACGTTAAACGAGCATATCGAAGCAGGTCGAATTGGCGCGATTGGTGCTTCCAACTGGACATGGCAGCGTCTGCAAGAAGCGAATGATTATGCGGCTTCTCATGGCTTGAAGGGCTTTACTTTTAGCAGTCCGAACCTTAGTCTTGCCAAAGCTAACGAACCGTTCTGGGCAGGCTGTGTATCGGCAGATCAACAGACGCTGGATTGGCATGAGCAGACTCAGCTTCCACTTCTGTCCTGGTCATCTCAAGCACGCGGCTTCTTCACTGGACGATTCACACCGGAAGTACGAGACAATGAAGATCTGGTTCGCGTATTTTACAGCGATGACAACTGGGAACGTCTGCACCGTGCGGAAAAGCTTGCCGCTGACAAAAACACAACAACGATCCAGATCGCGCTCGCTTACGTGCTGAATCAGCCATTCCCAACCTGCGCTGTTATCGGTGCGCAAAATCGCGATGAACTCCTGTCCTGCGAGCAAGGCTCCACGATTACGCTCACACCAGATGAGATCAAATGGCTCGATCTGAGCGGAGCTCATCCTGCTAGCGTATAAAATCATCTCCATGTGCGATACTGCTGTGCTTAAAGTGACGACACACTTATCGGTGTAGACTTCCGCACAGTACACATTCCTATTCATAAGGTAAAATAAACAGCCAGCATATCTTCCTTTTATGGAAGTGTATATGCTGGCTGTTCACTTATCGAGTGATCTCTATATTCATCATCGTTACCGCGTTTTATATGCTGATGCAGATTCCAGCATAGGCAACAACAGATCACGTCGCAGCGGAAACTCCATATAGCCATTCTGATCTAGAAAATGCCCTGCTGTTTTGCATCGTATGTATAAAAATAGCCAAATGCCAATGATCTCATTAACATTTGACTATTTGGATGATACGTTGGAATGGTGTTACTGCGCCGCATTTTGATATCCGAGCAGCTGATGGAATGTCCCTTTCGTTTCTCTGGACAACTGCGCAAATTCACCCGTCTGCACGATCTGTCCATTATCCACGACCACCACCTGATCGGCATTACGAATCGTTGACAAGCGATGCGCGATCACGATCAATGTGATATGACCTTTGAGCTTATCCAGTGCTGCTTGTACCTTTGCTTCATTTTCCGTATCCAGCGAGCTGGTCGCTTCATCCAGAATAAGCACCTCCGGCTTACGCAAAATCGCGCGTGCCAGTACAATCCGCTGACGCTCTCCACCCGATAGACGCACGCCACGGTCACCGATAATCGTATCGAGTCCTTCGGGTAACCGGCGGACAAATTCATCGCAAGCAGCGAATTCCAGCGCTTCCCATAGATCATCTTCGGTCGCATCTGGCTTCACCAGCAGTAGATTATCACGAATACTGGAATGGAATAGGAATGGTTCCTGCGCCACATATCCAATCGAGTTGCGCCACGAGAGTAATCGCTCCCCGGTCAGACGTACACCGTCCACTTCGACCGCGCCTTGCTGCGGCTCCATCAAGCCCATTAGCAGGTCGATCAATGTACTTTTCCCCGCACCAGAGCGTCCAGCGATTGCCGTCATCTGCCCGGCTGGAATGAACAGGTTAATATCCTTTAGTGCAGCCTCATGCTCTTCATTGTAGTGGAAGGTTACATCGTTACAGCGAATCCCATCGCGTAGTGTCTGCGTGGGCCCTTCGCCGTGGGCAACAGGACGATAGCTTTCCTCCGCTTGTTCACATTCCTTTTGCAGCTTGGATAACGCATGAAAGGCAGGGATCAGCGCGCTGATATACTCCAGATACGACTGAATCCCACTGAACCTTGGCCATAAGCGGGCAAAGATCAGGATAATCAGTACGGAGCGCTCGGGTTGCAGCTGGAATACCTGCACCGATAACACGATAAAGCCAATAATGAACACAACCGAGATCAGTTTATAAATCAACTGCGTGGTCGAGTTGAGACGAACCTGCTGAATCAGATTATGCTCCAGCCGATTCGCCATCTTACGAAACCAGTCAAAATGCGATGCTTCCAGCATATTGCTTTTAATATCCTTGATTCCGTTTAGATTTTCCTGAATGCCGGAAAAATAATCCTGAGACAACTCGGTCATCCGATCGCCATACGCCTTGGATTTGCGAACAAAGCGACGTGAATACAGGGCAAGCAATCCACCGCCGATCAGCACGAGTAGCGTCATTTTTACTGATAATACCATCGCAAAACCAATTTGTAGCACAGTGAACAAAATCGACGTTGCCAGCATCAATACCAGATTCGTACCCTGACTGACACGCGCCAGTTCTGTCGTGAGCATATGACTCAGATCGGATTTGCGCTTACGTAGGAAAAAGGTCCAGTTCGAGCGCATGATCGACCGATAGACGCGCAATCGTAGCGACTTGATAAAGCCCTGTTGAATCTCCGCACCCATTACCGATTGCTTACGCTGGATGAAGCCCTGAATGATCGTCAATAGACTGTACAGTCCCAGCACAATTGCGAGCGACGTCACCAGCGGCATCGACCGGAGCGGCTCAAATACCTGTGCAAATGGTAGCGAACCTGTTCCACCGCCGAATACCCCGATCAGGCTCAGTAGCGGAATGAGCATATAGAGCGTAACCATATCAAGCACACTAATGAGTAGCATGAGCAGCACATAGCCATATAACCGCTTGCCTGCAAACTGACGAAGCTCGTTGACATAGCTGCGAATCACATTCATTGCTTCACCTCCTGCTGCACTGCCGTGCGACGCTGCATACGACGATATAGCAGCAAGAATGGATGAAGCGGATAATACAGTACATATAGCCCTTTGGGTAGCGGTAACGTCTGCATATCCCAATCATCCGGGCCAAGCTTACGTATCCAGAACATCGCCTTTTGTCCTGGCGTTTTGAGCGCGTATTGATACGATCTGTACTGCTTGGCGAGCACTTCGGTCTCTGGTTCTGGACACAGGTTCACGCGCTCGGTAATAAATACAAGCACACGTACAGCCAGTGCGCGTGCACGTGGATGCGCAATCCATTCCTGCATCTCCGTTTGAATTGGGCTATGCAGCAGCTCTGTCGCCAGCACAAACGCTTGCCCTACAATATGTTCACAATGATATTGCCGAGCTAATTGTCGTAGTAACGTCCAGTTGGGCTTCATCTGAAGCAGACGGTCGATATCCACGAGCCAGCGCAAACGAAACCAGGCATGACGTGCGCCATGTACAGCCAGATAGATCAGTAGATCTTCTGTGCCGAGCATATGCACATCTGTTCCACCAAAGCTCAGCGTCTGCCTGCGATTCCACAACTCCTCAAACTCTTGCTCCTTGCCGGCATCCCCATTCAGCCGCCAGTGGAGTTCAATCTCTACTCCAGTACGCTCATCCGTATAGGACTCATGATTATACCGCCAGCGCCAGTTGGCTGTTGTACGTGGCACAGATTGCGTTTTGACATAGCCAAGCTCAAGCAATAGTTGTTCGGCTTGCCCTGCCTGTTCCATCGGTACGAGCACATCGAGGTCTTTGGATGTACGGCGAGATAGATCGCCGTATAACCACTGAGCGAGCACTGGACCTTTTAGTTGCAGTGCACGAATGCCTTGCTCTTCTAATTGCGCACTCACTCGCTGCATCTGCCCGCTAAGCTGGAGCATGGTGAAGGCGTTGCGACTATATTTTTGCATGAGCCACTGCTTGACTTGCTCTGGCAATAGCGGATGTTGCGCGCCTTGTGCCTGAATGGTCGGGTATACTCGGTGATGATGAGCAAGCGCGCTGAATTCTTTCCAATCCAGCGAGGAGGCATCGACTGAAGCCGGATTCGCTACTGGTGATATTGCCGATTGCGAGCGTATCAGCTCCAGCAATAGCTTCAGCTCTGGCGGATATTCATGCCGTTCAAGGCTCCTTAGCTGGTTCATAATGTACTCCTTTATCACAAATAGAATGCAAGGGACTCCCGCCCAAGCAGCAGTCCCTCTATATTAAATATTTCTTATATAATCAATTAAAAAAGCTTGGCAAACTGGCCAACCACGGTGTACTGCTCCAATTCCTTGGCACCTGTCAAATAAAATCGCCCGCTCCGCAGCCATGCATGAGCAGCCGTACGTCCCTGCTCATCGCGGCGCATGCCGAGGTACAGCGTACTTGGTAAATGACGACGATTCAGCATCTTCCGTGCAGCAAATGCCATCACCAGACATTCGGTTTCCCACCATACATGCGGACTGACCAGATGCAGTGCGCGCGAAATCTGTACCGCTTGACGATGCTGCTCCTGCTGGATCGCATACGGTGTTTCCTCCATATGGCTTCCAAGTGACGGCGAGACCCGAGCAAAGGGTAGCAGCTTGAGTACTCGTCCCCATGCCAGTGCCAGAAAGGCTTCGAACATCAAGCGCCGCATATCGGCAGGATAACTGCGCAGCTTGCTTAGTTTATCGAGACGAAGTGCCTTCATCATCTATTTCAACCAGCCCTTCGCTGAGCATCTGCCCTATAAATGTAGACACCTGCTGGGTGCATACTTCTTGAGACACTTCGTATTCTTCCATTAGACGCGATACGATCTCTTCTACGGTCGAGGCTTGAGCACTCAAGTCCCAGATGCGTCCACCGATGGTACCGAGGTTATAGTATTTGCCAGATTGCACGTCGAGCATGACTTTTTCGCCGTTCATATCGCTGGCAATGTAGTTTTTGTTTTGAATAAATTTTTGTTGGTTAAGGCTTGTTGTGTTTGTCATTAGATATTCTCCTTTCAACATACCGATTGAGTAAATTCAATGCTGCCAAGCTTCCTACTTTTAGCTTTATCCGCAGGTAGCACGTTTAACCTCAGGATAATGATTCCAGGCTACGACTCCATTTATAACTCCATTCATCCAACATCCGAACTCATCAAGGATTACTTTTAATAAGCTGGGTTACGCGCTCTACGATGTCTGGAGCGGTGAATGTTGTAGTGGAGCGTTTGATTTGATAGGCATCTAGCTCGCCTGCCAGGGCTGCAACCATGGAAAAGTGTTGTTGCTTCATATCCAGCCTTGGGATGATCGCGCTGCGGTAGGTGTGTGCTAGTAGGATATGCAGTCGTTCCAGACGCTCCAGCTTGTGAATGGATGCGAAAGGCTCGTCGGTCGTAACCAGCTCGAATACGCCTGCTAGTGGCACGGGCTTATTATGAAAGCGGTCGCCAACGGGAACTGCAAATTTATTATATTCATCGTGCAGAGCTGAATATCCGGTTGAGGATTGTCCAAAATGATCCAGACTTTCCTGCCACAGCTTTTGCTGCGGATAAGCGGGATAGACCAGCGGCACGCCATTTTCGTAGTTAATTGCGATCACATCGTCACTAATGAGCGAGTATCCGGCTTGAAGGAAGCTAGCAGCAAGTGTGGATTTACCTGCACCCGACTGTCCGACAAACGCATAGGCTCGTCCATCCATTAATAAGGCACTGCCATGCAATGGGAAAATGCCACGCTGCATCAGTAACACACCCATACAGGTGCCCAGCACGAATAGACGAATCTTTTCCATGCTTACTCCCGGTAGTGGATCGACAATGATTGTAGAACCTTGTTGAATGCAAAAGGTCGCTGTATCCGGCATGCGAAATACAAAGCCTTCGGCTTGATTACTAAAATTTGTCTCACGTTCACTTACAATGCCATCCCACTTTGCTAGATTCGCCAGGCGAATCGTAGCGTCGATCGTGTGCTTCTGAACAGACACACGCTGTAACTCGGGCAATGGAATATCACTTTGCAGGATCAGACCAAATGCCTTATATACGGTTTGTTGAATAGTATTCATGATTCAAGCCTCCTAGCATGTCTCTGTGCATCATCCTCTTTGATTCGTTCTCATGTGAATCTGTACACCTCGCTTATGCCTAAGAGCACATGCAAGGCTTTACCTGGAGTACACTGGAATTCAAATCGGCTGCACATGGCTATTGCTATGGTCAGAAGGTATGAATTTCCCCTCGTGTTCAAAGATCGCTAACACTTGGCATGAAGAAAATGAACCCTTATACCATATGTGCGTATAAGGGTCACTTTCTGATTTAGCGAGTACATCTGACCAGGGATAAGTATCCTAAGCTCATTTTAGCTCGCGTTTAGAGTTCGTAAACGCTTATCAGCTAGGGTTGTAGAGATCAGCGTCGTCGTAAGTTACCCAGTCGATCGCTTTCCAGCCTTTACCTGCAGCTGTTTCGTTCATTTCCAGCACTTCCATCGTTGGCGTTTGCCATTGCAACTTCTCGTTCATCATTAATTCCTCCTCACATTCATATACATTAAGATAGATTATGGTATTACCGATCAGCTTGGATTGTACAGATCAGCATCGTCGTAAGTCACCCAGTCAATGGTTTTCCAGCCTTTACCCGCCATAGTTTCATTAACGTCCAGAACTTCAAGTTCCGGGGCAGTCCACTCCATCTTTTTCATCGTTTCGCTTCACCTCCTTTGCAGAATATACCTATATGTAGAACGGGTTGATGCCCCGCTCCTGTGTACACTCTATCTGCACAGCACATCGTATTTAGACGACAGAATGAGCGAAAATCACGCCAATCCACGAATGAACCGTCCTACGATCAGACTGCGCATGAGGAGCCTGGTAGATGGGTTGAATGCTGCTTCGGCATCCGGTGCTTCACCTACTTCTTGTAAGGCGCTCATAATATTATCCGTGTTCACCCACTGGGCAACTGCTGAATCCTGACAGAGATCACGAATCTCGGCAGTAAATGCGCTCCATTGTGGTCGCATACGAAGCACCCAATCGGCTGGCTGAAGACCACGTACTTTTTGATTCAAACGAATTTTATCTGGCAAATGTCCAGCGGTTGCGCGCCGGATGAGCGCACGATCCATTCCATTTTGCACGTATTGATCGAATGGAACGGATAAGCAAAACTTCACAATCCGTGGATCATTTGTTGGATCACGCTCCCATACGCCATACCCCATCGAGAGCTTGGACGTGACCGCGCCATCTTTATTGGCAACCGCGAGATTCGCGAATTTGCTATTGCGAACTTCCTCATCGGTCATCGTATCGCTGCCAATCAGATCCAGCTCTGCCTGACGTACACGCTCCGCCATGCCCGTTTGTGCTGCAAGCTCCGGGTTAATCCAGCGTAGAGCATCTGGACGTCCGAGATCAGGCGCACTACGGGCCAGACTTGGAAAGGCAGATTGACCAATCTGCTGTACCAGTTTTTTGCGCCGAATTCCAGCATTACGGCTATACAGCTTGAGCTCCTGATACAGTCGCATCCACTGGAACTTCCGCAGCATTTGTCCATAATATTCAATGGCTGGTCCCCAGGAGATGGTGAAATTCCCGCGCGCTCCTGTAAGCAGAACGCCTGCACCACGCTGCTGGGCCTGCTCGAAAATACCACGAATCCAGAACGAATTTTCAAAATATTTATAAGGCATCTCCATCAGAGACAGCCATTCATCCACTTCACTGAGCGGACTTCGATCGGCAAAGTCCATATAATGATCATGCACCTCGTTCACACGCCGTACATGTCGTACGGTTTCCTCGATATAAGGACGTTCATTCGCCATAATGCGCGACGATGTCCAATCCTTGAATCCGGGAATCGGAACAAAGCTATACGTGTGTAATGGCTTATTTTGGCTCGATAGAACAGGCGCCGCATAGCTAACCACACTGCCTGAATCCAGTCCACCGCTGAGCGTTGCTGCTACACCATGCCTTGTACGTACCTTGGAGCGAACGACCTGCGAGAATAACTCACGAAAGGCTTCCTCGTATTCGCCATCCGAGCGTAGCTGTAACGGACGATCCGGTAACAGATTACCATACTGGGCGACCTGACATCGTCCCGGCGTGATGATTATTTTATGTGCCGGCGGTAACTGATGAATACCTTCATACACCGTAGCATGGATATTTGTCGATTCCTCCATCGCAACCATTGTCAGGAATTCCGCCATCCACGGTGTAGACAGCTTACGCTTCACTTCTCCGCTATGCAGCAGAGCCTCCATCGTACTCGCAAAGCAAAAGCTGTCGCTCGACTCCGCGTAATACAGCGTCCGATTGCCTGACCAATCTCGAGCGCCGAACAATTGCTGCTGTCTGCCGTCCCAGATCATAAAGGCAAAGTCACCATTCAGTCGCGATGGCATCTGTAAACCCCACTGATCATACGCATGAATGAGCAACAGAATATCCGGCAGATCGGATTGCTGTACCAGTCCAAGCTGTTCTAATAGCTCTTCCCGATTGTCCAAAATCACATCGCCTGTAATCGCTAGATCCCGCATGGAATCATAATATGGCATCTGCTGACCGACCGCTTCCGGTGTGACCCACTGATCATGACATCCGAGCCATACATGCTCTCGTTGCCAGATTCCAGAACGATCTTTTGGATATCGAGCCATCTGCTCCATCATCTGCTGACCCACCTGCTCCAAGCTTTCGGCTGAAAATCGTTTACTGTAATCCCATATGCCGGCTGCTGTGCTCATTCGCTCCACTCCTTTCTATATAAAATAAGTGATTGCCCCTGTGTACAGGCACTATGTAATAGTATGTATGCTGTATGCACCAATTAACGCGAACCCTTTTCCATCAGAGAAGCAGGCTGTAGCAGCTGCGTTGCTTCTGTAAGAAGCTGGTGACTTCGCTCCCGTAGATGCTCGATTTGTTGTGTATAATCTCGCGTACGTTCGCTGTAGTATTGAACAAATGCGTCCAGCTTCCGCAGCTCCGAAATTGAAACCGCCGGTGTAACCAGATGACGCGTATCCTGTGTAGCATGAACTTCTATTGAAAGACTACTGTCCAGTTGAGTAACTGCCTTAATCTTTTTTTCACAATAGAACACCCTCACACCTCCGCTGTATTGTATTTTGTTCAAGTGCTTGATTGGAAGTAAGCATATATAAATGTGGAATTACGACTTTACGAGTACCTATAGATCGGGATCATACCTATACATGCTAATCCATGCTAATCTCGAGTAAGATGAAGATCGGATCATCCCGGTTCTCAGCACTAGACAGTTTAATCAATGACCCATATCAGCTCATTTTATCTCTGTTACTTTTACCCAATAGTTATTCGTTTTGAATAACTTGTTTGCTGTTGAAGCTATTATATACTCTAAACGAATAATTTACATGATAATTTTTCCATTTTACGCGATTCACATGAAAAAATCTACAATAGGTAGAACCCTTACACGGCAAGGGCTACGAGGGATTCTTATCTTTATTTTATGTTGCTATAAGTATATGCCTGTCTTAAAACCTTGATACAACGCGCTTTTGAGGAAGTATAGTCATAACGCGTACTATTATATGTCCAAACAAAAACTACCTTGTTAAGTTAACTAAAAAGTAAGCGATTAAAATTATTACAATTTGGTTACAAAGTATTTTTGTTTGTCATTTATTATGATATTTATACCATTATAGGAACTTTTGTTCTTACTATTTCATTTGTGGTTAGGTACTTATTCAATTCAAAATGTCCTTTTATTGTGCTGTCATTATGCTTCTTATGTATAAGCGCATAGACGAATATCGAATAACAAAGAGGTTAATTCTATAACTAAAAAGGTTACATTTACGCTTTTACGCTCCTTTAGATGAGCGCCTAAAGTCCTTATATTTCCTCATTCTTATAGCACAATCTACCCTACTCTAGACTCATATCTAGTCTTCTATACACAAAAGCCGGGTAAGGATTTCCCTTAGGAATATATCCTTGCCCGGCTTTTATTTACTTTTAAGAATACTATTTTACCTGAATCGTTCGTTACGGCATCATTTGTCCACGTGCTTTGGTGTATAGCAGATACCATTCGTCACGACTCATTTGCTCTGCCTGACGTTCTGCATCCTGGCAAGCCTGAATGCGAGCTGGATTGGTTGTACCGATGATCGGCTGAATCATCGCTGGATGGCGCATCAACCAGCCTAGCACGATCGCTTCTGGTGTCGTTTCCTTTTCATCTGCCATACGTTGAACAAGTGCAGCAGCTTCTTGAATATGCTCTGGCTCCTTGCTCACATCGCGACCGGAGAACTTGCCCTGCGCGAGTGGTCCCCATGCTTGCAATTGGATATCCTGGCTACGACAGTATTCCATCAAGCCAGCACCAAAGTTCACACTAGCGCCTGCCTTTTGATTCACATGAATATCCTGATCGACAAAGTGCAGATGTCCAAGTCCCATTTCAAGCTGATTTACGGCAAAGGAATCTGGAATCGCTGCCTGTAAAAACGCAATCTGAGATACGCTCATATTAGACACACCAAAGTAACGTACTTTGCCTGATGCCTTCAGCTCTGCTAGCGCTTCAGCTACTTCATCCGGCTCGACTAGCGGATCAGGACGATGCAGCAACAGGACATCCAGATAGTCAATGCCCAGACGATCCAGACTTCCATCAACTGAACGAATAATATGTTCGCGTGAGAAGTTAAAGCGTCCTGGCCATGTATCATCCTGTAATTGGATTCCGCATTTGGACTGAATAACGATCTGCTCGCGTAGTTCCGGCCTTGCCTGTAAAATACGTCCAAATACTTGCTCTGCCTTACCACGCGTATAAATATCCGCATGATCGAACATGGTAATACCGATCTCCAGAGCCGCATCTACTGCTGCCTCGGCTTCTTTAATATGCTGATCTGTAAATGGCTGGCTATCCCAGCTGCCTCCAAATGGCATACATCCAAGCGCTAATCGACTTGCCTTCACTCCACGCTTTACAAGTGGCATCACTTTGCTCATCGTCTATGTCCCTCCTGTTTGTTCATGCTCATGATTATACCTTTCTATGTTCTCACATCCAGCCTACCGATGACAATAGAGCTAACAACTACACTTGAAGGACGGTACATGAAAAAAGGGAACTACCCATAGTATGGACAGTTCCCTTATCTGTTATCGCTTATGGTCTTTCTATATTACATATGAATCAGTATAGCTCCAGCTCACCAATGCTTACTTGAGCGGGTCCCGTATTACGACTGATGATGAGTTTATACGTTTTGTAGGCAGTATTGTTATCGAGTGCATAGGTTTTCGTCACACCGGATTCCCAGTGAATAGAGGATGGAACTTCGTGTAAAATCTCATCCCACTGCTGCCCATCATTGGAGCCAACCAGTGTCCATGACACTGGAGCTGTCTCAGGGCTTACCGCTGTGATTGCGTATCCTTGGATTACGGTCGGCTGATCAAAGGTATAGGACAAGGATGCGTCCACATAACTTTGTTCATCGGTTGTCCAGTAGCTATCTGCTGCTACTGAATGGTCGAAGGCTTTCCATGCGGTATCTGCATTAACTGATGCGGATGCCGTTCCATTCGGTACATTCGTTGTAGGCTGCACCAGATTGCGATTATTCTCATATTCTTTCAACTCTAAATCATCGACTGCGACCCACTCACTTCCGTTATTGCTGGAAATGAACAAGCCATAGCCACTATATGGAACATCGTTATTCACATCAAAGGTTCTACGCTCGCCGGGTGTCCAATCGGTTTGTGCAGACTGCTCATCAATCGCCAGCCATCGGTTACCAAGCTTGCCGGCAAACACCCATTCCTGCGGTGCACTTGCTGGATCATACGTATCAGCTTGCACCGTATACTGGGTGATCACTTTTTTACTGTCAAATTCGTAGCTGATCTGCGCCAAAGCATCGCCGGATGCTGCACGCCAGTAGCTATTCGAAGTCGCTGTATTGTCAAATGCTCGCCATGCCTCATATCCATTTTCTTCGACACTTGCAGTCGCTGCGCCGTTACTGCCTTTGTCAGAAGTAAGATTGGGTACAGTATCCGCCCCGTACGAAAGTGCTGCTGCTGTTCCTGCGTGATAGCATGTTCCCACGAGCAAAATACCTGCAACCCATAATCCCTTTTGTTTACCCCAGAATCTCATGTGTTCTGATCTCTCCTTTATGTTCAATCAGTTAGCAATGGTTACTTACGATTAAAATTTGTATGACGGTTTAATAACCATTAATTACCTAATTGACTCATTTTGTTACATAGTTAGCAAGAATTTTTTAGACTTTTTCTACAGGTACAACTATTGCTGCTAGACAAGTCGGATCACTTCTATGTATGGATACATTTTAGCCATTACTTGCTCTTTTGGAATGATGCTAATTGCTTATTTATTGATTTTACCCAATTGCTCCCTCATTCTCTGTTTTTTGGGATAACACGACTCTTTTGTGATACAGAACTAAGAATACAGGCAACGAATTTCGAGCAAAACCGACTTGAATTGGAAACGTATTCCATTCTACTTACATGTATACGAAATGAAATGGATAAAAAAAGGACGATTTCAATGAATGAAATCGTCCTTTTCTTTATTATTATACTGTATTTCGCAACTATGAAGCGGTTCGCTTCTTATTTACGCTCAATCGTGATATCACCATACGATGAGTTCACTGTAGCACCGAGCAGACTCGCTCCGCCGCGCAGCGGTACATAGGTTGTACCCTTCACTTGAATGACATTGGCAGGTAATGTACGAGACTGTCCATCTACCGTTGCCATTTTAGAGTTAACCTTAAGGTTAATGACCGCTCCTGTAATATCATCTGTAAGGCTCAGCTGTTTAGTGGATGGATTCCAATCTAGCTTCGCATCAAGCGCACTCGCCAAATCCTTAGCGGAAATGTACGTCACTTTGTTGCGTGTGATTGTTTCGTAATCCGAGTAAGGCCCTACATAGACCGTCTTTTTACTTACATCTGCCATCTTCATCAGCTGATAAGCTGTGGAGTTGGTATCAAAGTTACGCAGGAATGTGCCTGGTGTTGTGTTCTCATTCACGTTTAATACACCAGCGCTTATGTCTACAGGATCAGCAACAACATTACCGTTCACATTCCACACTTCACTCTCGGAATGCAGGTTGATCGACGTAAACGGCGTATACTCATCACGTGGCAATGCGACCGTCAGATCGAACATTTGCTTGCGTGCATGCATATCTTTGTCAAAATAAACATCGGATACGACGCGAGTATCCGGGCCGAATACCGCTTGAACTGTCTCATCGGATTGGATGGATGCAAGCTGCTCATCGTAATTTTTGAGAAGATCGTTGATTCCTGTGTTGAAGGATTTGTAACCTTCGTTAATAAAGTCTTCTCGGCTACCAAATAGATCTTCTACACTTTCATCACCCGTTTGAGTCATGATAGGCGCATAATAATCGTAAAATGCTCCCATTACATCTTTCAAGCCTTGCTCATCTGCAGCAACGCTGGTCAGGAATGGCTTCACCAATTGAAGCACTTCTTGTCCATTCAACTCCATATGCAGACGAGTCATATCTTCATTACCACCACCATAGACAGCCGTGCTCACGGTATCCGCAGAAATGTTCGCAGGATTCGGAAGATGTGTGAACAGGAATGAAGCCACTGCTTTAGTAAAATCTTTTTGACCAGCTTGAAGTGAAGCCATGTTCAAACCGGGGCTAAGTCCAACAGCCTCTCCGTAGGTTTTATAAGATATGTAAATCGGCTGTTTAGCTCCTTCCAGATCAATCGTAACGCCGTCCTGGTTCATAAATACATGGAATGGAAGACGTTGGCCGCTGTATTCTACAGCACCGATCATGGACAACTCATTCTCGCTTTGCATCTTAGCGCTTTCAATAACTAGCTTACTGGAGTTCAGTACTGCTGCGATCATACGATCCTCCACGCTAGCAGATTCGGAAGGTGTCATGCTCAGGCTAAGCGTCTGGTTGGATTCAAGTGATTGAACATCCAGATTACGAAGCAGGGCACTTTTGACATCCAGATTGCCCACTGCCTGACAACCGGATAGAACAATAAGCAGTAGCACAAGTGGAAGTGCAACCCATAATTTCCTTTTCATTAATCATGTTCCCCTTTCTGTATCGGACTTCGCCTTCATTATCCCAGTTTACATACCATTTGTAAAATGAACAAATGCCTATCTTTGCCTTGTTTATGGGGGAATATGCTACAATAAGAGTAATGTTCATAATCCAGTACCCGTTATTTTTAATTTCCAGGAGGAACTCCCATAATGATCAAAAATGAAAAAATTAAAGCATCCGAAGTTCAGCTCACAGGTATAGATGGCGAAGACTTAGGCGTTATGCCGACCGCTGAAGCACTCAAGCTTGCCAAGCAGCTTAAAGTCGATCTGGTCTGCACCTCCCTGCTCAGTAGTCCGCCTCCCTGTCAGCTGATTGGTGCAGCTGCAGCTCGCCAGAAGCAGCAACAGGAGGCGAAGCGCGATCGTCCAGCCAAGCTCAAGGAGATTCGTTTGACGGCTTCGATCGAAGATCATGATTATGAAACGAAGCAGCAGCAAGCACGTCGTTTACTGGAATCTGGTCATTCCGTTATGCTGGTTGTGAAAACTGGCAATAGCAAGCAGTCTGCCGCCGCAAAGCAGTTGATCGAGGATCTGATTCGCGATTTGAAGCCAGATGGTCGCCCAACGACAGGCATTCAGGTGAGCGGCAAGCAGTCGATGGTGCAGCTTGATCCATTGTCTTAACGTATAGTTTTTAAAAAGTAGAGTGCGTGATTCGTACCGTGAATCACATACTCATAAGGCTGCCATACTACGGATAGACTAGCCCTGTTGTTATACGTATTGTCCATTCATCATTTAATTATCCTAATTCAAATATGCCCCTGCAGCTGGAGATTGGATTAAACGTTACGTTTATCCGTTATCCATGTGAAGGGGCATTTCGCTTTTTATATTTCTTTATTTAACTGTTATTGAGCTACTCCGATTGAGCTTCATTTTCAGGTACGCAGATCATGTGCATATCCAATAGTCATGATTAATGCGTTCCTCTACTGGTGAAATCGTCATACGAACCTTGATCCGTATCGTAGAAGATCACATCCCCGTCTGCCACCTCATACTGTACACCATAGGGATCCGTAACAATATGATCTCGCTTGCCATCGCTGTTATCATACCCTTCTAGATTCCACCACTGGTTATTGTAGCCTGTACCGGTATGGATATACTGTAGATGTGGATTTTTCATATCTGCATCCACGATGGACTCTAGATCAAAGTTCACGACGATGAATCCTTGTTTTAGAAAAATCGGAGATTTGTCATCCAATACATGCGTGCGTCCATATTCCGGCAGATTCGTCCCTTTCGGTACCACATACACATGAGACGGAATACTATATTCGCCATACCATTGTTGCACACTTGCGTTCACACGTGCGCTTGACGCTGAAGCGGCTTGGGGGCGATCTAAACTATTGATGAATGTGCGCAGGGGTGAAGGTAAGATTTGAATATCGTATCCACCCGTATAGGTTTCCTTATTTGCACGCTTTAAAAAGTTCGTTATATATTGAGATTTGGAGATTGTCCAACCTGTCGATAAATCATAAATGGATGATGCGGTCGTTTTCAGTGCTTGTTCCGGTACATTACGCAAGCGCTGATTCAAGATCATCGTTCTCCGCTCGATATCTTGATTGGAACCAATCTGAATAAACTTGTTGGTATCCGAGTGGTAATACAAATCTACAGGCATACGCTTGGGAGAGGTTGTCGCCGATTTATCCTGGTAATAGAATGTCGGTGTAATTCGAATGGCATCTCGATCACCAAACATATTCCCCATCGTTTTCAGATCAAATTTGAAATGATAGCCCGTTTTGACGGTGACATTTTTGGAACCTGGTAACGGGTTACTGCCTCTCATGATCGGAAGTACATAGGGGCTGTTATTGCCTCGTACCTCCCCGTCGATTCCGTTTGGCCCCACCCAGTACGATTTGCCTGTCAATTGGCTACTGCCCTTTTGCGTCCGGAAAATGGTTTCCCAGTTAAAATCGGCAATATCGGTCACATGAAAATCATAGATTCGCCCAATCACGTCAACGTCTACAGTATCCTTAGCTACATGGTTGCTGAGATCGGTATTCGCATCCTGTTGAGAAGTAAAGGTCGCTGGTGCATTTTCCGCAACATTTCGGAAGGCAATCGTGTAATTGCCCTCGTCCACCCACCGAGGTAACTGGAAGATCGTATCCAGCTGATTTACAGGTACGTCAATCCAGGTTTGTTTTGGATAAAAGGTTTTGCGATCTGCACTGTATACATCAAAAGGAAACCAGACTTGCTTGGTTTTGAAGTATTTGGCAAAGTCTCTCTTGCCATAGCCCGGATATGCATTACCATCTAAATGCTGACCCGTTGTAGGGATGCGTACCGTGAAGGGGCGATCTAAGATTAGTGCCATTCGAGTCGTCGATGGGACGGTTTTCTGATTATGTGCTTTATCATCCGATACAGAAGAATAATCGACTACAGGTGTATGCACAGTGACATTGTTGATATCGTTAATCGGATAACTTTGATCGCCTTCGCCGTTCACATGGCTATCTAGCATCGTATAGAAAATCGTTCCGCTGGATGGCGTGTTGGCTTTATTGACGAGACGCTTGTTGATAAGCTGAGCACCTTTGTACAATACTTGTGCGCCACCATCTTTATAGGAGCGAATCTTCGATGGTGCAGGGATTTCTTTGGGTGCAGGTGTTGTGGCTTTGATCCAGTCTCCATTCATGACTTCAGTATCTTTGTTGTTGTATTCGAACTGAATGGAATCATTGCGAACTTGTGGATTGTCAGTTTGGCTTTCCGCCATGCTTTTGAGTTTAGGCCCATCATTCGGTAATGAAGGACGTCCAGATTTTTGTCCATCTCGTACAGCAGGCGTGTAGCTAATCCTTCCTGTCTGATCTGGACGAACATGATCGTTCACATCGGTGCTTGCTTCGTTTGAAACGGTAGGAGCTGTATAGTTCGCCACCTGAAGCGTTACACTACCACCAGGTAGCGCATAGTTCGACATGCTAGCATGATCTACTCCAAGCACTTGCAGCTCATTAATCTGCCAATACGCATAATCTCGGGTGAAGTTGAATGAATAGGTTTTTGTTTCGCTTGCTGTTTTGGTCTTCCACTTATCTTGATTATTTTTCTCTTGCCATTTTAGGCTGTATTTGACGTCAACCTCGCAGTTATATTGGATTTTCCCCTTCATTTCTCCGAATGTATGCTGGAATAAATACTCGTAACCCCACGCATTCACATACAGATTCTCACTTGTAGGAATCCCCCTGGTTGCATCAAAATGACGTCCGTTTGCGCGGTCATCACCTAGAATATGTCCAGCAGCATCCGGATTCATTAAGGATTTGCTCATTTCTTGCGATTGAGTTGGCGGCAGAATAGTGATTTTGCATATTCCTTCACCGCCAGAAGGTGGTGGTATTTCAGGAACATCGCATTCTGGATTCTCTTCGCCAGTTTCACCAGGCTGACAAGGTTTAATTTCTCCAACCTTATAGTATTGATAGATACGGTATTGTTCAAAATTACCTTTGTAGGGTTCTAGTTTGGGTGGGTCTCCTTCAGTTATATCTTTAAATTTCGATGGATCACTGCCATCTGTTGTTTTCTTGTAACCGGCATATGTATAGCCTTCATGTGTTGGTGGTTCAAATGTATAATTTGTTCCTGGCTTCATTTCTTGAATACGTGGTGGAAAGATGTCATTGAGCGACTTACCATCTACGGTTTTGTAGTAGACGCTGAGGTCGGCGGCTAGTTCGATTTTGAAAAGGACTGCAGCGTAGATGCGGTAACCTTTTACACCATTGTTACAGCGATCACCGCAGAGATAAGTTATATCTTCTTCTGTTCCTGAATCGGTATCTAGACCTATTTTTAGTTTAATAGGAACTTTGGCTGTATCTGTACCAATACCGGAGACACTAGGTCGAAAGCTGATAGCACCACTAGGCATATTATTACTAATATATTTGGAATAATCCTTCCAATCATCTGAGCGAGACGATGTGAAATATTCCTCCAATAAATCTTTTTGATATTTCCCTCCTGGTAAAAGCTGAATTTGATTTTTGTTATTAGGGTCATCAGGATTAAATATCGCTGCTTCTATACTCTTTACAGTGCGATTCGGAAAATTGAACGCATAATTTTGTTCAGCTTCGCCTACATACCCCCGTTGCGGGGCTAAACCCTTATCCCAAGACGTACCTTTCCACATATCAAAGTACATCATGCCTACAAAATATCTATAGTTAGCTTCTGTCGTATCAGGATCTTTGTCTTTATAGTATTTTAATGGTGTAACCGATGCGGGCTCTTCCGCAGCATATAATGTCGATGCTGCGGAAGGAGTCAACAGATTACATAGAATGCATAGGATCATGGCGGTAAAAACATAACTTTGATAACGCTGTATCCAACGTGTACAATGTTTCATCTTATTGCTTCCAAGGATTCTCTAGAAGAACCATTGAATCCATATCAGCATATTGAATTAAGAGATAGTCAAAATCTTTAGGAGCTAATGGTGCTTTATCAATGATTCCAAGACGATCTAAATCATACCACGAATCAATTTTGAAATAATTAAATCTTGTCCCATCTGCATTCTTAGTCTGCAATTGCCTAATCGCAGAGCGATCACGGTAGTCGCCTTTTTTTGTCAAATAGCCCATATGAAAATTTGATTCATTTGAACGATTTCGGATAGCTGGAATTCCATCAACTGCTACACGTTGTACGTCGAACAAAGTACCATCAAGCAATTTGACTGGTAAGTCAGATTGTTTCAAAACAATAACATTTTTGTATGGCTCACGATCTATGTTATTCAAATAGTAACTATCATTCCGCTGATCAAAATACTTCGTCACCATCGACATCGGATTCTTCTTCAAATTCAACTCTTCCAGCGTCGGCACGTCCTTACTTCCTATCCATACCCACTTCCCCAACTGATCCCAATCCACCGACTGTCCCAGCCCTTCACTCACCAACCGCAAAGGTACATAAGTTCGCTGCTGCTTCACAATAATCTTACTGTCATACGTCTTGCTCTCTCCATCCACCACAGCTGTTGAAGAACCTACAGTCAACGTCACACTATGTTGATCCGTCTTTAGCGTAACCGTCTGCTTGCCACTGCTCTGTTGATACCCGACCTTCGCCCCCAGCTTTTCCGAAATAAAGCGAATCGGTACCATCACAGCGCTATTCTCATCCTGGAATGGCTTCGCATCGGGGAAAGCCATTTTACGAGCATTTAATAATACTTCCACCTGTTGCGTGGGCACGGTAATGTTGTAAGCCGCATGTGCTTCTTGATAGATAGGCAAAGCTCCTAGAATAAAAGAAGTCGCGACCACGGATAGCATCGTTTTCTTAATTACGTTAAATTTCACTGTAAATCCCCCTGTGTTATAATGTCTTATTCCGATTCAGTCTGTATCATATGTACCTATCATAGATGTCTTGTGAAAATCACTACCATGCCAACTTACCTCCTACAATCTACTATTACTTCTACCCACCATGCTCGATGCCTTATTTAATTCAATAGGTATATCCGTAGAGCATATCCATTAACAATGAAGCTTATACAAATGAATTCTCATGTCTTTGCGCTCATGATATTGTTGCTGTTCTCCTGCGAATCACTTAGTTAGCATGTAATATTAGACTGACCATGCATCGCGCCTCTTTCTTCTTATCGGAAGTAAACCCATTTTTTGTGATCCCCATCTCTTCAAACTCCATTCCGGCAAAACACCAAAAAGCACACACAACTCCCCAATAAGCGAGGAATCGTGTGTGCTTCACATCGAATTCTTGATTTAAATCCACATTAAACAACTTCATATCACTTGTCAATGCTATTTCGGTATATTAGTTAGACTGCTCACCGAATCTCAACATTAACGCTTCATATCTCTATCCAAAAGATCACTACCTGGCAAATGCACCTGTCCAAGCCGATGTACAGGCTCTCCCTGCTCGATCAAAGCATCTGCCATGCTCTTACCTAATTGCACGACCGCACCAAGCTTTAACACAAACCGGAAGCTTGATCCTTCATTCGCGACACTGGTCACATCAATGCTGCCTTCCATCAATTCCACGAGCTTTTTACAGATAGACAGCCCTAGACCGGTACCTCCATATTTCCGATTTAGTGCAGGATGCAGTTGAGAGAACGGCTGAAACAGTAAATGCTGCTGCTCTGGTGCAATCCCAATCCCGGTATCGGTTACGGTGAATTCAAGCCATGTTTCCTGGCTGCTGGCTGCCTGTCCTTCTTCGCGTAGCAAGGAGCGCACGCTCATATGAATCTGCCCTTGATCAGTAAATTTGACTGCATTGCCGACCAGATGTGTGAGCACCTGACGAATTCGTAGCTCATCTCCGTATAACAACTCCGGTACATCTGATTCGATCTGAACCGTTAGCGCGTTGCCCTTCTCTGATGCACGCATTAAGAACAGCTCTGCAATATGATCAAACAGATCAGCAATCGCAAACGTGTGCGGTTCTAGTACGAGCATACCGGACTCCACCTTGCTAAAGTCCAGAATTTCATTGAGCAGATTCAGCAATTCCTCACTGCTATTTAGCAAAATATCCAGGTAACTGCGCTGCTGATCATCCAGCGGTGTATCTGCCAGTAATCCCGCCATGCCCATAATGCCATTCATCGGCGTACGCAGCTCGTGACTCATGACCGACATGAATTCTGACTTCGCCCGATCGGCACGCTCTGCCGATTCCTTGGCACGCAGCACTTCTTTTTCATTCGTAATATCGCGGAAAACGATAACAGCGCCGCGGGGTTCCCCCTGCTCATACACTGGAGTCACCCGGTAGGCAGCCAGAAAGCTAGAGCCATCGTTTTTCCAAAATACCGTCTCTTCTTCCAGATGTGGCGTACCTTGCTTGATCGCCTGCATAATCGGAGATTGGTCATTGAGCTCATCAAAGTTATACACATTTTGCTGCCAGCCCGGTTGCTCCGCTTCGGCTCCTAACATATCGCTTTGCATCATATTTAGTCCAAGCATCTCGGCTCCTGCGCGATTGATGAACATGCCATGTCCATTCTCATCCACACTGAAAATCCCTTCAGATACCGAATCGAGAATCAATGCACGCTCATTGCCTAACTGCTCAATCAACTGGATATAACGCTTCAGCTCAGTCGTCTCGGTCACGATGCTATACAGTCCGATGACTTCGGTGTCTGACATGATCGGTACATTCACAACGTCTGCACTAAATATAGAACCATCCCGGCGCCGAATATTCAGATCATAGATTTGCGGTATACCCTTTTTGGCAAGTAGCGCATGATGCCGAATCTTAGGCAATTCGGCATCTACCAAAAACGGATGTACCCGCATCCCAATCAGCTCATGTCTGGAATAGCCAGTCAGCTCCTCTAAGCTACTATTTACCGAGAGGAAGTGCCCTTCCAGATCGACGGCACACACACCAGATGGATTATTTTCAAATAAGGAACGATACCGGGATTCACTATCCCGCAGAATCGTTTCGAGATACTTGCGTTCGGTAATATCGCGGGACACCGCTGTAAAGGTGTAACGGTTTTCGTATTCATTATACGTATAGCGGCTCAGCGTTTCGAGCCAGATATAACGTCCACTGCGATGACGATATCGGAAAATCAATGTATCATGATGGTTATTTTCTCTAGAACGAATCTGGCGTATATACTCCCTCAGTTTGCCGCAATCGTCAGGATGAGCAAGTGCGAAGCTGGAGCGACCAATTAACTCTTCTGGTTCATAGCCGAGCAATATTTTGCATGCAGGCGAAGCGAATAATACGGTACACTCCTCATCATCCTGATGCCGTGAAATCAGATCCAGTGAGTTATCTGTGATCAGACGATAATTATACTCGCTCCGGCGCAGTTGCTCACTAATGCTATACTGGCGTGTCATATCCTGCGCAATACCGATCAGTTGGATCGGCTTGCCGGTTTCTTTATCGCAGATCGTATCCCAGTGTGTCTGTACTGTCTTCTCCGTTCCATCCGGCAGAACGATGCGATACGTATTCACACCACCCTCACCTAACGCGAGCGCACGCTCCATACATTCAGCTACATAATCCTTGTCGTCTGGATGAATGGTCGATAGATAGGAATCTGCTGAATATTCAAGCGACTTCATCGCATAGCCAAATATACGCAGTACATCGCGTGAAAAGTGAATCTCGCCTTTGACCAGATCCCAGTTCCAGGCGCCAATCTCTGCCATACGGTGAGCGCGGGAAATAATATCCTCCTGCGATTTACGCTTGGTCACATCCTGAATCACGCTCATAATATGCTTTAACTGGCCGTTCTCATCGTGCATTTCCTGGATAAAGGCTTCGATCCAGCGCTCATGTCCATCCTTATGACGAACACGGCGAATAATACTTCCTCGGTCCTGATGCATCCATGCAATCGAAAATCCCTCTGTCATATCCACACAAAAGTCAGTGTAATGGGTATGAATCAGCTCTTGCGGCTCATAGCCAAGCATCTGCTTGATTGATGGTGATACGTATTCCAGGTGACCATCAGGTGTACTCAGTGCAATCGCACTCGTCGAATTACGCGTAACCAGTGTGCGCAGATCTTCCTCCTGATGCTCCTTCACCTCGCTAGCATACACAATGATATATTGTAAAGGTTCTTCTATAGACTCCGGGTAAAAGGAAGGCTTCAGTGTCAGCCAGACCGGGCAGTTATCACTGCGTACCATGCGGTGATCTAGCTCTTCTATCGTACGATATTCCGACCAGAGCTCGGTAAGCTGCTGCGAATCCAGAATTGGTCGCAACACATCTTCATCGTATCTTAACAACTGGCAAAATGCCGGATTCACGTATCGACACGCTCCATCCGGCGAAAAAATGGCAATTCCACCGGGTGCGTGCTGATATATATGAAAAAGTAGAGACATATCAGGTGCAGACCCTTTATTCACAATTCCATCCTCCCATAAATTACACTTCTTGAAACTTGGAACTTTCACCATAATATATCCTATTTCTAATGAAGTTAAACGATTTTCGTGTATCTATTTCGTGAATGAGCCCCTATTTATGTATTTTGATAATGAAGATAATACTTTCTGTGAAAAACGATACGCTACGTTCATTAATGCGATAGTATCCGAAGCGATTCGTAATAAAATTATGCAATACTATGTTTAGTATATCGGTTATTGGCTGATATGTCGCGGTGTACTACAATGTCAGGCAGCATGACTTGGAGTGCTTCTTATAAGAAAGACAGCCACAGATCATCTGTGACTGCCTTGGACTGCATCTATATTAGCTATATCAGCTCGATATATGCTGGATATATTTATGAAATGAACATACTGGATTTAGAATTTACGGCTATGCAGTCCTGACTTGATCGCAATCTCGTCGACGATGTCAGCAGTATCGGATACCTGTCCGAATTCATACGCTATCACCGTTAAGGTCATGCGCTGAATTTCATCTGCAGATAAAGCTCCCCAGCCCATATCTGGATAATCCATTGCAGCATTCGCGTCGCTTAAAAAAATGATTTTGTATTCACGATGTGCGCCGTCTCGTACCGTAGTCTCGCAGCACACATTCGTAACTGTCCCGCAAATAATGATCGTCTGAATATCGTGTTTACGCAAGATCGTATCCAGATCCGTATCATGAAAGCCACTGTAAAATAATTTATCCACAATAATATCCTCCGGCTCAGGAGCAACCTCGTCAATAATCTCGACTCCCGGTGTACCTCGCTTCAGAATCTCATTCACATTCGGATACATATCTAGCATTCGTCCAGTATCACTTCCATCTCCGCGAACAATATGACGCAGGTAGATCACAGGCATTCCTGCTGCACGTGCCACACTCGTTAACTGCTGAATGGGCTCAATAATCTGTTCCGTACGCGGCACATACAGTGCACCATCCGGTTTACAAAATACATTTTGCATATCAACCACAATGACTGCTGTGCGTTCAGGCTGAATATCCCATTTGATTTTGGCTTTCATGCTAGATGCCCCCTATGGTGTCTATGATTGGGTAAAATATATTTCGCTCAATATCTATCCAACTGTATCTACTACTAATGGCATTCAAACTTATACGACTTCACTCGTCACTTCTGGCAACACCGTTTCCGATTGGGACTCAGAGCGTCGTTCCAGTAACGGACGAACCCACATATTCACGATCGTATTCAGTCCGATCAACATCACTACACCAACCAGCATCGGCTGCGTGACGACGCTCTGAATAGCCAGCGGCAACGTATCCGTTAAGGTTGCAGGTAGATACATCGTGCCGAGCGAGATAATAAACGAAGCTCCCCCTACGACGAGGTTTAGCTCATCCCATACAATCTTGCTTACCATCTGAACACCGCTGATCGCAATAATACCGAATAAAATCGTAGATGCCGCGGATAAGACCGGGCCAGGCAATGAAGCGATAAACATGCCGACTTTGGGAATTAAGCCAAGTCCAATAGCGAGAAAGCCAGCTGTCATCGTTACATATCGACTACCGATACCCGATACACGAACGATCCCGATATTTTCAGGATAAGAGGTCGTACCCAGACCACCGAAGACCGCACCTAATGTACAGCCGAGAAATTCGCCAAATAAGCCCCGATTTACGCGATCATGATCCAGCTTTTGCTTGCCCCACTTGGTGAGTAACGTATACATTCCCACTGCTTCTGCCGAAGCCTGTAAAAAAGCAAGTAGCATTAAAATGACGATGGGAATCGAAACACCAAAACCGAATGGAAACAAGCTTGGTAGACTGAACCAATGCGCGGAAGATACTGCGGAGAAATTCGTCGTGCCGAAAATCGAATAAAATACAGTTCCTATTATAATGCCCCATAGTAAGGCACCACGACGTACAATCGTCTGTCCACCAACAACCATACATACCAGTACACAGATGACCGTAACTAACGATGCGATAAAGTTAACCCCTATACCTGCACTACCAAACCAATTTTTAAGTCCAATGCTTGCTAGCTGCGCCCCAATAATAATGAGTAGCGTTCCATATACGATCGGTGGTGAAATGAACTTGTTCACATACCCGATCAGACCGAAGCGACGAATCGGAATTGCAAGCAACATGAAGATCAGCCCGGCGACTGCCATTGACCCAAAAGCAGTTCCCAATCCCACACTCGTACCTGCCGATAATACAGCTACAAAAAATGCCGCCGTTGGCCCCTGTACGACAGGTAGTCTGAGCATTCGTCCAGATTGCATCACCGTTACAAGACCTGTTGTCAAAAAGCAGGCTTGGATCATATAACCAATCACACTGGAATCAAGCTTGAGCGCCTGACCAATCAACACCGGGAACAAGAAAATACCGGTGAGTGCCAGTAAATGCTGCAATCCATACGTTAGATTCGCACCAAAGGACAGCTTTTCTTCAATCCCTACCGTTAATACCTTTTCCTCCATCTGTGTATCCTGCATTCCTCACCACTCCTATCCTATTTAACTTGATACCGATCTATTACAGACAACATATCATCTGATGTTTATAGGCAATGTATAGTAGAAGGATGTTGATATCTGGATTGCGTGAACATCGTTCCTATCTCGTTAAGCTGAATAAAGATACTCAGCATAAGATGATGGCATGTACTTCGTTATCACTTTAATGAACGACTATGCCAGGCAGCAACCGCATCTAGGTTTTGAATCGTATATCGCTGGGCCGCCTCTTGATCCTGCGCTTCAATCGCGCGATAGATTCCTTCATGATACTCGGTGTTGTCTTCATAGGCTTGCGTATCCAAAATCAACTGACTCAACAGTTGCTTTAGCCCCTCAGCAATCACTCTGTACATCGCAGTGAACACATCATTATGACAGGACTCCACGACTGCAATATGAAACGCGATGTCCGATGCCACATATTCGGCGTATCGGCCCTCTTGTAAATATTCATTGCGCTGATCTAGCAATGCACGCATCCTTTGTAGATCATGCGAAGTTCGTCTGAGCGCTGCTAGCCCTACGGCTTCACATTCCAGCATTCGTCTAACTTCCAGTACCTGCTCCAGATTTTGTGGAACGATCGTTGCACGTACCGATTCCAGATCCGCTACTGGCTTTTGGATATACGTACCATCTCCTTGACGAACTTCCAAAAATCCAGCATGCATTAGCACTTTGACTGCTTCACGTACGGTAGAGCGACCAACTGATAATAACTTCATCAATTCTGGCTCAGCTGGCAGCTTGGCGCCTTGCTGATACTGCCCGGACTCAATTAATGCCATTAGCTGATCCAGCACCTCATCCACTAGCCTGCGTCGCTGCACTGCTTTTAATCCCAACGGAGTAGAAATAAACAACACCTCTTCCTGGATAGTTGATGATATTTGTGTATTTCGTGTTAGTTTTCCTAACTCAAAATCAAACATCAGATGTTTAATTTGCTATATCGCACATTATAGGAGCAGTTTCAAATGAAAACAAGCGTTATTTTTCGTTATTGTTATATATTTTAACTTTAAATCCAGCAAACGTTCGTAATTTCGGTATTTATATGATACAAAATCTAACTTTTTATTCATTAAATTCTCTTACTTTAACGATTAATGTTAAATAAAATGACGCGAAAGATATCATTCTATTTAAATGAGGCTCTATTTTATTTATTGTATCTTCACTAGCATCGCTCGACGCTTCCTTATTATTGTTATTCTTTTGCAAATTTCACGTGTTCGAGCTTTCCCGATTGACGAAACCTAATGGAATTGTCAAAATATGATACTAAGACACATAAAAGCAAATGTTCATTTCTAGCTGTCATTTGCTAAACAAGGGAGCTGAAGGCATGACTGTGAAAATTAAAGACGTCGCTCGCCTGGCGGGTGTATCCGTAACGAGTGTCTCCCGTGTCCTGAACGGTGAGAAATATGTAAGTGAGGACATTTTGAATCGTGTAAATCAGGCAATTGAGGAATTGAATTACTCGCCTAGCTATATTGCACGCAGCCTAAAAAAGCAGAAAACAAATACAATCGGCGTAATCGTTCCCGATCTAACTTCTAATTTTTACTCGACCATCCTGAGTAGTATTGAAGAAACATCAAGCAAATACGGTTACAATCTGATCGTCTGTAATATTGCGGAGAATCTGAGCAAGGAGCTTAAGTACCTGCATATTTTCCAGGAGATGCGTGTGGAAGGCATTATTATTATGCACGAGAAAACGAATGACGAGATCGTTAACTTTATCCGCAATGCGACGATGCCCATCTTATTTTCCAGTGTGCAATCTCCTGATCCTGACTTCATCTCTGTGCTGATCGACGATTATAAAGCCGCTTATGATGCAACCGAATATTTGATCACATCAGGTCACACAGCAATCTCTTACCTGGGCGGTGATCTAGAGGATGTAACCTCTGGACAGAACCGATACAACGGATTTCGTGATGCGCTAGATAAGCACGGTATTACGATCCCGGATGACTATATTAAATTCGGTGATTATAAATTGCCAAGCGGACATCGGCTGATGGGCGAGCTACTTGCACTATCCGAGCCACCCACCGTTGTATTTGCAGCTAGTGATGATATGGCTGTCGGTGCCCTGAACTGTGTGCTCGACAATGGACTACGTGTTCCGCAGGATGTATCTATTATGGGCTTTGATGGCAGTACAATTACCGATATTGTGCGTCCGTCGATTACGTCAATGCAGCAGCCGATTTATGAAATGGGTCAAGTATCCCTCGAAAATTTACATCGCCTCATTATCGGCGCCAAAAATCGCCCGCAAGCAGATATTATGCTGCAGCATCAGCTAGTCGTTCGAGAAAGCTGTAAAACGATGCATCCATCTGCATCTGTGTAAAAATGCTAGCTCGATACACGTTCATACTATGCTAAGTTGATCATGATATAGATACTACTCATCGTTTCACTGGATGCTCGATAGCGGTAGGGACATTTTGGAAGCTCTATAAGATCAATAATGCATGAATTCTCTGCTTCGCAAAAATCCTTTTTTCATTTCACCTTATGTGAGGAGATCGCTCACACTGGATATGTACACTAATAGGTTCCAAGCTTCAGGTATAGAACTCGCAATAAAAGATGAGGACAAGCTCAGGCCAAAATTATTCCCTGCAAATCCAGCTCATAGAGATTAGTCCATAAAAAAGTAGCAAATATCGACAAAATCTCTCACATTTATGTTTACGCTTTCATAAATATATGGTATCGTTACCATACAGAAGTGGTATACGTATTGCAGGTAGCTATTCGGCTACTTGCTCTGTAATAAAAGAAAGATTAAAAATATTTAAGTTTTACTTGTCTTTTGCAAATCAAACGTAATATAATGTCTCACAAGAAACAATTTACTTGAAACAATCTTCCTTTTCCCTACGTTAAAGTCATCTATATTCACATCCATTATCTTTCCCGAGCTATAATCTTACTTCATTTCCATTGATCCATTGCTTATATGTAAGGATATATAACAAAATTTCAACTTGTATGAAAGTATGAATACCACCCATCGCGTATTCCATTTGTATGATTGGATCTCTCTCATGTATTTTATCCTCATGGTTTTACGTACATACACTCGGTTCACCTCCACTCGCCTGCCAGCGTGTTATGGATCGAATCAGGGTATATGCTTTTCATATCCATGCCGCCGGAACGGTCAGACCTGATATATTTGTTAGCAAAAAACTCGGGTCTGGTATCGTTACCATATTCATAACAGAAGACTTTACACGGGCTCCACTATATAACAGAAAATACGCTTTTTATCCAAAAGAGTACACAGCTAATTTCTGGAGCCACATCAGCCAATCTTTATTTGTTAGCATGAAGAAGCATGAGATTAGGTCTGGTATCGTTACCAGATACAAGGGGGAATATTAGCTTGAAGCCTATATCTGTCGCAAATATCGCGCTATCACCACTCATTATCGGTACAGGGGACCTATCACGAATGAATGGAACATGGGCATTAGATGAATTCACAGATGCCGGTGGAACAACGATCGACATGGCGTATCAGTACACAGGCAGTGAGGAAATTATCGGGCGCTGGATGCGCGATAAGGGGAATCGAAGTGAACTTGTCTTACTTAGTAAATGCGCTCATCCACTCAAAGGTGATCCTACACCACGCGTCACACCAGAAGCGATTACCCATGATCTACTAATCAGTCTCGAGCGTCTTGGCACGGACTATATAGATCTATACGCCTTACATCGTGACCATGAAGCGGTACCTGTCGAACCACTGATCGACACTTTAAATGAGCATCTCGCTGCTGGACGAATTCGCGCACTTGGTGCTTCGAACTGGAGCTGGCAACGTATTCAGGAAGCAAATGATTATGCCACAGCAAGCGGATTACAAGGCTTTAGCTTTAACAGCCCCAATCTATCGCTCGCTGTTGCACTGGAAGCTCGCTGGCCAGGCTGTGTATCCGCAGACGAAGATACGGTTCAATGGCATAAGGCGAATGGAATGCCTTTATTATCCTGGTCCGCACAAGCAGGCGGCTTCTTCTCCGGTGCATTCTCACCAGAGGATCTCTCCAATGAAGAAATGGTTCGCGTCTATTACAGTGAACCGAACTGGGAACGTTATCGCCGTGCTGTACAGCTCGCTGAGGAAAAGGGAGTGTCGCCAACGCAGATTGCTCTCGCATTCGTTCTGCATCGTCCATTTCCAACTGCAGCGATTATCGGGCCACGTACAAGCGATGAGCTTGCTCAATCCTTTGCTGTACTGGATATCGAAATATCCGAGCAAGAACTACAATGGCTTAATCTGGAAAGGGAGGAACGACCATAATGGAGCATAAATTTGCCGCACAGCTATTCACTTTACGTAATGAACTCAAGCAGGATTACATCGCAACTTTACGCGAGCTTCATAAAATGGGCTGGCAGGCTATACAGATTGATGGATTGCATGGAAATGATCCTCAGGAGATCGCTGCTGTTGTGAAGGAGCTCGGCATGAAGGTAGCGGGGATGCATGTCGGACTGGAACGTATGCGTCACGATCTCGACAATGTACTACGCGAAGCAGATTTGTTTGAGACACCGGATATCATTTGCCACTCCCTACCGGATGAGCATAAAAATGCAGCTGGCTATGAATTTGTCAGACAGGAACTACGCAGTGTATCGTCGATCGTCTCCCCTCGCGGATATCGCGTTGGCTTCCACAATCATGACTGGGAGTTTCATACGATGATGGGTGAACAATATGCTCTGCAGTATTTACTCGATTATGATGAGCAGTCTCCAGTCTACGCTGAGATTGATACGTACTGGGTGAAAAAAGCCGGACATGATCCACTGTCCGTGATTAGCCAGTATGCTGGACGAATGCCGATCCTACATCTAAAAGATATGACGAATGATGAACGTCAATATTTTGCCGAAGTGGGCAGCGGTACGATTGATTTCATGCCGATTCTGCAGTGGGGCGAATCGAATGGCGTTGAATTTTACGCAGTTGAACAGGATTACTGTCCAGGCTCTCCAATGGACAGTCTGGAACAGAGTCTGCGCTACCTACAAGGATTAGTGGCACAACCCAGATAAGATAACCTAAGCTTGGACAGCAGTTAGCCCTCACATCGGTACAATATGATGCTTCATGTCTGTAGCGATGTGTGATGCTAACTGACTACAATATACAAGTAGTATTCAACAATAGCGTATATAACTATCAATACGTCTTATAACATCGAATATACGCATTAATAAATGAGAGAAAGGAGCTGTGCTATGCAAGCTGAAATGGATTCCATGTCCAAAAAGACGACCAAGGCCAAAAAGGCCGCCTCAGCGGGTTTATGGAAAACGATTATTGCAAACCGCTACCTGTATCTGATGCTCCTGCCGTGTCTCATTTTCTTCGCGATCTTCTCCTATTTACCGATGGTTGGACTCGTGATGGCATTCAAGGAATTTCGCTTTAATGGCGGTATGTTTGGAGGGCCCTGGGTGGGTCTACGTTACTTCAAGCTCTTCTTCTCCTACCCGGATGCAGGACAATTGATCGCCAATACGTTCATCGTCGGCTTTCTCAAAATCATCGTCTACTTCCCCTTCCCGATCCTGCTGGCGCTGATGCTGAATGAGCTTCGCAACAAATGGTTCAAGTCGATGACACAGACGATCTCGTATCTGCCTTACTTCCTCTCCTGGGTCGTTGTAGCTGCTTTTACGACCAAGGTACTGGCACCAGATGACGGTATTTTCAACCAGTTCGTCGCTGCACTTGGCGGGGATGGAAGTACTTTTTATATGATGGATGGTCAATATTTTTATCTCATCATGTTCCTCACGTATGTATGGAAAAATATCGGCTGGGGCTCTATCATCTATCTCGCTTCGATGGCAAGTATTGATCCAACACTGTATGAAGCCGCCGAAATGGATGGTGCCAGCAAATGGCGCAAAATCTGGCATATCACACTCCCTTCTATTCGTCCCACGATTGCAATCCTATTCATTCTCGATATTGGTAGCCTGCTTACCACTGGATATGAACAGAACTGGCTGCTACGCACGGCAGGTAACTCGGATTTCTCCGATATTCTAGACACCTATGTCCTGCGCGTCGGTATGATGCAGGGTCAATATGGATATGGTGCGGCTGTAGGTCTGCTTCAGGGTCTGGTCGGTCTGATCCTCGTCATTGTAACCAACTACCTGGTCAAGCGCTTCAGCAAAAACGAATCCAGTCTCTGGTAGAAGATTGCATGATTATTTCGTCTATAACCACCGTGTTCCGCCGGATGAAGGTTATCTATTCGTCCGTTGCATTTCAATAATTCATTTGGGGTGATTTCATTGAAAAAGATTACACGTCGTTTGTCCTTCACGTTTGCACTTCTGCTCGTTATGGTCACTATTTTATCTGCCTGTTCTTCTGATAAAGATGAGGCTGCCAGCACTGTAGCCGCTGACGGACGCAAATCCGGCGAAAATGGCTTCATCGCTAACCGCGATCTGACTGGACGCATCTTCCTGGAAGGCGATGGCGCACAGCTTCCTGATGATCAAGTGAACAACCCTGTTGCCCAGAAGATCAAAGAAAAAACCGGTATGACGCTTAACTGGCAATCCAGCGGTGCGGCAGATGGTCTGCAGGAGCTGACCGTTGCACTTGCAACTGGTGATCTCCCCGATGTAATCGAAGCCTATCTGGATCATGGTGGTCGTCCGGAAATGCCGGTTCTGCTCAAAGCAGCACGTGAAGGCATGTTCACCGATCTGCGTCCCTATCTGGAAAATACCAAAGTACTCAAAAACTATCTCGATCCCGACTTCCTGCCACGTGATACACGCGAGAACATCATGTTCCGCCCGGACTTTGAAGGCAAAGTGTACTTCATTCATATGAATATCCCAGCTAAAAATACAACGGATGCAGATCGTATTCACTATCGCGGTGGCATGTGGATTCGCGCCGATATTGCAAAAGCACTGAATGTAGATCCATCCTCAATCAAAACGCAGGACGATCTGTTCAATCTGGCAATGAAAATCAAAGCCGGCAACTTCAAAGATAATAACGGCAAGCCAATCACCGTTATCGGCCCACGTAAATGGGGTGGTCAGGTCGTGAGCAGTCTATTCAAAAACTACGACTTTGGTAACGGTACGCAGTTCGATGTACTGGATGGCAAGGTTAAACATGTTGCTGAAACCGATTACGCGCTGAAAAGTATTGATTTTGTGCAAAAGTTGCTCAAAGCGGGTCTACTGGACAAAGAAGCATTCAATATGGATGGCGTTCGTGCGGAGGAAGCTTACAATAACGGCTCCTATGCAATCTCTCCATATATGAATATCGCGCCAGACTCCTTGACCATGTTCGAGAAAACCAAGTATCTGCCAATGGATCAAATGTACAACTACAAAGGTGAAGATGCGATCTACGAAAAAGCAAAATCTGGTAGCCAGGTATGGGCGATTCCAGCAACGACTAAAAATCCGGAGCAAATCGTACAATTCGCTGACTATCTGGCAAGCAAAGAAGGTAAAGCACTATGGAACTACGGTATTGAAGGCGAAGATTATAAGATCAACGACAAAGGTCAGTACATTTTCACAGATAAAGTATTGTCGATCTTGAACAACAGTCCGCAGGATGAGCGCAACACGATCCCTTACTTCTGGGGCAGTCTGCTCGGCAAAACCGATGTGAACAATAACAAAGACTTTGGCGAATTGATCCGTGGCGCCAATTCTCAACCCGATCGTTACAAACTGTATTTCGAGCTCATGAACTATGGCAATCCGAAGTACAAATATTGGGATGGTTACACCGCCGCTTCCTATCTGTCTGAAGTACCGGATATCGAAGCTTCACTCAAGCCTGTACTCGATTCGTATAAAGACGTGCTCGTACAAGCCTTCTTCGCCAAAGATATGACCGAAGCAACGAAGATTCTGGATGACTATCGCGCACAGCTCAAAGCAGCTGGTGTCGATCAATATGAGCAATATCTACAGCAAAAATACGACAAAGACCCTAGCTCGGTCGTGTTCTATATCGACGCATTCTTCTAATCCAAGCCTGCACAGGCATAGTGAATTTTGAACACAGGAATCAACCAAGGGATGGCAGACGAAACAACGTATCGCATGGCTGCGACTCTTCTATTCTTGTCTTACTCGATCAGAATGTCATGTCGATAGCTGCCCCTTCCTAAGCAAGTCGGACTTATATTTTTATCTCCTCCGTAACCGGGGCTGCTTCATATCTAGCCCCGGCATACGGACTGGAAGCGGAGGTTATACGGATGGATCAGCATGCTGTAGGCAAAACGCCTCTTAACGAACGTATTGCATCAGTCATCAACTATATCTTGCTCGCTTTATTGTCGATCATCATTCTACTGCCACTCGTCAATATTTTGGCGCTATCGCTCAATGATGGCAAAGATGCTTCGCTTGGCGGAATCACCTTTATCCCGCGTATATTCACAGTTTCCAACTATATTGAAGTATTCAAAAATCCAGCGGTTGTACAAGGCGTCGAGGTTACACTATTCCGTACCATTATCGGTACCGCAGTGAGTGTGGTTCTAACAGCTATGGCAGCCTTTGCACTGAAAAATCGCAATCTGCCAGGTGTAGGATTCGCCAGCATGTTTATCGTATTCACGATGCTATTCAGTGGCGGCATCATTCCTTTTTTCATGGTGCTAAAAATGTTCCACCTGAACAATACGATCTGGGTGTACATTGTTCCGACGCTGTATAGTGCATGGAATCTGATTCTCGTACGCACCTTCTTCCGCTCGATTGATCCGAGTATGGAAGAATCGGCAAAGATGGACGGCGCACATGATTTTCAAGTCTTATTCCGCATTTATTTTCCGCTGAGTATGCCGGTATTATCCGTGATCTGCCTGTTCAATGGCGTTATGCACTGGAATGACTGGTTCTCTGGTGCCTTCTATGTGACCGATGAGAAGCTACGTCCATTGCAAACGGTGCTTCAGCAAATGCTAACGGCTGCCGAAGCGATGCGTAAAAATTTATCCATGAATGCGATGATGAGCGCATCCAGCAGTGTGACTAGCGAATCGCTCAAAATGGCGATGGTTATCATCTCCATCGTACCAATCGCTAGCGTTTATCCATTCATTCAGAAATATTTTGTACAGGGCATCATGGTCGGTTCGGTCAAAGGCTGATTGCAGTCCGAATTTGAGTACATCATGCCTTTAACTGAAGTGGGGGATGTTCATTGAATAACAAACACTATGATGTCGTCTCCATCGGTGATGCCAATATTGATCTGATTGTGGCAGGAAGCGACCATTTACCTGAACCCGGACAAGAAGTGTTCGTCAGCAATATGTTAGTGCATATCGGCGGTGGTGCAGCGCTGTTCTCGATGGCTGTCGCCAAACTTGGTCTGAAGGTCGCCTTTAACGGCGTATTGGGTCAAGATTATTACGGCCAATTCATTCTCGACGAGTTCAGCGAGCTGAATATTGATACAACGTACATCCGGCAAAGCAAGCAGAATAACACAGGTATCTCCATCGCGATTAATCCGGAGCATGACCGTTCCTTCATCACGTATATGGGGTCCAATAGCGAAGTACGTATGGAGGATTTGCATGAAAATAGTATGAAAAATGGTCGCCATGTGCATATGACTGGCTATCAGGGTAGCCGTAATCATGACGCATATATCGCGATGATTCATAAAATCAAAAGCTTTGGTGCGACGATCTCCTTTGACGTCGGTTGGGATGATAGCGGTGAATGGTACAGCGGGATTTTTGAGATTATGCGTGAGGTGGATGTGTTTTTCCTGAACGAGCTGGAAGCCCTACATTATTCCGATTGCTCTGATATTCGGCAAGCAATTGCGCTCATGTCGAAGCATGCTTCGCATCTGGTGGTAAAAATGGGCTCGCGCGGCGCCGTATCCATCCAAAATGGACAGCAGACCTACCGCTCCGCCTATATGATTACCCCAGTGGATACAACAGGTGCAGGCGATAGCTTCAATGCGGGTTACATGTATGGCGTGCTCACTGACAAATCGACTGGTGAATGTCTGCAATATGGCAATGCGTGTGGTGCCCTGTCGGTATCTGCTTATGGTGGCAATACAGGAATTCCCGATCAAGCAGGCGTAGAAGCCTTTATTTCTAATCATTCCGCACAAGTTGTTGACGACTGGGAAGTTATTGCCTGATGGCAGAGGAGGAACTTCATGTTTTTTACAGAGGATAAACTCAAAAAGCGGCTCGAGCAGCTCGGTCCGCTTCGTTATCGGGATACATTCACGGTAGCGGAATATACAGCATTAGAAGATTGCGCTGGAAAAAACGGCGTCTATCCACAGCATAAGGAATATCATAGCGCTGAGGCGGCTTATCCAATGAAAAAGGGAGAAACCTGGACAGGCAGAGATCGCTACTTATGGCTCTCTGCCTGTATCTCCATTCCCGCCGAATGGCATGAACGCACAGTCGTCGGCTTATTTGACTTTGGGACAACCGAGGGCGGTAACAATGGCGGCTTCGAGTCGCTCGCTTTTTGGAATGGTCAGCCGTATCAGGGTGTAGACAGCAATCATATCGAGATGATCCTTCCTCCTGCATATACAGGCGAAGCTCAGCTCGATTTTCGTCTGTGGTCAGGTCTGGAAGGTGGCGGGCCGCCGCGTGAGCTCACCCATACGATTCGTGATTCACGGATTGGCTGGCTAGATCATGCGGCGGATCGACTGTATTATACGTCGATGGCGATTCTACAGACGATTGCCATTTTACCGGAATCCGCTTATGAAAAGTCATTATTAACCAAGCTACTCAATCAGGCGCTACTCAAGCTAGACTGGGCGGCTCCAGGTTCGGATTCGTTCTATGCTTCGGTTCAGGAAGCGGATCAATATCTGGATGCTGAATTAGATCAGATCACGCAGGAACATCCGGTACTTGTCACAACCGTCGGTCATACCCATATTGATGTGGCATGGCTGTGGCGACTCAAGCATACACGCGAAAAGGCAGCACGCTCCTTCTCTACCGTACTGCGCCTGATGGAGCATGATCCCGAATATATTTTCCTGCAAACCCAGCCACAGCTCTATGAATATATCAAAAACGACTATCCCGAGCTGTATGAACGTATCAAGGAACGTATTGCCGAAGGACGCTGGGAAGCCGGCGGTGGCATGTGGGTTGAGGCAGATTGCAATCTGACCTCTGGCGAATCGCTAGTGCGTCAATTGCTGCTCGGTACACGCTTTTTCAAACAAGAATTTGGTGTAGCAAGTAGTTATTTGTGGCTACCGGATGTGTTTGGCTATAGCTGGGCATTGCCGCAAATTTTGCGTAAGTCTGGCTTTGATACCTTTATGACGACCAAGATTAGCTGGAATCAGGTGAACCGGATGCCACGTGATACCTTCCACTGGCGCGGCATCGACGGTTCGGAAGTGCTGACCCATTTTATTACAACGCCGGATGATTGGGAAGGCGGCAATTCCTTCTACTACACTTATAATGGTCTGGTACAGGCAGATACCGTACAGGGCGTATGGAACAGCTATCAGGATAAGGAAGCGAATCAAAATCTGCTCATCTCCTACGGCTACGGCGATGGTGGTGGTGGTGTGACACGAGAAATGCTGGAGCTGCGTCGTCAGTTAGACCGCATTCCGGGGATTCCATCTGTGAAAAGCGGACGTGCGGATGATTATTTTATCCGCTTGCAAAATACGTTCAAACAAACCGATAGCTATGTGCATACCTGGGATGGCGAGCTGTATCTGGAATATCACCGGGGCACATATACCAGTCAAGCCTATAACAAGCTGCTCAATCGCAGACTGGAGCTTCTGTACCGGGAAACGGAATGGCTGCACACCTTACGCGCTGCTGCAACGGGAGACTGGACAAGCTATCCAGCGAAATCGCTACAAGAGGGCTGGAAAATTATTTTACGGAATCAATTCCATGATATTATTCCAGGTTCGTCGATTGCTGAGGTGTATGAGGATAGTACGATCGAGTATGCAGAGGCTGAGCATATCGGTCGATCGGCATGGGAAGCAGCGGCAGGTTCTAACTTGCCAGTTGTAGCACTATCTGCCTCTCTTCGCTCGGAACCGGATGCAGATGCAGAGCAAGCGTCCAATACATCCCTATCGGTACGGTCATCGGATGAAGCTGAAGCACAGCCTGGAGGAAGGATTGCAGAAGGCAAGCATTCGTCTCCTCCATCTGGTGAAATGATCGTATTCAATAGCTCATCCTGGTCGCTTCATCCGCTCGTTCATGTTCCTTTCACCTCGTGTGGGGAAGGTACGTATACGTGGACAGACCATGCTGGCGAGCGATTATCTACACAGCGAACAAGCGATGGGTGGCTTGTACAAACAGGGACAGTTCCTTCACTTGGGATGAGTACGATTCGTTATGCTGTGTCAGATACAGATCGCACAGAAGCTTCGTCTCACGTTTCATCCGTGTCTCATATTCACAACTCATCCAGCCAGCCTGTGTTGTCTTCAACGGTAAATAAAGCTGTCGATCCTGGGTTGGTAGATCCCTTTTTCCATTATGAAGAAGGTAAGCTGACGACTCCACATTATGAACTGGAATGGAACGCACATGGACAGCTCACTCGTGTAACCGATATACAATATGGTCGCGAGGTTCTCGCTGATGGTGAGCGCGGCAATGTATTGCAGCTATTTGAAGATAAGCCAATGAACTTTGATGCGTGGGATATTGATATTTTCTATCAGGAGCGTATGGATGAGATTACAGCGCTTAGCGCAGTGAAGCTGGTTGAATCCGGACCGCTGCGCGCAGTGGTTGAGTTTGCATGGAGCTATGGGGATACACGGATCGTACAGCAGTTGATCGTGTATGCGGCAAGCCGACGGATCGACTTTGTGACCGATGTGGATTGGAAGGAACGTCAAAAGCTACTTAAGGTTGCATTCCCGGTACAGATTCGTGCAACCGAAGCGACGTATGATATTCAATTCGGTAATGTGAAGCGTCCGACGCACTGGAATACCAGCTGGGATTGGGCAAGATTCGAGAGTGTTGGGCATCAGTGGGCAGATCTATCCGAGCGCAGTTATGGAGTCAGCCTGTTGAACGATTGTAAATATGGCTACGATATTAAGGATCATACGATGCGCTTATCCCTGCTCAAATCCGCGATCTATCCTGATCCGATGGCGGACTATGGACAGCATCACTTTACGTACTCTCTTTATCCACATGGTGGAGACTGGCTGACTGGCGGCACCGTGCAGGAAGCATGGCAACTCAATGCACCGTGTACTGTAGTTCCGTTTGGTTCACTGACAGATGCTGCTTTTAATGCTACGGCACGAGCAGACTTCTCCCTATTCCAGTTCTCTGCGGAGCATGTGATCGCCGATGCAATCAAAAAAGCCGAAGATTCCGATAGCATCATTTTGCGTATTCACGAATATGGCGGAATGCGTACTCCACTTACGATCCGGAGCGATCTTAGCATCTTATCATGGCAGGAATGTAATCTGATGGAGGAGCCGATTGGTGAAGTACAGCAAGGCCCGATCGAGCTGACGATCACTCCGTATGAACTGCGTAACTTCTTGATTACCGTACAGGAGGGCTAACAGTATGACGCTACAACATACGCCGCTGCTACTCACTCCCGCAATGGAGCAGTATGTGAGCGAGATCGAGCAGCAGCTCGCAGCATGGCCTGAGGTGCAGCAGATGTTCCGTGGCTGTTATGGAAGCACGTATGAAACGACAATCACGATCATGGAGGATGGTAGCTCGTTTGTCACGACTGGCGATATTCCAGCGATGTGGCTACGCGATTCCGCAGCGCAGGTGCGGCATTATTTGCCACTAGCTACAGATGATACGGAACTAAGCGAACGGATTGCGGGTCTGATTCGGCGGCAGTTATTTTGTATCCAGCTTGATCCCTATGCCAATGCCTTCAATCCGGAGCCGAACGATGCACGATATGACAACGACCTGACCGAGCTAACCCCGTGGATATGGGAACGAAAATACGAGATTGATTCACTCTGTTATCCGATTCAGCTGAGTTATTTGTTCTGGCGTCAGACGGGTCGGACGGATCTGTTCGATACCAGCTTTTACAATACGCTGCACCGCATTATTGATCTATGGATATGCGAGCAGCGACATGATGAACGTTCGCCCTATCGTTTTATCCGTGAGCATTGCCCTCCTTCTGATACGCTACGTAATGATGGACGCGGGATGCCCACCTCGTATACAGGCATGACCTGGTCTGGCTTTCGTCCGAGCGACGATGCGTGTACGTTTGGCTATTTGATCCCGTCGAATATGTTTGCCGTGGTTGTGCTTGGTTATATGGAGGAGATGGCTCGTGAAGTATATAACGATGAGTGTCTGATTCACCGTGCGAGCAAGCTGCGCGAAGAAATTGAATTTGGCATTGAGCATTACGGCACCGTACTCCATCCAATCTATGGTAAAATCTACGCGTACGAAACCGATGGGCAGGGCAATCATCATCTGATGGACGATGCGAATGTACCGAGCCTGCTGTCGATTCCGTATCTTGGTTACCGGGGTGCAGATGATCCGGTGTATATGAATACACGGCGCTTTATTTTGAGCCAGGATAATCCGTATTATTTTTCCGGTACAGCGGCAAGAGGCATCGGTAGTCCTCATACACCAACATCCTATATCTGGCATATCTCGCTATCTATGCAGGGCTTGACCTCTACCGATCCAGAAGAGATGAAGCAGGTGCTAGCGTGGCTATCCACTACACATGATGGCACTGGATTGATGCATGAAGGGTTCCATAAGGACGATCCGGCACAATACACGAGACCCTGGTTTGCCTGGTCGAATAGCTTATTTGCCGAGTTCGTTATTCGTTTCGTTGAACTATGCAGCAAGGAGGAATGACACGCATATGACGCTTTCCGTCCCAGATTATCATCAGCAGTTAGATGTACTACAGGTGAATCGTGAACCAGCAAGATCGCATTACATTCCGTACAGCGATCAACAAGCCGCATATACGGGCAACCGAAATGGCTCTCCTTTTTACCGCTCCTTAAATGGCTCCTGGCAATTCCGTTATTACGACTCGGTTCGTCAGGTGGAGCCGGAGTTCTGGCAGATGGCGCAACTCAGTGAAGGTGACGACTGGAATCCGTTAACCGTCCCTTCCTGCTGGCAGCGAAGTGGCTACGATCAGCAGCATTATACAAACTTGAGTTATCCGTTCCCCTGCGACCCGCCGCATATTCCGACCCGCAATCCAGCTGGGGCTTATGTGCGTGAGTTTGAATTGCCACCGGACTGGCAGACAAGAGAAACGTATGTTGTGTTTGAAGGTGTATTGTCATGTGCGTATGTATGGGTAAATGGTTCATTTGTCGGCTACAGTCAGGGAAGCCGTGTGCCTGCTGAATTCCGACTTACCCCTTATCTTCAGCCGGGCATCAATCAAATGGCAGTGCTGGTGTTAAAATGGTGCGATGGTTCATACCTGGAAGATCAGGACATGTGGCGATACAACGGTATTTTCCGTGATGTATATTTGCTCAATCGCCCTCAGGATCATATTCGTGATGTGTTTGTTCGGCAAGAACTGACGCGTGGTGAGAATGGTGACTACATCGGCGCTTCGGTTCGAATAGAAATGGATTATGAAAATGCTAGAATTTTGCCGACTACAGCTATATTACGAGCACCAGATGGCGCTATTGTTGCGCAAGCTCAGGCAAATGGAATTTCAGCTACGGAAGCCGTGATTGAACTAAGCTGGACAGATCCGGTGCTATGGAATGCGGAAACGCCTCTACTATATCGCTTATATATTGAAGCTGGCGATGAGATGCTGCATTTTGCAATCGGTCTGCGCGAAGTGAAGATTGACGAGCAAGGCGTATTCACCATTAATGGACAACCAGTCAAGCTCAAAGGCGTGAACCGCCATGATACTCATCCGGTACTTGGACATACCGTGCCAATTCAGCATATGATCGACGATCTATTACTTATGAAGCGCCATCATATTAATACGGTACGCACCGCTCATTATCCAAATGATCCACGCTTCCTGGAGCTATGCGACCAGTATGGATTTTACGTGATCGACGAGGCGGATCTGGAATGTCATGGCATCGGAATCCCAGAAAGCTTCGGTCCCGGCGCCTTTCATCAGTTATCCAAAAATCCAGATTGGGAACATGCCTTTGTCGATCGTGCAGTACGACTCGTCGAGCGTGACAAAAACTTTAGCTCTGTCATCATGTGGTCGATGGGTAACGAGTCCGGCTACGATCGCAATCATATCGAGATGGCACGCTGGACACGGCAACGAGATGCCTCACGTCCTGTTCATTACGAAGGCGCTGCTCCAGGCTATAAAGGTCATCCCGATACGTCTGTACTGGACGTAGAAAGTCGGATGTATTCCTCTCCTGCTGACATTATCGAATACGCGACTCAACCCGATCACCGTAAACCACTGTTCCTGTGCGAATACAGTCATGCCATGGGCAACGGACCCGGCGATCTAAAAGCATACTGGGATGCGATCTATGCTCATCCACTGTTAATGGGCGGCTGTGTGTGGGAATGGGCAGATCATGGCATTCAGCAAAAAGATGAGCTAGGGCGCATCTATTATGCGTATGGTGGTGATTTTGGCGATACGCCAAATGATGGTTCCTTTTGCATCGACGGATTAGTGTCTCCGGATCGTAAGCCACATCCGGGATTGCTAGAATTAAAGCAGATTATGGCGCCGGTATGGATAGAGCAAGAGCCTGAGTTCGAAGTCCGTGCAGAAGATCATACCGAGCGTGTGTTATCCTTGCGTATACACAACCGATACGACTTTATCAACCTGGATCATCTGCTGTTAGATTGGATTGTCGAGGATGAAGGCATATTACTTGCACAGGGAACGCTAGAGCTACCGACTATTGCGCCACATGACTCTGCCGTTATGGAGTGGACATTACCTAAGTTGCAGACAATGTCCAGAATGCCTAGCAGACAAGCAATCCAAGAACATCAGCTTGGCAAGAACAGCTATGTGACATTTCGTTTACGTGAGCGCAATCAAACAGCGTGGGCGGAAACCGGTTATGAGATTGCCTTTTTCCAATTTTCGCTTCGTGAAATGAGTGCGTATGCTATAGATACTGTAGATGCGATCAATATGGTAGAGAGCTCCACACTTCCGCCCCTTCCTCTGAACCATTCGCGGACGCTGACTGCGGAAGAACAAGTCGGTATGGTTCATATGATCGGCGATCGTTTCCAATATACCTATGATCTAGTAGAAGGTACTTGGCAACAATTAAAACGCCAGGATACATCATTACTGGCTACTCCATCCTCGTTCGCCGTCTGGCGTGCACCGATCAGCAATGATATGAATATCGAGGAAAAGTGGCGCGACATCGGCATGGATCGGTTGCATACAAAAGTCTACAGTTCGACCTGGACAACTACGGATGCAGGTACAATCCAGATTGTTACGTCCTTCTCGCTCGGTGCTATTTCCCATTATCCACTGGTACGTGCCGAAGCGCAGTGGACGGTGCATCCGAATGGACATATTAGGCTCAAGTTACATGCGAAGGTGCTGGAAACGGCTCCATTCCTTCCTCGCTTCGGACTATTGTTACCGCTTAAAGAAGGTATGGAGCAAGTAACGTACTTTGGACGTGGACCGCATGAGAGCTATGTGGATAAGCACCATAGCACACGCTTTGGTCGATATCGTTGTACGATAGACGAGTTATTTTACAATTATATCGTTCCGCAGGAAAATGGTTCACGCTGGGATACAAGCTGGCTGACGATTACAAATCCGCTTGGCGTGGGACTATATGTGGGCGGATCCAAGCGCTTTTCGTTTAATGCTTCCCATTATACCGCTGCGGATCTGACAGCAGCTACCCATACGAATACATTGCAACCACGGACAGAGACGTATTTGCATTTGGATTATAAAATGAGCGGTGTGGGTTCCAACTCCTGCGGGCCGGAACTAGCGGATGTGTATCGGTTACAGGAGAAGGAATTTGATTACGAGCTTGATATTGTACCGATGTCGCTGGAAGATGGCTATTTGGGGTAAATGATGAATTTGGACTAACATGTCCTAGCATATTTAACGCAGATTCACTTTATTAGCTAAATGTGTTCAGTCTGTTGTTTACGCTCAGTTCAATTAGTTCAATCCATTCGATTAATTAGCTTCGGTTGTTAGATCCTTGGTTAGGTTTAGTTTAACTTGCAAAACTTAGTTATGCTTAAGCAGCACTGACCAGATCTAATACGCGAAGCTCACTGAACGTTCTGAAATCATAACACAAAAAGCGTCAATACCTGCATATGCATGGTATTGACGCTTTTTGTGTTACTTCTTTTTGTTCTACCGATCAGATACAACATTGTTGACCTGTTAAGATGCATTAGAGATTCGCGATGAATCATTCACGTCCTACACTCACCGATACATTCATCTCGCTATATGCCATAAAAATGAATTACAGCATATCGACGACTTTAGCAATAACCGCCGCCATTTCCTCGCGTGTGACTGCTTGTTTTGGTCGGAAACTCTGGTCGTCATAGCCCTTCATTAAGCCAAGAGCTTGTACTTTCGCGATGCCTTCAACAGCCCAGGCGGACATTTTGGAGGAATCTTTGAATGTAATATTTGATCCAGATGTACCTGTAGTAGCCGAATTTGGCAACATACGGCCGATCAGTGTAGCGAGCTGCTCACGCGTCACTTGACCGTTACCATTGAAGCTGTCACTGATGCCTGTCATGATACCCTGATTCACGACTGCCTGTACATAAGGCTGTGCCCAATCCGGTGCATTCACTGAAGATGCTGGTGAACCCTGTGCTGGAGCATTCACGTCGAGGCGCAATGTTTTCGCTAAAATAACAGCCATTTCGTAGCGATTGATCGCCTGCTTTGGATTATAATTACCCTGCATGTCCCCCTGTACAATACCCAGACTCATCAGCTTCATCACTGGCGCTACTGCCCAGCTTTTCACTACATCAGCAGGCTTCACATTACGTTCGCTAGTCATCACGGATGTCCATGCCCCTGCTGGAACGTCTGCCTTGATCGTTGTACCATCGCTCGTTGTCGGTACGGCAATCCATTTATCCCACTTCGCATCGTAATAGTGGATCAATGTATTATCTGTAACACGAGCAGGCGCTGGCAAGCTAACCGTACCGGACGGAGCAACCTGTGGAGCTGTCAGCATAGATGAATTCGATGCTGGCGGATTGGTTTTGTCGTTTCCGGTATTGGAAGCTGGTGGATTGCTCCCCGTTGGTGCACCTGTATTCGAGCCTGGTTGTGGTGTTGGATTAACTACTGGTGTAGAAGGTGCTCCCCCTCCACCGCCGCCAGATGTACCTGTAGATGGCGAAGGTTTTTTGTCTGGTTTCGGTTCTGGTGTTGTTGGTGTAGGTTCAGATGTTGATGCTGAAGTTGTACGGAAGCTCCAACCAGTCTCTCCTGTTCCCGCATACTCATTATTAAATATATCTTTGAACATACCTGGCGATACAATCAATTTGTAACTATGTCCTTCTTTTAGGCCTTTAATATGGAATTGAGCATCAGATTCAATTAAAGAACTACTATCAATATTGAAACCTGAAATAAATTCACTTTGCCATGAACTAATCGAAGCAACTTGTTGCGCTGTCTCTTGATCATAAATCTTAAGATAGCCATTTCCTTGTTTTACAGATTCGTTAAATTCAAATTTCAAGTATCCATCTGCACTATTATAATTAAAAGCGACTTCCGGTGCTGTCACATCCGTTGTGTGGAAACTCCACCCCTCGCCTGTCGTTCCTCTATAAGAATGTCCCGAGAAATCGGTAAACATTCCAGAAGTGATATGAACCGAATACGTATGATCATCTTGTAGATTTGGCACCATCAGGTTGTAGAGATCGCTAAATCGCGCATCCCCTAAAAACACGCGTCCACTAATCCATTGTAGAGAAGCATTGCTGCTAACCACAAGTCCACTTACTGCTTCAATCACATTGGTCTGAACGCGCGAAGCTGTTGTATCATCCCATACTTCCAGTCGTCCCGTGTTCAGTCGAACCCCTTCACTGAAGCGCAAAAATCCACCACTGTAGTTGCTATAGTCAAACGTCATGGTCGGCTGGACTGTATCCAAGATTGTTTTGAAGCTTGAATCTACAATTTCTGGATTCAGAAGTCCTCCTGTACCTCTACCTACGCGATCGACAAATGCACCTGAACTAAACGTAATATAATAATCCGAATCGTATTTTAGGTCTCGCTGCGGAATCACTTCTAAAATAGACGACATGCCACTTACAGTTGCTACTTCTTGTGGAGTGAGCCAGCTAAAACTTGCTCCGGAGAGCTGACCGTCATGAATCCCAAGTCGTTGAACCGGGTCGGAGTAACCTCTCTCATAGATCTGGATTTCTCCTTGTTGACCCAGATTCATCTTTTTACTAAATCTAAATTGGATTGGTGGACGAATTGGTGCTCTATTGTCTCCTGTCCATACCGTATAACGACTCATTCGACCTGTATCTGTGACATGGAAGCTCCAGTCCTCTTGACCGATTCCTGTATACAGATTCTTGTGTAAATCCATGAACATACCGGAAGCAACATGGACAGAATACGTATGATCCTCTTTCAGATCCCATAGGAGCAGATTATACGAATCCTTGTATGGTGAATTCCGATCGTATTTTAGAAACGAATTACCATCTACAATCTGACCGCTTACAGCCGTAACATATGCATTCTCTTGCGAATGATCCGTTTCGTCTCGGACTTCTAGCGTTCCGTTGTTTAGCTGTACAATTTCACTGAAATTCAAGATAATTTCACTAGCATTGTCGTAATCAAATTTCAGAGTTGGAGCAATTTGATCCGCATTTATGGTTTGGAACATCCAGCCAGATAATCCGGTTCCAGAATAGGAATGCCAAGACATATCATAAAACATACGGTCCGACACAAATAATTTATACTGATGTCCTTCCTCCAGACCAAGGATATGAAAGCTTGCATGTGTTGAGTCAAATTTACCGCTCACAATATTTTGACCCGAAACAAATCCATGATCCCATGCACTGATTGATGCTACAGATTGACCAGTTACCTGATCGTAAATCATCAGATAGCCCTCTCCAAGCTGTACGGGTTCATTAAAGTCCATCCGCAAGTAGCCGCTTGCAGTGCTATAATCAAAGGTTGCTGTAGGTGGGTTCTCATCAACAGTTGTAAACACCCAGCTTCGAGGCTCAAGTAAATCTCGCATACCGTGTCCATTCAGATCTACAATAGCTCCTGATGTAGCTGTCACATAAAATTCCGTATTGTCTTCCAATTGATTATACATGGATATAGATAAATTATTAGGAACCCAATTATGATAGTTTGTTGGATCATGATCTGGATTATTTTCTAGATTATAACTTATATTTTCGCTAGTGATTGTACCATCTTGAATTTCAATACGCTTTGCAATGGTATCATCTTTACTACGATGGATTACAATTTCCCCTTTATTCCCTAGCTTTATAGCTTCATTAAAGGAAAAAGACAATGCAGTACTTGTAGTGACCCATTCATTCTGTTGTGGAAGTCTCCAAACAATATGTGGTTCTTGATCATCCGCTATCTTAAAGCTCCAAGGTTGATTTCGAGTTCCATCGTAAAAATTCCCCGATAAATCTTTAAACATTCCTGAAGAAATGTGCACCGAATACATATGTCCATCTTTCAGATTAGGACTGCGTATTGGGTATAGGTCTTTAGCCGAATAATTACCATTGCTGAAAATCATATTACTGGAATTAACACCGTATAAAATTTCTCCATTTACAGCTTTAATGGTTCCAATGACTTTGGATTGCTCTGTTTCATCTCGTATTTCTATTTTTCCCGTGTGTACTTGTACATCCTCACTAAAACGTAATAATCCGCCACTATAGGGGCTATAGTTAAATGTCGCCGTTGGCACCGTTATATTTTTGGCGGGATCAGTTAATGTATTAAAACTCCAACGTTCTGGATTCATCAGATCATTCATTCCTTGACCTCTGCCATCAACGAAAGCTCCAGATGTGACCGTTACATAATATAAGCTATCCCATTCCAACTCTTCTCTAGGCACGATCTGCACGGTCGACACACCGCTCAAAGCACCTGCCGTGTGTCCACTTAACCACGAAATGCTTGCCCCAGACACTTGTCCATTATGAATAATAATCCGTTCGCTTGGCTGAAATGGATTATCCGAATAATTATAAAGACGAATTTCTCCGTCGTTACCTAGCTTCATATTTTTATTGAAGCCTATCTTTAGTGTAGGGTGAAGAGAGACATCGTCGCCTCTTGGCGCTACTTCAAATATCCGCGGCTGATTTGTATCTACAATCTGGAAGCTCCATCCCTCAGTTGGCGTACCTCCATACCCATTTCCTGAAAAATCTGTAAACATACCAGATGAAATATGCACAGAATACGTATGATCTGCTTGTAAACCAAATACGTTCAGGGAGTACTTATCTTCTTTCACTTGACGTAGTTCGGCGTTCCCCACATAAACATATCCACTTGCTGCTTCGATGTGAATCCGTACGCTCGACCCATTGGTCTCATCCCATACTTCTAAAGTTCCGGTATTGAGTAGTATATGTTCATTAAAATCCAGTTTAATTTCGCCATCATTGTTATAAGAAAGTTCTAATTTAGGAGCAGTGAGATCCATCGTTCGGAACGACCACGAATACGGACCTGGAGGATCATCAATTCCTTCTCCATTTTGATCTACAAAAGCTCCCGAAGTAAATGTAATATAATAATCCGTCTCTTGTGACAAGTTCAAGTCAGGAAGAATTTGGAACGTCGACGCCCCACTCATCTGCTGGCCAAGCAAACCACTACTCCAATAATATATTGCTCCGGATAATTGTCCATCATGAACGATGATACGTTTTTCAGGCAATGACTCACCAAATTCATAGATTTGAATTTCTCCTTGGCGTCCCAGTTGCATCATTGAATTGAAACTCAGTACAATGGTTGGATTGGTTGGGGCACCGGGTCCCATTGGCATTCTTCTCACTATATAATTACTATAGTCAACATTCATTGTTGATACATTTGGATCACTGAATGTCATATAATACGAGTTATCGCTAACCGTATTAAAACTCGTACTTCCTTCATTCTGTTGCTCATGCTCTGCCAATACCTCTGATGCATGCGCATAGTTCGTAATCGTCGGAAGCGACATATTCCCAAGTTGCATGATCGTTAAGCTGACGCTAATTGCTTTCGTCGTTTGTTGCCATTTTGCTAAGCGTACCTTTTTCCTTTGTGCCATTGTCATTCCCCTTATTCTCTATAGTTTGGCTACGGTCTATTTATCTGTAAAGTGACATCAGCAACTCATCAACCATAGGTTGTATCTGTATATCTACTTGCTGCGTATGATGAAGAAACTCTCCATAATAATGCATAATCATCGTAGCTTTGCGTAATGGATCGCGTTCTTTAAGCACATTTTCGACCTGACTGTATAGCAATTCATACTGTGCACGACTAGCTGGAATAAGCAACAATTTGGAATACAGATTATTCAGCCAGCGATCAAAGGCACGATCAAAAATAGAAAAGAGCTGCTGTAATGGCTCTCGCTGCTCATGCGTCACGTAAAAATGCATGTCTTTGAAAATATGCCGAAATTCTTCAAATGATTTAGTTAGCTTTTCATGCTCTTCTCTAAGTACTGTGACTGGATAAGGGAGTAAAGCAAGGTAGTTATTTTCTTGAGGATGCAGCAGCCACTTGCTATCCACAGTATGGGGCTTCAAGTAGTTTGCTCGAATATCACTTAGCTTCATAAAAGTCGTACCTTCGATAGCTGCGCCACCCTGAGTCGCATTCCATACGTCTTGTTTTCGGAATAAGTTGATATAAACTTCCATCTCTTTTTTCATATTCAAAAAGGCCGGATTACTCTCTACCATATGTCCATCTACACCGCGCGTGGTCACTATCGGTGCACCATTAAAATATTTCACCGGATCAATATGGTCGATCTGCTGGGCATAACGTAAAGAACCTTTATACGCAAAGTTTTGACCTACGAGAATAATCGGTCCCACTCCCATCCTGCACAGCATCTGCAACGTGATAATTGCAATGGAGGAAGCATCCTGAATGACGGGTAATCTTGTTTGTGCAGCTGGCAAAAAGTAAGATCCGATCGTATCCTGACTCGTAATCATATGCCACTTCGGTCCCGGATAATTCCCCAAATCAATTCCACCGACACACGAGCCAAAAATTAACGGGATATCTGTAATGCCTTGCTCCATCACCTGCTTCACAACTACACCATTTCCAGGATTCGGATCATAACTGCATATCGCATCGGGATGAATATCATGATTAATTAAAGTGGATAAGGCAGAGCCAACTGCGAAAATATAAGCCGAACGCTCTTGCTTAATCATCTTTAGCTGTTCGATTTCTTCATTTAATGAAGGGCCAGCAGCGACAATAATGACAGGTTTATTATGAAGATGAGACATTCCTTTAAAAATATTCGGTGTGTGTAGTACATGCTCAAAGTTACGCAAACTGTTAGTCAGCCAGTACACACTGAATTTATTACTAATTTGCAAATTGCCATGTTTATTCTTTAGTGTGTTACCAAGTACATCGCTAAATCGTTGTTTCTCGCTTTCAAATACATACGTGTAGGCTGGTAATGCACAACTGGACACTGTTCCCGGAGTACGATCAACCAGACCTCTTAAATGAATAGAAAGTTCATTCTCGGTTCCGCCTACAAACAAATTCCGCCAGTGATCCAAATTCCATTCATCCAGTATAGCCAGCTCGGCAAAATGCTTAAAAACTTCTACACTTGGCTCATATATAGAAAACGGAATATGCGGAAACTGCCGCTGAAATTGCAAAATATGATGTCCCAGTCCGATGCCAAAAAAGATCATATGATCAATTTTCGCATTATTTAATTGTAAAAATAACTCATACGCTTCCTGAAAAGGCGACTCCTCATTATGTATAGTGGCTTCTGCGTTGCCATAATGAATCAAAAGATTACTGTAATTTCCCGATTGGATACGATGAATTTGGATCGTATCTGCTCCTTTTCTCCTTTCCTCTAGTATATCTTTCACATGCGGAAACTTCGTTTTTATTATATCGTGATTTTTTAAAGAACCCATGTCGACCTCATTTCCTTATCATTCCTAAAAATTCCTTCTATTAATTGCATTATAATAATATGTTACTTCTTACTATTATTAATCGGTAGAAATCGGATCTTTTTTAGCACTATTTTATTTATTTAATTACACCCGTATGAAAACCCTTTCATTTTTTCCCATATACATGTATGCTGAAGATAATGGTGCCAGCAAAATTACCCATATCCATCTTCATACGCCGTTTAGACTGATCTAGTACCTTGACCGTATTCAATCCAAGGTTTTTGTTCCTCATAAACACGTATGCTTTAAGCGTGCTTTTGATGAGCGTAACCTAACTTAATAAGCGATCAAGATACCCGCCTGTTGGAGTCGAATTTCACGCAACCATAAATGTGAGATTGGAGGTCATCTATGTCCACTTCCTTTATTTCTCCGGAATGGGGTCTCAGTGTATCGGAAACCGTTTGCCCGGATGTACAGACATCGGTTAATCTGCTTGGGATTCATATGCGCGAGGTGAGTCGTGACTGGGAATGCCCGAGTCATGCACATCAGCAGTATGAGATTAATTATGTGCTTCAGGGAACGCAGCAAATGAAAATTGGAGACTACAGCTATGTACAGCAAGCTGGCGATCTGGTGATTTTGCCTCCAGGTGTCCATCACATGAGCCGTAGCATCAGTGAAGAGTCGCTCGTTTATGTGTGCATTCATTTTGAAATGAATGATCGTGTATTCCTGTCTCTGCTGGAGCGAACGAATCAACTCATTTTTCGTAAAAACAGTCTTGCCGCAAGGCTCATTGAGCCATGTATTATGAAGCTGGTACAGGCGGCTGAGCAGGGTGGGCAGCATATGATTACAAGGCGTATTCGTCTGCAAGCTACATCGTTCGAGCTGTTCAGTGTACTATGGGAAATTTTACTTAATGAGGCGGCGCAGGCGTCTCCATCCACGTATGCTCATATGGAGCTTGCTCACCAGATTGCCGCTAGGCTGCAAGCGATTGTAAGTCGCAATCTGACCGAGGAAGAGCGTCCAGAATCGCATTATGGTATTGATGATATTGCCGCTGAACTTGGCATTAGTCCTTCCCATTGCAACCGGATTTTCCACCAGGTGTTTGCCATCTCGCCGCGTAGCTATTTATCCAATCTTGTACTGGATAAGTCCAAGCTGCTGCTTGCTGACCCACATATGTCCATTCAGGATATTGCAACTACGCTGGGCTACCGGGATATTGCGCATTTTAGCCGTCAGTTCAAACGCTGGTCAGGTATTTCCCCAAGTCATTACCGCAAAACGCAACTGCATCATACGAGTCAGCCGCTCGAAGCAGGTGTGTAATGAAATCTGGCAGCATACAAGGCAACACGGCAGATGACTCCATGATGAAACGAAATGGAATGATCCTCTGCACGATCGTCTGAGCGGCTGTCCGATATGGGCTGAAGGCAACACCGTATATCGCATGCAGCCGGGCAGACCTTACACCATTGCCCGGTTTTTTGTTATTGTTAACGATGGATTGGCATGGCACCACGAGCAATCTTACCCATTCTAAAATGGAGGATGATATCTTTATGCGCATGGTATTTCGCTGGTTTGGTGAACAAAACGATACGGTCACTCTGGATCAGATTCGTCAGATTCCAGGTGTGGAAGGCATTGTATGGGCGCTGCATGATATTCCGGCAGGCGAAGTATGGCCGCGGGAACGTATACAGGAGCTACGAGAGCTTGCTGAGCGTCATGGCTTACATATTGAAGTTGTAGAAAGTGTGAATATTCACGAAGATATTAAGCTTGGTCTGCCTTCGCGCGACCGCTATATTGCGAATTATAAGCAGACCATTGAGCATCTGGGTGAAGCCGGAGTCAAGGTAATCTGCTATAATTTCATGCCGATCTTTGACTGGCTGCGTACGGATTTGCATCATCCGCTACCGGATGGCTCCACTTCGTTATTTTATGAAAATAGTCGCATCGAAAATATGAACCCGTTCGAGCTCGTGATGCAAATTCAGTCAAACTCGGCGCTGACAATGCCAGGCTGGGAGCCGGAGCGGTTGGCACATCTAACCGAGCTATTCGAAGCGTATCAAGGCTTTACCGAGGACGATCTATGGCGTAATGTGCAGTATTTCTTAGATGAGATTCTGCCGGTTGCGGAGGCGCATGGTATCCAGATGGCGATTCACCCGGATGATCCACCCTGGTCGATCTTTGGACTACCGCGTATTATTCGTAGCCAGGACAATATCCGCCGCTTTCTCCGTCTGTCAGATAGTCCAGCTCACGGCATTACCCTATGTAGCGGTTCACTGGGAGCCAACCCGGATAATGATATTATCGCAACGATTCATGAGTTTGCCGATCGGATTCCATTTACACATATTCGTAATGTAAAAGTTGAACCGAACGGCGACTTTCAGGAAACCTCCCACCGAACACAGGACGGTAGCGTAGATATCGCTGGGATCGTCGAAGCGTACTATGAGGAAGGCTTTACCGGATACTGCCGTCCAGATCATGGACGTCATCTGTGGGATGAACAGTGTCGTCCGGGCTACGGGCTGTATGATCGGGCGCTTGGCATTATGTATCTGTGGGGCTTATGGGATGCTCATATGCTGGGCAAGAACAAGTCAATCACTTCTACCGCAAGCAAGGAGGCGACTTCATGAGCGAACATCAACAATCACCAGCCGCATCGGATACGGCGCCACCCTCAGCTCCAGCGACATCAACGACCGGCAACAAGCTAGTCGACCAGACATTGCGTGAAGTCATTCGGCATGTCGAAGGTGAACAGCCACCTACCGAGACGGAAACAACGCCACTGCCATTACATGATTCCCTGCGTGGCAAAGTCGTCGTGATTACAGGCGGCGCAGGCGTGCTATGTCGTGCAATGGCAATCGAGCTGGCACGTCAGGGTTGCCGGATCGCGATTTTGAATCGGACACTGGAAAAGGGTGAAGCGGTTGTAAGCGAGATTCGTACGCAAGGCGGCGAAGCGATTGCAGTCGCATGTGATGTAACCCAAGAGGACAGCGTGATTGTTGCAGAAACGGCAGTAACCGAGCAGCTCGGTTACTGCGATATTCTCATCAATGGTGCAGGCGGTAATCGTCCAGATGCCAACACGACAGGGGAAATATTTAGTGAACAGGATCTGAATGTACAGAATATGCAGACCTTTTACGATATTGGCGTAGAGGGCTTCCGGCAGGTGCTCGATCTGAATATGGTCGGAACACTTATTCCAACACAGGTGTTCACACGGCGGATGGTTGGACGTCCTGGTGTAAATGTAATTAACATCTCGTCGATGAGTGCATATAGCCCCATGACCAAGGTGCCTGCCTACTCGGCTGCCAAAGCGGCGATCAATAATTTTACCCAATGGTTGGCGGTACATTTTGCCGAATCCGGTATTCGAGTGAATGCGATCGCGCCAGGCTTTTTCCTGACGGAGCAAAATCAGCGGCTACTCAAGCATGAAGACGGTTCGCTGACCGAGCGTTCGGAGAAGATTATCTCGCATACACCGATGCGACGATTCGGGGTGCCAAATGATCTGCTGGGTACCTTATTGTGGTTAGCTGATGCGGATACATCTGGGTTCGTAACTGGCATTTCGGTGCCTGTGGATGGCGGATTTATGGCGTATTCCGGGGTGTAAGTAAGCGTAAATTGCCTGCATAGATGGTGCTGGCTAGCTATATAACACATGACGATTAAAGGACAGCATAAAAAGCCTTCCGTTTGCTAAAGCATTTCCCTTTCGATCATGCAATCATGTCGCAGATCTAGTTACAGTCTGAATAACTGTACAAGGGATTTCTTGCTCTGGCGAGATGGAAGGCTTTTTAAGTATGCGTTTTTAAAGTTATGAACTCCATATACGACGCAATTGGTTATCTATCATTCGAGATTCTGCTTCAGGCTCTAATTTAACAGCTTGCCTTCTATTATAATATGCTACCGTTACGCTTTATTTCCCACTGCCAGCTTTTTAGCCTCATAATCTTCCGACAATTCCTTGCGAAATACCGAGCGGCACACATACCCAATAATGACCGCTACTGTGGTCAGCACACCTGCAAGCAGATACATATCCCGCATACCGAAGCGATCCGCAAACCAGCTCAAGAATAGCATTGCCAGCGCAAATGTCAGATTACTCAGTGCACTCAGTGCGCTCATGACCGACGGTGCCTCTTCTGGAGTGAGATTTTGCTGAATTAATGTCGCTCGTATTACACCCGCCACCTGCACAGGAAGCCCGGTCAACGTTAGCAAAATCAGCGCTGGAATCGGGGATACATTCAGGGCAAAGGCAACCACAATCGCGACGTACACCATCAAGCCTGCCAGCATGTACATATACGCGTTCTTCATTAGTTTTTTGCCAATCGACACCATCAAAATACCACCTACGATCGAACCTACGAAAAAGCCTGCATTCATAAAGCCCAGCCAGCTTACATTCTGATGCAACACCTGCACAACAAATGCTAATACAAAGGCACCAAGCCATGCTGCTCCGCCGAGTGTATCAATATTATCAATGATCGCAATCAAGCGTACACGACGATTGGCAAGTAGTGCTTTCCAGCCACTGGATAGCTGTGTCATATAAGCTGGCTTAGCAGCTATAGGCGTTGTTGTATCAGATTCTCCCTCGGTCTGTGCTGCTGAATCGGTAGCCAGTCCTGCGCGAGCATACGGATCACGAATGAATGCTGTGAAGAACATCGCTAGAAAATAACTCACCGAAGCGACCCACATCGTAGGTAGAGCACCGATCAACGCGACGATAATCCCGCCAAGCGCCCAGCCTGAACAGCGCACGATCTGATCGCTCACCGACATCAAGCCGTTTGCCTTAATCAATCCTTCTCCCTCTGCCAGACGCGGAATCAGTGCATTACGTGCCGGATCCGTCCATCCATCCAAAAACGAAATTACAAACACAATTAGAAATACGAACGAGAACGATGGAGATGGTGCCCACCATAAATAGCCGATCAATCCGGTAAACATTACGAATTGTCCAAGCTGCGATCCCAACAAAATCCTAGTTAGCGGATAACGTGCCATCACAATCGGAGCGACCAGTCCACTAACCGTTTTGGATAGCAAACGAAGCAGCGGAATGAAGATCGTTGTGACAAGCGAGCCACTTGTCGTAAATACAAGCGTAATCAAACTAAGCTGGTACACGATATCTGCTATATTCGACAACGTCTGCGTGCCCCAGAGCATATAAAACGATTTCTTTATCACTTGCTACATCCCTCTCTTTTAAGATGTGTATGTATAGATGCGGCCTTCTAGATTAGTCAGCTGTATAGCTCGATTTACTTTTCCACACTTATCACTTTTAAGTATCGCACAACTATATTCTTTTTCATAGAACTTATGAGTAAAATATCCAAAAAATTGAAATTTTCTTTTGTTGTCATTTTATACGTTTTTGAGATACTTATCCATATAAAAATAACGCAAATAAGAAAAGAAGTAACACCGTAGTGCTACTGCTTTTCTTATGCTTCTCTATATGTTTACTCTATCATTTATTTCGATTACGATCTAAATCCAGGTTCTCACACGACGTTTTCACGTCACTTTTTATCCCGCCTACACATTTAGTCCTTGTATGGATCAAACTCATCTGCACCTGCCATGCAAACACCGATTGGACGTAGAACATGCAGTACATCCAAGGTTTCGCTGTGCGCATCCAGAACCGTTTGCAGGCGACGATAGACAAATGGACTTTCGTCCGTATCGGCTCCACGCAGCTCTACGCCAAATGCCTGAATCGCCTCGCGCATTTGCTCACGAGTGATCTGTCCGCCGGAACGTGTACGTGTTTTCCAGTTCATTTTACCCGCTGCCTGTGTACGGCTCATCACACGGCCAGCTCCATGCACAGTGCTGTAAAAGGAATCAGCATTTTCCAAGCTATCTTTTCCTCGTACAATGACAGAAATATCTGCCATACTCCCTCCGATAAAGCCTAGCTGCCCTGGTGCCGAAGGGGTAGCACCTTTACGCACAACGACCGTTTCCTGTCCACCATGCTGTTCTTTCCATGCAAAGTTATGATGGTTATGCACTTCCAGATCTGCTTCTGCTCCAAGCTGCTTGAGTACTTCATCAATCACCGTATCTCTACCCGCATACGCATATCGCCCGGCAAGCTTCATCGCGCGGTAGTACAGCTCGCCCACTTCATCATCCAGATTCAGCAATACAGGTGGCTGATCCATATGCTCACCCGGTGCTTTGGCAAAAAATTCACGCCCTGCTGCCAGATTCAAAAATCCACTTGCTGTCTTATGCCCGAATCCACGACTCCCAAAATGATTACCAATCCATAGACGCCCGGTCTCCGGCTCCACAAATAAATCTACATAATGATTGCCACTTCCTACCGTCCCTAACTGCTGACGAGCCAGCCGCTTCAGATCATCATGCCCCTTTTGACCAGCGACCTGCACATATACATTCCAATCTGGATCATCAAACAACGCATGATCCACCATATGTCGATTGCCACGACCAACGCCAAAAGCAATCGTACTCGCAATCCGATCCATAATTTCACTAATCCGAGGCAACACATCCGCCGCCATCAGATTCGTCCGTACCGCCTTATTGCCACATCCAATATCATACCCAACCCCAGATGGTGAAATTTGCCCACGATACGCAACCACACCACCAATCGGCTGACTGTACCCCTTATGATGATCCGCCATCAATAGCGCCTGCACTACATTCCCATGCTTCGCACAGGTAACCGCCTGACTCACCGCCCCCGCATCCGGCTCACCCCAGACCCGTACACCTTCAATCATTTGAAAAGCCATTCCTTACTCCTCCTCGCCATCAAAGCGCTTCACATTAAAGCTCATTCACGTTCGATGCGTTATTTATTACCTGTTATTGGATAGTTATTATTTTCTGGTTATTATTCGTTATCTTTACCTAGTAACTTATGTCTACTATTTTTTTCCATTTCCATTTCTATTTCCTGTTTCTATTTCATTTTGCTTGATTCCAGTTATCTACTACCCATCATCTGCTACCTACTTATTATCCGCTTTGCTTTTGCTATTCCTCTTCTCCTAGCACCTGCTATTCATTCCTATTCCTTCTTTAATTTGCTTAATACATCCCGCATACCACTAATCCAGAACTACAACCCTTCATTCACTCATCTATTTAATCTGCATCTTATTTATAAGAATTGATCCATAACAATTCACAACAACAATGTACAATTCCGCTCCTGTCTACCTGTATAACTGCGAAGCTGTATCCTAAACACAGCCAATATCTCATCCCAGCACAGAACGGAAGGTAGAGAACAATGCCAAAAGACCGACCTTTAAGCCGGGATACGCCACTTTACCTATTTCAAGTATCCCGGCTTAACCGGAGGTCGTTGGCATGTTCTCTTCCTGTAGTGTTCCCGCATCACACAAGCGTTCTAGTCTCAGTTCTGGTTCTGGTTCTGGTTCTGGTTAAAGTCCCACACGATCATAGCCGCGGATCAACCGCATCCGCCTCCAAAGCAAGCGCCGCCAACACACACTCATGCATCCGCTCCAGCGGCTCCTTCCGCACAAACCGCTCCACCGACTCCGTTCCCAGCGCAAACTCCATCAACGCATGCCGCTCCTTTTTACGCGTCTTCCGCTGTTTCAGACGCTTCAAATGCTCCGGCTGTAAATAATCCATACCATAGATGATATGCAGATACTTGCGCCCACGTACCTTGATCGCAGGCTGCAACAGTCGATCGCCATCATGCATCGTCATATACTCCGGCTTGATGACCAGCCCTTCATGTCCGTCTTCTGTAATCTGCACCCACCAGTCAATCAGGCGCTGCTCATCCTCACTGTCTTCATCCAGCTCAACCATCATATATTCCGTTTCCATGAACAGCTCCGAGCAGGCTGCAAGCTCTTGCGCATGCTCCATATGCCACTGATGCTTACGATCTATGAACGAACCGCCCTGATGTGCCAGAATATGAAACGGCGCAATACGTATCCCGTCCATCCCGTCGGTATCCCAGCAATACGCCTGAAATGCTTCGGCAAACACATGCGCATGACGCAGCATTTCCGTCCATTCTCCAAGCCACTCGTCAACTGGACGTCCATTGCTAGCCGCAACCTGCAAAGTATCCAAAATCGTTTGCCGATCATGTAGCGCGGCTTCGGCTACATGCGCATACTGCGATGCAATCAGCTCACGCGCCTTCAGATTCCAAGGTACAATCTCCGTATCCAGTAGTACCATATCCGTATCATAACGTTCAAAATATCCTGCCTGCTCCAGATTCGTGCGCAGACGTTCCAGCACATCACGCTCAAGCTCCGGTTGGAAAAAGGTACGACCCGTCCGCGTATAGATACTGCCAGACAGCGGACGACCGATATACGGCACAGCCGCTTCGTCATTACGGAATAAAAGCATAATAGCACGGCTACCCATATGCTTTTTCTCCGCTACCAGTCGCTGCACATGGCGCGACCGATAATACGCTACCGCCTCGGCTGGATGCTCCAGATAATCGTCTAATGCCGACACCTGAGGCGGTGCCATCGTTGGCGGGATATATACCAGTTCCTCCAGTGGAACCGTATAATGAGAGGTCGTATCAATTGCCGATTTAATGAACTCCGCACGTACATTAACTTCCCCATAGCTATCGGTCAGCACACTATATCCTTGAATAAATTGACCCAGATCGGGTGCCGCAAAGCGTCGTTTACGCAGACGCACAAGCGGACTCTCTGCATCCTGTGCATAATCCTGACGTGCATCGACCGAGACGAAGCTTTGCTCCGGGTAGCGATACGCTGTCAATTGGCCGCCAAACACAGCCCCCTGGTCAATATTGATCGTTCGGTTTACAATCGTCGGCTGTAGACGTGGATCATGCCCCCAGACAATTAGCTCTCCTGATCGGTGCTCGTTGAACCAATCTGCCCGCACCGGCTTGTCCGAATCGCTTCCTGCAACCGCTTCGCCGTACCGGCAATAATCGGATATGCGGTTCGACTGCTTGCCGATATGATGATCCTTAATTCCTGCATGCGTCACAACCACACATCGTACATCATTTTGCGTGAAAATCAGATGCGATGGCGCAGCTAACAACATGTCTCGGAATTCTTGCTTGAGCCGTTCTAGCGCTTCCCGTCCGTGCTGCTGTTCATACTGCTCTAACTCAGCGACGAATAACTCATCGCCATGCGTCATTTTCACCTGACGACCTTCCAGATAACGTGCGACCTTCCAGCCGTGGTTGCTGTCTACCATCAGCCCTTGCCCAGCATCAAGCTGCCGCTTCCAGAATGTCATCGTATCCAGTGAACGCGGGCCACGGCTCATCACATCCCCTGCGGATACAAGCAAACGCCCTTCTGGATGGCGATAAATGCCCTTCTCATCCGCAACATAACCAAGCTGTTCAATCAACTGCATCATCTCATCATAACAAGCATGGATATCCCCGATCACATCAATGCCTGCTCCAATATCATGCATCAGAGGATTGCTCAACCGCACAAGCTCTAGCGAAGCGAGCTGTTGTGGACGAAGGATATGTACCTGCTGAAAGCCTTCTTTTTTCAAACTATAGATTCCACTACGGAAATTGCGATACTGCTGCTTGATTCGGTCCCGGCCGCGCGGATGCTTACGGGAACGATCGCGCTCCAGCAGTACTTTTTCCGGTACATCCAGTGCCACGATCCATACTGGCAGATGATGACGGCGCCCCATCTCGATATAGACTGCACGATCTATCGCTTGCAAATGGGTCGCATCCACCCATGTGACCAGATTCAGGCGACAGCGTGCTGTGACTACTTCCTCCATAATTCGAAAGGCACGATCGGAGATTAATTGATATTGCTGATACAGCACTTCGCTTTCTTCGCGCGAAGAGCGGCGCCAATCCAGATGCTCGACACCGCTAACCATTTCGCGAAAACGATCCGAGGAAACAACCTCATCTGGCTGTAGTATTCCCTGCTCGATCTGCTGCTGTAACCAGGTGCTTTTCCCACTATTCGAAGCTCCCATCAGCAGCACAATCGCACCAACGGGAAGCTCTAGTGTCATACTCTCACTTCTGGATATTGTCTGTGATTGCTCAGTACGCGTATCTTTTATATCACGATGATCTGTTGTAGGCGACCTTCCACTATCGCTTGATTGCTTGTCACTCATTTCGTTTCCCCTCCTGTTCGTTCAAAGATCGCCATCTGTGTCGGCTGTCCATACGCATCCGACCATTCGCCAATTCCTTCAATCGTTACACTGTACCCGCCATATTCACTCCACACCTGGCAAAACTGTGCAAATTCAGCTCGTGTCCATTCAAATCGGTGATCAGCATGTCGCATCCGTTGATGATCGAGCTCATAGATCGCATTGTATTCCTGATTCGGCGTGGTCAGGATCAATGAGTGCGGCTGGTAATCATCCAGCAGTGTTCGCATCACCATCGGCAATCTGGCTTCATTAATATGCTCAATCACTTCGCATAGAATCATCACATCATGACGACTCCAACGCTCATCTCGGTAAAAGAGCGATCCGGTTGCTAGCTTCGGCACAACCGTCATCCCCTTTTCCTCCATCGCAGCAAAACGATCCAAAGCTCGCACACCCGCATATGCAGAAGGCTCTATTGCCCATACCTGCTCCACACCCGGAATAGAAGCGAGTCGCTCAGACAATTTCCCTTCTCCTGCACCAAAGTCGACAATCTGGCGATGAGCAGACATTTGACTCACTTGTGCCACAATAGCTTCATAACGTAGCTCATTTAAACGCGGAGCCTTTCGTAAAGAAGCTTCCACTTGTCTACCCATCGCTTCTGTTACTGCTTCTGCGGCTCTCTCTATTGGCACTGTTACCTGCGCTATAGCTTCTTGCTGGCTCGCTCTTTCCTGTTGCTCCTTATCGGTATCGCTCCTATCCGATGCACGCATCCGTTTCTCCGGGTCAAAGGCAATGCCTTCCGGCAAGCCCTTACGATAGACTCGTAGTAATGGTGCAAATCGCAGCGTTCGGCGCACGATCAGCTCATGCTGTGGATGCTGTAACAGCCAGCCTTCTCCATACCGATGTAGCTTCTCCACTTCTTCCTCACCGATGTAATAATGCTTATAATCATCAAGTACCGGCATCAAAATAAATAACTGGCGCAATAACTGCTGTAGTGTAGCCATTCCTTTCAGATGGATCGAACGAATCGAGCTACGCTCCTTCAGCTTGAACGCATAGGCGATCTCGGCACGCTTCAATTCGACCTCATATCCTAGCGCTTCGAATAATCCTATCACAACCTGATCCGGTAAATTCGATGCGACTGGACCAAAGCTCACTTCCAGCGAAAACGCATGATCTACCCATGAGGTATATTCTGCCTTCGGCTTACCATTTAGCGCTGTTCCAAGCGCTGGACGCAGATATGAGCAGAACAGACTGCTGGTCACAAATTCACGGTCATTAATGTACTGCGTGATATCGTAGCTGTCCGGGGTTCCTTTGACAAGCTCGATCGGATCCGGGGTGACAAACATCAATATCTCCAGTTCCTGCTCTGTGAAAATGGGATAGACGATTCGTACGCGTGCTCCTTTTTCGTTACGGTCATACACATTGTGCGGATTTTTCGCCAGCAGATGGGAGATCATCCCGACATCCTGACCGGTGGATCTGATTTTGACGTACATGATGGTGCCTCCTTTGAACGGTTGTATTTTGAAATGTACTTTTTACTTGTAGCTACTCGGTTGTACAGATGCTATTGGCTCTACATGTCTCTCATCTTTTGCTTCTACATCAGGCAACCTATCCCTGCACGGATAGACATCTCTTCCAGCTCTTAAAACTTCGATTACATAGACGCGCTTTCCGCATCTTATATACAAAAAAGGCCGTAGACTTTTCAGTCCACGGCCGGTGTGCCTAGCGATCAACTCTCTCCTCTTCTGCATCCGTAGCGGCTATCTGCCACTGACTACATCAGATTCGTTTCATGTGATCGTTCGGTTGTATGTATCTTCTTAAAAGAGGCGGAAGCTAGCTACCTTATGCTTGCTTAGTTAAAGGTTAGCATCTATAGGTCTGCTTATTCGTCTACTGTAGACGGGCAGTCATATATTCCGCTGCGAAGATCCGGTTGGAGTGATCGGTCATTATCATTTGCGTCTCGTCAAAATACAGCTGTGTCTGTTCATCCAGGCGAGGATTTCTCTCGGGATGATTGGAGCTATGAAGCTGTGTAAGTGTGCGCAAATATAGATTGAACGTCATCTCTTCCGAACCTCCTTTTCTCAAATAGTGGTAGTGTACATGCAGGTCAGCATCAGCTGTCCTTCAACAGTTTGGATTTTCTGCTGCGCAAAAATCCTTTTCTCATTTCACCTCGCGTTTATAATACCAAACGCTGGAATCGTCAACATCATATACTGCTTCTCCAATTTCTGTCAACCATCAGCTTGAGAATGATAGGGCGAGCAGATGAACAGCGGCTAACTTGTAGAATAAGCAACTTTGGATAATTATTCAGCCATAAGCTGGCTCTGTATTCTTGCCAGAACTCTTCTTCTGCTACAAATTGTACACAATCAGGGCTAGTCCAAACGCCACAACTGCCAGTAGCAGACACCACATCGCCCAGCGCATGCGTTGCTTTTTACGGATGCGTTTCTCTGTAGCAACTGCTTCATCCGCATCGCTCACATAGCCGCCTCCCATCCACGAGCTGCTCAGCACTACGGCTCCTGCCATCGCGAGCATTCCAATCCAGATCAGTACATTCATCATCAGATTCCGTTCCTTTCAACATTCACAGTATAGTTACGTCCCGTCATTCACTTTACACCTGGTAATATCACATCAATGCTTCATTTATTTGCTCGTTCAGAGCACAATTATGCAAATGAATACCTCAATCAACGCTACTCTCTTCTTTTCAGTGCCCATTTAAGCATTACTTTATACACGCCCTGCTCGTACATCAGATGGAGCAATATCCCGATACTTTTTAAATGTACGGCTAAAATAAGAAATATCATTATACCCCGCCGCCATCGCCACTTCGGATACGGTCATGCCTGTGTTCATCAGCAAGTATTCTGCCCGATTAATCCGCACCTGATTCACATATTCCGTCACGGTGCGTCCAGTCAACTCGCGGAATAATCGGCTAAAATGAAATCGACTTAACCCCGCCAGATCAGCAAGCTGCTCGATCGTCATTTCCTCTGCATAATGCTGCTCAATATGCTGCAAAATCGGTGTAAATCGCTCCACATTGCGCATCCGATTTTCCGTATGTCGCCAATCGGACAGATCAGCTACATACCCGCGTACAAGTAGCGTGAGCAAGCGATACATCAGTGATTTGATGGATAACTCATGTCCGATACGAGGGTAACGGAACTCGTCAATAATCTCCTCCATGCAGCGCTGTAAACCTGCATCACCTCGAATATGACTGTGGAACAGCAGTCGATTTTGCGACATGGGGGCGATAAAACGCGTTTCTACCGCATCTTGCGAAGGGCTTTGTAGCGACTGCAGATCAGCAATGAGCGCGTAATAGACGAGTTGATTCGACAGGCTAATTCCCTGATGCAGATCATTGCTATTTAGTACAATCAGATCACCACCCTGCACATGAATGGGCTTGGCATTGCATTCGATCAGAGCTTCTCCGCTCTCCACGTAAATGAATTCAATATGGCGATGCCAGTGATGTGGGAACAGCACCTGGCCGTACTCACGTGAGCCGCAAAAGTTCACTTTGATCGGGAAGGAAGGGTCTGGCATACTCATAGGTTCTTGCAGATCGACGGGCCAGTTCACTTGAGTTCACCTCCGGGGCGGATAGGCTTATGTAGTGTGGTGGATTGAAATGAAATTCAAGAGATTTTAAAGTGAACGCTTAGTTTGAATTTAGTTGCTTGCTCATACACCACTTTGTGAAGAAATATTGACTCCATACTTTCCATGTACTCAAAGAATAGAACGCCTTGACTACTCTCTTTATAGTACTCTCTTAACTATACCGGATTTGAGCATATGATACACCTTCTGAGGGGTAAATCGCTTTCAAAATAGCACGATTGTGCAAATAAACCGCACGTCCATTCATGCTTGAGGTAGACAAAGGGTTATATAATCCGGATGAGCACAGGTTACATATTGTAGTCGTAGTGAGCTTCTTTATGGGAGCGAATGAGAACGAATTGGATGGAAATATTCATACTTTATTCAGCAGAATAGGAGCGATCCATGATGAAGACGACGATTGGAATTGGTGTTATTGGGACAGGGAGTATTTCTGAATTTCATCTAGGTCCGTATTCACGGCATGAGGATGTAACCATTCGCGGGGTATGTGATCAGAATTTGGAGCGGGCGCAGAAGGTCGCGGCAGCGTATGATGGCGCGCAAGCATACAGCGATTATCAGGAGTTATTAGCTGATCCGCAGATTGATGCGGTTAGTATCTGCACCTGGAACAATACCCACGCGGAGATTAGTATCGCGGCGCTTCGAGCGGGCAAGCATGTACTGGTGGAGAAGCCACTCTGCCGGACGATGGAGGAAGCGGAGCAAATTGCGGCGGTTGTCCAAGAGACAGGTAAGCTACTGATGGTCGGCTTTGTGCGCCGGTATGATAACAATGCACAGATGCTCAAGCGATTCAGTGATGAAGGTGATTTTGGAGATATTTATTATGCAAAGGCTTCCTATATTCGGCGCTTTGGTAATCCGGGTGGCTGGTTTAGTGATATTGAGCGTTCTGGTGGTGGGCCGCTGATTGATATTGGGGTGCATGTGATTGATCTGTGCTGGTACTTGATGGGTAGACCGGAGCCACTTTCGGTTAGTGGGAATACGTATTATGAACTCGGTAATCGTGCGCATATTCAGCATTTATCTCATTATAAGGCTGCTGATTATGATGCGACCAAGAATGATGTGGAAGATATGGCGAATGTGATGATCCGCTTCAAAAATGGAGCTTCCTTGCTTGTTGACGTCAGCTTTAGTCTACATGCTCGTGAAAATGAAGGCATGATTAAGCTGTATGGCAGCAAGGGCGGATTTGAAGTCGATCCAGCGGTGTCGATCACGACTGAAAAATATAATACGGTTCTAAATATTCAGCCTCAGGTCGATCATGCTGGCTTTCAATTTGCTGAAGCTTTTGATAATGAAATTCGTCATTTTATTGAATGTGTACGCACAGGCGAGCAGCCGATCAGTCCAGTTGAGGATGGCGTGCAGATGATGCGCATGTTGACAGGTATTTATGAATCGGCACGACTGCGCCGGGAGGTGATTCTGTGAAGCTGGGACTGAGTACGTATAGTTTGCATGGGAAGCTTGCGTCAGGTGAAATGACGGTTCCCGATGTGATCGACTACGCGGCGGAGCATGGGGCGCAGCATGTGGAGATTGTGCCGCTCAGCTATAATTTGACCGAGCAGCCGGAGTTAGTAGAGCAGATCGTAGAGCATGCAGCGACGCGCAGGATTGAGCTGTCTAATTATGCGATTGGAGCGAACTTCCTCCATGATGATGAGCAACAAGTTGAACAGGAAGTACAGCGTGTACTGGCAGAGGTCGATATCGCAGCCAAGCTTGGTGTAAAGTTGATGCGCCATGATGTAGCATCCTCGCCGGATGTGTCGATTGCGAACTTTACCCGGCATCTCCCCACGCTCGCCGCTGCCTGTCAGCGGATTGCGGATTATGCAGCAAGCTATGGTATTACGACTAGCGTGGAAAATCATGGCTATCTAATCCAGCATGCAGATCGTGTACAGATGCTTATTCAGGCGGTTGATCGTCCCAATTATAAAACGACGCTAGATGTGGGCAATTTTGTCTGTGCGGATGAGAATCCACTTGCGGCGGTACAGAAAAATCTACCATTTGCTTCGATGGTGCATATTAAGGACTTTTATATTCGTCCGGCACATCGGAATCCCGGTGCGGGCTGGTTCACAAGCACGAGCGGCATGTATTTGCGCGGTGCGATTATCGGTCAGGGTGATCTGGATATGTGGGAAATCTTGCACCATATTAAGTCATCTGGGTACGATGGTCATTTATCTGTAGAATTTGAAGGGATGGAAGATTGCCTGAGCGGAGCTGCGATCGGTCTCGACAATGTGCGTCGCATCTGGGACTCGGTGTAATACAGTCATGCGTACAAATAGCGATAATCATATCTAAAAAGGATGTGTCGATATGGCGGAACTAGGCAAAATCGGCGTAATTGCCGATGCGTTTAAGCTAGATTTGCGGGACAATCTGCGCAAGGCACAGGAGGTTGGTGCAGACGGTGTGCAGATCTGGGCAACGGAAGGTGTGATGCATCCAGATCATCTGGATCGCGCACAGCGTCAGGAGCTGAAATCCTTTATCACGGAGCTTGGACTGGAAGTATCTGCGCTCTGTGCGGACTTTGGTGGACATGGCTTTCGTAAGGAAGCCGATAATGCTTGGAAAATCGAACAATCCAAAAAGATCATGACGCTCGCTCTGGAGCTAGGTAGCCCAATTGTAACAACTCATATTGGCGTAATTCCAGAGGACATGAGTGATCCCGAATATGCGATTATGCAACAAGCCTGCAATGAGCTGGCTTCGTTCGCTTCGAATATGGGTGGTTATTTTGCGATTGAAACGGGGCCTGAGCCTGCCGCACGACTGAAAACATTTCTGGATTCGCTAGATAATAAAGGCGTAGCCGTTAACTTCGATCCGGCGAATATGGTGATGGTGACTGGCGATGATCCGGTAGAAGGTGTGCGAATATTGAGCGACTATATCGTGCATACGCATGTAAAGGATGGTATTCGTACGGCTGAGGTTGATCCGTATGATGTGTATGGTGACTTGAGTCATGAGCAAATTGCTGCATTTGAAGATGGGAGCATCGGGTTCCGCGAGGTGGCGCTTGGCGAAGGGGCAGTTGATTTTGACGCTTATTTTAAAGCTTTGCAGGAGATTGGGTATACAGGATATTTAACTATTGAACGTGAGGTGGGTAACCAGCCGGAGCAGGATATTCGTCAGGCGGTTGAGTTTATTCGTCGTTTTAAGAAGAAGGGCTGATCGTGTTAGAGAATCACTCACCCTAGCGTATTTCCGTATCTGGTCTATTCGATCCTTACCACCGATATGAACACTCATTTGATATTCTCACTTCCAAAATAGAGCGATAGAAAACATAATATCGTTTTCTATCGCTCTATTGACTATTCTATCTATTCCTATCCTTTATCTATGCAGCATACAATATACATTCCTTCGTCCACATTCATCTAGATCATTCACACTTCTATATCGTTAGCTCCTGATACAGTCCAATCATTAAATAGATCGAAATTCCCCAGATTAGCACAGCAGACCCACGATTGAGCCAGTAAAACCAGCGTCCCGTCTCATCTAAACGTCCAATCGTCATACCTGCACCCGCCAGTAGCACGAACCATAGCCAGGACACGATAATGCACGTCCATGCAAATACCCAGCGTTCGCCATCTTCATAGCGTAAGGAACTCGTCCCTATCACTCCGATCGTATCTAATAGTGCATGCGGATTAAGCAGTGACGCCGACAGAGCAAACCCAATCTGGCGCCTGGCTCCCATTGCGGTATTCGCTTGTACCGTCTTGGTATCACGTACATTTTCGGCTGTATCCGCTATAGAATCGGATAGGTCTATTCTTGATGAAGAGACAGGTGCAACCGAGCTTTTCCAGGTAATCCAGCCCATATAGAGTAAGAATAAAGCCCCTGCACCCATCAAGATTAGCTTAACCCCCGGCAGTCCAAGCACCAGTACCGATACTCCCCCTACTGCAATACTGATTAATAGCGTATCGCTTAATCCTGCAGTGATTACAGCAGGTAGTACGCCCTTCCATCTACGCTGTAGCATTCCCTGCTGAAAAATAAACACATTCTGCACGCCAAGCGGCAAGATAAGTCCTAATGCCAATATAAACGCATGTATCATCACACCAGCCATATGTCGCTCCCCCTTTACCATAAAGCCGATTATAGCAATGCCCTTCAACTCCTCCAACAGCCAAATCCATCTCCTGCTCACCAGCCAAATGCTTGAACATTTTGTCATTCCGATTCTCATTCATCCTGCTGCAATATGTCTGTAGCTGTTATACTACAAGGTATAGCTTTACACGTGATCACAGATGAGGAGGTGGGAAATGAGTGATGAATAGATCGGAATCCAACTGGCAATTAGAACGTGAACAGACCTTACCACTATACCGCCAGATTGAGCTGCAATTACGGCAACGAATCCGTAGTGGTGAATGGCCCGTCGGCACGCGCTTGCCTTCTCAGCGCAAGCTAGCCGAGCTGCTCGGCGTGAATCGCAGTACCGTTACGCTCGCTCTCGATGAGCTTGCATCCTGGGGGATTGTGGAAGGAAATAAAGGCGGTGGTACACGTGTCGTCAACAATACATGGAATCGCCTTGCAGCAGAGACGATCGACTGGGAACGGTATGTTGAAGCTGGTGCACATCAGCCGAATTTACCAGCCATTCGTCAGATTAATGAAGCGGAATATCGGCCTGGGATTATTCGCACGGGGACCGGAGAACCTGGACCTGATCTGTTACCAACGCAGCGAGTCCGTAGCATTCTGGCGGATGCAAGTGACGAGCCCTTTCTAGGCTATGAAGAACCGAAAGGCAGCCTGCGTTTGCGCCAGCAGATTGCCATGTATGTTGCCAAGCAGGGAATTCAGTGCAGTCCAGAATCCATACTTATCGTCTCGGGCGCCTTGCAAGCACTGCAACTGATTGCAGTCGGTCTGCTTGCCCCTCCAACCCGGATTCTCGCGGAAGCTCCTTCGTATATTCAATCGGTACGTGTCTTTCAATCAGCTGGAATTGGTGTACACTCTGTCGGTTTGGACCAACAGGGGATAGATATGAATCATCTACGGCAGCAAGTGACTGAACATCAACCAGGGCTATTATATACGATCCCAACATTTCATAACCCAACAGGCATGACGATGTCTGTTGAGCGGCGAGCAGAGTTATTGGAATTGTCCAGCAATCTGTCCTTACCTTTGATTGAGGATGATGTGTATCGCGAGCTCTGGCTTGATCATCCCCCATTACCATCGCTCAAATCACAGGATACTCAAGGCAATATTGTATATCTCGGCAGCCTATCCAAAATGATGTCACCTGGCATTCGAGTCGGCTGGATTATCGCTCCTGTGCCTGTTATTGACCGGCTCGCTGACATCAAAATGCAAACCGATTATGGCTCCAGTGGTCTATCTCAGTATGTCGCTGCACGCTGGCTATCTGACGGTCATCATGAGGCGCATACCCTCTGGCTTCGCCAGCAGCTTCAAGTACGCCGCGCCCAGTTACTTGCTATCCTAGACGCCTACTTCGGCGATATTGCACAGTGGAATGTACCGACCGGCGGCTTCTATATCTGGCTTCGTCTACCTGACCATATCCAGGTACAGCGCCTGTTCACCCTCGCCCTGCGTGAGAATATTTTAATTAATCCAGGCTATATGTATGATCGCCGGGCAGCACATCACCTGCGTCTATCCTATGCCTATGCGACAACAGAGCAATTAGACATGTCCATTCGCAGACTACGTCAGTTGATCCAGCAATGTACAAACGATTAATCGTAGCTTATTCAATGTGCGAACTTGCCTGTCATGGCTGTGTTTATCGTTTGAATCAATCTCTGAAAAGAGCTTTAATAGTTAAGTAGAAGCTTCGTATATAGTACATCTAGCAATCAAGGCTACAGCCTATATATGGAACACCCCATCTCGCCAAAAAGGAGCAGATCACGCATGAAAAAATGGTCCTACTTGCTGATAATACTGGGCATCGCGGTTCTTCTCTATCCTAAAGCTTCCGAATGGTATGCTGACTGGCAACAGGAACGATTGCTTGCCCAGGCGGAGAAAAGTGAAGAAAGTGTGTCTTCCACTACCCCTGCTAATTTAAAAAATGAATATTCTCGCGTAAATGCTCTACTAAATGAAGGCTCGGCTGCCGATAATAGTAGTATCGACTCTGCCGCGCTTTCGGCGGCTGCCGAAGGCGATATCATTGGCATCATTCGTATTCCTGTAATCGACGTGAAGCTACCGATTCTTGAAGGTGCGACACGCGACAATATGCGTAGCTCGGCGGTACACATTTCCGAGACGAATCAGCTTGGCACGATCGGCAACTTTGCCGTTGCTGCTCACCGCGCGCATAAGTATGGACGACTGTTCAATCGACTGAATGAACTGAAGCTCGGAGATACGATTCAGGTTGAAGCTCAGGGCAATATATATACCTACACCGTGGATCAGATCCACATTGTGGAACCGACAGATGTATCCGTATTGAACGCGAATGGCAAAGAACAAGAACTAACTCTTGTGACCTGCGATCCGCTCATTAACCCGACACATCGACTCATTGTTCATGCACATCGCACTGATCATGAGAGTTAAAAAAATTACTGCCACTAAATGATTATTCATTTCGCGTATTTTTGGCATTAGCGATTGTGATTTTAGCTGAAAATGCTATGATGTGTATATAGTTAATCAGTAACTTTACTACAGACTCATAAATGACTTCGATCTACGTAGTTTGATACGTGTTATATGAATATTTTCGTACCATTTGATGATATAAAAGCTTGTGCACGATAACGGCAAACCTGTTGAAAAGCAGGGACGCAAAGCTATAGGGCCTTACTTGGTTTTCCAAGTTGGCAGCCAGCTACCGAATGAATAAGCTTTTTTTGTTTTTTCTACTACTGATTTTCCTAAAACTTAAACGATAACGGCAAACCTGTTGAAAAACAGGGACGCAAAGCTATAGGGCCTTACTCAGATTCTGCTGAGTTGGCAGCCAGCTACCGAAAGGAGTTTTAACCATGAAAAAATTGGTAATTGCTTGCTCACTAGCTGTATCCTTCTTATTTGGAGCAACAAGCTCGGCGTTCGCAGCTGAAACGGCCTCCCAATGGCTCGACTCTTCCCATATGAACAACGGCTACATCGCCGTTAACTATACTTCTACTTCGGATGCACGCACCAAAATCATGATCGCTAAAAGTGGTACAACCTACACTTATGATCTGAACACCGTTAGTGCTGCATCGACCTTTCCACTCCAACTGGGCGATGGCACGTATGAAGTGACACTGCTGGAAAACACATCCGGCAACAACTATCGCAAAGTCGGTTCCGACTCTCTGAATGTAACACTCAGCAATCCAAACAGCGTATACTTAGCTTCCACTCAAAACATTAACTGGGCGAACAGCCCTGCAGTAATCGCCAAAGCTCGTGAGCTGACAGCTAATGCAACAACAGACACAGCTAAAGCACAAGCGATCTACAACTACATCACTGCCAAAGTAAAATATGATTACACCCTGGCTGCTTCACTGCCAGCTGTATATATCCCAAGTCCAGCAGCAACATTAACTTCTAACAAAGGGATCTGCTATGACTATGCATCCTTAAATGCAGCGATGCTGCGTAGCGTAGGCGTTCCGTCCAAGCTCGTAATGGGTACATCGTCCAAAGTAAAAGAATATCACGCTTGGAACGAAGTTTATCTGAATGGACAATGGGTCGTTGTCGATACGACTGTAGATGCAAGCATGAAGCAAGGTGGCAAAAAAACTACACTGACTACAGATGCTAATCAATACAAAGCAGCAAAAGTGTATTAATCACTTGTCTGCACTGGCTCTTATACCGATACAATTAAAAACCGGCGTACTGCTTGTATAAGCAGCACGCCGGTTTTTTATTTACTAATCAGATCTTATGGAATCTGCCCACTTTCATCTCTAGCCCAGAGCGAACAGATTCCATAGGATCGTCAGAATTGGATATTATCTTATGTCGCGAAAAGCATTGCTCATCTTTTCCCATTAAGCCCAAGCATCCAAGTATCATGAATATGAACATTCTTCTTCACTAACAGCTACATACAAGTATGGGGCAAATGATATTTATACCTCTGGTGCATTCTCACCCTTTTTACTACGCGGCTCCGACTCTCCACCCTCTGGCTTCGGCTTATTCAGCTCTCCGCCCATTGTTTTGAGGAACTGTAAGCCAAATGTCATCGTGGTGCGCACATCTGGATCACGCATCATTTTGAGCAGCGCCAGCATACCAGGGGGTTCCTTTTCGATATGATCTCCATGTTGACGGTTCGTCGGGTCCATTTCGCTCAAATGACCAAGACTGCTACCCAGTGCATTAATCAGGCGGCTCATTTCATTCGGATCAATGCCACCTAGCATTTTGACCATCGTCAGCACATTATGCAGCAGTGGCGGAACATTCAGTGCATTAATCAGCTGGACTCCATGCAGTCCAACCTCTGTGCGATTTTCCAGTGCTGCACTGGCAATATCCAGCATACCGGCATTGTTCAGCTCTTTTACAATGCCAATTGTCTTCAGAATTGCTTCCTTATTACTCGCGATAGCATCAATAACCTGACTGAGCGACTCTGCCTGGATCTCGGCTTCGGTCGGTTCATGGCGTTCGATTCGATTAATGGCTCTGGCCATACTGGGCACGCTCCTTCCGTATCGTATCGGCAATAGGCTCGTAGTCTTCACGCTTCCACTTATCCTCTACCCGTACGCTAATCTGAGGATGCCGCTGGGCAAAGCGATGATTCACCTGCGGTAATGGCGAAACGCCACGATCCTCCAGCACTTCCATACGCACATTGATCTCCTTGTAGCTCGGCGTATGCGTAACTTTATCAGTATGACTACTTGTCAGTCGATTGACTGCTTCGCTCGCCTGCTGTGTATTCATCGGCAAATACAGCTCTTTGCCGCGTACGCGCTCTGTAACGACTACCGATAGCTTCACTGCTCCAAATGGCGACACCAGACGTACCTTGGCACCCGTTTCGATGCCTCGTTCTGCTGCCAGCTCTGGCGATACTTCAAGCCAGGTGGAAGGTACTTTATGACGAATACTGTCCGACTGATACGTCATATTGCCTTCGTGGAAATGCTCCAGCAAACGCCCATTGTTCAGATGCAGATCATACTCCGCTTCAGGCTCAAATGGCAATGTCCAATCTACTGGATACAGACGCGCCTTGCCATCCGGGAATGCAAAGCCATCTGTGTAGAGCAGCTCTGTACTGCTACCATCTGGTTTAACAGGCCATACCTGACTATTCCAGCCCTCCAGTCGATCATAGCTAACACCCGCAAACATGGGGGCCAGGCTTGCTGCTTCTGCCATAATTTCGGATGGATGGCTATAGTTCCAGTTCGCACCCATCGCATTCGCTACATCTTGAATAATGCGCCAGTCTGGACGTGAATCACCAAGTGGTTCCAATGCTTGATGGAAGCGCTGAATCCGGCGTTCTGTATTTGTAAATGTACCTTCCTTCTCTAAGCTTGGTGACGCAGGCAAGATCACATCCGCGAACTGGGCAGTACGGGAGAAGAAAATATCCTGTACAACGAAGAAGTCCAGCTTACCAAACATTTCCTCTACAAAGTTGGAATTGGAATCAACCAATGCCATTTCCTCGCCGAACAGATACATGCCTTTGATCTGACCGTTCTGAATGCCATCGACCATCTGATGATTATCCAGTCCCGGCTGATCGGGTAGCTGTACGCCCCATGCCTGCTCATAGCGAGCACGCACGTCGTTATCGCTTACCTTCTCATAGCCTGGGAAATAGCTTGGCATGGTACCGAAATCACATGCGCCCTGCACATTGTTATGACCACGCAGCGGATAAGCACCTGTACCTGGACGGGCAAAATTCCCCGTGGTCAGCAACAGATTACAGATCGCTGTAGACGTGTCTGTACCACCGCGATGCTGGGTTACGCCCATCGCCCACAGGATACATGTACTGCCTGATTCATGGATCATCTCTGCTGTACGAATCAGCTCTGCGCGGGATAGACCAGACTTCTCCTCTGCATATTCCAGTGTGTATGGAGCCAGCGATTCACGGTATGCATCAAAGCCCTCCACATGTTGATTCAGGAAGTCGCGATCTTCCCAGCCCTGATCAATCATGTACTTGGTTACCGCAGACAGCCAGACCAGATCGGAGCCTGGATGTGGATGCAGATGAACATCAGCACGCTCTGCCATTTCATTTTTACGGATGTCCGATACGATCAGCTTTTGACCGTATAGCTTGTGTGCACGTTTAACCCGTGTTGCCAGCACTGGATGGGATTCAGCTGGATTTGCACCTACAATCAGTACCAATTCCGCTTGTCCAATATCCTTGATTGTACCTGTATCGCCACCCAGACCCACCGTACGCATCAGACCAGAAGTTGCGGGAGACTGACAGTAGCGCGAGCAGTTATCCACGTTATTCGTCCCCATAATCGAACGGGCAAACTTTTGGAAAATGTAATTCTCTTCATTGGAGCATTTGGACGATGCGATATAAGCGAGTGCATCCGAGCCATGCTCATCACGGATACCGCCTAGCTTTTCAGCAATTAAGGATAATGCTTCATCCCATGTTGCTTCAACAAACCGATCCTCCTTGCGAATCAGTGGCTTGGTTAGTCGTTCCTCGCTGTTCACGAAGTCCCAGCCCCATTTGCCTTTAATACAAGTCGAAATGCCATTGACTGGTGCATCGACCGAAGGTTCGATCTTAAGAATATCGCGTCCTTTGGTCCATACCTCGAAGCTACAGCCGACGCCGCAATACGTGCAGACTGTTTTCGTTTTTTCGATACGAGAGTTACGCATGGATGCTTCCATTTCTGAAATTTGAAAAATACTAGAATATCCAGGCTCAACCACTTTGGTCAGGTCGATAAGAGGCTCCATCAAGCGGTTATCAATATCCGTCATAAAGCCCGCTTCACCGATCATTGTAGTCTCCATCAGTGCATTACACGGACAGACCGTCACGCAGTGTCCACACGATACACAGGACGATTGGTCGATCGGCACATCATCATCCCATACAACACGTGGCTGCTCGCGACTCCAATCAATCGACAGCGTTTCATTCACTTGCAGATCCTGACACGCTTCTACACAGCGACCACACAGAATACACTGATCCGGGTCATAGCGGTAAAAAGGATTGGTATGATCTTGCTCATAAGGCTTTTTGCGAAACGGATAGCTTTGATGCTCAATACCAAGCCGCTCGGTCGTATTATGTACGACGCAGTTGCCATTATTATTATCACACACCGTACAGTAGAGCTCATGATTACGCAGAATACGAGACATGGATTCCTGCTGCGCATCCTTCACTAATGCAGTTTGTGTGGATACACGCATACCAGGACGCACTTCCGTACTACAACCACGTACCAGTTCTCCGTCCACTTCAACCATACACGTATCACAGGTATTGATTGGCCCTAACTGCTCGTTATAACAGATTTGCGGAATATACAGCTCTGGCACCTTGTTAACCGCTTGCACGATCATCATACCGGGATGTGCGACTACCGACTGTCCATCTACTTCAATCGTCCATGTTTCATTTGTGTCCTTTTTCATCGTGCTTGGCTCACCTCTGCTCTACGGAATGGAAGACATTCTTTTGAACGTTATTACCCTGTTTGTTCAAAAATATGCAGTAGCAACTCTGTAATCCTTATTCATGTAGTTACATATTGAAGCTAGCATGAGCATAGGTAGACTTCGATTTGGCTTATTTGGAGTAGATTCGCTTGCTTTAAACCATTGTCAAAACAGCAAATGTCCTTGATTTGACGACTGCAATCCTTTCAAACACATATTTTTTTCTAAAATTGATGATTTTTAAATTTTGGCTATAATCAATTCGTTATTGCGCCACCGATATAAATAAAAGTAGCATGAATCTCCTAGCAACCTGGTATGCAGACATCACCGCAAGATCATGCTCTGCTTATTGTTTATTATGTATCAGGGGGAAAAGGAAATGAGCAAACAGAAGAACGTTGTCATGTTGTACATCTCGGCAGGAATATTAGCTATCTCACTAATGGTGCACTTTTTTACGCGACAATTGCATTTGTTTGGGGACATGCAAGGTCATATGAGTGGTATGAATATGGATAGCTCGATGGTGATGAACAACAATACGCAAGCGCTTAACATTTTATTACTGCTTCCAATTGTTATGCTCATTATTGCTTACTGGCTGTATACTCGGCGTCCTGCCGACATGAAGGTGGCTGTATTTAATACCCTTTCGATGGTATTTAGTAGTATGTCGATGGTTTCAGGTGGTAACGGGGACGTTGTATTTCACTTTTCGATTTTTATGGTTATTGCTATTTTATGTTATTACGAAAATATACGTTTGATTGCACTCGCCTCGGTATTATTTGCAATCCAGCATATCGTGGGCTTTTTATGGTTCCCACGCTTTGTATTTGGTACGGATACATACCTGCTCGGCATGTTAGTTGTACATGCGTTTTTCCTTGTGTGCACCTCGACTGCCGTTAGCTTCCAGATTATGAGCAATCAGAGATACAAGCGCAAAGTTAGTCAGGAACAGCATCTCGAACGCCAGCGTATTGTCGACTCCCTCATCCAGCGTCTAAACGATGTCGTTACAGGCATTGTTAAAGGCTCGTCTGAATTAATGCATATCTCTTCCTCTGCAGCGATGCACGGAGAAGAAATGAATTCTCGGATCGACGGTGTTGCCAAAGGCTCCTCCTTGCAGCGCGATCAGGCCAGTCTAGCTCTGGATGCCGTTGCGCAAAATAACTACCAGTTGGAGCAAATCACCAATGTGATTGATGTCGTCTTAAAACGATCTGAAGAAGCCGCTGGCTTCACAGAGACAAGCAATGCGAGCCTACAAAAGCTAAATCAGGAAATGGGCTCATTGCTCAGCGCGGTACAAGAGTCACGAGAACACATCCGCTCGATGCAGCAGCATTCGCAAAACATCTCACAAATTACCGGATTTATTCAAGAAATCGCAGCCCAAACCCAGCTTCTCGCACTCAATGCTTCGATTGAATCTGCACGTGCAGGCGAAGCAGGAAGCGGCTTTGCTGTGGTAGCACAAGAAATCCAAAAGCTGGCGCATCTGTCCGCAGATTCAGCCAAGCAGATCACGGCCTTCTTGTCTGAAATGATCTCAGATACGGCGAAGTCTGCAGAGTCCATGGATGAGGTTAATGCCAGACTGGACGCTGGTGTAGCTGCGACGGCGAATACACGTCAGACACTGGAAAGCATCTGGCAGCACAGTGCAGAAGTAAGCAAAGGCGTGCAGCGTATTTTACAATCCAGTCAGCAGGTATCCGCATCTTCCATCCATATTTCCGGCTCCGTCGAGCATATTGCAGGCATCGCTTCAGCGTTTGCTACAAACTGTAGCGAGGCACAACAGACGGCTGAACGTCAGCATCTGACCAATCAAGAAGCGGTACGTGTGGCTCATTCACTTACCTCTGCATCTGATGGATTAGAGCGAGTGATCGAACAGCTCCGAACGGAGCAGTAAGTTGATAGTAGGATAAGAGTAGGAACGCCCTCCAATCTATGGAGGGCTTTTTTGTGTTAGCTTGATAGAGGTGTGTGCTTTACATCATTCATATTTCGGAGTAACGTTAAGGGATGGGCTTGTGTTGAAAGATCGCTAACACTGAATATAGTACGGATATTTTGCTGCGCAAAAATCCCTTTTTCATTTCACATCGTGTTAGAAGATCGCTAACACTGGAACAGTACGGATATTTTGCTGCGCAAAAATCCCTTTTTTTATTTTATGCCGTGTTAGAAGAACACTAACACTGGGGAGGTTAAATTAAATGGCGGGTTTACATCACGATCGTGCTGACAAACCACGAATTCTGATCGTCACGGCTGTGGAGGCGGAAGCCGAAGCAGTACGTAGCGGATTAGATGAACATACAAGAGATCTGATAGATATTCATGTTGCTGGTGTTGGTCCGGCAATAGCAGCGGCTAGCACGGCTGCGCGGTTAGCCGGCGTGTCTCAAGGTTACTATAAGCTTGTGATTAGCGCCGGAATCGGCGGGGGCTTTGCTCCCCATGCACCGATTGGAAGTATTGTGCTGGCAAGCTCTTGTATTGCTGCTGACCTGGGCTCCGAAACGCCGGAGCAAGGCTTTATTTCAGTGGACGAGCTAGGGTTTGGTCATTCCTTTATTCAGACAGATGATCACTATACTGAATGTCTCAAAGGAGGATTGCAGCAAGCTGGTATGCCGATTCATGTAGGCACGGTGCTTACCGTATCCACAACAACTGGCTCAGCTGCTACAATGAACGCATTACTTCATCGTATTCCAGATGCAGCGGCTGAAGGAATGGAAGGCTTTGGCGTGGCAAGTGCCGCACAGCTATTCAAATTGCCTGTGATGGAGCTACGTGCCATCTCAAACGCAGTCGGTCCGCGCGATCGAGATAGCTGGCGAATTGGCGAAGCGTTGCAGTCTCTCGGACGTGCAACACGTATTTTAACGGAGGTGCTCTAAATGAAAATTGCTTTTTCTCCATGTCCAAATGATACATTTGTGTTCCACGCATGGGTACACGGTCTGATCGACGGTGCGCCCGAACTAGACGTAACCTATGCTGATATTGATATTACGAATAATTGGGCCGCATCTGGCGAAGGCCCAGAAGTGCTCAAAATCTCTTATGCTGCTCTACCGTGGGTATTGGAAGACTATGCACTCATCCCATGCGGCGGCGCATTAGGACGCGGCTGCGGACCACTCGTACTGACCGCTGATTCCACAGCTACAGAAGCCTCAGCGCTATCTGGCAAACGTGTTGCTGTGCCAAGCGAACGCTCTACAGCGTATTTGTTATTCCGCCTGTGGACAGCGCAAAATGTACCTGGTGGAATTGGCGAAGTCGTCGTTATGCCATTTGACCAGATCATGCCTGCGGTACGTGATGGACAGATTGATGCAGGACTCGTCATTCACGAAGCTCGCTTTACGTATCCGAACTATGGATTGACGTTGCTGCAAGATATGGGTAGCTGGTGGGAAGCTGATACTGGGCTGCCTATTCCGCTTGGTGCAATCATCGCCCGTCGCTCCCTGGATCGTGAGCAGATCGCCAATTGGGCACGCGCTTCGGTCGAATATGCATGGAAGCATCCGCAAGCCTCGCGTGATTATGTACTGGAATATGCGCAAGAGATGGACCCGAACGTTGCCGATTCACATATTGAGCTGTATGTGAATGAGTTTACACGTGATCTGGGCGAAGATGGATATCATGCGATTGAAGCATTGCTTGGACGCGCTGCTCGCGAAGGCTTGGTACCTGAGTTTGATCTAAGTCTGCTGCGGAAATAAGCCTTATCATTTGTTATTGCTATTTCATTCTATTACGATGATGGTCTTTTTATTTACTGTTTTGAATGGATAGTCCAAATCATAACAAAACGCCTTCCCGCGAAGTAAATACTTCAAATCAGGAAGGCGTTTCTTGTATCTTTAATTATTCTTGTATACAAATTCCAGAAATCGGGTAAAAGGTTTGCCAAAGCGGGTATATATCCTGTATACTGGCAGTGTAAGTATACTCAGATCGTAACACAAATAGCCCCTTTTGCCGAAGGGACTGTAAAAGTTGGATCTGTTATTTGATAATAGGAGGTGAATCCTCATGGCACAAGGCGTACTTTGTGAAGTTAACTCTTGCACTCACTGGGCAGATGAAAACAAATGCACAGCTGAAACTATCTTTGTTGTCAGTCATGCAAAACAAGAAGCGACTGAAGCACAAGAAACAGATTGTCAAACATTTGAAAAGAAATAAGTTGTATCTTCATACTTGCTTTACGGAGAGAAGGGACTTTGCCGAGTTCCTTCTTTCTTTTTATATTCTATCAACAATGATTATTATTATCAAGTGCTTTTGCGAAATTATTGAGAAAAGATTGAGAATAATAAAAAGAAGCGAAACAAACGCGCAGATTCGCTCTACTGCGCTGTTTATTTGCATATATGTCGTACAATATACAAAGGACAGCTTACCCCGGGGTAGCTGTCCTTTCTTTTGATTGAGAATCATCATCATGTCATAGACGCTGTGACGTTTGATTCTATGCTGGCTTTCAGCATGACTTTTGTATGCCCTGTTAGCAATAATGCTGAACATCCACTGTAGTCTGCAAAAGATATTCTTATTTGAGTTTGAACTTGGACACCGATTCAGCCAGTGCTTCGATATCTTGCTTGGACAGATCGAGCTGCTCGCTTACACGATTTGTCTGGTGAACGATATCGTCTGCTTTATTAGCAATAACACCTGTACCCTGCGCTCCCTCATCTGCTGACAAGGAAATCTCATGAATCGTCTTCACTACATTTTCAACCGAAGCGAGTAGCTCTTCAGAAGTCGCACTCAGATCACCTGCGATAGCATCAATTTCCTGCGCACTGGTCGCATAGTGTTCTGCTGAGCTCAGCATCATATTGTAATCTTTCCAAATGTTGGTATCGAACAGCTGCAACAGATTGTTGGAATGGGTAGACAGATTATCGACCGAGCGAGTGACCGTCCCTGTGATCTGGTTGATACGGTCGGCTGCATTTTTGGAATCGTCTGCTAGCTTACTAATCTCGCTGGCTACCACTGCGAAGCCGCGTCCTGCTTCACCTGCACGAGCTGCTTCGATACTTGCGTTAAGTGATAACAGATTCGTTTGTGCGGCGATCTCAATGATCGAAGATACGAGTGAGCGAATCTGCTCGACTGATTTGGATTCTTCTAGCGCCTGGATCAGGTTCTCGCTAGCTACTTTATACGTTTTGTCGCTTTCTTCATACGAAGCTTTGAATTGGCGAGTCAACTCGACTGCACGTCCAGTTAATTGTTCGGCTGCACGAGCACCTTCCTGTGCTTTGGAGGCAACCGAGTGTACCGCCGATTCAATCTCACTTGACGTCACATTCATCTCTTGCGCCGAAGCCGCGGTCTGTTCCATACCAGCAGACAGTTGCTCTGTTGTGGATGAAATATCGTGCATGCCTGCATCCAGCTTTTGCATCTCCTGCTCGACAGTTTGAATCTTCGTTTGCAGGCTAGTACTCTCTTCGATAACTTTACCGAACGTCTCACGGAATTGTACACGTGCTGCACCAAGCGCCTGTACGATGACAGCGAACTCATCCTTTTGGGACAGATACGGAGTAAATTTATCCACATAGGTCAGGTCAAAACGCTCAGTGCGATCAATCAGATCCAGCGCATCTCGCGTCCGTCTTTTCACATTACGCAGGATAAAGAAGATAATAATCGCAGACACAATAGCTGCTGTTGCCAGTTGAATATAGGTGAGCAGGTACATCTGTTTTTTCAATTCCGCATTGCTAGCGATGGAGGCGTTGCTATACTGTTCGATGATATCGACCACTTTATCCAGATTACCGCGTGCTGCACTGAACTGCTCGCTGGCATTCGCTACATTAGCAATTGTACGGGTATCGACATTAAACTCTTGCTTCCAAGCATTGTAATTTTCGTTAAATGCATCAAATAATTCAAACGCATTTTTACCATTTTCTTTATCCGTATAAGCGGCAAACATATCATGATTCTGCTCCATGATTGCGCGTGCTGCCTGTACACGATCATAGACTTGCTTCGCGTTTTCGTTGTAATCCGCAGTCTGATCCTGTATTTCCTGCGGATCTTGTGTAAGGAGCAGCTTATCCTGTGCTACAATCGCCTGATAATAATCGCGATCCGCATTCAGCATGAGTGAATTCGCCTGGTAAGCATTATCGTATAGCGAAGATACAATTTTCTTTTCCATCGTATCTAGATTACGCAGAGCAAGAATCGAAAAAATGATCAATGCGATCATAAGTACGATAACAGGCAACAACATTTTGACACCGAGGCTCCAGTTATTAATATTGAATAATTTCATAGTACTTCCTCCTGGTAGTGAGCTATTGAATCATACGAATTGAGGGATTGTGTGGTGAATCTGCTAGGTCTATTCGATTCAGGTAACAGTCACTTATTCCTCTGACTTATCTACATATATCGGTGAAAAAGCGCGTTTGTTTATGTCTGAACAAGCTAATTACAAGCAATTTACCAAATTTTATTACTTATGAGTAATTTACTTCCGATTGAAGATATATTCATACAAAATTAGTAAAGGTCAACATTACATCATTCTTCTATGTCATACCTTTCACACCATCTGCTGATGAGATGGAGCACCATGGCTAGACTCATCCCAAATGTATAATCAGAAATCTATAATCAAAGCAAAAACCACCTTGAATCATCAAGGTGGTTTTTGCTTTTGTAGGAAGCGATAATGCTATGGATACCGCTAATAACGCTAAGCGAGTACATCACTTGTTCGAATGCCTATACTCTGCTTACTTTGAAGCAAGCACATGCTGAGCTAATGGGATATCCAGCTGTTTTATACCACTCGCTACCAGTCCCGCAATTTGTCTAGCACCCTGCTCCTGGAAATGGGTATCATCTTGAATGCCATTGGGAAAGGCTGGGGACTGCCCTGGCATCGTATGCAAAAAAGTAGACTGGGTCGCTTCAACGCCTAGCGTAGTATACAGCTCTGCACTACTGGCATTCAGATCAATCAGCAGCGTGTTTGTTTCCACAGCTACCTGCTTCATTGCCTGTACATACTCGGGAAAACTCCGCTTGAACTGCTTTGCGGTTACATCATACTCACGGCGAGATACCGGCGTCACCAGAATGGGGGTGGCATCTTTCTCATATGCAAGGTCGATGTACTCTTTTAAATATCTTGCATAATCCGGCACAGGTGTGTAGCGATCTGCCCTGGCGCTATTCGCATCATTATGACCGAACTGGATCATCAGATAATCGCCCGGCTGTAGTTGAGAGGTGATCGCATCCAGCCGCCCCTGTTCGATAAAGGAACGCGTACTCCGTCCACTCATCGCGTGATTGCTGAACTGGATTCCTTGATCAAAATAACGAGCAATCATCTGCCCCCATCCTGCTTGTGGTCGCTGAGCAGTAGCATAGGTCTGTACCGTCGAATCCCCGGCTAGATACACGACCGGGATATGTACGCCTGTAGGATGACTGACGTTCTCCATACCTGTAATCGGTTGTTCCATATCTGCGGCTACGACCGCACGATTCGCCGGTGTCGACCCATGGCTAATCCATACGCCGATCAGGATTACTGCGGCTAGAAATGCCAACGACGATATCCGCCAATTCTGTTTCACAATCCATCCCAGCCTTTCTTGCGCATATACGAAATCATGGTGTTATGAATGTTATCGACTTTTTACCAAACGAAGGTAATAGGTCGTGGGATGTGATTTAACGCGAGATCATGCTGTACAGTTCAGGAGTGATCTGTTCGCTGGTTAGAATACGATAAGCAATAGCTCCGTTTTTGAATAGAAGCTGTACGCGATAGCCATCTGTAGATGCTATATCCCTATACCGACCGGTATAATTTTGACTCCGATCTAATAGTTGCTGCATACGATCGGTCTGAGTCACTTTAACTGTATCTTTGTTCGTTTGACTAAATGGAATTCCCTCATCCTTGTGAGCATTGCCTGCTTCGCGTGGTAATACTTGAATCATTTTCAGATCGGCTACATGTGTAGGTAATGCTTGTAATCCCTTTTCTTGCAACCAGGCGCGAAGCTCAGGTATCTCGGCACTCACAGTATAGACTTGCTCGGTTGAACTGCCATGATCATCGAGCGGCACGGTGATCACGAAGTTCAAGCTATTGCCTCGCGGATAATCGGCCCACGGATTCTTTACTTGTTTTAGATTGTTGAGAATAATCTGTTTTAACGTTTCTACATCCTGTCGATCACGGATTCTTTTACCTGGTGTGTTCCAGTTTACATCGGCATTGTTGATCGTAATCGTACCTTCATAGTTCTCCAATTGATCCCATTTATAGTACAGCTTTTTATATGGAGCTTGGCTAACGACAGGCTCTAGATAACGATCATAGCTAGACATAGGAACGATATAGTCCCGCTTAACCAGGCTTCCATCCTTGAGTAAATAGGCAAGCTGAACTTCCTGATTATCGCTTGACCATGGCGTATACTGCTGACGATACTTTTCATTAGGACGATTCGCTATAATCTGCTGATGCAGGTTCCGAATCGCTTCTACATATTGGGGCTGTTCCGATAATGCACTCGTTTGAAAAATACTCGAAATATTCCTTCCATTTCCTGCACGATTGCTTGTATACAGGTCATTCGTTATATCGCTTCCCATATACACGCCCTGAATATCTGCGGTAGCTGGAATTCTTGCTTCATATCCATTAAGACTGGATACGGAAAACCACAACACTATCGCAATAAGGACACCATAACCACCAGTCGATCGCAGCAGGCGAAGATCGGCAACTTGCCATGTTTTACGGATCACCATTTCGGCGATCACACTACCTATGATAGCTCCGACTCCATATCCGATTATCGCTACTACAGGATGTTCTAAACCAAAATGGACAAAGATTAGACCTGTGAACAACGATACAATTAACATCACGGCGATTCGGAAAAGCGGGTTAAAGTAGCGGAAAACGACAAACTGACTCACGCTCTCAGCTGGACGTAGTCGATACAATACGTAAGCAAGTCCCATGAAGACAAGCGTGAGCACGGTATAGATCCAGCCTTCTTTTACCTGTAATGCGATATAACTGAGCTGTGTCATGCGATACGCGGGTGACCACATACTAAATTCCGGTTGATCCCAATTACTACTTAAATAACCATACAAAAATAATTGTAAATGATCTTGAAATAAAGAAACTAACATCATCGGCAGTAGCAACAAACCTGCGGAAAGCAGCAGCTGCAGGATCGACTGTCCTACACAGACCCCGATCACAACTGTACAAGCAAATACGAGCATGGTAAGTATGGATGTGGATGCTGCCCATTCGATAATCTGCATCTGACTGATCGACACACGCTCCAAGCTTGGACGCATAAGCGATACGATTAGAGCAACGATCGAGGTAGGCAAAAGAACGATAACTGAGCCAGCCACCATCACTATACTCAGTAGATGATGTCTCTTGAGTGGTAAGCTGTGGAACAGGTCAGATAGTTGTTTGCCCTGCATATAACGTGTCAAAAATACCGCGACCAGCGCTGGAAAACCAACGATCATCAGAGCCTGCATATCCCCGTTCAGTTCAAACAGATGATTCACGATCATCGGCTCAAGATACTCAGAATACTGATCCGCCCTCATTAAGCCGATCGGCAAAATCCCGATCATAATCAGGCCATATAATATGCCAAGCCACCCTGCCTGACGAAGTGCATACCACCATAATCCCCGGTTAAAGAAGTATTGGCTGAACGTCATAACCGGCATCCCCCATTTCATAAATAAAGATTTCTTCCAGTGTCATTGGTAATACATCGAATACATACGGTTCGTACACACTGAATACGTCGCTAATCTGTTCTACTGTTCCTTTGATAATGTAAGTGCCTACACTACCGCGTTGCTCCTTATGTACAATATCGAGCAGTCCCGATACTGCCTGTTCATGCCGCGCATCACGAAAGGCGACCTGAATCTTGTGCATATCGGATTTGAGATCATCTAGCTCTTTGCTCATTAGTAGTCTTCCTTCGTGCATAATCCCGACATGATCGCACATATCTTCAATTTCCCGCAGATTATGCGAAGAGATAATAACCGTCACACCATGCTCAGCAACCTCTTGAAAGAGTAGATTCTTCACCTGTCTACGCATCACCGGATCAAGCCCATCAATCGGCTCATCTAAGATCAGCAGTTCCGGGCGACAACTGAGGGCTAGCCATAATGAAGCTTGGCGCTGCATGCCTTTGGACATGCGGTGGAGTTTACGCTTCGGATCAATACTTTGAAATGCTGGTGCTAGCTGCTTAAAGCGCTCTTCACTCCAGGTTGGATAGATAGAGCGATAAAAATTCGCCATCTGCCGAATCGTCGTTTGGGCGAAAAAGGCAGGTCGATCGGCTAAAAAGACCAGTCGCTGCTTCGCAGTCGGATTCTCGTAAATCGACTGTCCGTCCATTTCAACATTCCCCTGATCCGGTCTATAAATGCCTGCAAGTAGCTTGAGCAGTGTCGTTTTGCCCGCTCCATTCGAGCCGAGCAGACCAAAAATCGAACCTTTATGTATGCTCAGGGACAGGTCTTGGACAGCATGCTCTTCTTCAAATTGTTTACTCGTATTGGCTAGTTCAATCATTTACGGTTCCTCCCTTTCCTTCGATTGCCTGACGGTACAAATTCTCAATATCGGACTGTGTAAAGCCTAGATAGATCGCTTCAGCAAATAGCTTGAGTAGCTGTTCACGCATCGCTTCACGCTGAATATCATGCGGCTGTTGATCTGCAGGCGACACAAAGCTTCCCTTACCTGGCTGTGAATAAATGTATCCCTCTCGCTCCAATTCACGATAAGCCTTCTGAATCGTATTCGGATTCACCGTTAACTGCCCGGATAAGGCTCGTACCGATGGCAACTGTTCGTCCGGCTTCAACACACCGTATACGATCAATTCTTTGATTTTGTCCATTAACTGCTCATAGATCGGCTTACGGCTCCGTATATCCAGCTCAAACATGGACGACCTCCTTTCACTGTATTAACTGTACTACTATTATTAGTACAGTTGAATCGGATTGTCAATAGATTACATTCATACCAATCATTCGATAAAGAAATATACTTTGTGGTTCGTTAAAATATGCTATGCTAAATCCTAGCTAAAAGCACCCATACTACTCACCAAAGGAGCATCCGTCTATGATCCGTCCTATCACCCAAGAACAAGCCTGGCAGGTTCGACACGAAGTCATGTGGCCCGACCGCGATATACAATATGTCCAGATTCCTGATGATAATGAAGGCAATCACTACGGATTGTTTGTAGGCGATGAACTCGTATCCGTCATTTCATTATTCCAGTATGGGACTGAAGCCCAATTCCGCAAATTCGCCACACGCGTCCCCTGGCAAGGACAAGGATGCGGTAGCCAGTTACTGCAATTCATCATCACTGAAGCCGAACGTCAAGGCATCCATCGCCTAACCTGCAACGCCCGCACAGAAAAAGCCGCCTTCTACGAACGCTTCAACCTGCAATCTACAGGCGAATCTTTTCGCAAAGGCGGCAAAGACTATCTTATTATGGAACGATATTTCACCAATTAATTCTCACCTTACTCATTTCCATACCTGCTCCACATTACACCTTCCTACTCCTCCATTTCCGCCAAAGAAGCATACCGACTCAACTGCTGCTCTAACTCCGCAAAACGAACAAACCGAGCTGCACGATATACTTCTTTACCTTCATATAGAATCGCCACTACTGGCGATGTAAAAATCATATATGTCGCCGCAAGCTCCGGCGCATTCTCCATATATAAATATGCCCCTTGCACCGCAGGATAATCCTCTAATAAGGAACTTAACTGCGGCTGAACCGCTTCACACACACTACAATTCTGCGTCTTAAATAACACCACAACCACTTGTCCCGACTGTAAAAACTCATCCAACGCATCTGCTCCCGCAAGAGATAGCATAAGAAGCACCTCCACAACTCATTCGTATAGTCTACTCCCCTCACTATACCACGAGTGCATACGATAAACAGGGACCACCAAAGCACACCTACCTGATCCTGCTCACTCCAACTTTTGTCGAGCCTTCACAATATCGTAGCAAACCGGCTTCGGCTGCTGCCGTTCATCAAACAACAATGGCCAATTTTTACGCCCACGCACCGGGAATCCATCCAGCCATGTATAATCATCCGCCGCTCCCCAGAACGTCACGCTCGTCAGTACCTCCCGATACTCATAAAACAGCCGGAAATACTGCTCATACCGCTCTTCCTGCAGCCGCAGCATTTCCGCTGTCGGCGCCTTCAGATTGGTACGCCGATCGTCAAATGCGAACATGGACACATCCATCTCCGTAATTTGCAATTGTAATCCCAGTGCAGCATATTTCTCCATCGCTGCACGAATCTGATCCAGGCTTGGATCATGAATATTCCAGTGTGCCTGCAAGCCTACGCCATGCACGGGTACACCTTCTGCGAGTAGTTCCCGCATCAGACGACAGATACGCTCGCATTTGCCCGGATGAGACTCGTTATAATCGTTGTAAAAGAGTAAGGCATTTGGATCGACCGCGTGTGCTAGTTCGAATGCACGCGCGATATAATCGTCACCGATGCCTTCCAGCCAGGGTGTCGGACGCAAGTAGGTTCCACTGTCTTCGTCACTAATCGCTTCATTGACCACATCCCAGCAGCGGATCACATCCTTGTAACGTCCCATCACCGTCTCCATATGCTGTTGCAAACGAGTCAATAACGTATTACGATCCGCCTTACCACCCTGTCCATCCTGGAACACCCAATCTGGTGTCTGATTGTGCCAGACAAAGGTATGTCCGCGCAGCTCCAGACTATGTTCACGGGCAAAATTCGCAATCGCATCTGCATCGTCAAACGTATATTTGTCTTGCTCCGGATGAACGCTAATGAACTTCATCTCATTTTCAGCGGTCAGGCTACTATATTGTTGCAGCAGTAAATCACGCTGGCTATGAATCGTACGTGCGCTAACCGCTGCACCGATCGGAAAGTCTTGGCGAAAAGTGTACGCCAAACGAATATCTGTCATTCCCGGTGATGCAGCTGTGGATGAAGAAGGCTGCTCTACATGATGCTGTGAGGCTGGATTGGGTTGATTGCTCATCAGTATCCCTCTTTTCATAGTAGTTGTAGATGACATACGTATGTGGGTATGCTTCCATAGAGGGCATACCCACGCATATACAATATAGATGTGAGACGATGACTCGCTCGCTTATTGCAGTTGCAGCAGACCGTAGCCTGCGGTGTTTTGATACGATTGACCAGACAGATCATTCCAGATCGTAACGGTATCACGCTTGCCGTTACCTGTATCGTCATTATTCACCTGGATATCGAAGCCGATCCACTGTCCAGCTACTGGCGGCTTGGCATCCTTCGGCCAGTCGATTGATGCTTCGATCCGGTAACCACCTGGAATGACTTCGGCGGCTGATTTTAAGCGATTGGTTTGATCTGCCGGGTTCACACTCTGCACACCTTTGTAGTTAATCCGGTATTGTCCGTCATCTCCCGGTTCAAAATAGGGCGTACGCCCTTGATTCGGATCGACGAAAATTTCAATCGAGTCCTGCTCATACGCGTTCGCACTGCTCGCTGACAATAGCTTGTCCTTCACCTCTGCCAAAATATACAGTCGCTCTCCATCCCACATCGTACGTACCTGTGCTGTGGAACCACCTGTACCTGAAACCTGGCGGGAGGTAGTGATCGCCGGAGCTTTTTGCCAGATCGTGTCTACTTTGCCATCAATCGTTAGTGTGCCTTTGATAGCTTTCGCGACCTGTGGTCCTTGTTGGAGTGTGATTCTGCCGTAGTCTGCTGTTTGAGTAGCTTGGGCGCCGGTTGTATCACTCCAATACGTGCGGGTCGGCTGATTGCCTTTGTAATCAGCTAACACCAGATCCAGCAACCGCTCCGTTCCAATGCGGTTACCGCTTGCTGGAAGTTTCGCTTCAATTCGGTAGCCTGTACTCGTACGGGTTGAACGATATGCCCATTTTGCATTATTTTGTGCACCACTGCGCTTCATTTCATAGCTGTCCGGTTGGTCTGAATTGGCATTTTTCATATATACGGTGATGCTATCTTTGCCATTGACTGTAGTGTCATTCACATCAGCCAGCAGATACAGATTGTTCGCATCCCACAGTAGGCGGAAATCACCTGCTTTACTGCCGTCCGGGCGTAATACTGGAATAAGGGAGGCTCGATTCCAATCCTGCTCCATCACGCCATCAATCTTGGCATTTCCTTGAGAAGCGACTACTTTTTTCGGCTCGATGGGTACCTTGGATGGATCGACCAATGCCCAGTATGCGTATTTTGCCTGTAGCTTGGCATCGAATAATAATGGCCAGTTATTGCGTACGGTCGGGAATGTGGTCAGCCATGTGTTGCCATCATCTTTGCCCCAGAAGATGATCGCGTTAATCTGATCCTTATACTTTAAGAACACATTCATCATGTCACGGTAGCGATACGCCTGACGAATCTGCTGATCGACAGGGAACGTCTGCCATGAATCGGTATCATTGCTGTATACGCTCATATCCAGCTCGGTCACTTCCTGCTGAATGCCCAGATCAGCGAACTTGCTAAACATCGCATCCACTGCTGCTGTAGATGGAGATGTGATGCTGATATGCATCTGATGACCGACACCATCGACCGGAATCCCCTTGGCTTGCAGACGCTTGATGAGTGAGTACAGCGCATCGCGTTTGGCAGGCTCTTCGGTATTGTAATCATTGATAAATAGCTTTGCTGCTGGATCGGCTTCATGTGCATAGATAAACGCTTTTTCGATATATTCTTCGCCAGCGATCTGATACCAGAGGCTGTTACGTAGACCATTCGGCTGTGATGGATCAATCACTTCGTTGACCACATCCCATGTGCCAATCTTGCCTTTGTAACGCCCAACTACAGTATCAATATGTCGCTTCAGACGTTGCAGTAATACTTCTTTGCTAACCAGATTTCCTTTGTCATCATGGAACACCCAATCTGGGGTTTGACTATGCCAGGCGAGTGTATGTCCACGGAAATCCATGCCATTATCGAGTGCAAACTTCACAATTTGATCGGCACGCGTAAAATCGAACTTGCCCTCCTGCGGCTCGGTCGCATCCCATTTCAGCTCATTGCCTGCGGTCAGCATATTAAAATGCTTTTTCAGCAGCTGTGCACCCGGACCATTCGGATCAGCAATTTCGGATACGAGCAGAGCCGAACCGATTTTGAAGTCTTTCGCATACACATCCTTTAACGATGGAATATCTTGCTGGATCGGTTCCGGTTCTTGGACTGTGGCTGGCTTGATCGTCACATCATCCAAATCGAAGGAAGCGGTCGCAGAAGAGGACGCTTCAAAATACAATGCCGCTCCATCCAGATGATCTGGCAGTGTATAGTCAGCTTTTAGCTCTGTCCATGTGCCTGCGGCGACTGTCTGGCTGGTGAGCTGCTTGTATTCATTGCCACCATAGGTGCTCTGCTGTACCGACATGGAAACGCTAGTTGATGGCTCACCATCTGGTAATTTCAGCCATGCTGAGATCGTGTAGTTCTGTCCTTTTTCCAGTACGGGCTTGATATCAAGCTGTGGACCATGCCAGCTCTGCGTACGTCCTGTAATCGCCAGACCATATTGTCCGCTATGTGCCGCGGCTGGAATGACCTTTAATTGCTCCACGCCACCACGACCATACCAGCTCATCGCTGTACCATCTTCAAATCCAGTGTTCAGCACCGCAGTATCTCCATCAGCTGCTGATACCGTTGGCTGCGCAGGGGTAAGTAGCGGAAGCAACAACAGTACAGCTAGTGTTGCGATCCAGACTTTACGCCAGTGTGTATGTATCAATACAATCCCCTCACCTTTCATCTTATAAAATATACAATCAAAAAGGATGCCGCTTTTCTTTGCCGTGTTCCCACGCTCCGATACAGCGGCATCCTTACAGTTGCCTTCATATAAAAGTCTCATCGTGTTCGGAAACCGCTAACACTGGAGAGGAATGGATTTTGTGCTTCGCAAAAATCCTTTTTTCATTTCACCTCGTGTTAGGAAACCGCTAACACTGGAGCAGAATGGATTTTGTGCTTTGCAAAAATCCTTTTTTCATTTCACCTCGTGTTAGGAGACCGCTAACACTGGAGCAGAATGGATTTTATGCTTCGCAAAAATCCTTTTTTCATTTCACCTCGTGTTAGGAGACCGCTAACACTTACCAACCACTTATTCCTTCACACTACCGAGCTGCAGACCGTGTACAAAATACTTTTGTAGGAACGGATAGACGATAAGGATCGGTAGTGAAGCGACAATGGTAATCGCTGACCGAATAGATACAGGGGTGACCATATTTTGCACTGCATTTAGATCGGCGCCGTTTGCGACTGATGCACTGCTGTTCGAATTCATCGAGGACGATAGCAGCTTCATGAGCTCAAACTGCAATGTACTCAAGCTTTGCTTGGACGATGCGAACAGGAAGGTGTCGAACCAGGAGTTCCATTGTCCTACCGCGATGAACAGCGCGACGGTAGCCAGTACGGGCTGACACAGTGGCAGGATGATTGAGATAAAGGTACGGAAGTCACCGGCTCCGTCAATTTTGGCAGATTCGATCAAGCCTTCTGGTAGTGTCTGAATGTATGTGCGAATGACGATCATATTAAATGCACTAACCAGACCCGGGATGATGTACACGAGAAAGTTGTTCAGCAAATGCAGATCACGAATCAAGAAGTAATACGGAATCAGACCTGCGCTAAAATACATCGTGAGCACGACGATAATCGTGATGGGCTTGCGGAATACGTATTCCTTACGGCTGATCGTATATGCAAGCATTGATGTGAGAAATAAGCTGACAACCGTAGCGATAACTGTACGCGCTACGGAGATCAGGAACGCATTGAAAATCGTTCCTCCGGCAAATACAGCGCGATAGTTCTGATCGGTCCATACACGTGGCCATAAGTAAATGCCGCCACGAATCGTATCATTCCCGGCATTCAGCGAGACAGCCAGCGTATTCAGGAACGGATACAGCGTGACTACAGCAATGAGTAGCATGAAGATACCGTTAAAGGTGTTAAATACGATCGGCTCCAGCGATTTCTTTTTCATCTGTATCCCTCCTTAGATTAGTCGCTCGTCGCCGAAGCGCTTGGCAATTGTATTGGCGGCAAAGATCAGCGTAATACTCACAATCGTTTTGAAAATACCGGCTGCGGTGGCGAGTGAATAGTTACCGATCTGCAAGCCGTACTTGAGCACAAAGATATCAATCGTTTGCGACCAATCGACAACGACACCATTACCAAGCAAGTACTGTACTTCAAATCCTGCTTCCAAAATCCAGCCGATATTCATAATCATCAAAATGATCACGATCGACTTGATCCCTGGCAAGGTGATATAGAGCATTTTCTGATAGCGATTTGCTCCATCAATCTCGGCTGCTTCATACAGCGAGGGGTCGATCGACGTGATGGCTGCCAGATAGATGATCGCATTCCAGCCGACCTCTTTCCATACATGGGATGCACCGACAATGCCCCAGAAGTATTCGGGGATACTGAGCCACATGATCGGCTGGCTAATCAAGCCTAGCTTCATCAGCACCACGTTCACAATCCCATCATCGACGGACAATGAGCTTGCGACGATACCCGTTACGATAATCCATGACAAGAAGTGAGGCAAATACGAAACGGTCTGAATCGTACGCTTGAATAGTCGCGCCTTGACCTCGTTAAGTAAAATAGCAAATACAATCGCTGTCGCAAAGCCAAGTACCATATTGATCAGACTCATCGCCAGCGTATTTCGTAACACATTCAAAAACGTGGGATCGGTGAACAGGAACTGAAAATGCTTAAATCCGACCCATTCTTGATCCATAAAATCTCGGGCAGGCTTATAATTCTGGAACGCCATCGTCCAGCCCCAGATCGGATAATACGAAAATACAAGCACATACAGTACGATCGGTATCGACATCCACATGAGTTGTTGCTGCCCCTTCATGCGTCGCCATAGACTTTCCTTCGGTACATTCAGCGAACTGGCCTTTTCTCCCTTGGCCCGGATGCTTTTCGGATAATCAGTCATACTCCACTCCCTTTCCAGTTAGGCACACGCGGCTTTTATCAGGTACTGATCTTCTGGCAACGGCATACAGCCGATCTGCCATGACGGCAGATCAGCATGTCGCCTTTCTTAATTGCCAGCAGCCCAGTTTTTGATCCGCCACTGAATCTGTTCGTTGATACGATCCTCATATGCTTTTACATTAATGCCCTTATACGCCTGTACATATTGATCCCATAGCCCATCAAATTGTCCCGTTCCAGACATAATCGCTTGCGGTAGGAATTTCAGGGATGCATCATTCATTTGCTTATTCGCAATAGATGCTTCCGATCCGTCGATCAAGTCAATCTGCCATGCTGGGTAGTAGACCGGATTCTCTGGAGCTGGCGAGAAAAAGTCTGTCCATGTTTTGTGACCATAGGCATCCAGTAGTGCACGATCTTCCGGTTTCAGCGATGCGTAGAATTCTTCTGGCTGACTGCCTGCATCGGTTGCATTGCCATCGCTATACGTACCTTGCATTTTCGGTGCTGCGCCATAGAAAGCATCTGCACGGTTAGCGAGCTTCCATGCTGGATCTTCCTGTTGTTGACGCTGCTCAGCTGTGCGGTAGAACTTGCCTTTATCGTCCACTTTGTAATCGACGCCCTCTTCACCCCAGGACAGCAGTTTTTGATACTTTTCATCCATCAGGGAATCGAGGAACTTGATGATACGCTCTGGATCTTTGGCATTCACGCTAATACCAAAGCCGTTATTCAGGTTGATCACCGGACGATCCAGATAGTGATCCTTGATGCTTGTATCGTAAACGAGTGGGAAACCAACATAGGTTTTACCGATTTTCTTTTGCGTGATCAATGTGTCTTCAGCCTGTGTAAAGTTCCAGTGCTGATCGAACATACCGAGTACGCGTCCGCTCGCCAGCTTGGACAGGTACTGGTCATAGTTTTGGACAAATGCTTCTTTATCCATCAGGCCTTCGTTGTACAGACCATTCAGTTCTTTGTAATAACGCTTCGCGATATCCTTATCTGCGAATACGCTTGCCACATCATTGTCGACCACAACGCCGCCATCATTCGGGTGACCGGTCAGATGCTCCGGTGCATTCAATAGCGGGAATACGCGCCAGTCAGAAGCGAGCGTCGTAAAGCCAATCGTTGGCTGTCCATCAATCGTTGGATGCTTTTTCGCATAATTGCGAATGAGGGCTAAATAGTCATCCAGTGTTTTCGGTGTTGGATAGCCTGCGTCCTTCAGCACATCCTTTTGAACCCAGAATGCGGGGCCCGAGTACGAATTGGCGTGGAATTCACCTGAATACGCACCATAGTTCGGCAACCAGTAAATATGTCCATCGCTGGAATCCTTCATCCGGTTCCAATACTTCGCATAATGCTTCTTGAGGTTCGGTCCATACTTGTCGATCAGGTCTTCGAGCGGAATGACTGCACCCGCGGTAACCAGCTTCGGATCAGCGGTAATCAGATCCGGGTATTCTCCACCTGCGATCATAACACCGAGTTTTTGTTGCAAATCGCCGACGAGGAATTCCATGTCGAGCTTAACGCCCAGATCATCCTGAATTTTTTTGTAAATTCGGTTATCCTGCGAAGGCGCCTGATTCGGTGTGCTAATAAATGCAGTAATCGTAAACGGCCCAGAGTCATCATTCGAGGCGCTATTGCTATCCCCGTTACAGCCTGCCAGCACCATGCCCAGTGCCAGTACGAGCGACATGGTGCCAAAGAAGGCCCGTCGTTTTGCTTTTTTCATGAATCTGCTCCCCCTTGATATGGATTCGCATTGCGGATGATGGATACGAGTTGGTATGCATCGCTTGTCTTTATTATGACCAAATGTATACGCTTTCAGAATAATCAGATTTAAGAAGTGTCCACCTGAAATTTAAGGTGTTGGTGGATAACTTTCTGCGGCAACCACTCCGGCAAGGAATAAGGGGACGGACTCCCGTCTCGCATAGGAAGGAAACGAAGAGTGGGAGTGAACTGTGGATTCCTCTGCTCAAAAGTCGTCCTTTCCCCTTATTTCCTTGCCTCCGTTCCGAGTGGTTGCATCAGTAAGAGTATATCCTTGGAGGTGGTGGGAGCATTATCTGTATAGATCACATGATAGGTTAAGGCATACTATTTAAAGCCCATGATAGCTCAGCCCTTTTACATTTAGATTGATAATCCTCATAGTTTACATAAGATTTGACAGGTAATCGGGATAAGAGTTCTACCTTTGTTTATTACTACTTACTGCAATACACGTAATGTAATTAAGAAGATTTCAGTAAATGAACTCACGCACAAATAGCGTCACCTTCATCAGGTGGCGCTATTTGTGCGGTGGTTAGGGATACATATTGTGATGTAGATGCACGATCCTTCTTCAACCTTCCTGAATATGTTGTCTGTAATCACTTGGGCGGTAGCCGGTTCGTTTTTCGAATTGTTTTAAGAAATGCTGGTAGCCGCGGTAGCCGGTTTGTTCTGCGACGGTGCAGAAGGCTAGGTCGGTATCGGTTAATAAGCGCTTGGCTTCGGTGATGCGTAGTTCATGTACGAAATCAAGAATGCTCATCCCGTAGCGACGGGCGAAGGATTGCCCGAGGTAGACGGGATGGATGTAGAATTTCTCGGCTAGATCGCGGATCGTCCAAGTTTCGGTGTAATGCTGGCGTAGGAAGTCAGCCACTTGTGCTTGGATGCCACCGGTTTGAGTGTCCTGTTGCATGGCAACTTCATGCTGGCAATGCAGACAGAAGGCGGTTAGGCGTTCTTCTAATGCTTGCAGTCCGCTCTGCAGGCACATCATTTGCTCGAGTTCAGCTGGACGTAGTAATTCGCTACTTTGTCCGCCTAGTTCCGCATACAAGGATACACAACGTAGCACGACCTCGTTGCTGAAAATACTAATGAGTTCCGGCGATGTGCGTGCAGTGCGAAAATGCTGGAACTGTTGCTGTAATTGATCGCTAAGACGTGAGACGTCGCCATGCTCCACCAGTTCGCCGATCGTTTCAGCTACAGCCAGCAGTGAAGCAGCAGCCAGTTCGGTTCCGTTGGCAGATGATTCTGCGCTTCCAGTTGCTGTAGTCTGGGTCTGCGTATTAGCAGATGCCAGGTTCGTGCCATCGAAAAATTGCAGTCGGCTATGGGTACGTGCATCGCGATACGAATGATGTAGCTCTCTTACATGCTGGACAGGTGCACCCCATGAGATTCGAACATCGCCTGGCAAATGCTCCTTCCAGCGCTGTGCTAGCTGCTCCGTTTGTATACTAACCTGCGCTTCACCATCAGAGTGCCAGCCCTTCACAATGCCAAAGGCACCGCAGCGATCAGACAGTACATAACAATCCTCTTCCTCTATAGCTAATCGCACAGCCCTGGAATAAGCTTCACCGCCACTACCTGAACCATTTTGCACGTATAGATAATTCCACCAGCGCGGACTCGATCCGAATCGCCGTAATAGCTCCTGCTCTGTATCGACATGCTCCCCCGTTTCAGGTGTAGCGATTAGCGCAGTGAGCAATTGCCGCGTCTCATATTCGTCGGCTGTCTGCCGAATGAGCTCCCGACAGTTCTGCTCCTCTAACTGCTGCTGGATACGCGTCAGCACTTCATCCACCTCGGGGCCGATCACAGGCTTGAGTAAATAATGCGATACGCCTAGACGAAGCGCTTGACGAGCATATTCAAAGTCATTGTAGCCGCTCGCAATGACAAAGGTGCTGGTATCATTGCCCAGACGGCGTGCTTCACGGATCAATTCTAGACCGTCCATTACGGGCATACGAATATCGGTAACGATCAACGCTGGCGTCTGCTCTCGCAAGTAATGAATCGCCTCTTCTCCATTCGCACAGACATTATCAATGCGAAAGCCATACTTTTGCCAGTCAATCATCAGTTCCATGCCTTCCAGTGCAAATGGCTCATCGTCCACCAGTAATACATTGTGCATGGTGCACCCCCTTATCCTGACTCTCTGCGCCGGAAATGTCCTTCTCCATCCAGCTCTGCCCGGGCAATTCGGAAGCCAACCTCAGTTCCCTTGCCAGCTTCGCTATGAAGAATAAAGTCTGCTTCGCCTTCATAAAATAACTCCAAGCGACGGTATACGTTACGAATGCCAATATGACCTTCCATCGCTTCGTCGGACTTCATATTTTCGAGCAGTTGATGCAGTCGTTCCTCTGGCATCCCAATGCCATTATCGACGACCCGTACATGTAAACCGTACTTGTCCATATGCGCACTAATGATAATATGACGATCACTTTTACGTGCTTGCAGTCCATGCTTGCACGCATTTTCAACGAGCGGTTGAATGCTCATGCGCGGAATCCGCTGTCCTTTCGCCGAGGGGTCGATATCGAATGTGTAGTCAAACAGATCGCCGAAGCGGAATTTCTCAATTTGCAGATACATCGAGGTGAATTGCAACTCTTCCTCTAGCAATACCAATCCATCCGCACGACTAAGAAGCTGCCGCATCATGAGCGACAGATTTTTGATGATGCCTGTCACGTCGGTATAGCCATTTTTCGTACAGACGACCAGCAGGGCATTTAACGTATTGAATAAGAAATGCGGATTCACCTGACTTTGCAGCATCGACAGCTCCGTACGCACACGCTCCAGCTCAAAGCTCTTTTGCCGGATTTCTAGCTTGTACACATCATTGATTAGCGTCGTAATCCGCATCGTCATCACATTAAATGTACGGATCAGCTCACCGATCTCATCACTGCCTTCAGGAATATTGATCGTGTCGAAGCGACCATGTCGTATATTTTCCATATGATCAGACAGACGCTTCACCCGGTCATGATATGAACGTAAGATGACAAAGATTAGAATCGACGGAATGACGGTACTGAAAATAGCCAGCAGGATAATCGAGCGATGCGCTTCGCTCAGCAGGTTGTCGATACGCCTTGTGTCCGCAATACCGACCAGCTTCCAGCCCTTCACATAATTAAAATCGCCCAGACTGCGCTCTACCACATAGCCTGCATGATCCTCATGCTCGGGCAGTGGCGGATTGGGGATGATCGCCAGGTCTGCGCTACTACTGCTTCCACTTGCTGCCACAACGCGATTCTGGTTATCAACCAGCCGCAATTGCAGACTATCCTGCTCTCGGTTCAAAATATCATAGATTTTACTGACAGTCAGATCGACTCTGGAATACTTATCATAGTGCGAATGGGAAATGTACGTATTCATCTTGCTTACAATGCTTAGCCGCTTGCCTGGATTCAGTCCAGACTTCTCATCATACGCTGCGACAACCATATTGCCACGCGAATGAGCAAGCTGTCGTAGCCAGGGCTGACTATCGAGTGAACGATTATTCATCACATGATAATTGGCACCTGTCTGGATCGTCTCATTGTCCGTATAGACACGCACCTCGGTGATATTAGCAGACATATAACGAGTAAGCTTATCCCGCAGAAATCCATAATACTCATCATAATAAGCGGATGGTGAAGCATACGAACGATCCAGCGCTTCATAGATCGAGTTATCCATGCCGATCGAATGATTGAGCGCAATCCCTTCATTAATCATGCCAAGCAGCTCGCCTGAAGCACGATCAATCGACTTGCGCAAATTATCCACTTCACGTGCCTGAATATCCTCCGAATTGCGTTGATAAAAAAAGCTATTAATCGCAATGATCGGCAACAGCACACACAGCAAATAGATCAGTAAAAACTTAAAACGCAGCGGAATATCGTTGACTCTGTGAAAAAGGAATCGCTGTAACCCACGAGCAGATTTACCATCCACCGGATTCGCGCCCGCCGTTAACGATCCTTTCCACTGGCGTCGCCCATCATGCCGATCGGGCGGACGGCGATTAGACTTATGACTTGAACCCATGCTGCATCATCCTTGCCATCTGGATTTATAAACAGACGGAAGCTCCCCTGTAAGCGTTTTATATTTATTCGTAAAATAATCGCTATCATGATATCCAAGCAAGGCGGCGATTTCTGCTACCTTCATATCGGTGCGTCGTAGTAGCTTTTGTGCTTCTTCGATCCGTAGCCGATGGACATAATCGTTGAAGCTACAACCGAGCTCACGCTTGAACTGCTGCCCAAAATAAACGGCATTCAGATTAAAGCGTTGTGCCAGCTCCTGTAGCTGTATTTTCTCCCGGTAATGCTCCTGCATATACCGCTTCGCTTCCGAGATAATATCTGCAGCTGTGCCCTTATTAGAACGCGGTTTGCTGACAGAATATTCGCTGGCACGCAGACAGAGACGCTTGAGTGTGTGAAGACTCCAATCTGCTGGATCATCTGCCTGCGAGCCTAGTAGCAGACGTAGACAGCTCGCACTATCAATTGCTCCCGCTGCTTCACGTCGCTGTGCTCGGTGCAATAGCTCGCTCAATAAATGCCGAATCAGTACACGCAAAATGCTATCCGGCACCTCCTGACCACCCCAGCGCTTCGGAAGCTGATCTACCGCATCACGAATCTGCTCATGATTCCCTTGCTGTATCCATTGTAGTAAATGCAGTGCACATTCCTGTACTTCATCAAGCCTGTAGTCTGGCATCGGCTGGCGTTCTCGCTTCAGATCCTCATCGACAATAATACCTGCTGCTGAACCGGAACAGCGGCGTAGCTCCATCGCACGTGCATACAGTCCCGGTAATTCCTCCACCTGCTGCGAACCCCTGCTGCAATAGAGTTGATAAGCGGTCAGATCGACGAACGAAGCTGATGTCACGATTTCCTTGCACTGTTCTAGCAAAGTAGATAGCTGTCTACCTCCCAGCGGCTCTGTAATGAGTAGCAGGCCTGTATGCTCTGGACTATCTGCGAATGTCCATGCGATATGACCGGCACTCCGACATGCAGCAGCTAACTGGATCATCGGATCCTTCGACTGAACTTCATCAGTCTTACCAGGCAAAGGACACTGTACTGCATCGTGAATCAACGGCTCTCCTTCATCCTGTACATCGACACTAGCCTTTCGATGTAAAAGTTCTCCGTTTAGCTTGCTTAGCACTATATCACTTGACGCTTGTACATCTGGCTTCTTTTGTTCGGATTGTATAGGCTGAACTACCGATGATTCCAAGCTATGCGAGATGAATCCATGCAGGTGCTCTCCTGGTGAACCCGAAGCTCGATCTATCTGCATCTGCCCGCTATTCAGACGGTTATAATGGGCATCGTCCATTGCTGCTGTACCTTCTGTCAACCGCTGAGCAGAAGTCATATAAGAAGGCTTCAATATTGCTCCACTCACCTCTTCTCGCTTCCGACTTCCACGCTGATGACGTACGCTTGCTGATTGTGCTGTCTTACTATGAATCTGCTGTTGCTCTATCTGTTCGTTAGGCTGTGCGGATGTATTTAAACGATCCGCTTCTGACCGTGTAGCTCCTGCGATCGGTTGTACCTGCCGATCCGTTGATGTTGCTACTAGCTTCCGCTGCGCTGGTTGCTCCTCCTCTGAAGCTGCGCCAACGATAATGCGAAGCTGATGCTCTGGCTGTATGCCTAACAAGCGAATGATATACGCTGGTATCGTCGCTTCCTCTGCACGCAGCAGCCGCAAAATAGCCGCAGCAACTGCTGCTTCTGTTTCCTGCTGCATCTGCTGGCGCTGAATATGACTATGATCCAGTGCGACCTTTAATTCAGCCAGAATCTCATGCATTTCTTCTCCAAGTACCGGCTTTAATACATAATGATCGACTTCACATTGCAGCGCCTGTTTAACATAATCAAATTCAGAGTAACCGCTTACAATAATCGTCCGCATGGACAGATTCGGTTCCTTACGTAAGGCTTGTATCAAGCCAATGCCATCCAGAATCGGCATTGAAATATCGGTTATGAGCAGGTCTGGACGCAATTCACGAGCTAGCTCCAGCCCTTCCTGTCCGTCTGTCGCTAAGCCACATAGCTCAAATCCATATGTCGCCCAATCCACCATCGTCTGCCAGCCTTCTAGCATCATCGGCTCATCATCTACCACAATAACTCTGTACATGTCTGATCACCGCCCATCCGATTTTGGTTGAGTTCGCTTCATGCCCCACTTTCCAATTCCATGTTACATCCAGTGCCGTTCATCCGATGCTCGACCCGTTCTTATTTTTCGTATGTGTAACCCTTATCGCTTTGTATAGTTAAGTATTAAGCTACTGAAACAACTATGTTCGTGTACACGATTTAGTATCGCATAAGTCCCCGTATCCAACAATATAAAATTTACTTATATTGGAATACCGTACTGAACGAGGTAAACTTCGTCATATAAAAATATTGAAATATTCTACTTAGCCCATGCTATTCATGATCTTGACAAACTGAATAAACCTTTTGGTAGCGCCAATTATTCATCTGTAATTTGTCTTATACGCTGCGAAAAGATAACCCATTACGCATTCCCAATATGAATCGTTCCATTGCTCGTACGATAATCTGGAACTAGGCCATTTCGCTACGGGTATATCTTCAAACGTAAGAAGGCTGCCTCACCTGCGCATCGTGCGCGGCAAAGCAGCCTTCTCTTATTCCCCTTTTGAATCACTAGCTGTTTATTTATATAGGCGCCTATTTATATGTGCTCGGCTTTTCTTTTTATCGGCCAATGGCTACCCATTTTTTAGTCTGTTTAACTTTTATTACTCTTTTATTCGGCTTACAGATCGAATTTGAAATCGTCGTCCGTCAAGCGCTCTACATTGATCGCACGTACATAACCATTTCCTTTTTTCGAGAAAAAGTCATGCTGTTTCGTGTGAGTACTAATACCGTTGAAGACGATTGGATTCACTTCTTCTTCTGGGAACAGTGGATCAAAGCCCAGATTCATGAATGCCTTGTTCGCATTGTAACGCAGGAACACATTCACTTCTGCAGTCAGGCCGATCGGATCGTACACTTCCGCTGTGTAGCCTTCTTCGTTCTCATGCAGATAACGGAACAGGCCTTCCAGTGTCTCGTACGCATCCTTTTGCTCTTGCTCATCCAGATCGTTGTAGATCTCTTGAGCCAGCACGCCGACATAGACGCCGTGAATACTTTCATCACGTAAGATCAGGTCGATGATCTCGCCGCTGCATGTCATTTTACCTTGACCTGCCAGATAGAGCGGATAGAAGAAGCCGCTGTAGAACAGATAGCTTTCCAGCAATACGGAAGCCGACATCGCCAGGAACAGCTCTTTTGGTGTATTGATGTTGTTGTAATACTGGCGCACCGTCTCTGCTTTACGTTGCAGACGTGGATGCTCTTCAACCCATTTGAAAATGTTGTCGATCTCTTCTGTCGAGGACAGCGTGGTGAAGATACTGCTGTAGGATTTCGCATGAATCTGCTCCATCATCGCCATAAAGCCCAGTACCGCTTTACGCTGCAAGCCTTCTACATGCTCCAAAATTTGCGGCATCCCGATACCGCCTTGAATCGTATCCAGCAGTGTCAGACCGCCGAGTACTTTCATGTACACCTCGCGCTCTACATCACTTAGCTGAATCCAGGACATTTTGTCATCGGACAGCGGAATCTCGTCATCCGTCCAGAACTGCATAATATTCTGGTTCCAGAACATCATTGTAAAATCATCATCCGGACGGTTCCAGTTGACTGCCTTGATTGGCTCACTCATTACTAGGTTGCCCCTTTCCTGTAAACTGGTCTACTCCACCAGCTAAATATCGAATGGTATATCATCATTCTGTCGAACCTATATCATCATTGTTACAACGTATCCCAACCACGTGAAGTGCATATCACAGGTGAAGTGAATGTAACGTTTTGCGCGCAACATAAGTACAGCATGCAAAAGAAACCCGGAACCGTATCGTTCCTTCAGATGATTCTTCTGCAAGCTGTATCCATATCCAATCTATACATCAAGCTTTATTTAAAATCGTTGTCGTCGTTCCCACTCTGCCCATGTCATCAGCGGCTGATCCGGCTGTGCTGCATGTGGCAGCATCGCGATCAATTCTAGCGAATGACCATCGGGATCAGAGAAATAGATCGACACCGCAGGCATAAAAGGAAATACGATCAGCTCGTCCGTATCCTGTACGGATTCGCCATGAAAGTTCTGAGCGGTAATACCAAGCTTCGCAAGCTCTACAATCGCCGTATGTAGCTGATCCAGCCCGGTCGTAAACGCAAAATGCTGGCGCTGTACGAGCGGAGAGGGATAGTTTTCACGGATGCCGAGCATCGACGTTCCCGGCTCACCAATCCAGTAAAAACGACTTTTACGCTGCTCATCATGGTGTAAAAGAGTAACGCCCGGTAATTGTTCATAAAACCGGGCGGACACCTCTACATCACTCACATTAATATGCGTTTCAAAAATACCTTTTATCATAATCTGCACACCTTAGATCGAGCAGCTAATGCACTCTTCTACGGTCAGGCGCTTTGTACGTGTGTAGTACAAGGATTTCAGACCTTTGTGTGCAGCATACAGATAATAACGTGCCAGTTGGCGTGTCGTTACGTCACTGCTTACATGCAGTACAGTCGAAATGCCTTGATCCACGTGCTGCTGAATTTCAGCGATCAGATCCAGAATTTTGAATTGATCCATCTGGTATGCAGATTTGTAGTAGAAGAAGTTATCCTGCTGCATGTATGGCATTGGATAGTAGGTTGTCGAGTTCGCATACGTACGTGTCTCGATTTGTTCTACGATCGGCATGACGCTGGATGTTGCATTTTGGATATAAGAAATGCTTGCCGTTGGCGCGATCGCCAGACGGTATGCATGATACAGACCATTTTTCATAACATCCGCTTTCAGGTTCTGCCAGTCGGCTGGACCTGGGATGTACATGCTACCGAACAGCTCTTGTACACGCGTGCTTGCTGGACGATAATCCGTAGCAAGGTAGCGGTCAAAGTATACGCCACTTGCATAGTCGGATTTTTCAAAGTCCATAAATGTGTTTTGTTGCTCGCGCGCAATTTCCATACTCTTTTCCAGCGAGTAATAGTTCATCATCATGAAGAACGTACGAACGAATTCCTTCGCTTCATTGCTCTCGTATGCGATTTTGTTTTTCGCCAGATAGCCGTGCAGGTTCATGACACCAAGACCCACCGAACGCATTTCACGGTTTGCTTTCGCTACGCCTGGTGCATTGGCGATATTCGTCATATCACTAACCGCAGTCAGACCCATGATACCTTCGTGTACGGATTCGCGAATTTTACCCAGCTCCATCACGTTCACGATGTTCAGGGAACCGAGATTACAGCTAATATCGCGGCGGATAATATCGTCGGTGCCATAGTCCATAATTTCAGTCGTTTCTTGCAGCTGGAAAATCTCTGTGCAAAGGTTCGACATTTTCACGGAACCAATGTTGTTCAGTGCATGGAATTTGTTAGCGTTACTTTTGTTCATAATGTACGGATAGCCGGACTCGAGCTGGATGCTCGCAATCTTCGTCAGCATATCACGTGCGCTCATGATCGCTTTTTTCTTCACACGCTCATCAGCGAGCAGTGTATCGTACATCTCGTCGATATTCATATCGTCCAGATGCTTACCGTACGCCTTGTACACACTGTATGGAGCGAATACATGCAGCAGCTCGTTGTCCGCTGCCAGCTTGTAGAAGCGGTTCGGTACGATCAGACCGATCGACAATGTTTTGAGGCGTGTACGCTCGTCTGCATTGATTTTCTTGCTGTCCAGGAACTCTAAGATATCCCAGCCGAAAATGTTGTAGTATGCTGCGCCTGAGCCTTTACGTTGGCCCATCTGATCCGCATAGGAGAACGCGTCCTCCATCAGCTTCAGTACAGGCATGATGCCTTTCGCTGCGCCTTCCACGCCTTTGATCGGCTCGCCGCGTCCACGAAGCTTGGACAGGTTAACGGCAACGCCGCCACCGATTTTGGACAATTGCATACAGGTGTTCAGTACATAGTTGATCGAGTTGAGGGAATCGTCCATTTCCAGCAGGAAGCACGATACCATCTCCCCACGACGACTTTTACCAGCATTCAGGAAGGTCGGTGTTGCGGGCTGTAGACGTTGCTCCATCATGGAACGTGCCAGCGTCTTCGCGTTTTCCGCATTACCGCGACCGAGGTGTAATGCCACAACCGCTACGCGATCTGGGTAGTGCTCCAGATATTGCGCACGATCATTCGTTTTAACCGCATAGTCCTTATAGAACTTGGAAGCTGCCATATAGGAAGGGAATTGGAAATTGTAGCTGTGTGTAATCTCGTACACCGCTTCGACTGCATCTGGACTGTAGTTCTCATACATGTCCTCATAGTAGTCGTTCTCGATCATGTAGCGCACTTTGGAAGCTGTGTCCATGAAGTGCATGCTCTTCTCGTCCACTTCCTTCATGTATTCCTGTACTGCTTCTTTATCTTTATCCAATCGGAAAAATCCGTTCGCGTCGCGTTGCATCAATAGGTTGTTCAATTCAATATGCCGCAATTTTTTCTACCTCCTGTACGAATCGTTGAGCATCACCTGTGGTGCCCGACAGTTCAAATTTGTATACAACCGGTACGCCGTAGCGTTCCGAGATTAGATCCGCACTTTTACCGAAGTTGTCACCCCAGTTGCGATTGCCGCTAGCCGCGACTCCGAGCAGACGCTGGTGGTTCTTTTCCAGAAAGTGATTCACCTTTTCAGGAATCTGACCAAAGCCCGTTGTGTACGTGATTAACACGAATGGTTCATTCAGTTGCAATGCCTCTTCAATCTGAACTGCCTGCACCGATGAATGCTTCAGCTTTCCGATAAACCGTTTCACATTGCCTGTTTTGGAATCATATGCGATCAGCATGGATGACCTCTCCCTCTCAACTCAATATATAGTAGCTATATGTAGTGCCGTTTGGCTGTGGTTTCGCCTAATTTGGGATACCCAAACCGCTGCTAATCCATCGCCCTAGCGCTCTTATGTAGCAATTACCCACATATTGCAGACTCAAACACCGTAACTCAATATATGGAGTGTGCTTTTGAGTTTACCCGCTATATATTGTGCTGTCAAGGTCATTTGCATACTGTTCAAACCATCAAAAAAGGTGATTTTCAGCGCTCATTTTACTTGAAATGGCATAGCTACGCCATCCGTTCATTCCCTTGATCCATAGGGTCATGAACGAAAAAATATTTACCTTGACTTACTATATCTTGTGTGGTTCTTTTTTACTGCAAATTCCATTTTTCACGTCCAAATCTGGAACCGAACCACGAAAAAATGTAGACACTCAAGTATAAAACTTTACTGCTTTCAACCTAAAAAAGCAAATGAAAATTACAACCTTTTGAGAAAGTTCATAATTGAAAAAGCTTGCAATTCTTTTTCCCGTTTCACGATGTTAACTTACCGAGAAAAGTGACTTTTGGGCTAACCATTGCTGCATCAAGATTGGTAACGGATTCACACCGAAAAAATGAAAGTTGGTTATGAAAAATATTTCAATGGAGTCCATCCATCTCTTCACAAAAGCATCACACAACAAAACACCTCCAAGACGAGTTCCTTATCACGCGACAAGGAATCGTACGCTTGGAGGTGACTGCATAGATCTTACAAAGATTGGATTACATATACATGATCATCAGATCAATCCTGATTTTTGCAAAAGACGCTTCGCGATTACTGCGACTTCCGCTCTTGTAATCAATTCCTTCGGAGCGAGCTGATCTTGCCCTCTTCCTGTGAATACACCTGCTTGTACCGTATCAGACATGCCCTGATACGCCCAGGCAGCAACATCCTTACGGTCGGTATACTTCTGTAGATCAGGAGACGGGGACGCAGCAGACAGGTCTGTGAGCCCTGTTAATTGCATCGCCTTCGCCATAATAGTCATCGCCTGTTCTCTGGTGATCTTATCATGCGGACGGAAGGTTCCATCTTCAAAACCTTCTAATAATTGATATTCATACGCAGTATTAATTCCTTGGCTATACCACGCATCACTAGCCACGTCCTTAAACTGACTAGTTGAAGCATCTAGCTTAAGTCCAAGCGCACGTACTAATACCATGGCAAACTCTGCACGTGTTATATCTCGATTCGGTGTGAAAGCACCTCCACCTGTGCCCTCAATAACCGTACGTGAGCCCATATCATTGACGTCAGATTTAGCCCAGTGATTCTGAACGTCTTGGAATTCAATCGGATTCCAGATGATCGAATACGTACTGTTCGTTAAGCTGCTCACCTTAGCATAGTATTGAGCGTTGTTGATTATAACCTGAGTAGGCACATGTCGGAAAGAACCATCCGATTCGGTAACGACTCCCGTTGTAATCCGATTAGGATCTACGCCCGCTGGGATAGCAATCGTCCGTTCAACATATACGTTGAATTTGGTAATATCAATCGTCTTCGTGCCATACTTCCCATGCACTTCAAAATTATAGCTAGGCGCTACAAGCGTAAATTTGTTTTTATCAGCTGTATCTTGCACGACCTTCAACATCTCTGCTTGAGGTACTCCGATCTCCATTTGAATTTGAATATCTTTGAGATCAATGGATTGGCCTAATTGATCGGATACAGCTTGAATATTAATTTGCTTAGAAGGCAGCGTATAGGTTGCAGAAGGAGATTGGATTTTCAAGATTGCATTCTTGTCTTCCATGTTCTTGATCATCTGACCGTTAAGTTCTCCAACTAAAATATCAGATGTTGTGTTGAGCATGATCGTCACAGTTGCTCCATTTCCTTCTGCGGCTAGCTTCTCATCCAATTGGGCAGCATCTACGGTAATGGTGTTCACACTCTGACCATTGCTCTGAGTGATCTGAGATAGACCAATTTGCTCCACTCGTCCATTCACCAGTACGTTCACAGCTGTAACAGCAGGCGTACCTGACGTTGGAGTTCCGGGTGTAGTTGGCTGTGTTGGTGTTGTCGGTGCTGAACTTCCGCCACCGCCGCCCCCACCAGAGCTGCCTCCAATACTTGTTGGTGCTACCGGAATAATAGCATTGGATGGTAAGGAATATTCACTTTTTCCCGCACTATTAATTGCACGCACAGTAAAGGTATAGCTTGTGCCGTTAGTTAACCCTGTGATAATGATTGGACTACCTGTACCCGTGTATACGCTGTTACCTGGTGAGACTGTCACCTCGTAGCCAGTAATTGGACTTCCACCTTGATCAGATGGAGGGATGAAGCTTACCGTAGCCTGTCCATTTCCAGCTACAGCAGTTACTCCTGTCGGTGCCTTCGGCGTCGTTACAGTCGCAGATGGGGTTGCGCTGACCACATTAGATCCAGCGCTTGCACCACCAGGCCCTACTGCCTTCACCATAAAGTAATATGGAATCCCATTCATAAGATTGTCAAAACGATACGTCGCATCTGTAACAGTAGTTATAGCCGTATTGCCAAATTGCCCTGCAATCGGGGAGAGATACACTTCGTAATATACAGCTCCTGTTACGGTGCCCCATTTTAATTCTACCTGGTTATTACCGGGCGTTGCGACTAGATCCTGAGGATTAGCAGGCGCATCTGGCAAATTAATTGTTTGTACGAATTGGAACGTTTGATCTGCCATATCATCTGCTGACACATGTATGGTTGCTGTATATGTGCCTGCGGATAAGCCATCCTTGATTTTGACGGTAAACGTTGTTGTTTGTCCTACAGCAAGCGTAGACAGTAGTGGCTGTGCAACAATGTAATCTATGCCGTTCACGCCGCTGGATGAAGTCTGTACATTGGTTAACGTACCTGTACCGATATTTTTCACGTTAATCGTTACGGTATCTTGACTACCTGATGCATAACCTTGAATCAGAGCCGTCCCACTCTGGTTCGCTATATTCTCTACTATATAGGTTAACGTCGCTTGAATTGTCACTTGAGCCGCATTCGTCGTTGTTGTCGTCGTCTTACTGCCGCTCACACCGTTATTCGTGTTGGTGACCACCACATAATAATAGGTCGTTCCTGCACTCGTTGTCGGTGCTGCATAGCTAGAACCTGTTGCTCCGCTAACTGGCATCCCGCCTGTGTTGCTGTTTGTCGCATTACTATACCACTGATAGCTGAGTGTACCCCCATCGCTGGTGCTTGCTCCTACCGTTAACGTTGGGCTAACTGCTCCCACGCTCGCTGTTTCATTGGTCGGTTGTGTGGTGATCGTTGGTGCTACTGCATTCACTAATGCATTTACCGTCACCTGAGCTGCATTGGTTGTTGTTGTCGTTGTTTTGCTGCCACTTGCACCATTGTTGGTATTCGTAACTACCGCGTAATAGTAGGTGGTTCCCGCACTGGTTGTAGGTGCCACATACGTAGAGCTCGTCGCTCCGCTGACCGGGGTTCCGCCTGTATTGCTGTTTGTCGCATTGCTATACCACTGATAGCTAAGCGTACCTGCGTCACTGGTGCTTGCGCCTACACTGAGTGTCGGGCTAGTTGCACCCACGTTCACTGTTTCATTCGTCGGTTGTGTAGTAATCGTTGGCGCCGCTGCGTTCACTAGCGAACTGACCACGACTTCCGCGGCATTCGTAGTCGTCGTCGTTGTCTTACTTCCGTTGACGCTATTATTCGTATTGGTCACTACAGCATAATAGTATGTGGTTCCTGCACTGGTCGTTGGGGCTGCATACGTAGAACTTGTTGCTCCACTAACCGGTGTACCACCTGTATTACTATTCGTCGCATTGCTATACCACTGATAACTAAGCGTTCCACTGTCACTGGTGCTTGCGCCTACGCTGAGTGTCGGGCTAGCTGCTCCTACGTTGGCACTTTGGTTTGTTGGCTGTGTATTGATCGTTGGCGTCGCTGCATTCACTAGCGCATTGATGATCACCTGGGCCGCATTAGTCGTTGTCGTGGTTGTCTTGCTTCCATTCGCACTGTTATTCGTGTTCGTGACCACCGCATAATAGTAGGTCGTTCCTGCACTGGTCGTTGGGGCTGCATAGCTCGCTCCGGTTGCTCCGCTCACTGGCGTTCCACCTGTGTTGCTATTGGTAACATTGCTATACCACTGATAGCTAAGGGTTCCACTATCACTGGTGCTTGCGCCTACGCTGAGTGTCGGGCTAGTTGCTCCTACGTTGGCGCTTTGGTTTGTTGGCTGTGTAGTAATCGTTGGCGTCGCTGCATTCACTAACGCATTGATGATCACCTGAGCCGCATTAGTCGTTGTCGTGGTTGTCTTGCTTCCATTCACACTGTTGTTCGTGTTCGTGACCACCGCATAATAGTAAGTCGTGCCTGCACTGGTCGTCGGGGCTGCATAGCTCGCTCCGTTTGCTCCGCTCACTGGCGTTCCACCTGTGTTGCTATTGGTAACATTGCTATACCACTGGTAGCTGAGCGTTCCGCTATCACTCGTGCTTGCCGCTACTGTTAATACCGGGCTGGTTGCTCCCACATTCGCGCTTTGGTTCGTTGGCTGTGTGTTAATCGTTGGTACCGCTGCATTCACTACTCCTGACACCACAGCATCATCCAGGATAATATCATTGATTCCGTGCCAGCTGGTCTTATCTACTGAATACAAAAGAACCTTATCGACATTATCAAAGTCCGTACCTAGAGTAAGTCGTTTAGAACTGTAATTATCCACCAAATCATTATTGGTAAAAGGATAGCTCGCAACCTTTACTCCATCGCGATACCCTTCAATGACCAGATTGATCGAATCTTCACCCCAATTGGAATAGTTCAGTCCATCAAGTTGAAATTTTGAAGAATCACTTCTTTTGATCCCCATACCTCTCCACGATTCATATGTCTGTACATCATAAGTCGTTAGAAAAGGGAAATAGCCATATTGAGCTTCATTGGCAAATAAAAGCGGTTTGACAAAAATAGTTCCACTGGTATCACTAATATTGTAAAACTGATATACCCTATTCGGAATATCTGTTGATCCCCCATCGCCATCTTCAGCGATGCCATCTGCCCAGGCGCTACTATCAGTAGACGTAAAGGTTACAGTAACGGCCCCTGCTGCCGATGCAACTCCCATCCATGGACTCCAAAGAAATGGATTAGCAATGACTAATACGAGACATAAAAGTACGATTATAACTCTGCGATATAAACTTGTTGAAGTGTTAATGGTCGTTCATCCCCTTCTTATTCCGAAATAAAAGCGTGCCTTGATAATCCCCAGATTGAACATGCAACCTTCTAGAAATTAAGTATACGTATAATAACAATCGACCAAATTTGACGAAATTCTTAGCTTTTTTAAGAAATAGTTTAAACAACGATTATGCCTGAAAACACCTTGATTTTAATACATATTACATATAAAAAAAGAGACTTATCTATCTACGTAGATAAGTCTCTTTATCGCATTTTCGTACGTCCCTCTCCATCCAAGAAGGTACAGATGGAAATAAGAATATTATCTTGTATACGATCTATTTCCCTTTCCCCGGCAAACTCAATTTCGGCACAGGTACCTTCGACCAATCCATATCCGATGCGAAATAAAAGCTAGGATAGCTTGGTTGATTATACGTCGTATTCTGACGTGCAATGCCGCTACGATATTGAGCATCGTGCATGAGGGTATACAGCTTATGGTGAGTCACTTCAGAGCTCAGGTAAATACGTATTGCCGAACTGTCCGCCATACGCAGAAGCAATTCCTCTCTCCAATCACCGAAAATGTCGGCGACTAATGACGGATTGCCTTTGGTGCCATTATTACTCAGCGTCCCATTCGCAACTAACACAACACCTGTCTGCCAATCCTTGATTGCTGGTGTCGCCTCCTGTGAGCCGTCGATAATCTGCGTCGTCAGGTGGGGACTCCATTTGATATTCATATTGGTGCCGGGGTAGCTCTTACCAATCAGTTCACCCGTGGCTGTGCGCAGATCCGTTGCCCAGGTTTCGATGCCTGGACGAGTCGCGTCAATGTCTCCGATCATCCCACGTCCTGTATCTCGTCCAGTATACGCACCATAGATGACTTTACCGGTCGCCGCATCACGTAAGGAGTATCCGTAAGGCGCATAATTTCCACCTTCATGCACCATATAGATTTCCTGACCCGGACGATTCGGGTCGATATCAGCGACATGTAGCGCATCGCCATGTCCAAGCTTAGCGACCTGTCCCGGAATCGCACTTCCCGCTGGCATGATATCGCTAGAGCTATACAGTAATGTACCATCATGATCCACAGTTCCCGATCCATACACAATCTCGTCCTTGCCATCTCCATCCACGTCCGCAGCCGTTAACGAATGCGCGCCCTGTCCGGCAAGTGGACCCAGATCCGGATCGGTGCCATCACGTCCATGCGGACCATCGTTAAATGGATTACTCATAATCGCCCAGCCGGTATCGGCTGTCCAGTCCTTGCTCAGCTTCTTGCCATCCCAGCTATACGATACCAGCGCTGCGCGTGTATAATAGCCGCGTGCAAATACAGCCGATGGTGTCTGGCCATTCACATACGCGACTGTAGCGAGAAAACGATCGACCCGATTGCCTGGCTCGATCCGGCTCATCGCATAATCTCCCCACATCAGACCATCATCATAGCGCTCCGGCTCGTAAGGTACCGTCTGCTGCTCTTTGCCACTGCGTCCATCGAACACAGTCAAGTACTCTGGTCCACTCACAATAAAGCCTTCAAAGTCGCGTAGATCGTTACGCGTACTACGCGCCGGCGCATATACATCTATAAAATAGTCTGCCAGCGCCTTAGCATCCTGTAGCGATAATGGATAGCTATACTTGGGCTCTATGCCAAAGGCTTGCTCTAATGTAGCAGGCCAGTGACCATTTTTCACCTCAGGATGGTGATCCCAACCCTGGAACATATTCGCCAGATGATTGTAATAGTCTTCGCTACTCATTCGGTAATCATCCGTATTAGCATATCCTGCTTGCCGATCTGCCTTAGGTAGCGAAATATATTGCTCTGACACCACATTACCACGGCTACCATAACGGGTAATCCGCGTGCCAGGCGCTGTTTTCATCATCAGCTCAGCTTTCCCATCTCCATCAAAGTCATACACGAGAAACTGAGTATAATGCGCGCCAGAACGAATATTCGCACCCAGATCAATCCGGTACAGTAACGTTCCATCCAGACGATACGCGTCGATATACGTATTGCCGGTATAACCCTTTTGCGAGACGTCCTTGGCGTTAGACGGATACCATTTGACGAAATACTCATATTCTCCGTCACCATCCACATCACCAACCGTCATATCATTTGCCGAATACGTATAGCTTTCTCCTGCAGGTGTGATGCCATCGGCAGGTTTTTGCAGGGGAAGATCATAATACGTATCGTTCCAAACGGATACCGGAGGCGTAAGCTTAGACTTATCCGGCTTGGTGAACGAATCCAGCGCAACTCCATATTGCTGCGCATAATCGGTGGCTGTATACGCACCATTCGCGGCACTTTCGTATGTAGCCTCCGCCACCGTATCGGCAGCCTGCGAATCCCATGCATAGGTAGCCTCGGCCACTCTGTTACTCGGTGCGCGTGTAGGGACAATCGGTAATAGACGATACCGATCCTCCAGTTTACCTGAACGATCCAAATAATTCGTACTATCTCGTACAACCGCCACGAATGCTCCATTACGATACACGGCAAAATCCGTACCTGTCAGTCCTGTATTCGAATATCCACTAACCTCATTCCCTAGCAGGCGCCAGCTCAGGAAATTCCCATCCGCTGTATGTGCGGCAACCAATCCGCGATCCAGACGCTCCAGCTGAATTCCTACTGCATGGCCACTTCCCTGTTCCCATTTCTCTTGCGCTTGCCGCGTAGAATTTGGATTCGTCTGAGGCGTAGCTTCTCCTGCGGCCGCGATCTCAGATCCCGGAATGACCAGCATTATACCTAGCGCTGTAGCCAGAATACGTGTTGTCCAGCTATATTGCTTCTCGCTCACGTGATTCACACTCCTTCATTTTTGATAACGCTTACATAAATGAATAGCATGTGGTTCCACTTCCATCCTTTCACACCATCTTTCGCTCTAACACAATGCCTCCTTCGTATAGGCCATATTAAGGAATACATTCACGATCAGATGCACTTATCCGATCTTCTTTATTATAAAATTTGAACGATTCGCAGGCGTGCAAAAATCCGATTGAACTGTTTAAATAACCGATAGGATCATACATTTTTGCCGATCTCCTATTCCGATGCTAGCCCGGTTCATGAATCTAATGGTATAATCACCACTATTGATAGTTAAAAGGAGACTCCTATGCTTACTTTTGAACAAAAGCTTGAACTGCTACAATCTTACCCTCAACTACAACGTAGGGACGTTTCACTCGGACGAGTGAATTTTCATTTTGAAGAAAGTACGGTAGACAAGAAAATTGTCGCTTTCCATATTCATCCGAACGGCAACGGCTTTGTATATGCTGGTCTGTTGAAAGAATACCAAACCGATGATAAAGGCTTTGTAAATATTCGTGACTACTCGGAAGAGCAGCTGCGCACGCTACTGGATGCTACACTCGAAGCGATGTCCAGTCAGCCCGCGGAAGTGAATGAGCCGGATGTGGCTTCTTCTGATCGTACATCTTCCTCTCCTCCTGCCAAAATCGTACTCCCTTCCGGTTCATCCACTGGTGGAAGCTGGATTGACGAGGACGGTCACACCCTCATTCTCAAATACGATAATGATATGTGGTGCCTGTACGCAGGCGATAACCTCGATATGGCCTTCGAGTCACGCCGTGAAGCAGATGATTATTTGAGAGAAGAAGGCTTTAAGCCGAATCCGAACGCGTAAGCTACACCAATACGGATATGTATAACGAACAGAATACAGAATGAATGGAAAGTCACATGAACATTGTCTTTGCTACCTGAAAAGGAGCAGGTGTTCATGTGGCTTTTTTGTTGAGATTCGTACCCATTGATCCAGTTAGTCTATATTTTAATTAGCATAAAAATTTATTAATTTGAATAAATATTCATAATAGATTACAATGCTCTCTATCTGACATCTAGATCTACCGACCAAGCTAACGATCATTCAGGAGGATGAACCCATGACTATTACGATTCGCCAAACGACTCAAGAAGATCTGAACAGCATCACCACCTTGATGCATGAGTACATCGGAGACTTTTACCAAAAGCCACTGCCGCCCCTCGAACAGCTTCATCATTTGATTCATACGATGGCCGCTGGACAACAAGGGGTTCAGTTTATTTTGGAGGAAGATGGTCAGCCTGCAGGATTCGCAACCCTATACTTTTTATTCAGCAGCATCAAAGCCGCTCCGGTCACGAATATGAATGATCTATATGTAAAGGAGCATTTACGCGGAACCGAAGCAGAGCTACAGCTATTCCATACCTGTGTGCAATATACACGAGATCATCAGTTTGCTCATATGGCATGGGTCGCTGCACCGGATAATGTGCGTGCACAGCAGTTTTTTGAACAGAATGGATGCACCCTTGTGCCGTGGGTCGATTATATGATCCAATAGTTCCGATCCAGCAGGATGTCGATATAGACACAGCATGTTCGTTACATACCTATCGTTATGCTCTATCTCAGGACAACCTATGCCGCAACTGGTATAATAGAAGTAAATGCGTGTATGAAGGCTTCATATGCGTATAGTTAGAGTTAGTTAGAGTGCACGACAATACAGAGATACGGATAGGAGCTGCTTATGTCTAATCAAAGTATTATTTTTTTCGATATCGACGGAACCTTACTGGACTTCAACAAACAAATTCCCGCTTCTGCTAAACAGGCCATCTTGGATCTACGCGCACGAGGGCACGAGGTGGCAATTGCGACTGGCCGCGCCCCGTTCATGTTTGAAAAGATTCGCAAAGAATTGGATATCGACACCTATGTGAGCTACAACGGTCAATATGTGGTGCTACGCGGCGAAGTGATCTATACGAACCCACTTCACCCGGATGCACTGGTGACGTTAACCGAGACCGCGATCCAAAATGATAACCCGATCGTCTATATGGATGCAGACGATATGCGCGCTAACGTACCGGAAGAGCATGAATATATTACGACAAGCATCAGCACGTTGCAGGTCGATAAATTCCCAAGCTACGATCCTTCGTATTATCAAGCGCGCGAAATGTATCAGTGTCTGCTATTCTGCCTGGAAGGTGCGGAGCAGCAGTATGAAGCTCAGTTTAAGGAGTTTGACTTTATCCGCTGGCATCCAATGTCTGTCGATGTACTGCCTGCAGGCGGTTCGAAAGCGCATGGTATTGCCAAAATCACCGAAAAGCTCGGTTTCCCCGCAGAGCGTCAGTATGCGTTTGGTGATGGACTGAACGATGTGGAGATGCTCAAACAGATTCATCACAGCGTCGCGATGGGCAATGCAGAGCCTGAAGCGAAGGCCGTTGCACGTTATGTGACCAAGCCCGTGAACGAGGATGGCATTTTGCATGGTCTGCGTATGGTTGGCTTGCTGGATGGCTAAACTAGATTGTATTTATTTATGAATATCATCAGATCCAGCGTTTGGCACTATCAACGCGAGGTGAAATGAAAAGAGGATTTTTGCGCAGCCAAAATATCCATACTGAACTGAACACGGCTAGGATCGCTTCATTATACGATCCTAGCCGTGTTTTTCGTTATCCATATTCGTCTATTCGTCATCGCATGGCACTGTAGTCTAGATAGGGATCATTTGCCTTTTGATTCTACTTTCATAAGTAGTCTCTGATTGCTTTGAGATTCAGCATCCTAAGATCTCATCCCACCTCATACAGACTCTATTCTTTCATTATAATGTGTTCAACACTTACCTTTATAATCACACCAGTTCTTCCGATATTAGGAATAGTAGCCAGAAGCACAGGATAGATCATCCGAGCTTCATCTGACATTACAGATAGAGTATGTAGAAAAGGGGAACTTATTCATGTCATCACATTCGCAGCTTCATCTCAAGCCATCTAGTCATTCATCAGTATCCAGCCTAGCACCAGTACAATCACCATTAGCTAGACGTGGCCTAACCCAGCGTTCTCGCTTTAATCCAGAGCTGTGGTATCGCTCGCTTGGTGCATGCTTTGTATTACTCGCACTGTGCATCATCTACTCCGGCTTCGCCTCATCTGTTCACGCCGCCACCAAAGACAATACATATCACGGTGTATCCCTATTCGTGAATGGCGAATTACAGATCATGCCACAGATTCCGCAGCTGATGAATGGGAATACACTCTATATTCCGGTCAAGCAGCTCGATCGGGTTCCAGGCATTACAGTTAATTATACGAGTCCACTTAGCCTGACTGGTAGCCGTGGTACGGTTCCGGTTAACAGTAGCAACTCCTTTGTGTACGCAGGCACAACCTATGTACAATACAAGACATTACTCGGTATTAGTGAGCTACAAGGTCGCTATGCATCCAGCGCCTTTGCTCTATTCGTATGGACAACCGATGAAGGCAAAGCCAGCTCTGCCAAGATTCTAGCCAATATCAGCGGGCTTCCAGCTAACTTTGGACCGTTGATCGGACAGAAAATGTATCCATTTAACCAGTCCGGTGCTTACTGGATTACGGATGTAGCCTACGATGCAGGTAGCACGATCTTTTATATTACAGCTCGCAATTCTGGCGGCGAAGAGATGCATACGAACAGCAACTATGCTTCGTTTGACTTTGTACTCGCATCAGCATTAGATGAGGCTCAAACTATACTACGTGGTCAAACGTTCTGGTACGATAATCGTAAGATTCAAGTGGAAAAGATTCATCATCTGGACAAGCTGACTTTTGTTGGCTTCGAAATTGAAGAGGACAATACGATTCGTGCGATCGTACGTAAAACAAATAATAATCTGTACTCGTTCGAACTCCAGCCTCATTATGATGTAAGCGATATGCTGGAGGATCGTCTGTTTGTAAAAAACCCACGTTCTGTCTACAAATGGAGTAATAAAGTATGGGATGCGATCGCCGCCAACGAAGTATTTATAGGTATGACACGTGACCAGGTCATTCTATCATGGGGCGTACCCTCCGATTACAATACGTATACATCGTCCAATCTCGTCTATGAGCAGTGGATTTACCGACATAAGTACCTGTATTTCTGGAATGGCAAGTTGAGCTCTGCACAAAGCTTATGAGCTCGTTGATCACTACACTATTTTTTACTCGATCGAATGACTGGAGTGAACCTTTCATTTGATTGTATAGCTGTTATAGCTGTATACATGATCGTGAGTCAGTTCAGCTACTCACGCAAAAAGAGGACATACGCCATGATCGGCGTATGTCCTTTTGTCATGTGAAGACTCATGTTATTTACGCATATTGATGGTGCTCAAGCTTATTCAGACGGGGCATCCCTCTTACACTCCTCATCATGGTGCCGAATGTGCCTGAGCACCTAATTTATCCATCAATATCTCGTTATTTTAATTACTCACAAATGGACTGCCCGCACGCGTTTGCTCGCGTACGAATTTACCCGAAGTCGATAGATTAGCCGAGCTCCAATTCCCTGTAGAGCTAGCGCCTGGTAGCAAAGCCGCCGATGCTTCGGTCTTATCCGACAGCGACCAGTTCACCCAGCTCACACCACGACTGTTCAGGAAATCAATCCATGTCTTCGACTCTGGTAAATAAGGGCCGCCATTACCAGAAGCATCGCTTGTTCCCCACTCGGTTACAAACACCGCCGCTTTTTTGCTGAGTGCATAGTCCAGACGGTCACGCAAATACTGTCCATGTGTACCTGCGTAGAAATGCAGTGCATACAATGTATTTTTATCTGGCAACTGGTTATCTGCTGCATCTTGAATGTCCTGACTCCATGTACCTGTACCGACGATGATCGGGTTATCTGGATCTTTGGCACGAATCGTCTGTGTCACTTCAAGTGCATACGGACGAATCTGACCATTCCAGGTCACGCCACCATTCGGCTCGTTGGCGATCTCATAGATCACGTTTGGCAGATTGCCGTATAAGCCCGCCATTTCGCTAAAGAAACTTTTCGCCTGTGCTTTGTACGTGTTCGGATCATTATCGGACAGAATATGCCAGTCGATAATCACGTATACACCAAGCTCCTTCGCTGCTGCAACTGCTTCTTTGACTTTATTAGCAACCGATGGATTAGAAATGTAACCGTTCTCAGCAGTATACATCGCTACCCGGAAAACAGAGATCCCCCAGTCATCACGCAGCCATTTCATCGTACTCTTATTCACATAGTTGCCGTACCACTGAATACCATGGGAGCTGATCCCCTTGAGTTGAACAGGCTTGCCGCTCGCATCCACCAGCTTACCGTTTGACACTGATAATTGACCATACTTCGCTACAGGCGTTGTTGCCGCAGATGCGGGTGACGTCCATGCTGACATGCCTAGCGACACTGCCAGTACCGTAGCGACTACTCCCGTCGTCCACTTTTTCCATTTCTTCATCGACATTACGTAACACTCCTTTTCTGGTTGAATTCCCATATCAAGTGTTCCAATGTTCATATGAGGCGTAGGTTATACTCCCTTCTGTATCGGCTTGTGAGTACCTGTACACCTTGTTTGAAGAATGAAGATGTGACATCCATTCTATTACTAAATTAATATATTTTTACCAATAAATGAATATAAACATTAAGAAATATATCTATAGCGATCTATTGAAATATCTGAACGATCCCTATACTCGATCAAGTGAAATTAACAACAAAAGCAGACACTAGCTGAGTGCCTGCCTTTGTTCTGCATGTGCTACGATATAGCAAGGATTCTATGTAGTGTCCACTTGGCTCATCCCCATAAGATTACAGTCCAGGCAAGTATTCAAGCAGACTAGCTACCAATATCCATAGCTTACCCCACTTGAATCATACGTCCAGCAAGCGATTGATCTGTATACACTATCATCACCTGTCCAACCCATATGAATTATCTGCGATTATTGCGTTTCCACAAATGAATCAGGCTAACGACAATAAATATAGCGATCACGACAAAGATCATACCTAATCCTTGTAGCACCGAATATACAATCTGCATCCTCCAAACTCCTTCGATCCTGTCATCTGATTGGCATCCAGCCTGTACAGCGATTCGCCAACCTCTCTATAGTATTCACCCTATCGTAGCATAGTTGAATAGAAGATCGCAGGTTTCGCCGTCTTCGTATTTATGATGTATGGTAAAGTTGTGCCTGCCCGAACGAAAATGGTTTCTTCACTTTCATTTGAAATAGGAGAAGACAAATACACTTACATCCCTAATGACAAATGAGATCACCCCCCGCGTCGTTGTAACGAAGGGTGATCTCATGTTGTCATTTCCATTCGTGCCCACTTTCATCTGATGCTTGCGACTCCTACTCTGTACAGATCGGATAGAAATCGCAATATGCTAGATGAAGGTGCAAAACGCTTGCTTAAGTGTACATGGACTTGTCAGCATATCTTTTAATTATTTCATTACATACGACTACTCAATCATACTACTTCACTCAAGGTGCTACGCCCCATACAAGCTTTCCATCCTGATACAGCGTCACTTTGTTCCAATCGGTATAAGACGTCTTGGTCGCATCATAGGAATAATCATTACTTTCATCCAATGCGGACCAATCTGACTTCGCCATCCGAAGCTGGATCTCGCCGGTGCTAGCACCTGGAGCCAGTTGACCAGCACCCGCTGTAAAGCCCAGTTCAACATAACCATTGTTAAATGTACGCGTAATATTGTCCTGACCTACCTGTGCCCAGTCGATCCATGAGCTCATCGCCTGTCCACCCTCTACGCTAAAATAGTAGCGTAGCTTCAGCTTGCTCAGATCGACTGCCGATGTACCGTTATTTTTGATATTAAAATAAGGCTTGATCTGTGAATCCGTTGCATTCGTATCTGCCGCACGATACTGCACAACCAGATCCGATGTCGTTGGTTCCGTAGGCTCGGTTGGTGGTACTTCAGTCGCTGTCGGCTTCGCACTGACAGCAGTCGTGTCCGCACTACTACCTACCGCATTCAATGCACTCACTTTGTAGTAATACGTTGTACCGTTGACGACATCGCTATCGGTATAGTTCGCTGTGGTTACATTGCTACCGATTGCTGTAAATACACCGCTTGCCGTAGTTGATCGCTTCACAGTGTAACCCGTAGCTCCCGTTACTGCTGACCAGCTCAGCTTCACCTGTGCATCACCCGCAGTTGCTTTCAGATCTGTCGGTGTCGTTGGAGCTGTTGGCGTTACGGGCGGAGGTGTTGTACCACCTGTAGTCAGTACAGGGAATGAATTGTTAACGAGTGTCACGAATTGATCGTGGAACCATGCGCCAGAGATCGGTGCATTTGGCGTTGCATTCGTCAGTACGCCATCTGGTGTGGTGTATGTTGGATCACACATCCGGTCAAAGCCTTTACCTTCATCATTTGGAATGAGCGAGCTCGAACCATCCGATTCACCTGGCGGCTTCACCCATACATAAGCGTCCAGGTGTGCTGCTGGTGCGGCCGTCGGTGGTGTACCAATCCCTGCACCGCTCACATTACACCAGTTCCCACGGTGAGAACGACGATCCACACGTCCCGAGTTCACATAGGTGTTGATGTCGCTACCGGACGCCATCGTTGGGCGATCTGGTCCTCCCCAGCCATTACGACCGGTGTCGATCAGCATACCGATACTACTCGGGAAGCCTGCTCGTACAAAATCGGAATAGAGCACGCTCGTAAAATCAGATTCGTCAAAATACGGATTCCACTCATAATACTTCGCAGATTTAATCGGCTGTCCACCCACATTCAAGTCAGCGTTCGGCAGATTAGGTTCATTCAGCGGCGTCGTATTAGCTGTGTTCGTCACAAAACCATCGACACTTGCCAGCCCAGCTGTTGTACCACCAACAACGGTTTTGTACAGACTTACGCCTGCTGTACGGTTATTGTCCCAGCCCATCCAGCCAGAGTGACCGATATCCAGATAATTGTATGTGTTTGGAATCGCGTGCAGTTGGTTCAGCGCATATTGAATGCCATCGACATAAATACCGCTGGAATTCGCTGCTGCACAGCGTGCATCGTTCAGATTCGTCACCAGATTCGGTAAGCTATCCGGTTCGATCACGTTGACGATGCGAATATCTTTATATTTAGGATTGGCAAAGGTTTGCGCGATCACATCAATGTATTCGGTTTTGTAGCGCTGTAATGCTGCTTGTGTAAGTGGAAGCTCACCATTGGATGCGAGTGCATGGCAATCACGTCCAGGCAGATCGTAGATGACGAACATTGCCGTGATCGGTGTGTTGCCTTTCTTTTGTGCCAGCGCCGTATCCAGATGCTGCTCCAGGCTCAGTCGCCCTGCGTTAGCTGAACCACCTGCAATCGCATCAATGCGATCCAGCCATACGGCGGTCGGGTAGGATTTGACCGTCGCCATCTTCGCCTTCAGGGTCGCATTACTTACCTTAGCAATCGAGCCATCGACTTCCTTCGCATAGTCCGGGTTAATATAAGCTGTAGCTCCAACAAAAGGATTGTCCACATGTGACTCCGCGTACACCGGTGAAGCAGTCATAGCAGGTAGCAGACTTGCAGTCAGTAACGATACCGCCATCGTATACTTGAATCCTTGCCAAAATCCTTTTTTAGACTTCAATCCATTCACCTTTCTTTCTTTGGATTTGTTAAAGCAAGCCGCGATGCCCGAAGTAAGCGTTTTCTATTCTTCTGACAGCTTACTGTTGCCCCTTTTGAATCACCTCCTACACTGTCGATTATAGGAGAGTTAAATTTTAGTGTATATTTCATAATATGGATTTTAATTTTAATTTTTAATATCTTAGAATCGGGATGGACGTTTTTATTATATGGAAATAATTTCTAGTTACATTCAGATAGAGATAGATGATTGAACTAGAAAGCACCACTCTCATAACAACGATCTCAAACAAACAAGCTCAGACATGCAAAAAGACCAAAAGTCTCCTTTTGGTCTCATTATGAATCCGATTCTTTGGTTTTTAATGGAGCAAAGCCCATTAGGATAAACTAAGATCCGTCCAGCAAGCCATCGTCCTTTTAAAATGATATAACTGGTATCTCTTCCCAATTTCACTACCAGACCATGGAGGCATGCACCTATGAAGTATAAGAATTTAGTGGAAACATACTAAAATACCGATGTTAATTTCCATATTTTATTACATATTAGAAATTGTCTCTGCTGCTTTCAAGCTTGCTTGCCGTCTGGCAGTCTCCCGATACATCCGAATTGCGCCGTAAAAGCAGAAGCCCCAGAACAGCACCATGAAGAGTTGGAACCACCATGCATCATATTCTGCCCAGAATGCGTTAGCGATACAGCCGAGCGTAACCACACCTGTGCCGATTGCCAGTGCAAAGCGCTTTTTGAATACATCCGGTTCCAGATCCTTTTGCCGCTCATACAGCTGGTAAAACAATAATTGGAGGATAAGCCCCACACCAAACCAAGCCATATTCGACATCGTACCAAAAATCCGCGCCAGTACGATCCAGACCACCAGTACCTCAATCCAGCGCATCATACGCCCTTTTCCCAAAAAATACTTCATGATATCCCTCCACCGCTGATCTGCGTTTATGTTCTGCTACCCGTATTACGCTGTAGAAGCGGTTCGGTTACAGCATATTGGAGGGTTTAGCGTATGAATTGAGACTTGTTCGATAATTTGCCTTAAATAGGAGGAGCAAGATTATCAGAGAGATCATACAAGCTAAGCTGTTTGTTCGAAGGATCTGTCTTTACCTTTTAGTCTGTAGCATCCAACATATTAGTCTTTAGCATCTAACATCCAAAAGTATACGTTGGAACATTCTATAGGTGTACAGATTGAATTTTCTCAGAAAACACTTCTATCTAACCTAGCAAATTGTTCGTGTAATTGGGCATATAGAGTCATGCAGATTACCATATCACTTTGTCCTTTAAGTAATCTATTCTATATACCCTTTACTCTGACTCCACCGCAATGTCTAGTACCCGCTCTGCCAGATCAGCATAATGCTGATCCAGTGTCACTTTAACCCGGCCCTGACGACGCTTCTCACGCCACTGCTGTAATTGCTCTTCCGTTTCCAGTCGTAGCTCGGCAAGTTCATCTGCACGATCAAATATATACTTGCTTGTATACAGCAGTGTATAGATTCCTTGCCCTCCCGGTATAATCGCAGGCGTGCGTTCCTGCCACTGCTCCACATTCAGCTTCACATAGAGCTGATCCTGCTTACGCATATCTGGCGTTAGCTCGGCAATGTCACCACGCCGCATAATCTGCCAGCTCGCAATCCGTCCATAATAGCGAATACCTTCCTGTCCTTCAGCACCGAATTTCCGTTTCGACTGGTACATCGCCACATACTCTAGCTGAGTCACAATCTGCACATCGCTTACGTTACGCAGTGGCACATGGTAAAAGTGATGCGTGAGCGCCATCTCGATCTGCTCCGGCCCACGTACCGACCCGATTATCATATTACGTGGCTGCTGCTGATCTGCATAATATTCATCTGTCCGCTGAGGCACAGTCGCACGCTCGTATGCCTTCTCCGGACTATCTGCGATCAGCTCATCCAGGAACTGTTCAACGAGCGAGGTCGCATTCGGCAAGAAAGGTAACGCACCCACGTTGATGCGCTCAATACTTTTATAAAAGTGGTGCTCCCGGTAACGCTCTTCATCCCCATATGGAAATAACACATAGGCTCCGTACATAGTACGCTCATACCGTTCCCGGTCGTCGCCCGGCGCATCATCCCTACGATGTACCATCGCATCCCGGTAACGGTGCATCGTATTAATATCCTCTTCCTGCGGCCCTGGCTGCTTGTACTTCGCATGATACGCCGAGCCTAGCTCTGCCACATGCAGACGATACTTGGCATCGAAAATAAAGTTATACGTTTTGGTCTGTCCCGCATCCAGCTTGCGCAATGAGAGTATATTATCCGGTCGCTGGGCTAATGTAGGTGAGGATGCTCGATCCGGTGCACTGTTATAATACAGGACAAAAATCTCCCCTGTTCGCGGATGACGATACTCCATTCGTGACCGCTGCCCACGATCTAGCGTAACAAATAACCCCGCATGATTGAGCTGGATTACATTTTGCTTCACTAATGAATACTTACGAGCTAATAATTCATTCAGCTTGAGGAAGCACCAGTATTCATACAGCTCCGAAATTTCCTTCATCGAGAGTCGAAGCACATCACTCTGAATCGACAATCCTTTGAGCAGCGTCAAATAATACCGATACATCTCCCGATACCCCGGCGCCATCTGCATTACAAGACTAATACTCATACTTCGCATCGGCGTCAGCTCACGTAACCACTCTGCGCCAAGCATCCGTTCTAATCGGCGAATCATCTGTTTTACGGTTGCACTGAATTGCTCATCATAGCTGCGACTACGGTAGTTGGATGGGCTGCTGAGTTGTTCGTATTGCTGTTGTAGCTGTTCCAATCGGCCTAAGATCCGCTCTAACATCCAGCGTAGAAAGCGATTTTCAGCGGTGTCGTAGGAGAGACGCTTGACTGTATCAAGTAGCCGGGTGGGACGGTAGGCTTCGCCAGCGATGGGGATGGTGCCGCGAAGGGAGGGAGCAGGATGTTGATGAGACGATTCATTACGTTGCCTCTTTGATCGTTCCGAGACTGGTATTTCTTTTCCTCGATAACCATCCGTAGATAGCTGATCTGCAAAATGCTGCCGATCCAAGCTAGTTTGTCTATGCTCCATTCCATTATGCGGATAAGCACTAGAAGGACGTGCCGTACTTCCTCGCCCCGTGTTCTGCTCCTGCCGCTGTAGCTTCTCCAAGTATTGCGGATGATGCGCCAGGTAATTGCTATTTTTCCGTGAAGGTCTTCGCGCTAGACCAGCCTTACGCACTTCGGTATTACGCTCCATCCGATGATGCGGCTGACGCGTAATTCGTTCCATCGCTCGCTCCATATGATCGAATAGATACGTAATAATCGAAAAGAACTCTGTCAAACTCTGGTGTTCCGTCTCTCGTATAGAAGCCGACTGATACGTCCGTTTCAGAAAGTCAAAGCTCAGATTATAGATCTGTGTGTTCACTTCTTGCAATAAACGAACATAATCCTGTCTGTAATCGAGCTTCGATGGAAAGATCTCCAGCTCCACCGACAATAGCCGCTGTCCACCTGAACGAAGCTCTAATTCACTAAATCCCACCTCATTGCGAAAATTCAGCAAGCCTGACAAGATCCGCGATCCTTTCCACGTTACTGCTTCACGCAAATGCGGATTCACATGATAAAACTGAATAGGCATTGTCGTACTATCATTACGCTCATATATCCATTCATACGTCTGCTGCTCATAAAAGCAAGGCATCACAGAGGCGCCTCGCTCCCAGCTCATCAATTCACCTGTGATGGGCGAAAATACATGCACAGAATGCACCTTCACTTCTGGTGATAACGAGACACATTTGAGATGAGCATCCACCCATTCCCCCTCCTGCCGATGAAGCTCCAATGCTTCAACCGTAGGATGATACGGTTTGCCTTCTATATAAATGTCACCGATATTCGTCGATATCTGCAATAGACGTACGGTCTGCTCCGGGTTCACTTGTTCACCTCCATGCTGTACTGGGTTTATCTCTCATACCGTATAGATCAGGATGGGATCACCATCAAGATACCCAGTACGAAGTGAATCCATCCTCATCCAGACGTCGAATCATATACACCAGCTTACGCGCGCTCTCTGGATAATAAGCATCCGGTGCGACCTGTCCATCTTCCCAGCTATTCCAGAAGTCCTCATCATCTTCAAGCGGCGACGGTACACGTAATTGCTCCTTCAAGCACAGCTCTAGGAGCCGCACTAATGCCCGCCGTACCGCAGACTGACTCCCTTGAATACGCGGCAAAATCTTCTGTAGTAATTGCAGATCAAAAGCTTCCTCCTCACTCATCAGACCAAACCGCTGGTTATACACCAGATAAAAACAAATTGTATCCCGAATCCGGTAACCAACATGCGCATGAATACTTTGCAAAATGCGATTCACCTCAACCAACCGCTCCGTCGTACGTACGATCAGCTCTTCATGTTCCTCCATCGCATCTACCAGTTGCAAATAATCACTTCTTAAAAAAGGTTGTTCTACAGGTACCCATTCACTGGTGGTCATTGAGTTGCCTTGACGTGGCAACTGCATCAGATCAATCGTGTTAAACTCAATCGTATTCGCCCGATCCAGTACACGCTTGCTGAACGGATACGTCGTCTCATCCATATTGACCGTCCCGACAATATACACATTATCCGGTATACCCAGCTGCCCATACATCACCCGATCTTCTTCCAACTGCAACATACCTGCCGCAATTAAAGGATCCGTTACGATCCGTGGTTCACTTTTGCGAGTGTTGTTCGGTTCATACGCCGAAGTAGTCGGGGAAATAAAGTTAGATGTCGTGTTAGATGTCCTATTAGACATAGCATTAGATTCTGCATACCTGGGCGACGGGTTATCCTCTTGTCGTCTGACCGAGCCGTCAGTAGAAGTATGCCCATCAGTATCAGAACCTGTACCAGTAAAGTTAGGATCGGAATGACTACTATTCATATGTTCATTAGGATTCGCACGCCCTGTAGAGTGGATAGAATCTTTACGCTGAACAGCATCATTCCCATTCCCCGAGTTAGAAGCCTCACCAAGCTCACCATCATCATCCAGTGCATTCTCAGCATACTCATCTCGCTGGAACATCTCTTCCTGCTCATCATCATATTCATCCATATCAGGTTCATCAGATTGGAAACGATCAAGTCGACTAACAGAACGACTACCAGCAGAGTCCTGACCGTCTTGTCTATTCCCACTATAAGAAGAGCGATCATCTTCACCCTCTACACGCTGTCCACGTTCCTGTCCAGCCATATACACATATTCCTGTCTGCGCTCAGGCGAAGAATACGGATGCTCCAGCTCTTCCCGCCACTTTTGCGTTTCCAGCAGACTCATCATATCGCTAAAATAATGCTCGACCCGTGCCAGATTCATCTCATCCAGACAGACAAAATAAGGCTTCTTCCGGTTCTCCGGTCTGGATGCTTCACGAATCACCAGCGTCAGCGGCCCCGGTTGAAACATCCCGGACAGATCACGATACCCGATCAACTCCGCCGGATCACTCCAATCCGGTCGTACCGGAATGAGGGTAAACTGTCCATTCTCTGCTGTCGCCCCAATCGCTTCCGCAAATAACCGAACCAACCGCGTCTTACCCGTACCTGAAATCCCCGCCAAAATAACAAAAGGCCGCGTTTTCAGCGACAAATAGAAGTTATGTGTAAGCTGCTGCGGAAAATAAAATCCACTGCCCGATACATATTCACCAATACGCTCCAACACATCCGCAATATCCCGATCACGTAAACGAGGAACATATACGTCCCCACCCTCGTCTTCCTGCACCTGCACCGGCCACATCGTATTCGGCGTAATCGCTGTACTCTCGATATAAAACATATAACTATCCATCGCATCCCACAGATCCGTCACCAGCTGTTCATTATCCGGTAACTGCGCCGTATCATAGGCAAAATAAGCAATCGTCGACGTCTGGTAATCATCTCCCAGTCGCCCATCTCCCAGATCCATCTCATCATCCATCCGCATCCGCCCCGCTGGAAGCTTCTCCCGAATCTCCTGCGCCCGTTCCTGCAAATACGTCTGACTATCGCTACGCCCCAGATGACTGCGTACCTCACCTAATCCTTGATTTAGCGTCAGATACAGTCGCTTCATATCCGCCGAAAACAAATACGCCACATACACCCCACGCTGAATCGTATCCGTCAACTGCGGATACATCACCGCAATCCAAGGAATCGTTGCCCAATTGTTCCCACGTCCAACCGAGCCACGTACCTTGAAGTGATTATGCACAAAAGGCAGCGACCGCAAGTGCTCAGGTACGACTTTGCGCACATACTCTGCCAGCGGATGCCCGGTAAGCGGCTGCTGCTTGGCAGGAAGATAGTTGTGGATGATGTTGAGTAAGTCTTCTCGTAAGGAGAAATTGGACTGCGGTGGTGCGTAGTAGACGTCCAGTTCGTCTAGTGTGAAGTGGTAAAGTTCGTCCAATACGGCTGGTGTGAGTTGATTGTAGATTTCCGGTTTGAAGCCGATCGTGTAGCCGGAGCTGGGGTAGTCAAGTATGGAGGACAGCGCATCAATAGGCGTATCCAGCACATACTGCACCCGTTTCACTGGCACATCTGCCCATCGGAAGGCAATACGCGAAGGAGGTGAATCTACAGGCATACTGCGAGCTTCGCGCTTTTGGAAGTAGTCGAGGAAGCGCTCTTTGATGCGCGTCATAGAGACTTCACGCTCACGACTCGCTCGCATTTCGTCGATGAGCACGAGGATTAAGACCATTTTGTATGATTTTTGGCGGTGTAGGAATATGTTTTGGAGTTCGAGTGGTAAGGTCATGGGTATTCTCCTATACTTGAAATGAGTATTTAAATTCTATTTGAACTATCAGTTAGAATAAAATTAATTAATCATGTAGAACATTAAAATTTATAAGTTTGTTATGAAGATAGTATTCACAATTTCTTTTTAATGGACAAAGGTCACATAAAGGCTTGGGTTTACAAATAGCTCTAGTGAAATCTAACAAACCATAATTATACTTTTTGAAATTGCGTTTTGGTGTCAAGCTCTCTGCTAATTCAATAAACCATTTTTTTCTTCTTGTCTCAGCATCAGTCTCAAAACCAAAATATCTTCCATAAAGACGTACAATATTACTATCTATAATTGTATCTCTTTGTCCTATATGCAATGAACGATATGCTGCAGCTACATATTCGCCTACACCAGGCAAATTTAATAATGATTTCTTATCTTCTGGAATTTCATTATCTATCAAATATTCTGCAAGTCTTTTTAACTCTTTCTCTCTCCACATTAAACCAAGTGTATTAAATACTTTACTATTGCTGTCTTTAAAGTAATCCAAAGGCATTGAATATTTTAAACAAAAAGAAGTATACACTGCTAATACTTGCTGAGCCTTTGTTCTTTGAAGCATAATTTCTACCGCTAACGAATGCCATTTATTCTTTGAAAATCGCCAAGGAAATGGTTCAAAATTTTCTTTCGTCCATAAAATCACTTTCTTTTTTATATACAATTTTTTAGCATTAATATATATCACTCCTACTTTAAATTGTAATATTAAAAAGGAACTACTTTTAAATAAAGTAGTTCCTTTTTAATATTAATTCAATTAAGATTTCATTTTCATTATTTAATTATAACTCTATTAACTTTGATCTAAACCAGTTTGCAATATATTCAGACATTAATGGAGGAACGGCATTTCCAATTTGTGTAAAATTTGCCGTTCTAGGCCCTTCAAAATAATAGTTATCTGGAAATGATTGTATTCTTGCAGCTTCTCTTACAGTTAACGATCTATTTTGCTCAATATCAGGATGTATATAATGATGCCCATCTTTAGCTATGTGTGCAACAATAGTGTGTGAATAATTTTGATTACCAGCCACTACTTTAAAACGATCTAAAAATGAAGTTAGATTTTTATGAGTTCTTAATTTTTCAGGGAAATCTGTATACTTCATTCTCTCTTTATCTTTGTTCCATTTATCTACCACTATTTTATATATATCTAGATCTCTTTGTATATGTGATCTGGCAATATGATGAGTAACTATATCCCATTTATCTCTTATCTTCATTTCTCTTAAAGTCTCATTCAAGGGGGAAGCATATATTTTATCACAATATACTTCACCAGCATTTATAGCTGGTAAATCATTAAATAAATCCTGAACCTTATATTTCATGTCATTTTCAATAACTTCTGGATATTGAAATATTAAATCCTTTCTCCACCCGATGATAATTATTCTTTTTCGAGACTGCAAGACACCAAAATCTTTTGCATCTATTTTTTTTGCTTCAATATTGTAACCTACTCTTTTCATATAAGCTTTTAAATTTTTAAATAACTCACCTTTAAATGCTGTTAGAATACCTGGAACATTTTCAAAAACAAAGGCTTTAGGTTGATATTTAGATAAGAATCTAATATACATTTTATACAAAAAATTTCTAGGATCACCTTCCATACTAAACTCATCTCTAGCTCTTCCTACCAACGAGTAAGCTTGACAGGGAGGTCCTCCAATTATCAAATCTATTTTTTCTTCTCCCATACTTTCTAATCTTTTGTCTATGATGTCAAAAATAGAGGGCAAACTTTTTTCTGAGATACTTATATTAATTACAGGTTCTAATTCACATTTAGGAACAGCAGAATATAACTCTTCTCTTATTTGTTCATTTTCCTTTGTATTATAAGATGCTTGATATTTCAAATATAAATCATACCTATTATTGTTTCTTAGATAGTAATAAATGGAACGTGTTTCTAAAGTTTTGCAAGCATATTTATCTTGTTCTATATGGGCAATAGGCTTAAATCCAGATCTCAAAAATCCTTCTGAAAGCCCACCCGCTCCTGCAAATAAATCCAAAAAATTCATAGTTAAACCCCTTACCTTATCCAATATTTAAACTGAATAATAGCATACCAGGATATTTGATTTAAGTAAATCTTTTAGATTACAATCTTATAATCCCTACTCTAGAAATATAATTACTTAAATCATGTTTGATTTCATTTAAAAAAATATCTCTGAAAGAAAGTAGTTTACTATGTTTATCTAAATTAGCCTGAGATTCATGGATTAAATAATGAAAATTGAAAACGAATTTAACATTTTTATCATTAACCTTTATTTCTGGAGTACAGTATATATCTTTAGATTCTTCGATTTTCGAGTAATATTTTGAATCAATCATCAATCCCGATAAAATCCTAACTCTTTTCAGCTTTGACTGAGCGTAATCACAACTAGACGATATATCAAGCTTTACTAAATTAATAGCTTTCTCATCTAACTGTTCTATTTTTATATCTTTCTCTAAATTCTTAGGTTCATTATGCATAAAATATTGAGTTTTTCCTTTATTAGTTTTGAGGATATGATTAGCTATCTCTTCTAACAAATTATCATCTTTAAATGTATAGATATTCCCCGGTTTTTTCGTAGTAGTATTTTGATTAGGCTCACAAAGTAATTTGAAATTGCTGTAACCCATAAAATTTTGAAATTTTCTAAATAATATTGTACAAATTTCAGCTTTCTGTCTATCAGTTTTTTCTATATCATCTATAGTTTCTTTATTTTTAAAAGTTGCATACACTTCAGAATTATCTTTTTTTAATTCAAAATTCTTCTTTTTCGCTGAGTAAAAAAGTGTATAGATACTAGACTCATACTTGTAATATATAACTGGTTCCTTTATAAAAGTAAAATCTTCCTCCGATATATTTAAATTGTTCAATTGACTCCATAACTCGTCAGGAAACATATTATTTATTGAAGATAAAGCATTAATAATGTAGTCTTTAGGTGAAGCTTCTTTTCCTAATGATTCTCCACCATATGCTTTTGCTAAATATTGAATCAAAGTTTTAATGTTAGTATCCCAATCTTCACTTGATTCGGATAAACTTGAGATCGAATTAATCAAGCTAGTAGCAGAATCAGAAGCCATTTTTTCCCATATCATCAGAGTTATTAAAGAATTGATTTTATTTAATTCTCCTTCAAGTTTAGCTAACAAATTGTCAATTGCACTTTCTTTTAAAGAGACTTCTTCTTCATCATATATATAATTTTTTGAAACCTCTAGAACTTTCACCTTATCATTGTCTGTTAAAAATTTAAGTTCTTTAATAAACTCATTATGTGATGTATCATCTGCTTTTTCTATATACATAAACTCGCTCTTATCTAATTCAATTATTAAATATGGTTGTGGAACATCTGACTGTTTAACTAAGTCTTCTTTAAATACAGATAAATATGCACCATTATGTTTACTCCACATACATAGTACAAAAGGTCCATTATCAATAGAAACAGAGCGTTTAAGTAGGTTGAATAAATTAGAAGTAATACCTCTTTCATCCACAATAGCAGAAAAACGGATATCTAAAATAACCAGTCTCACACCTTTTAAAGGTTTTTCTGGTTGGGTTGCTTCTTTTCCATTCCAATAAATTGAATAAACACCTTTTTGGGCCATTGCTTGCATTATAGGTAAAGCTTCTTTAAATTCGTTATCTATAATTAAAACTTTATTAATAATTCTAGTTTCCATTATAATAGCTCCCTTTAATTTACTTTGTTCATAATATTTTTTAAGTTTCAATTTTAAATGAAAGTGCTAGTATAGCTCCATATTTATATTCATCAGGTAAAGATAAATCATGAAATTCAGGAAATACTAGCTCTCCTTTATGTTGTTTCATTAATTCACTCGCTAAATGCAAACCAAGCCCCATTCCACCTGGTTTATCAGTTATAAAAGGCTTCGTAAGAATCTCTGTGGGTATTGTAAATCCTTTACCATTATCAGCAATTATAATACTTCTATATCCACTAATTTCATTTGATATATTAATATATATTTTCTTTTTTTCTATCTTTGAATAATGTAACCACCAAATCGAATTATCTATAATATTAATTATAATACTGGCAATTAAGCTCTCATTTCCACGAACTTTAAAATCATTTGAAGCTTTTTTATAATCTGCAATAATTTCTATTTCATGAGCTTGTAGTCTGAAATCCACCATATACAAAGATTCATTTATTAATTCAACAAGTTTAAATGGTTTTAACTTTTGTGATTTAACCACGTTCGAATAACCATCTGTCAGATGACTTAATCTTTCAACTAAATTTTTCACATGATTAGAGGCATGTTCTGCAGTAATCGCATGCGTCAGTTCTGATATAATTTTTTCAATTTCATGTAATACTACACTCATACTTAAACCGGCACTTGAACTCTTCTGATATATATTTGTGATATGTTCATAGTCTCTTTCTATATTGATTAGACACCCATTAATTTCTTTTTTTAATTTTTCATCAAAAATATTTTTTTCGACTTTTTGCTTTAATATCGCTATTTCGGCAATAACTGGTTCTGATTTTGATGTAGGACTATAATATTTTCGGATAAACTGTTTATCTAAAGCCCGATCACGTTCAAACTTTTGAACTGCAAAACCTATAGCGTAACGAAACAATTTGTATGCCTCATCTTCAATAAATCCTTCTCTATTAGTTTTTTCTTTTAATGAGGAACTATCTTTACGTTGTAAATTAACACTTCCTAAAACAAGATTATTGCTTATCCTATCTCCAGGGGCATTTACTCTGCTGGCTCCTAAATCCAACCAATCATCCTGTTCAGAAGAATATATTCTTATATTGTCACGGTAAACAAATATGCCTCCATTTGACTTCAAGTATTTTTTCAATCCTTGTAAATCAGAAACACCTCCTATTTTGAAGATAGATGATTCTAAATCAAAGCTTAGAAGCTCAATCTCTATTGAACCTATATTATATTTACTAAGATCGACGGGTATTAATTCCTTCCTTCTCTTCTTATTAGTAGTCTCAACGTATTCTTCTTTTATAATAGATATTTCATTTACAATATTTTGCCTTGCATCAAGCTTATCTAAGGTACCCCAAGGAATAAAATTATATTCATAATTTTTTATCAAATCCCCTTCTAAAGTCATTTTAGCTTTAAAAAGAGCATATTCTTTTATTTCATCAAAATTCAAAATACCTTCAAGCCAAGCAGAATTATCAAACTTAAATTCTACATTGAAAGAATCTAAAGCTTCAAAAGGAGAGTTAAGAGAATTGATAGCACGTTTAAGATCCCTAATCTTGCCTCTTGTCCAAGTAGTTTTTAATTTTTCGATAATTATTTTAGTTCCCGTCCAACTATCACTTAAATACTTATTTTCTTGTTCTCTTTCTACTATATTTATAGGAACTTCTGATAAATATTTGCTAGAGTTAAATGCTTCCCAATCAATCTGTAAATAAACTTCTTTTTGTCCTGCTGCTCGCGTTATCAACGTAATACGATTACCTAGCTTGTGAACTCCAAATCTCCCTATTCCTTTTTCACCCATAGGAAGTCTATTCAATTTACTTCTTATATCCTCTTCTAACATTTTTTTTAATTTTTGTTCCTTGTTATCTGTTCCTGGTTCCATCCACGAGTTTTTCACTACATCTAAAGACATACCATCACCGTTGTCTTCTATAATTATTTTAGCTTTATCTGATTCGTTTACATTCTCCATTTTTATACATACATTTTTAGCATCTGCATCATAAGAATTTTTTATTAATTCAAGAACTGCTATGTTTTCGTCTTTTATTAATTGTTCGCCTAGTTGAGACATCAATCTTGCTCTTGGTCTAAATACAACATCCTCCATAAATTTAACACCATCCCTCTCAAAATAGGTAAAAGGTCTTGCCGACAAGAATAGGTCGTGTAGTATAAATATACTACTAATTCAAAAATAAAGAAAATCAAAATTTTGTTTAACAACTTAATATGAAGTTTCATACTGTCAGAAAATAACATCTCCAATAAAAATAAAAGACTAAGAAATAAATTTCCTAGTCTTTTATTCAACATAATTATAAATTTGCATATATGAGCTGTATACTCAAACTCCCCGCTGCCGCATTCCCTCAAACAACAACACCGTAGCCGCCATCGCCGCATTCAGCGACTCCGCCTGCCCCTGCATCGGAATCAACACATGCTCATCCACCAGCGCCGCGGTTTCCGCCGATATCCCTTTCCCTTCATTCCCAATCACAATCCAGCCGCCCGCGCGAAAATCAAACTCATAACAAGACACTTCCGCCTGTAGCGACGTACTTACCAGTCGTGCTCCCTGCTCCCTTGCCGCAGGCAACACTTCTGCCAGATCTGCCTCCAGCACCGGTATATGAAACAACGACCCCATCGTCGACCGAATCGTCTTCGGATTGTACAGATCCGCGCAGCCTTTCCCCAGCACAATCCCCTTCGCACCCGACGCATCCGCGCTACGAATAATCGTACCTACATTCCCTGGATCTTGCACGCCATCCAGCACCATTACGATCGCCGCTTCATCCTTCATCAAGCTAGACAGCAGCGCATTCCGCTTATGCACAATCGCAAATACCGGCTGTGGTGTGCGTGTATCTGTACATTTCTCCAGCACCACCTGAGATACAGCCACATACTGTGCACCGCCGTTATATGCCGCGATATCTTCCTTTAGCTCTGCCGGAATGCCTTTTTCCGTATCATATACGATATACTGAATATCCCAGTCACTACGTAGTGCCTCACTCACCAGATGAATGCCTTCGATAATGAACTTATCCAGCTTATCTCGGTGCTTCTTTTCCAGCAGGCTCGCCCATTCTTTGACGCGGGCATTTTGTGTCGATAGTATCTCCATTAGTCCTCCATGTCCATTTCCAGTTTGATCAGATCATGCTTTTGACCGACGATGACGACGATATCATCCGCTTGCAGCTGCTCTTCCGGTGCAGGCGCGATATTCATATGATTGTTCCGCTTGATCGCCATTACGTTACATTGGTAACGAGCACGGATATTCAGTTCGATCAGGTTACGACCGATCATCGAATCCGACGCTTTCATCTCCACGATGCTGTAATCGTCAGATAGCTCGATATAGTCGAGTACATTGGGTGAGGTCAGATGATGGGCAACGCGCACGCCCATATCGCGCTCTGGGAAAATAACCTTATCTGCGCCAATACGCTGAACAACCTTGGCATGCAGATCGTTTTGCGCTTTAACCAGCACGGTGGGTACTTCCATTTCTTTCAGAATCAGCGTCGTCAGAATACTGGACTGGATATCTTCACCGATCGCCACAACCACCACATCAAAGTTACGTAGTCCGATTGCACGCAGTGCTTCCTCATCTGTCGAGTCAGCGACTACCGCCTGGGTTACGATATGCGATACTTCCTGCACCCGATGTTCGTCTGAATCAATCGCGAGCACGTCGAAGCCCATTTCGCTTAGCGTGCGGGCAATACTGGAGCCGAAGCGTCCAATGCCGATGATCGCGTACTGCTTTCTAGCCATATTGTACCTCCACTATATATTCAGAATTCAAAATAAAAACAGATTGTCCGGCAGGCAGGGAATACCGTAATAGGCTGCCGGACAATCTGCGGTTATAGGTCTTTTTCTAATGATTAATCTACATAAAGGGATGGGTTATCTCGTTGGCATGCAGCAGACTTGTACATGGTACATCTAGTTATAACTACTGCCAGGACACGTTAGTCCATACCCTTAATCGTTCTCATTCATTTTCTATATTGTAAGACTATTCGTCTTGATCCTTACTACTTACGGAGCCGTTTGCAGGAACTGTGCATCTGGATTCTTCTCCATCGCGGTACGCATCGCATACTCATTCTCGAACAGCACAACAAAGTTGCCTTTTTTGTCTTTGACGAGTGTGGAGTTGATACGGAACTTCGATGGATCGAGGTTGTCTGCAACAACCCAGCGTGCGAATTGGAACGGCATACGTTGTAGCTGTACATCTACGCCGTACTCGTTTTTCATCCGGTATTCGAATACTTCGAATTGAAGTTGACCAACAACGCCGAGAATCGTATCGTCGAAGCTGACCGCGTTGAATACTTGAATCGTACCTTCCTCTGTAAGCTGGTCGATTCCTTTTTGATATTGCTTGTATTTGAGTGCATTTTTCGCTGTCACTTTAGCAAAGATCTCTGGCGAGAACGTCGGCAGCTCATCGAATACGATGCTGCTTCCCTGACTGAGCGAATCGCCAATACGGAAAATACCTGGGTCGAACAGACCGATAATATCGCCTGGATACGCATCTTCTACAATATCCCGATCCTGTGCAAGGAACTGCTGTGGCTGTGCCAGCTTAATATCTTTACCCACACGTACATGCTTCACGCTCATCCCACGCTCGAACTTGCCGGATACGATACGCAGGAAAGCAATACGGTCACGGTGCGCCGGATTCATATTCGCTTGAATTTTGAACACATAGCCGCTGAATTTCTCATGTGTTGGCTCGATCAGACCTTCTGTACTACGACGAGGCTCTGGCTTCGGTGCCAGCTCGAGGAAGTTTTCCAGGAACGTCTGAAGACCAAAGTTATTGATCGCACTACCGAAGAAGATCGGCGTCAATTCTCCACGCATAACCTTTTCATAGTCAAATGGATCGCCAGCTACATCGAGCAGCTCGACATCCTGGCTCAGCTGCTCATACAGGAAGTCGCCCGCCATTTCTTTAATAAGCGGATCACGGTAGTCTTCGACCTTACGTACTTCAATCTTGGTGTGGTCATCGCCCTGGAACAGCTCGACCTGACTCTTCATCCGATCGTATACGCCGCATAGCTCGCGACCCATCCCGATCGGCCAGTTCATGGGCACCGAACGAATACCCAGTACCTGCTCCAGCTCTTCCATTAGGTCAAATGGACTGCGACCTTCACGGTCGAGTTTATTAATAAAGGTGAAGATGGGAATGCCGCGCTGTGCACATACCTTGAACAGCTTGATCGTCTGTGCCTCGACACCCTTCGCTACGTCGATCAGCATGACAGCCGCATCGGCAGCCGTCAGTGTACGATACGTATCTTCACTGAAATCCTGGTGACCCGGTGTATCCAGAATATTGATCCGGTGTCCGTTATAATCGAACTGCATCACTGAGGATGTAACCGAGATCCCACGCTGTTTCTCGATCTCCATCCAGTCACTTGTTGCGTGCTTGCTTGCTTTACGAGCTTTAACCGTTCCGGCAAGACGAATCGCGCCCCCGAACAGGAGTAGTTTTTCCGTCAATGTTGTTTTACCCGCATCCGGGTGAGAAATAATTGCAAACGTTCTGCGTTTATCCACTTCACGTTGCAACTCGTTATCTATCGTTTTACTCATCATCATTTTCCCTTCATCGCTTGAATAGACTGTTCCCATTGTACCATATCCACAGCAAAAACACCCTTATGTCAAGCTAACATAAGAGTGTTTTCCTGCATTTCTTAGTGATTCTATTGTACGTGAACTAGAGCCTTCATGTCTACGATTTATGCCAAATTAACGACTATTCGCTGTCCAGACTACATCGTCCTCTTCCTGACCATTGACCGGCCACCAGTGGAATCCATCTTGCTCTAACAGCTTGTGCGTATCTTCCGGTCCCCATGAACCTGCTGGATACGTCTTCACATCCTGTGGATGCTGCTTCCAGGCATTATCAATATGGTCGATGAAGCTCCATGCTGCCGCCACTTCATCCCAGCGAGTGAAGTACGTCGAATCCCCTTGCGCAGCATCTTCGATCAGACGCTCGTACGCTTCTGGGGAGTTGATTCCAATCATGCAGCTCTGGCAGAATTCCATTGCTAGCGGCTGAATTTCCGAGTCGGAACCTGGCTTTTTGGCATTAATTTTTACATAGATGCCTTCCATCGGGTTAACGCGAATCACGAGCAGATTCGGTTCCAGATGATGCTTCTGACCGAGATATACATTCGTTGGCATCCGTTTGAATTCGACGATAATCTCCGTCGTTTTCACTGGCAAGCGTTTCCCGGTACGGATATAGAAAGGTACCCCCGCCCAGCGGAAGCTATCCACGAATACACGAGCGGCAAAATACGTCTCGGTATTGGAATCTGGATCGACTTTATCCTCTTCACGATAGCCTTTGAATTCCTTATCACGCGACTGTCCTGCTGTATACTGTGCCCGAACGACATTGTTATCCACTTCTTCAGGCGTCAGATACGGACGCAATGAGCGCAGCACCTTCACCTTCTCGTCATGAATATCCTCTGGCATCAGACGACTTGGCGGCTCCATGGCGATCATCGCCAGCATTTGCAGCATATGGTTCTGCCCCATATCCCGTAGTGCACCGGAATGGTCGTAATATCCGCCACGCTCCTCAACACCCACCGTCTCACTCAGCGTAATCTGTACGTTGGCGATATGCTGATTGTTCCAGAGCGGCTCGAAAAAGGCATTACCGAAGCGAATAACCTCGATATTTTGCACCATTTCTTTACCCAGATAGTGGTCAATCCGGAAAATCTCATCTTCCTTGAACACTTCCGCAATCTCAGCATTCAGCTTCCGTGCCGAATCCAGATCATAGCCAAATGGCTTCTCGATCACCAGGCGATTCCAGCCTTCCGCATCCAGCATGCCACCATCTCGTAGATTCGTCGACACACTGCCGAACAGCTCAGGCGCAAGTGCCAGGAAAAAGAGACGATTACCCGGAATCCCGAACTTCTGCTCTAACGCTTCCGTCTGCTGATTCAGCTCACGAAATCCATCTACATTATTAATATCTAACGATTTATACTCAAAATGAGCGGCAAAGGTATCCCAATCCTCATCAGGCTTCACCTTATACCGGCAAAATTCATCAATCGACTCACGGACATTCACACGAAACTCTTCATCCGTACGCGGTCTACGTGCTACACCGACAACAGCAAAATCCTCTGCCAGCTTGCCTTCACGATACAAACTATAGATCGCGGGAAACAGCTTCCGGCTAGCCAAATCACCTGTCGCTCCAAAAATAAAAAATACCGCACTAGGCGCTTGCGTCGTATCTAACATCGGGTTGTCTGTCATGGCTCATCCACTTTCTATGTAAATTTTTGTTTACCTGTTTGACTGCATACTGACAAGGTACTGCACAAAAATCACGTCTGTAGATATGGTGCTCATGATGCAATGATCCATCGTACGTGCCGTATTTATTCTCTTTGCGAACATTATTTCAAGCGTTCCAAGAGAATCACTTGCTTTTAATTTTTAAAAGCAGTTGGAATGATCCGGCAAACGTATTTTATCATAATTACCCTCGTTCCGACTATCTGACCACCTATCAAATGTACTTATACTCACTAAAATGAAAGCTAATAAACATCACGAATACGCACACCTCATACCTATATCATGTACGCTTCTAAATGTACTATTCCGCCAGACCATTCTTATATGCATAAATCGCTGCCTGTGTGCGATCCTCTACACCCAGCTTTGCCAGCAGATTAGTTACATGGAACTTAACCGTTTTGATCCCGATAATAAGCGCATCCGCAATCTCCTGATTCGATTTCCCCTGGGCTAGCAAACGTAGCACGTCCATCTCCCGATCCGTCAATTGCTCATGCAGTGCACGCTCTACCGGCTCACGGAAACGGCTCATCATCTTAGAAGCTACCTGCGATTCCAGCACCGATTGCCCACGTACCGCAGCACGAATCGCATCGGCAATCTCGCTTGCCCGCGATGTTTTAAGCAGATAACTGAATGCACCTGCCTCGATCACGGGATACATTTTCTCATCATCCAGATAGCTGGTCAGTACAATCACCTTACAGTCTGGATTAATCTCCAGCACCTTACGCGTTGCTTCAATCCCATCCATGCCGTCCATCACCAGATCCATAAGCACCACATCTGGATGATACTCGGTAGCAAGACGAATACCGTCCTCACCATTACTTGCTTCTCCGACAACCTCAATTCCATCTTCCGTATCCAGCACTGCAGCCAGTCCAATACGTACCATCTCGTGGTCATCCACCAGCAGTACCTTGATCAGTTCGCTGTTATCCATCTTATTATGCCCACCTGCTTTCTTCTGTATCTAATGTCACGATCGGTATGACGATCTCAATGCGAGTTCCTTTGCCAGGCGCTGTAATATACTGGATCGTACCACCTACCTCGTTCACGCGCTCACGCATCGTCGATAGTCCATACGATGTCTGCTTCGTATCATCCAGCTCGAATCCAACGCCATCATCACGTAGTGTGACCCGTACAGCATCCATACGCTGCACGATGCGTATTTCCATCCGTTCGGCTTTTGCATGGCGAAGTGTATTCGATAATGCCTCCTGCACGATGCGGAACAGATGATTTTCTACACCTTTAACCAGCCGAATCTCTTCATCCATTTCAAGCACAATATCCATGGGGATTTTAGCCTTCAATTCCTCGACTAGCTCACTAATACCTTGATAAAGCTGCTTCCCTTCCAGATAGACTGGTCGCAAATGTAAAAGTAGCGCCCTCATCTCTGACTGTGCCACAGACGACATTTCCTCAATCAATTGAACCTGACGCTTCGCCCGATCCGGATCTTTGTCAAATGTACGTCCAACTGCCGTCGCCGTCATCGAAATGGCAAATAGCTGCTGAGACACCGCATCATGCAGTTCTCTCGCCAGCCGCTGCCGCTCTTCAATAATTGCAGACACCCGCGCCTGTTCAGCAAGCTGTGCATTATTCGTTGATAACCGCTGCAAGCTTGTGATTTGGTCGCCCCACTTTTTGCCGATGCGATCCATTTGCTCACTGAGTCTTGCCCATTCATCACTGCCCCATGCAGGCGCTGTCTGCGACCAATTTCCTTTTTCCCACATCAGTAACGTTTCACGTAGCTTATCAATACGCATTTTCAGCCGTAGCGCATGATACAGACCGAATAACGCACCTACCACCAGCGCCGGGATAAGTAAACCTATACCTGTACGAATCCAAGCCTCCCATGACTGCTCTACAACAAGATGACCGGACGAATAGAGCGCATACACAATAATAATTAATAAAAGGACTGCCAGCAGCAATCCTTCACTCATGCTGCGGACAATCAAATCTGCATTCTTTTGCTTTTTCACTCGTCCGTCCCTCCAATCCGTCCCGTATCCAATCTTAAGCTACATTAAGCCGACAATCGGATATTTAAATCCCCAGCGACATAAAATACAACTAGCTTCACTCGTTGTACGCTTGTAAGATAATTTTCCGATTTCCACTGCACCTGATTCCAGATGCCTTGGCGTCGCTGCGTTCCCGAACGATGATCCGGATCAAATCCAATCTGGCCAAACAATACATTCGCTTCAATCTCCACGCCATATTCCTCTGGAATCGTGAAGTCCAGATCACCAATAATCCCGTGAAAATACAATACTGTCTCGCTCTCCTCCGCAATCGCCAGCGACAGATCATAATCAATATCGCCGATCACATGCCATGAGCTTGTGCTTTGCAGCATCCATGGATCACGATTATGCTGTGAGGTACGTACAAACCCTTGCTGTGTACGATGCTTCTGTCCTTGATGTGCCTTGTTGGCACGAACATAGAACCATCCGAGAGAGATCAATAGAATGCCAAATAACAGCATAATATGATCAAGTAACAATATCCCAATCCCACTTGCCAAGCAAATATATCCCTGCCGCATCCGACCACGACGCAAACGTAAAACACCGATCAGCAGCAAAAGAAGTGCGACAATCGTAAAAAATCCTACAAATGGCTCCAGCAAAATAAGCAGTCCAATACCGATCAACACGACAGCGAATACTTCTCTCTTTCTACTCATGTCACACCTCCTTTAACGCCGATCCCGGGCCGATCCCGGCTTTGATTAGAAAAGCCATACCGCATGATAAGATACACGCTGTATGGCTTTAACCTATACTATGCCGTGTACATACACGACATAGCATATCATATTATGAGCTTGCTCTGTAGATTAATAATTAGTGTGCAGATTCGTCAGCCGGTCTTGCACTTGATTCAATCGTTTTTGGTGAGGATGGGCCTGCCAGCTTACTTTTCAGCAGGTTCAGCTGCTCATCCACCTTCAGTTGCTTTTCAGCCTGTTCTGCACTCACATAAGGCGTATTGTATCCGGAACCGTTATACGGTACGCGCAATACATCGGCTTCCGCTTCCATTTGCATAATCTTCTCTTCCATACGGCTAAAGCCCAGTGATGCGCCACCACGGTTCAGAGAATCAACCGAGTTGATTTTAGACATTTGTTTTTTCGCTTTTGCCATTTGAGCACGGGATACCAGCTCATTACGCTTATTGCGCATTTTGTAGAACTCGTCCTTCATTTCGTGCAGTTGCTGCATCAGGCCAGCAACCTGTTCTTTTGCTTGAGCATGCATGTCGCCATACTCTGTATATTTTTGATCGAAGTACAGCTTTTCTTCCAGCAGACGACGAGCCACTTCTTCCTGACCGCTCTTCAGTGCTGCTGTTGCTTGGCTCTCACGTTGTACCGCCATACGGCCTGCTTCTTCCAGACGCTGCTTCATACGACGCTCGTTTGCCATTTGCTTCGCTACAGTGACCTCCGCCTGATGAATCTCAGCCTCCATATCGCGCAGATACTGGTTCAGCATCACAATCGGATCTTCCACCTTATCCAGCATTTCATTTACCGACGCCTTTGTCATATCTTTCAATCTTTTAAATACTCCCATGTTATTGATCTCCCTTCTCGTATTGAGAAATTTTTTGTCGAAGCGTTTCTACTTCCTTGCGAAGTGCTTTGGTTTCGATATTTTCCATCATAGCGTCCAGATTTGCCTTCTTCGGATTAAGAGGCTCTGGCTGCTCATACGGCGGACGATTTTTGCCAAAATAACGCGAGTTACTTTTATGAGGTGCATCATACATGTTCGGTTCGTACGCATTCTGTGAAGTTCCCCAGTAGCCACCATACGTATCACGAGGGCCACCATAACGATCTTCTTTAAATCGTGGATTATACGTACCAAATTCAGGCGGATGATACATCGGCGGTTCCTTTGGTACAACAAAGATCGAAATCAGATAGATCAACACTGACGTTCCTCCTGTGAAAGGAATCGACAGGATAAACAATATCCGCATCAGAGTGGCATTAATTTGAAAATATTGCGCCAATCCGCCGGTCAGACCACTAATAATATGGTCTTGCGCCGATCGGTATAACTTTGGCCGCATATTCAGCCCTCCCTCCGTTGCTGGTCAAGCTTACGTCTGAGTCGTTCCAGTTCAGCATCCAGAGCGATTGTCTTAGCCGGATCGGAACCCGTGCTGTACTCATCCTCACCTTTTCGGATATCACGCATCGCCTTCGCTTCCATCTCCCAATCGGAGATACGATCTTCCAATCGGTTAAAAGAAGGGGCATTATTCACGCCATTACCAAAGCGACGATTCATTTGCTGCTGCAAACGAAGAGTTTCCATCCGTGCGTGATAGTACTCACGCTTACTGTACACAATCTGGTATTCGGACTTCAGCGTATTCAGCTGATATTCGATTTCATTCAGAGCTTCGCGGTTTTTATCCAGCAGCTCGTTATACTGTGTTTCCTTTTCCTCGTACATCACCTTTTCCTGCAAAGCCATACGAGCGAGTTCCTCTTCCTCTGCCTTCAAAGCAAGTAATGCTTGCTCCTCACGTTTTTGACGCATAGCGGAAGCTTTCTCCACATGATGCTTGAGCTGACGTGTATGCTGAGAAATATTATGATGAAGCTGCTCTGCTTCGGCAATTTCATGACGAGTATCTAGCAAAAACTGATCAATCAGCTTAACAGGGTCCTGACTCTGCTCCAACTTTTCATTTAAGGTTGCTACGGTAATATCCCGTATACGTTTGAACATATTCATGGATACATTTTCCCTCCCTTACAGTAGTACAGCATTGGTATACATAAACCTCATCGTACAAAGCGGTACAGTACGGATATTTGGCTCTGCAAAAATCCTTTTTTCGTTTTACCTTGAGTTTATACTGCTAAATGCTAGAGTAGTAGAGATATTTTGCTGCGTAAAATTCCTTTTTCATTTCATCTCGCCTTTATAAGGCAACCACTAGAGCGGTACAGATCGTTTACTGTGGAAAATCTTTTTTTCATTTCACCCCGCGTTTATAAAGCTAAGCGTTGGCAATGTAGCTTTTTTATTCTTCTATCGGTCGTTACTCGTTTATATCTATTATTCATTTAATATAATGCAGCTAACTTTGAATCTATATTTATAAAATCCTTGTTCTTAATCACCTATATTATATCCTGCTATTTTCCAATAATTTTATTATACCTATATTAGTAGGTCTGACGACGACTTTTCAGCATGTAAATTCCTCCAGCTACCAAAGCGATTCCGATCATAGGACCGATCAGAAACGACAACTTCGAGAACAGTACAAGTGTACCAATCGCTGCCAAAATCGTTCCGAGTACTTTACGTCCATTTTGAAGTGCAAAGTAACCAAGGGCGATCAGAGCGATAGGGAAAATCAATCCCATTAAGTGGCCCATCAGATTATGTAACAGGGGAGAAAATTTACCAAACACCATCAAAATCCCGATTACAATCAATCCGACAGCCGCTATACCTTTACGGTTAATATTCATTGTAATTCACCTCCCTCATATGCGATACATTTACACTTGTGTTCATCGTTACGTTACTTGAATGATGTCTTACAAGAATCAGTGTTAAAAGGATCATGGCGTGTGGCGTGTACAGCACGTGCTTGCCGTACAGATCATGTAATGCAGCATTACGACTGTGTTTGTTACGCTCAGCTTGTACTCTAATTCGTCTTCATGCACCTTTTCATATAACCTGGTTATTATCCAGCCTGTATGAGAAGCTTGTACGAGATTTTAACTTACTGTATCTCATCTGCTTCTGTGCTGTATTTCTTATTTACATCTTATAAAAATAAACGCACTCCTGAAATGGACTGTGGATGGTATTTTGACCTAGACCTTAGGCGGGGACTCCACTAGACTGCGTATCTACTGCTAATGTGATGTACATCTATCATGGCACGATACCAATCGAAATATTAAGAATGGAACAGTGCATCAGAACATGATGAAAACCTATTTAATTGAAGAGCCCTCTACTAAGTAATTATTTATCTAATTGTAATTTTTCATCTGATTAGTTATCTAAATGTGCAGATCTTTAAATCACAAGCTGCTGCTGTGGGAGGAATATGAACTAGTTGAGACGTTTGAGACATTCTATACTGAATTGAATAGAGAAGTTGGATACCCATGTAAAATAACTGCTGAGAATCAATAAAATAGCTATACTCCTTCTTGCCAGTCTCAGATCTTCTTCACAACCTCAAATCAGAAATCGGTAGATATCCCTAATCTAAACATATCTAAACATAACAAAAAGGCCCACTTCCCTAGGAAAACCTAGAAAAATGAGCCTTTTATAATACGCGCCCTAAGAGATTCGAACTCCTGACCTTTTGATTCGTAGTCAAACGCTCTATCCAGCTGAGCTAAGGGCGCAAATATACTGGAGGCGCCACCCAGATTCGAACTGGGGATAAAGCTTTTGCAGAGCTGTGCCTTACCACTTGGCTATGGCGCCGTATAAAATTAAATGGAGCGGACGACGGGAATCGAACCCGCGACCCTCGCCTTGGCAAGGCGATGCTCTACCGCTGAGCCACGTCCGCTAATTGAAGAAATATGGCAGGGGGTATAGGATTTGAACCTATGCGTGACGGAGTCAAAGTCCGTTGCCTTACCGCTTGGCTAACCCCCTACAATAGTAGAAAAAAATAAAGGGCGATCGACGGGAATTGAACCCGCGAATGTCGGAGTCACAGTCCGATGCGTTAACCCCTTCGCCACGACCGCCATATATACGTTTTTAAACAAAAAAAATTGGCAGGGGCAGCAGGAATTGAACCCACACTAACGGTTTTGGAGACCGCTGTTCTACCTTTAAACTATGCCCCTATAAAACTGGTGGAGGCTGATGGATTCGAACCACCGAACTCAGAGAGAACAGATTTACAGTCTGCTGCGTTTGGCCACTTCGCTAAGCCTCCATATGAAAATAAAGAAAAAAATGGTGCCGGCGAGAGGATTTGAACCCCCGACCTACTGATTACAAGTC
>JAAIGF010141633.1_pt1 | contig 156082 bp, 145 predicted proteins | sample 6487441 | NCBI WGS metagenome assembly JAAIGF01 (sample SAMN13974129, study PRJNA590717) | phyllosphere metagenome | biome: pepper field; feature: multiple bacterial spot infested pepper fields; material: pepper leaves; isolation source: leaves from pepper fields | host: Capsicum annuum ... | reverse complement strand
GTAAATCCAGAACACAGCGTGATCTGCGTGGAAGCGGGCTTGCCCGCGAAGCCGACACCGTGGTGGATGGCACGGGCTTCGCCCGTGTTCGCGGGCAAGCCCGCTCCTACAGGGGGCGCGCCAGATGCTAGAAATTGAGCACGACAGTTGCTCCCATAAAAAACGATTTGTACTGGCGGTCACACCATCGCCAACCGCTGTTTGCGCGTCGGCGCCGGGAATGCCCGGTCGATCGCGCGCAGGTCTTCGCTGGTCAAGGTCAGCACACCCGCTGCCGCATTCAACCTTACATGCTCGGGCGCCACGGCTTTGGGGATGGCGATGACCCCGTCATCGCGGGTCACCCAGGCCAGGCTGACCTGGGCGGGTGTGGCGCCATGGCGTTCGGCGATTTGCGCCAGTACCGGGTGCTGCAGCAAGCGCCCTGCCTGGGCCAGCGGGCAGTAGGCCATGGTCGGCAGGGCGCGCTTCTCGCACCACGGCAGCAGGTCGAATTCGATGCCGCGCTGGGCCGGGTTGTACAGCACCTGGTTGGTGGCACAGTCGGGATTGTGCAGTTCGCGCAGGTCGTCGACGTCGAAATTGGATACCCCCCAACGTTTGATTTTGCCTTGCTCGCGCAAACGCTCGAAGGCTTCGACGGTTTCTTCCAGCGGGTGCTGGCCACGCCAGTGCAGTAGGTACAGGTCGATACAGTCGGTACCCAGCCGGGCAAGGCTGCGTTCGCACGCTGCGGCCATGCCGCGTCGGCTGGCATTGTGCGGGTAGACCTTGCTGACCAGGAACACCTGGTCACGCCGCCCGGCAATGGCTTGGCCAACGACCGCTTCCGCACCGCCTTCAGCGTACATCTCGGCGGTGTCGATCAAGCTCAGGCCTAGCTCGATACCCTGCTGCAGGGCCGCCACTTCTACTGCCTTGCGAGCAGGGTCCTCGCCCATGTACCAGGTGCCTTGACCGATGGCAGGAACGCTTGAACCTGCCAGCTTCACGTAACGCATGTCACCTCCGGGATCCGGGTGTTGGAAAGCAAAACCTCAAGCAGCGCTTGCGCTGCAGTGGAAAGCTTGTGTTCGCTGAGGGCAACCACGCCGATGCGCCGCTCGACCGTGGGCTCGACCAAGGTCACACAGCGGGCACCCAGCTCCTGCATCTGGTTGATGCACAATGCCGGTACCGCACTGACCCCCAGGCCGCTGGCAACCATGCGACCGATGGTCGCCAACTGGTGGCTCTCGAACGCCACGGCCAGCTTGCCGTGGTGGGCGGCCACATTCTGCTCCATCAGCAGGCGAACCGCCGACGGCCGTTGCAGGGCCACGAAGTCTTCGGCCATCAGTTGTGCCCAGCTCACCTGGGGCAGCAGTGCCAAGGGCGAATCGGCGGGTACCACTGCGACGAAACGATCCATGTACAGCGGGCGGAAGTCCAGGCCGTCGATGTTGTCGGGCTCGAAGCCGATACCCAGTTCGACGCGGCGATGGCGTACCAGTTCCTGAACTTGTTCATTGATCACATCATGCACGGTGACGTTGACCTTTGGGTAGCGCTGGCGAAACACCTTGAGCGAGTGCGGCAGCAGGTTACCGGCAAAAGCCGGCATCGCCGCTACAGACACACGGCCCAGTTGCAGGGTGAAGCGCTGGCGCAGCATTTCTTCGGTGTCGTCCCAGTCGGCCAGCAGGCGCCGCGCCAGTGGCAACAGCACTTCACCTTCGGCGGTCAGGCTGACGCTGCGGGTAGTGCGGCTGAGCAGGGCGCCACCTAAGTTTTCTTCCAGTGCCTTGATGGTCAGGCTCAGGGCCGGTTGTGAAACATGCAGGTGCTCGCCGGCCTGGGCGAAGCTCTGGTACTTGGCCACGGCGACAAAGGCGCGCAGTTGCTTGACGTTCATGTCGGGCCTACCGTTTGTTTTGTAAAAATTATCAATCGATGATGAAAACAAAATTAACAAATCAGTCGCTTGCGGTGAAGATGTCTGCACTCGCTCACCGACAGCCTCGTCGGTTAAACAACTACAAAAGGCGGATCAGCATGGCCGGACTGGACAAGCGCGTTGCAACCTATGAACAGGCCCTTGAAGGCCTGACCGACAACATGACGGTGCTGGCTGGCGGTTTTGGCCTGTGCGGTATTCCGGAAAACCTCATCAGTGAAATCAAGCGGCGTGGCGTAAAGGGCCTGACCGTGGTCTCCAACAACTGCGGCGTCGACGGCTTCGGCCTGGGCGTGCTGCTGGAAGACCGGCAGATCCGCAAGATGATCGCTTCCTACGTAGGCGAAAACGCCGAATTCGAGCGCCAGTTGCTTAGCGGCGAACTGGAAGTGGAGCTGACCCCACAAGGCACCCTGGCCGAGAAGATGCGCGCAGGCGGTGCCGGTATCCCGGCTTTCTATACTGCAACCGGCTATGGCACCCCGGTTGCCGATGGTAAGGAAGTGCGAGAGTTCAAGGGCCGCAAGTACATCCTCGAAGAGTCCATCACCGGCGACTTTGCCATCGTCAAGGGCTGGAAGGCCGACCACTACGGCAACGTGGTATACCGCAACACGGCGCAAAACTTCAACCCGCTGGCTGCCACCGCCGGCAAGATCACCGTGGTTGAAGTGGAAGAAATCGTCGAACCTGGCGTGCTGTTGCCCAGCGAAATCCATACCCCGGGCATCTATGTGGATCGCGTCATCGTCGGCACCTTCGAAAAGCGTATCGAAAAGCGCACTGTCAAGGCCTGAGCGCCATCCCCCAGAACAACAAAGAGATCCTGACCATGGCACTGACCCGCGAACAGATGGCGCAACGCGTCGCCCGTGAACTGAAGGACGGCTACTACGTCAACCTGGGCATAGGCATTCCGACCTTGGTGGCCAACTACGTACCCGCCGACATGGATGTGATGTTGCAATCGGAAAACGGCCTGCTCGGCATGGGCGAATTCCCCACCGAAAGCACCCTTGATGCCGACATGATCAATGCTGGCAAGCAAACCGTCACCGCCCGCCGCGGCGCCTCGATCTTTGATTCTGCGCAGTCGTTCGCGATGATTCGTGGCGGCCATGTCGACCTGACCGTGCTGGGCGCGTTCGAAGTCGACGTACAGGGCAACATCGCTTCGTGGATGATCCCGGGCAAGCTGGTCAAGGGCATGGGCGGTGCCATGGACCTGGTAGCCGGCGCGGACAACATCATCGTCACCATGACCCATGCTTCCAAGGACGGCGAGTCCAAGTTGCTGCCACAGTGCAGCCTGCCACTGACCGGCGCCGGTTGCATCCGCAAGGTGCTGACCGACCTGGCCTACCTGGAAATCGAAGACGGCGCCTTCATCCTGCGCGAGACCGCGCCGGGGGTGAGCGTCGAAGAAATCATCGAGAAAACCGCCGGCAAGCTGATCGTGCCGGATGATGTGAAGGAAATGACCTTCTAAGGCACTACGGGATCCTCCCCTGTGGGAGCGGGTTCACCCGCGAATGCGTCGGTACATTCACCGCAGCATTCGCGGGTGAACCCGCTCCCACAGGTTTTTTGTGTTTCCGGCAAAACTGCTTCACCTCATAAAACCAATAAAAGGAACTCCACTGTGGCCGCTGAAATCCAAGACAGCCGTTCCGCGCGCTTTGCCTTGCGCTGCTCCAACTGGGCCGAACGCTGGTTCCCCGACTCCTGGGTGTTCGCCGCCCTGGCGGTGCTGCTGGTGTGTATCGGGGCCCTGGCCATGGGCGCCAAACCGACCGACACCGCCAAAGCGTTTGGCGATGGTTTCTGGAGCCTGATCCCGTTCACCATGCAGATGGCCTTCGTGGTCATCGGTGGCTATGTGGTCGCCAGCTCGCCACCTGCGGCACGGCTGATCGATCGCCTGGCACGCATCCCCGGCAATGGCCGCTCGGCAGTGTGCTGGGTCGCGCTGATCTCGATGCTCGCCTCCCTGCTCAACTGGGGGCTGTCGCTGGTGTTCGGTGGCCTGCTGGTACGCGCCCTCGCGCGGCGTACCGAACTGAAGATGGACTACCGTGCTGCCGGTGCGGCCGCCTACCTGGGCCTGGGCGCCGTATGGGCACTGGGCCTGTCTTCGTCGGCGGCGCAGTTGCAGGCAAACCCGGCCAGCTTGCCACCGTCGATCCTGTCGATTACCGGGGTCATCCCGTTCACCGAAACCATCTTCCTCTGGCAGTCCGGCGTGATGCTGGCGGCGCTGGTGATTGTCTCTCTGGTCATCGCCTACGCCACGGCGCCGGGCCCCAACAGTGCTCGCAGCGCTGAAGAGTGTGGCGTCGACCCCAGCTTCACGGCACCGCCAGCGCCGCAGCGCACCCGCCCGGGTGAATGGCTGGAGCACAGCCCGATCCTGATCCTGCTGCTGGTGGCCTTGGCCGTCGGCTGGCTGTACCAGGAGTTTGCCACCAAGCCGGCGATTACCGCGATCTCCGGGCTGAATACCTACAACCTGTTGTTCATCATGCTCGGTGCCTTGCTTCACTGGCGCCCGCGCAGCTTCCTTGACGCAGTGGCGCGCGCGGTGCCGACTACCACGGGGGTGCTGATCCAGTTCCCGCTGTACGGTTCCATTGCCGCCATCCTCACCCAGGTAAAGGGCGTCGATGAGCAGACGTTGGCGCATCACATCTCGCTGTTCTTCACCCAGATCGCCACCCATGACACCTATGCCTTGCTGATGGGGGTGTATTCGGCGGTACTGGGCTTCTTCATCCCTTCTGGCGGTGGCAAGTGGATCATCGAGGCACCCTATGTGATGCTGGTGGCCAATGACCTGCAATACCACCTGGGTTGGGCCGTACAGATCTACAACGCTGCCGAAGCCTTGCCGAACCTGATCAACCCCTTCTACATGCTGCCGCTGTTGGGCGTGCTGGGGCTCAAGGCGCGCGACCTGATCGGCTTTTCGTTCGTTCAGTTGCTGGTGCATGTGCCGTTGGTGCTGGTGTTGCTGTGGGCATTGGGTACCACACTGCAGTATGTGCCGCCGGTAATGCCATGATCTGAATCCACACGGTTCACAATGTAGCGGCCCGATCGCGACACAAGGCCGCTCCTGCACTCGCACCACTCGGCATTTCCTCGGCAGTCCACGTATCATGGCCAGGCTGCCTCCGCCTGGGAAACCCGCTTCACATGTCTATCCGATTGAAACTGTTGCGTAAGAAACTGGGGATGACCCTGGAAATGCTGGCCGAAAAGACCGGGATGACCAAAAGTTACCTGTCCAAGGTCGAACGCGGCCTCAACACGCCCTCGATTGCCGCCGCACTGAAACTGGCGCGGGCCCTGAACGTCAATGTCGAAGAGCTGTTTGCCGAAGAGCAGGTCGGCCAGAGCCGCTACAGCCTGGTACGCCATGGTGAACGCCAGGCCCTGGTGGGGGACGGTAAAGGCCCGGGGTACGCCGCCCTGACCAGCCAGGTTGGCCAGCGCAGCCTGTTGCCGTTCCTGATCCAGCCACCGTCCGAGTTCAGCGACCCTACCTTCAAGGAGCATCAGGGCGAGGAATTCCTGTTCGTGCATGCCGGCCAGGTGGAGGTGGATTTCATGAACGAGCGGGTGCTGCTGGAGCAAGGCGATGCCCTGCATTTCAATGCGCAAACCCCGCACCGGCTGCGTTCGGTGGGGGCGGTGCCTGCGCAGTTGCTGGTCGTGGTGCACCACGGCGACGAATAATCACCCGGAGCCGCCCCGCGGCTCCAATCGCCGCAGGCTTTCTCAGCGGTGAAACGCTACAGCCATTCGCATCACCACGCCGCGCATATTTTGCATGCCGATATTTTGACGAATCGGCCCATTGCCCATTGAATTTTATTATGGTGTCGAATCATTGACGTAGTGTCATTGTGCCCATAAGCTCAGTTCAACAGCGACACAACTCCCGCACCACCGCGCCAATAACTAATTGATTTTCCTCTTTAAAGGAGGGGGCGTATGCGCACGGCTCTGATCATCAAATCGATCTTCCTGTTGGTGTTGCTTAGTGGCGCAGCCCGCGCGGCTGATTCGTATATAAATCAAAACAGTATCATCCCTGTTTCAACCGCCGGGTGGTTCTTTGCCTTTGCTGTAGTCGGTTTCGTGGCCGTGGCCAACAGAAGAAAGATCTGAAGGCGGTGCCAACGTTCCGGTATTGCACCACCCGGCATCGGCTTGTCAATTTCCCAACCGTTGCTATATTGCCATTAGCCCGTCCCGGGTACCGCAGCCCAGGCTGCCCAGCGTCAATGAAAGGGCCTCCAGGAAGGTCGAGGCCATCGCGGCAGAGGTAAGCTGCGAAGCGGAGCGAGAGTTGGTGTGTTGTTCTCATTCAGTGCTCTTTGTCGGGCCATTTGGCCGGAGGGACCCTCATGCTGCGTTCAATGTTTGCCGCATTCTGCATGCTGTCAGTGTGGTCCGCTGCCGGCAACGCCGACCAGAACAGCGCTACTTATCTGCTCAGCCCCGGTGATGTGGTCATGGTTTCGGTGTGGCAGGAAGACAGCCTGCGTCAAGAAGCCACCGTTCTTCCCGATGGCAGTATTACCTTCCCCCTGGCCGGGCGCATCAATGTCGCTGGGCTGGATGTAACGGCAGTCGAAAAGCAAGTTGCCGCCAAACTGGAAAAATTCCTCCCCGACCCGAACGTCAGCGTTGTCGTCAAGAGCATCGCCGGCAACATGGTCTATGTACAAGGCAAAGTGATCAAGCCCGGGCCGGTGCAAATGGCTGGGCCGACAGCCGTGTTGCAGGCCCTGAGCATGTCGGGGGGCCTGGACAAGTTTGCCGACGAAAGCGAAATCAAGGTGGTCCGCGGCACCGGCGCTTCCCAAAAGATCCTGCCCGTGCGATATAAGGACCTGGTGTCTGGGCGCGACATGTCCACCAACATCCAACTTCAGGCTGGCGACACGCTGGTCGTTCCTTGATCTTGCCTTTAATAAGAACATTTAATGCCTCTTCTTAGAACAACTAGAATTGCAACGGCAATCTTGGTTTTGCCGTTTACGGACTCGGTCCTGGCGGCAAATTGGCAGTCTACGGTGGTGGTACCGACATCCGTCGAATACGACAGCAACCCTTTGTTGCTGACCTCGGGGGAAAAGGGCATTACGCGCACGATCATCGCGCCGGATTACACCCTGATCGGTACTTACGACCGTGACGAATTGAGGTTGGGGCTGGGCATGCATGTGTTGCGCTCGTCCGACACGGATATCGTCGATGACCGTGAAGACCCCGATATCAGCCTGGGCTGGCAGCGCACCACCGAGCGTGGGCGTTTCGGCCTGGTGGCACGTTACAACGAAAGCTCGACGCTGTCGGGGACGGTACTCGATACCGGTGTAATCACCACCGACGGTACGCAAAAGCTCTACACCCTGACCGGCAACTGGAGCCAGGCGGTGACCGAGCGCAGCACCCTGAGCAACGAAACCACTTACAACCGTGCCCGCTACGACATCAGTTCGCTGACAGGTTACGAGGAGTTGGCGAACGTCTTTACCTGGACCTATGCCTGGAGCGAGCGGGCCGATGTGTATACCCGCTTTGGTGCCCGACGCTACGAACCGGAGCAGGACCTTACCGCGACCGCTTCCAACAGCTACACACCGGCAGTGGGCATCAAGTACCAGCTTGCCGAGGGCCTGAGCGCGGATGCCCACATTGGCGTCAACCAGGTATCCGGTGACGATGGTGGCCGACGCGGGGAGGGTGGGGTTGCTTTGCTGTACACCGGCCCGCGCGCCGATGCCAGCTTCACTGCCGAGCGCAGCACGGTGGCCAGCGCCGAAGGTGGTTTTGCCGAGCTTGACCAGGTGCGAGGTGTGTGGAGCTACGCAGTGGCCGAACTGACCCGCGTGGGCGCCGACGCCGCCTGGCAAGACAGCAAAGGGCAGTCGCCCAACACGCTGCAGACATACAGCGTATGGGCGAGCCGCCAGTTTTCGCCGTACTGGGACCTGCGCTTGTCGCTGATGTACAAGGAACGCCAGCAGGACCATGTACCGGATGCAACCGCTACGATCGTTGGTTTGACGTTGACGTACAGGTACCCCGACATCTGAACTTCAGGCAGGTGGCCCCATGAAGTCTGACTACGAGCTCTCCCTCAGAGATTACATCGCCATTATCAAGGACAGAGCCCTGGTGTTAGGGGTGAGTGCCGCAGTCATACTTGCCGCGACCGTGGCCGTGGCGCTGATGGTGCCGCCGATCTATCAGTCGACCGGCACCATCCTGGTGGAGTCGCAGCAGATCTCGCCCGAGCTGGTGTCGACCAACAACACCAGCTTTGCCGATGAACGCATCGAGGTAATCCGTCAGCGGGTAATGACCCGTGAGAACCTGCTGCGCATCATCGCCAAGTACGACCTGTTCGCCGACAAGCGCCTTGGCGAAAGCGACAAGATCGACCAGATGCGAAACGCCATCGTGGTCGAAACCCTTACCACCTTTGTGCGGGGACGAGGTGAGGCTACCGTTGCCTTCAATGTGTCGTTCGAGCACAAGCAGGCGCAAGTGGCCAAGGAAGTCGCTGACGAACTGGTGACGCTGTTCCTCAACGAAAACCTCAAGCAGCGTACCGAGCGGGCCAACGAAACCACCGAGTTCCTCACCCAGGAAGCCAACAAGCTGGGTGCCGAACTGGCCAGCCTCGAAAACCAGCTGGCCGACTTCAAGCAGGCCCATGCCAATGCCTTGCCAGAGCACCAGACCCTACGCATGAACATGCTGTCGCGTTCGGAGCTGGAGTTCCGTGAGGTCGACCGGGACTACAAGGCTGCCCAGGAAGATCTGCGCTATCTGGAGCTGGAGCTGTCCGCGGCCAACGCCGGGCTGGCGACCAAGGCGGCTGAAGGCACCCGGCCAACCAGTGCCGACCAGCCCCAGGACCTGCCCAGCCTGAAGGCCGAGTACGCCCGCCTGCTGACCCGCTACAAAGAAGCCCACCCGGATGTGGTTGCGGTCAAACGCAAGATCCAGGCGCTGGAGGCCAGTGGTGGTCGCACCGCGGCGGCTTCCACCGTCAGCCTCGATGTGGCGCGCGTTCGTGCCAAGATGAGCGCCGCCCAGGAACGCATCACCTCATTGGCCGAACAGAAGCGCGAGCTGACCAAAAAGATGGAAGGCTATGAGGCCGAGATCCTCGAGGCGCCGCAGGTCGAACGTGGCCTGGTCACCTTGATGCGTGACCACGACAACGCGCGCAAAAAGTACGAAGAAATCCGCGCCAAGGAAATGGGCGCGAAAATTACCGAAAGCCTGGAGCAGGAGAACAAGGCCGAACGCTTTGTGCTGCTGGAGCCGCCGCTGCTGCCCGAGAAACCCATCAAGCCCAACCGCAAGAAGATCGCCGCGTTGGGCCTGGTGCTGGCACCGGCCGGTGGTGGTGCGTTGGTAATGCTGCTGGAAATGCTCAACCAGCGCGTACGCGGTGTAGGCGCCCTGGAAAACCTGCTGGGCAAACGGGTGCTGGTGGCAGTGCCCTATATCGATACCCGGGCCGATGTGGCCAGGCGCAAGCGCTGGCGTAACCGGTTGATCCTGGCGGCGCTGGCACTGGCGGCTATCATGATAGTGCTGGTGCACGTGTTCTACATGCCACTGGATGTGCTGCTGTTCAAAGTCATGTCGCGGTTTGTATAGGGAATGCAGTGATGGACAGGACCAAGCCGGCTGTTGGCAACACTATTCATCAGGTTACTCCGGGTACCCCCCAGGCACTGTCTCCCGCCCCCGGAACGGCGCTGGCAGAAGTGCCGGGGCAGTTCGATTACGTGAACACCAAGGTGGTGCCGCTGCGTGCAGACCACCTGGAGCGCCACCGTATCGTGGCCTTTAACAAGAACTCGAACATGAACGGGCCAATCGACCTGTTGCGCACGCAGGTGCTCAGGCTGATGGACGAGAACGGCTGGCGCACGCTGGCGATCACCTCGCCCACGCCTGAAGCCGGCAAGACGGTGCTGGCGGTCAACCTGGCCATGAGCATTGCCCACCACACAACCAAGACCGCTTTACTGGTGGACTTCGACCTGCGCCGGCCCAAGGTGGGCAGCACCCTGGGGCTGCCCATGGAGCAAGCGCTGAACGAGTTCCTCACGGACAAGGCCGAGCTGCAGGATTGCCTGGTCAACCCGACCTTGCCACGTTTCGTGGTGCTACCGACACGGGTGCCGGTGCCGCTGTCGACCGAGATGCTGTCGTCGCCCAAGGTGAACAACCTGATTGCTGACTTGCGCAACCGCTACGAGTCACGCATCTGCATTTTCGACCTGCCGCCGTTGCTCAGCTCTGACGATGCGATCACCGTGATACCCAAGTTTGACTGCGTGTTGCTGGTGGTTGCCAATGGCATGAACACCAAGAAGGAAATCGAGGATTGCCTGCATCACTTGGCCACGGTGAACCTGATTGGCACGGTGCTGAACAAGGCTGACGAGCAGCCGCGGACTTATTATTAGGCTCTGTGTGAAAAGCCTTGATACTCGGTGATGCTGCGTTGAAAACAGCCTCGGAATGCTCATTTACAACCCGTAAAGTCGGGCGCGACCCCGGCCGTTCCTCGGCTGTTTTCGCCTTGCCTGACCTTCGTCTCAAGACTTTTCACACAGTGCCTAAGCTCAGCGCTTTCCCGTACTTGCGCGGGCGTAGGGGCGGCTTTAGCCGCGAACACCGGCGAAGCCGGTGCCAATACCGTGCAGGCCTCTTCGCAGGTGAACCCGCTCCCACAGGGGCGCAAGACGCGCCCCCGCATTCTCAGCCCTGATGCCTGGCCCAGGGAAACTGCAACTCCCACTGCCAGGCATGCCGCACAATCTGCTCCAGCGAAGCAAACTCAGGCCTCCAGCCCAGCACTTGCATCGCCTTGCCCGCATCCGCCACCAGTCGCGGTGGGTCGCCTGCGCGGCGATCCGCGTCCAGGGTCTTGATCTGCCGCCCGGTCACCGCGCGGGCCGTATCGATGACCTGCTGCACCGAAAACCCCAGGCCATTGCCCAGGTTGAACGCGGTGCGCTCACCACCCGCCAGCAGGTAGTCCACGGCCAGCGCATGGGCTGCCGCCAGGTCCGCCACATGCACGTAATCGCGGATGCAGGTGCCGTCCGGGGTGTCGTAGTCGCGGCCAAACACGGTCACCGCCTCACGCCGGCCTGAAGCAGCCTGCAGGATCAACGGGATCAGGTGGGTTTCCGGCTCATGGCGCTCGCCCAGTTGGCCCTCCGGGTCGGCACCTGCCGCATTGAAGTAGCGCAGGCTTACCGATTTCAAGCCATAAGCGCGGTCAAAGTCTTCGAGGATCTGCTCGACCATCCATTTGCTCAGCCCGTAGGGGTTGATCGGCCCTTTGGCATGGGCCTCGTCGATGGGCACATACTGCGGGTTGCCATACACCGCGGCACTGGATGAAAACACCAGGTGCCTGATGTCGGCGTTGACCATGGCCTGCAGCAGGGCGAGGGTGGCGGCGACGTTGTTCTGGTAGTACTTGCCAGGTGCGCTGACCGACTCACCCACCTGGATGAACGAGGCAAAGTGGAACACCGCATCGAAGCGGCAAACGCCAAACAGCACATCCAATGCAGCTTCGTCTGCGATGTCGAGCTTGGCCCACTGGATGCCGGGGCCTGGCCAGGCGAGGTCTGCCACCACGACCTCATGGCCGCCAGCGAGCAAGTGCTTGACCATGTGCAAGCCAATGTAGCCCGCGCCACCCACAACCAGAAACTTCATCCCTACCTCCTGGAAACTGCTGTTTACAGACGCAGTGAACACTCCCTGAAACGTGCAGGTGGGATGATCAGCTACAGGTGATCTGAGCGTAGATGGCCATATGCCCTATTTCAAGAACAGCCAGTTCGACATGTAGCTGCGGTCGAAGGTGATCGTGTAGTGCCCGTCCTTGTAGGGTGCCGGCAGCGCCTTGAGCTGAGCCTGTGCATCGCGGGCAAACAGTTTCAGGCCGGCCGGCGCCTTGATGGTCAGGCTGCCTTCAAGGGGTTCGACATTGAACGGTGTCTTGTCATCGGCCTTGGGTACGGCACGGGTGCCCACTGACAGCAGCAGTTCGCGCGACTGGCCCAGTGGCTGGTTGTCCAGGCTCTGCACCACGATGCTGGCGTAAGGCGTTGTCGCCTGCACCTGGATAGCCCCCAGGCTGATCGAGCGGCCACCCAGCCAACCGGTGGCAGCCTGGGTCAGCGGCGTATCGATGGTATAGAGCCCTTGTTGCCAGTTGCGCTTGAGCTCGCCGGTGTCGGTCACCGACTCGCTGGCATCGGCGGGCAACAGTGATTGCCCGGGGTCGTGCAACACCTGCGCGTTCGCCGGGATGGCGGCAGGTTCAAGCCAAGGCAACTGTGGTGTTTGTGGCAGGGCAATTTGCAAGCGGCCCTTTTCCATGGCTGTGCGCAACAGCGCTGAGTTGCGCGGGGTGATCTCCTGGTTGTACAAGGTCGCCGGGTCTGGTGCGAACACGTAGTCAGTGGTCGCCGGCTTTACGTCGGCGCGGCGATAGAGCAGGGCGGCAGCGGGCAGGGTGGCGAGCATCGCCGGGTCGTTGTAGGCGTGCCAGTTGTCTGCCGTGCGCCAACCCGGGTTGAACGCCTGCTGGCTGTAGGCGTACTGCATCAGGGCGTCCCAGCCTTGGTGGCTGGCGGTACCGGCTACATACAATGGCAGTGAGTGGCGGTCTGGCAGGGGAAATGGCTCGGCGTTCCACTCGGTGACAGTCAGCGGTTTGCCGACCACCTGGGCAGCACCGATCCAGTCGATCATACCGTCACTGGTCAGCGGGTTCTTTTCCAGCTGGCCGGTGTCGCCATAGCTGTGGGCGTCGATCACATCGCCAACTCTCAACGCGGGCAGCGCGCTGAGCCCATTGCCGCCCCAGGTGCTGGTGGTGGCGATGGGCACTTTTACGCCCACGCTGCGCAGGTGGGCAATCATGTCGGCATTGAAGCGTTGTTCCAGTTCGTTGAGGAACAGTTTCGACGGCCCATGCTCCCAGGCGCGCCAGGTGAGGTCGGCAGGCAGGTCATACTGCCTGGCGAAGGCCTTGGCGGCGGCCATGTAGCGCTCGCTGTGGCGTGGCACGTCCTTGTTCGGCATCAGGGCATTGCCGTAATGCTGGGTAAGGTCGTTCTCGTTGGTGATCAGTACCGCGGCAATGGCCGGGTCGTCCTTGTAGGCCAGCCCGGTGTACGCGTTTACATGGGTCAGGTACTGCTCGGCGAAGCGTTTCATCGCCTTCTGCATGCTGTCGTTTACGTAGGCATATCCCTTCAGGTCGACGCGACCTTCCTTCTCGGGCAGTTCCTTGAAGTCGTCAATGTTGTCGTTGGCGGTAAATGCACGTTGCACATGCATGTCCAGCCAGATATAGACGCCTTCGTCCTTGAGCGCCTTGATCCACAGGTCCAGCTTGCGCAGCGATTCGGCACTCAGCTGTTGGGTATCACGCACCAGGGTGCCGTCGCCGAACACGTTGGGGCTGACCCAGGGGGAGTCGTGGTGGTGCAGGCGTACCAGGTTGAAGCCAAGGGCCGACAGGCGTTTGGCCTGCTGGCGGATTTCGTCGTCGGGGCTTTTGAACAACGAATAGGCGGACAGGTTGGTACCCCAGAAACGTACCGGGGTGTTGTCGGCGAACATCAACTGGTCGCCGACCGCCTTGACGAAGCCGCGCTTGCCGGCCGGCTTTTCTGCCGCATTGAGGAACGACAGGTCAACGGGTGACGTGCGCCAGTCCAGCTGGTCATCAGGCCAACCGGCAGGGTCTGCCAGGCCAAAGCGCTCTGTGGGCGTGGGCCCCAGGTCGATGTCTCCGGTGACGTTGAGCACCGCCTTGATCTGTTGCTTGCCGGCATTGATCGGGTCCTGGTAGAGGAACGCGCGCAGTTCGGACGGGTTGCCACGCTCGAAATAGACCTTGGCCAGTGGCGGGTCGAAGCGCATTTCGATACGTCGGCCCTGGCCGGCGTTGCCCCATGCCCAGCCACGGTTGCCGGGTAGCAACTGCGGGGCGCCCATGGCCCCGGTGATTTGCGCAGGGTCGAACTGGAATACCATGCCACCGCCCATCACCCCGGCCTGGCGGCTGTGGGCATCGAGGTCGATCGCCCAGCTCAGGGTTTGTTCCTGCTCCTTGCGGATGTCGGCGGCCAGGTCGAAATTCAGTTCCTTGTTCTTGCCCCGGAGCGTGTAGTGGTAAGGGCCATTGACCTTGAAGTCGGTGTAGAAACCGGTCCAGCTCCAGTTGGCGGCCCAGAAATCGAATTTGGCTTTCATTACCGGCCCACCACCACGGGTCACGGTGGGCAGGCCATTGTGCTCATCGACACTGACCTGCCAGTCTGAACCCCAGCCGGTCAATGGCAGCAAGGCCAGGCCGGCAAGGCTCGAAACGCGGACGAAATGACGCAGGGCAAGCACGTTCATTAGCATTACCTGGGTTGAAGGTCGGGTTCGGCCAGTTCCATGGCCTGGCTGTCATGCAGCCGGCGCACCATCTGGATGTAGGCAACGCCGAGCCCGGCGATTGACCAATACACCACCGGGATGAAGGTGATGCTGCTGACGGTGAAGATGATTACCAGGATGCCGATGAGGGTTGCCAGCAGTACCCGGCCGAGCTGTCGTCGTTCGTCGTCCTTGTCGGCAAAGCTGCGCATGGCCTTGCGGATACCCTGCAGCACCACGGCAAAGAACGCCACGAACAGGCCAAGCCCGACCAGCCCTACGCGCAGTGCCAGGTTGATGTAGGTGTTGACGATGTCGATGATGCCTTCGCCCTGGATCATCGACTGCATTTCCGGGGTGTTGCGGAAGTCGAACGAGCCAAACAGCGGGTTGCGCTGGATGACGATCCACGAGTTGTCCATCAGCCGCTCGCGGTAGGTGATGTTCTCTTTCTCGATATTGCCGATGTAAGGCAGCAGGTCCAGCACCTTGTCACCACCCGGCACCACGGTCAGCAAGGGCAGCGCCAGCATACCGGCTGCGCCCAGCAGCGCCAGGCGCCTGACCGCGCCTTTGCCCAGGGCGATGAACACCACCACGATGACCACCGCACCGATCCACGGCCCGCGCGACAACGGGGCGAACAGGCCAGCAGCCAGCAGCAGGGCGCCCATGGCCTTGTGCAGCGGGCGCTGCACGTAACCCTGGACGAACAGGAACAGGCCGATGGCCACGCTCATCACATAGCCCAGTGCAATGGCCTGGCCGGTGGTGACACTGGCACGCAATGCGCCGCCACGGCTCAGGTAACCGGACATGCTCCACTGAATGCCCATGGCGTCGATCAGTGCACTGTACAACAGCCAGTGCCGCACATACTCGGCCACGGCAATCAGCGCCATGACGAAGGAGGCGAGCACGAAGGCCAGCATGGCGTCCTTGAAGTCGCTGACCTGGCGCAGGCCACGGCTGGCCACGTAATACGGCAGGAATACGTCCACATACAGGTACAGCGCCTGGCGCAGGGTATCGGTGAGGGTGGTCTCGCGCAGGTACAACACGCTCATCAGCACCAGGCCGGCCGCCAGCAGCCGGTCGGCCCAGGTGCGGCCAAAACGCAGGGTGTCACCTTGTCGACGCAGTTCCAGCGCGGCAGGCAGCAGCACGCACAGGGTCAGCAGGCGGATGTGGTTGAGGTCGACCAGATAATTGACCACACCAAAGCCTGGTACCTGCACCGATGCTGGCGGGATCAGGAACAGCAGCATGTAGAACAGCGCCATCGGGTTGTGCTCGCGGCGCCCGGCGAGCAACAGGATCACCGCACCCGCCCCCAGGTAAAGCCAGAAACTGTGGGATACGAAGGCCAGCACGGTGAGCAGGAACCACAAGTTGCGCCGGCGCTTGTAATCGCCCGGTGGTATCAGGTCGGTGGCAGGTCGCCGCGCCAGCAGGAAGACCACGCTCGCCAAAAACAGGATGACGATCAACGCACGAAAATGTTCAGGCATCGGCTATGTACACCTTTCCTTCGGTGGGCAACGGCTAGCATCGTGGCTAATTGAAACTATAGTGACTTTTAGCTAATCAGTCAGAGATTGAATTCATGCCGTCGATTGATGTGTCAGCCGCCGCGAGCCTGCGCAAGCGGGCCCTGAGAGCCGGGTCATGGAACCTGGTCTCGCAGGTGGCGTCACAGGTCATGCGCCTTGGCGGCAATCTGATCATGGCTCGCTTGCTATTGCCGGAAATGTTCGGGGTGATGGTCATCGCCACCACAGTTTCGGTGCTCCTGCACCTGCTGTCCGATGTCGGCCTGCGGCAGAACATCATCCAGAGCCAGCGCGGTGACGACCCGGACTTTCTCAATACTGCCTGGACCGTGCAGATCATTCGCGGCTTCCTGCTGTTCGCCCTGACCCTGCTGCTGGCCCTTGCAGCCTGGGTGGCCCAGTACGAAGAGCTGTGGCCGGCGGATTCCACCTATGCCGCACCGGTGCTGCCCATGGTATTGGCGGTGACCGGGCTGTCGGCGCTCATCTGGGGCTTTCAGTCCACCAAAATTGATGTGGCGGTACGTACTTTTCAACAGAAGCGAGTGGTGCTGGTCGACCTGGCGTCACAACTGGCCGGCCTGGTGGTGATGCTGGTGCTGGGCTTGTTGACCCATTCGATCTGGTCGCTGGTCATCGCCGGCCTGGTTTCGGCTGTCACCTGGACCGTGCTGGGGCATACCGCCCTGGAGGGGCCGAACAACCATCTGCGCTGGGACCGCACGGCGCTGACCGAACTGATCGTGTTCGGCCGCTGGATCCTGCTGTCATCGATGGTCGGCGTGCTGGCGATGTACGGTGACCGAATGTGGTTTGGCGCCAGTATGTCGGCAGCGCAACTGGGGGTGTATTCGATTGCCGTGCTGATTCTGGGTGCGGTACAGACCGCGCTGATGAAAATCGTCGGCGCCGTGGCACTGCCGGCGTTCAGCGAGGCGGCCCGGGCCGATGACAAGGAACGCCTCAAGGCGCTGTATCACCGTTTTCGCCTGCTGGTCGACCTGTTGGTGCTGTTTATTTGTGGCGGTTTCCTGACTGCCAGCCCACTGCTGATCGGCTGGATGTACGATGATCGCTACAGTGAGGCTGGCCCAATGCTGGCAATTCTTTCGCTGTCGTTCATCGTAATGCGCTATACATTGGCTCATCAGGTGTGGATTGCCTTGGGCCTGACCAAGTATCAGGCCATGGACAACATCATCCGCCTGGTCTCGCTATGGGGGCTGCTACCGCTGTTGCTGGCGATTGGTGGTGTGGAGTGGGCGATCTGGGGGGTTGCCCTGCATGCCGTGCCAACGCTGGTGCTGGTTGTGTACGTGAACTGCAAACTGGATATGTTCAGCCTCAAACGTGAGCTGGTGGTGCTGCCGATGCTGCTGGTCGGGGCACTGTGCGGGGCGCTGCTGACGGCCTTTTTCAACTGGCTGTAAGGCAACGCACTGGGTGTAACTTTCAAGGGTACAGGTCACGGGATCATGGGGAAGCTCACTTTTTGTACTGCACAATTGGGCCGTAGAGGCTTTCTCCAGAGTTGTGTGTTGCTCGGTGTGGGGGGCGCAGTGTTCGGCGCCTCGGCAGCCGTTGCCGGCAAGCCTGCGGAAAAAACCGGTTTCGTGATGATCAACGGCTGGGTCTTGCCTTCCCGTTACTTGCGGAACGACCCAGCATGATCCAGGACTACGAGCAGCATAAGGCGCTGCGTGACAACTATGACTTCTGCATCATCGGTGCCGGCCCGGCAGGGATTACCCTGGGCCTGCGCCTGGCTGCCGCTGGCTGGAACGTGTTGCTCGCCGAAGGCGGGGGGCGCGAGTATGCACCGCACTCGCAAGGCCTGTACGCCTGTGCATCCACGGGTTTGGAGCTGTACGCCGAAGAAACCCGCCTGCGCTACCTGGGTGGCACGTCCAATCACTGGGCGGGCCGCTGCCGGCCATTCACACCTTCCGACTTTGCCTTGGCCCCGCCAGGTGGCTTGCCTGGCTGGCCGATTCCCTATTCGGAGATCGAGGGCTACTTGCCGGCGGCGATGGACATCGTCGACCTGCCGCCAGGCTCGGACTTCCGTGCAATGAACGCCGGCCTGGATGGCGGCGACTTCGAGGCTGACCGCTTCCTGCTCAGCACGCCGACACGCTTTGCGCAAAAATACGCCACGGCACTGGAGCAGACCAAAGGCCTGGACGTCTTCATCAACTGCAATTGTGTCGACCTGGAGTTCGACAAGGCCAGCGGCCACCTGGCTGCCGTGGTGCTGTCCGACTACCAGCACAACCGTCAGCGCCTGGTAGCACGCAACTTCATCCTCGCCACGGGCGCCATCGAGAATGCCCGGCAACTGCTTAACAGCCAGAGCCTGGTCGCGGCAGGGGTGGTGAGCAAGGAGGGGCTTGTGGGCGGGTGTTTCATGGAGCACCTCAATATCGACCTGGGCACGTTCATCCTCAAGTCCGGGCAGGACCCGGAGCCGCGCCAGTACTACACCACCGACGCCTTCGTCGATGAGTACAAGGCTGGCAAAGGCAATGTCACCGCAGCCTTGCTGGCCGATGTGCAAACGTACGGTCGCACTGCCGAGGTCAAGTATTTTCTGGAGAACATGGCGTGCGACATGGGCTTTGCCCACAAGATTGAATTCGTGGCCAAGTTCAGTTGCCCAGGTGACGGCGTGATCAGCACCATGATCGAGCAGTTCCCCAACCTGCACAGCCGTATTTCGCTGCTGGACGAAAAGGATGCATTGGGGGTGGCCAAGGTCAATGTCAACTGGGCGCTGAGCGCCGATGACCGGCACACCATCAAGTGCATCGGTAGCGAACTGGCCAAGCAGTTCGCAGACATGGACCTGGGCTTCGTCAAGCTCAACGAATTTGTCTACGACACCAGTGTGCCGCTGAAAATGGCGCCACATGCCCACCATATGGGTACCACACGCATGGCCGCGTCGCCGGAGTTCGGCGTTGTGGATACCAACTGCAAGGTATTTGGCACTGAAAACCTGTATGTCGCCGGCAGCAGTATCTTCGCAAAAGGCGGCGCCTCCAACCCGACCATGCCACTGTTGCAGTTTGCCGTGCGGCTGGCCGAGCACCTTGATACCAAGATGAAAGCGGCCAACGGCGCCGCTGCGTGATGCAGGTTATAAACGGGTGAGAGCGCTGCGGTCAGCACCTAGAAGAACGAGACCGGGACGCCTCAGGACACTCCAGATTGTTTCAATCGCGAGGCCAGGCAGTATGAAGGGATGGATACGCAAGGCAGTGGCGCACTATGCCCATGCAACGGGGCGAGGGGGCAAGTTCTACAGGAGGTTCTGCAACCCTTCCGGGCTTGAATGGGGTGCCTATCTCGCACGGTGGGGCAACTTCCACTCGGTCGGCAGCAACTTTTTCGTCAACACGGGCTGCAAGTTTCTCGACCCCTCGCTGGTGCGCATCGGCAACAGCGTAGGGTTGTCCGACTGTACGCTGATCGGTCACGACGGGGTGGTATTGCTGATCGAGCACCGCTTCGGCAAGCACCTTGATTCGGTGGGTTTCATCGACATCAAGGACAACTGCTTCATTGGCCATGGCGCGATCATCATGCCCCGCGTGACCATCGGGCCGGAGTCGATCGTGGCGGCAGGTGCGGTGGTGACCAAGGACGTACCACCAGGCACCGTGTATGGCGGCAATCCGGCCCAGTTCATCTGCACCACCGAGCAGTTGATCAAGCGGGTCGAGGCGCGTTGCGAAGGGTACCCGTGGATCGACATCGTCAAACAGCGCAAGGGCGCCTATGACCCCGAGGTGGAGCCGATGCTGATGGCGCAAAGGCGCCAGTACTTCTTTGGGGACAGCAACAATGGCTAAACCCGTGGATGTGATGGTGGTCAACTTCAACACGGCTGGTTTGTTGCAGCCGATGTTTGATGCCTTGCGCCGGGCTGACAGCGAACGGCTGGCCAGCTACCTGGTCGTGGACAACGCCTCGGTCGACGACTCGGTGCAGCGCATGGCGCAGGTCTGCCCGGAGGCATTGCTGCTGAGCAACAAGCAGAACATCGGGTTTGGCCGGGCCAACAACCAGTTGCTGGCGCACCTTAAAGGCAAGTACGCCTTGTTGCTCAATACCGATGCCTTCGTGGCCGCCGACTCCCTGCAGAAAACCATCGACTACATGGACGCTCACCCTGACTGTGGGGTACTGGGCGTGCGCCTGGAGGGCCGTGACGGTGACCTGCAACCCAGTTGCCGTTACTTCCCCACACCGCTCAATGTGTTCGTTGGCCGTACTGGCCTGGGGCGCTTCTTCCCGGGTGTGAAGATGGTCGACGAAATGAACTGGGACCACGCCTCGGTGCGCGAATGTGACTGGTTGCCGGGCTGCTTCTACCTGGTCCGTCGCGAAGTGCTCGACCAAGTTGGCCTGTTCGACCCGCGCTACTTCCTTTATTACGAAGAAGTCGACCACTGCAAACGGGTGAAGGCGGCGGGCTGGAAGGTGGTGTTCTACCCACATACCACGGTCGTGCACATCGGTGGCGAAAGCTCCAAGTCCGTGGCCGAACTGGAGGCGGCCAGCCGGCAGATCTCGTCCTATCAGATCGAAAGCGAGTTGCTGTATTTCCGTAAGCACCATGGGCTGGCGGGGCTTGCCCTGCACATGCTGCTGGTCACCCTGGGCGACCTGGTGCTGGCATTGAAGGCACTGTTGAAGCGACGCGGCCGGGGCGCAATACAGGCCTGCTGGCGTCATTGCCGGGCAACCTGGTCGCTGCTGCTCAAGACCCGGTACGCCAGCCAACCGACAAGGTAGGTGGAGCCATGTTCGAGAATATTCGTGCCGACCTGCGGGCCCATGGTGGCGACTGGGGTGCCCAGGGCTTCTGGGTGCTGCTGGTGTACCGCTTTGGCCGTTGGCGCTATGGCGTGCGCCCGGCACTGCTGCGCAAGTTGTGCTCGTTCATCTACAAGGTGCTGTTCAAGTTCGTGCAGATCATCACCGGCGTGGAGCTGCCGTGCGAAGCCGTGATCGGCCGCAACTTCGTCATCGACCATTTTGGCGGCATCGTGGTCAGCGGTTATGCCCGTTTTGGCGATGACTGCCGTATTCGCAACGGTGTGGTGGTGGGTTTGAAGAATGTCGACGAGCCGATTGCTCCGGTGTTCGGCAACAACGTCGATATCGGCACCGGGGCCAAGGTGCTGGGCAGCATTCGCATTGGCAACAATGTGATCATCGGCGCCAATGCCGTGGTACTGGTGGATGTACCGGACAATTCACTGGCAGTAGGGGTGCCGGCGATCATCAAGACCCGGCAACCGGTTGCCCCGGCGCCGGTCGAGTGAGGCCTATGGTGACGCTGACGGGCGTAGTGGTGATCGGCCGCAACGAAGGCCCGCGCCTTGAGCGCTGCCTGCGGTCGTTGGTGCATGGGGCCGACAAGGTCATGTACGTCGACTCGGGCTCCACCGACGGCTCGCAGCAGCTGGCCGCCGACCTGGGTGTGGATGTGCTTGCGCTGGACATGGCCATCCCGTTCACCGCAGCACGTGCACGCAATGAAGGCTTCGCTGCCTTGCAGCGGCTGTTGCCAACGATGCAGTGGGTACAGTTCGTCGATGGCGACTGCGAAGTGGATGCCGGCTGGTTGGCCACGGCGCAGGCGTTTCTGGCCGGGCACCCGGCGGTAGCGGTGGTGTGTGGCCGGCGGCGTGAACGCTTCCCGCAGCGCTCGGTGTACAACCTGTTGTGCGACCTGGAGTGGGACACCCCCATCGGCGAAGCCAAGGCGTGTGGCGGCGATGCTCTGATGCGGGCAGACGCCTTTGCCGCAGTCGGGGGCTTTCGCTCCGACCTGATCGCCGGGGAAGAACCTGAGCTGTGCGTACGCTTGCGCGCCAACGGCTGGAAAATCTGGCGCCTGGCAGCCGAGATGACCTTGCACGACGCTGCCATGACCCGTTTCAGCCAATGGTGGCGGCGTAGCCTGCGCGCCGGTCATGCCTATGCCGAAGGCGCCTATCTGCATGGCCATCCCCCCGAACGGCACTGGTTGCGCGAGTCGCGCCGGGCCTGGTTGTGGGGCTTGGGCATACCGGTGGTGGTCGTGCTGGCCTGCCTGCTGCTGGGGGGCTGGGGCCTGTGGTTGCTGTTGATCTACCCGCTGCAGGCTGCGCGCCTGGCACGTCGGGGCAGTAAATCCACGCGTGAGAACTGGTTGCAGGCGGTATTTCTGGTGCTGGGCAAGTTCCCGGAAATGCTCGGCCAGCTGAAATTCCTGCGCCATCGCCTGGCGGCCGGCAAATCGGCTTTGATCGAGTACAAGTGAGAGAGACCCATGATGCTCGGCACCCTCGTGAAAAGCGTGTTTACCTTGCAACCGGGTTACTCGTTGCGGGCGTTGCACAATAAATACAAGTTGACCCGGCAGATGGCCAGGCATTGGCCGCAGCTGAACACGTTCATGCAGCGCATGACGACAGCACTGGGCCAGGCAGGGCTTCAGCGGCTAGGTGTGGATTGCATGGGGGTCGTGCAGTGGCCATACATCAGCCAATGTTGGGAAGCGCCGCAGCGCCTTGACGTGGTGGCTTCGCACTTCGAGCTGGTGGCCAGGCAGTTCCCTCTGCTGTTGCTGCTGGGGCGGGACGAGCACCTGACGCTGTGTGACCTGTCCAGCCACTCGCCGGGCTGCAGCCTGGTGCTGGACCGCCCGGTCTGGTTCAAGCGCGAAGGTGAGCTGGTGCTGAACCTGTTCCAAGGCGACTTGCGTGTAGCATCCCTGGCTTTCACCCTGTGCCGTAGCCAGGCTGGGCTGAACCTGTACATCGGTGCGGTGCAGGGCATCCACAAAGGGATCGACAGCGAAACCTCGCTGGCCATCTACCGCGAGCTGACCAAAGATTTCGAAGGCTTGCGCCCACGCAGCCTGCTGCTGGAGGCGCTGAAGTGCCTGGCCAGGCGCCTGGGCGTGACACAGCTGTATGCCGTCAGCGATGCTTGCCGGCATCACCGGCACCCGTATTTTGGTCGCGACAAGGGCCAGGACCTGGCCGCCAACTACGACGTTATCTGGCAGGAGCACGGTGCCTGCGCTTCGGACCTTGCCGATTTCTTCAGCCTGCCGCTGGCACCGGCACAGCGTGCGGAGGCCGACATCCCGGCGAAAAAGCGGGCGATGTATCGCCGCCGGCAAGCGTTGCTCGACGATGTTTTCAGCCGCCTGCAAGCAGCTTTGCCAAGCAATGGTTACAACCTTGGACTACAAGGAAAGCAGGGGGATGCATTTACTGTGAGTGCATCGGCAGTAGACAGACCGCCAGCAGTCGACAGCCTGAAGTGAAGGTTGCCAGGGGCGGTTGGTCATCAAGCGGGTTTGGATCTGGATTCGTATGCGTATTGCTTACTTCGTCAATCAGTACCCGAAGGTCAGCCACAGCTTCATCCGTCGCGAGATCCTGGCGCTGGAGCGCCAGGGGGTAGAAGTGCAACGTATCGCGCTACGCGGGTGGGACGCCGAGGTGCAGGATGCCGAGGATGTGACTGAACGGGAAAAGACCCGCTACGTACTGCAAGGCGGGCTGAAGGGGTTGCTTGGGCCAACGTGGCAGGTGCTGTGCGCGCAGCCGAGGGCTTTTGGCCAGGCATTGTGGCTGGCCCTGCGCCTTGGCCTGCGGGCTGACCGCCCGTGGCCCTACCATCTTGCCTACCTGGCCGAGGCTTGCCAGGTACTGCAGTGGTTGCAGGCAGGGGAGGCGCAGCACGTGCATGCGCATTTCGGCACCAACTCTGCCGAAGTGGTGATGCTGGCCAACGTTCTGGGTGGGCCGGCCTACAGCTTTACCGTGCACGGGCCGGAAGAGTTCGACAAGCCACAGTTCCTGCACATGGGTGAGAAGGTGCGGCGCGCCGCCTTTGTCGCGGCAGTCAGTTCTTACGGGCGCAGCCAGCTATTCCGCTGGGTTGCGCACGAGCACTGGGCCAAGGTGAAGGTGGTGCATTGCGGCCTTGAGCGCGGCTTCCATGAGGTGGCAGCGGTCACTGCCCCGTCGGCGCCAAGGCTGGTGTGCGTGGGGCGCCTGTGCGAACAGAAAGGCCAGTTGCTGCTGCTTGAAGCGGCGCGCACGCTGGCTGCCCAGTCGATCGACTTCGAGCTGGTGCTGGCCGGTGATGGCGAGATGCGCGGGCAGATCGAGGCCTTGATTGCCCGCTACGGCTTGCAGCGGCAGGTGCGTATTACTGGCTGGATCAGCAGCGCGCAGGTACGCGAGGAAATCCTTGCCGCCCGCGCGCTGGTACTACCCAGCTTTGCCGAAGGCCTGCCGGTCGTGATCATGGAAGCGATGGCCCTGCGCCGGCCGGTACTGACCACCTACGTGGCAGGTATCCCCGAGCTGGTGCTCCCGGGCGAAAACGGCTGGTTGTTTCCTGCCGGTGCGGTGGACGAGCTTGCGGCAGCCATGGCCGACTGCCTGGCACAGCCTGCCGAGGTGCTGCAGCGCATGGGCGAGGCAGCCTACCAACGCGTGCTGCAACGGCACGACATAGACACCGAGGCGGCCAGGTTGGCCGGCTATTTCAAGGCATTCCCATGATAAGTGTATTGGCTGGGTTGTTGGGCCTGCTAACGGTCATCGTCCTGGTGCCGGTATTGGTGCTGTTGCTGCAGGTTCTGCTCGCCTGCCTGCCTGCACGGGTACGGCCACGGGGCACTGGCGTACGCCCGCGGGTGGCGGTGCTGGTGCCTGCCCATGATGAGGCTTCGATCATTCGCGCCACGCTGGCGAGCATTACCCCGCAGCTACTGGAAGGCGACCGCTTGCTGGTGGTGGCGGACAACTGCACGGACGATACGGCGCAACTGGCGCGTGAGGCCGGTGCTGAAGTAGTGGAGCGGCACGATGCGCGCCTGCGCGGCAAAGGCTATGCCCTGGATTTTGGCGTGCGGCACCTGGCCCGGCAGCCACCCGAAGTGGTGATTGTGGTGGATGCCGATTGCCAGGTGGCTGAGGGGGCGATCGACTGCCTGGCGCGCCGCTGCCACGAAGAGGCTCGCCCGGTACAGTCGCTGTACCTGATGCGAGCGCCCGCAGGTGCCGGCCTGAAAGTACAGGTTGCCGAGTTCGCCTGGCGGGTCAAGAACCTGGTGCGGCCACGCGGTTGGTCGCGGCTGGGCCTGCCTTGCCAGCTGATGGGCGCAGGCATGGCATTCGGCTGGCACGACCTGAGCCTTATCAGCCTGGCCAACGGTCACCTGGTCGAGGACGTGAAACTGGGCCTGGACCTTTGCCAACAAGGCAAGCCCCCGGTGTTCTGCCCCGAGGCCCTGGTTACCAGCCAGTTCCCGCTCAGCCAGCAAGGCCTGAACAGCCAGCGCACCCGTTGGGAGCATGGCCATCTGGGGTTGATGCTGGCCGATGCTCCCAAGCGGGCGCTGGCGGCATTAACCCGGCGTAATGGCAGCCTGGCGGCGTTGACCCTCGACTTGCTGGTGCCGCCCTTGGCATTGCTGGTGCTGGCTTTGCTGGGGCTTAATCTGGTGGCCTGGCTGGCTTATCTGCTGTTTGGCATTGCGACCCCTGCCTGGCTCGCCCTTGCCGGGCTGGCCCTGCTAGGCCTTGCGGTAGTGCTGGCCTGGGCGCGTTTCTGCCGTGAGCTGATCCCGTTTTCGGTGCTGCTGTACGCGCCGTTCTACGCGGCACGGAAGATCCCCTTGTACCTGAGCTTTCTGATCAGGCGCCAGGTTGAATGGGTGCGCTCGAAACGGGATGATGACTGATGGCCAAGTCGCAGTGGCAGCAACGCTGGGCGCGCCTGATCGAGCAGCTTGAAGTAGTGGCCGATGACGCCGCAGCACAGCAACTGCTTGAGCGCCTGGCCGCGCCCGATAAGGTCTGCGTGCTGGGCTTCGTCAATGCCCACGCGATGAACCTGGTGGTGCGCGATGCTGCCTATTGCCAGGCGCTGTCAACTGCCGACGTGTTGTTGCGCGACGGTTCGGGCATGGCGATCCTCTACCGGCGCCTGGGCCTGGAGCCTGGGTTGAACATGAATGGCACCGACTTCATTCCCAGGCTCATGCATGCCTACCGTGGGCGCAGGGTGGCGTTCTGGGGTACCCGGCATCCTCACCTGAACCAGGCGGTACAGCGCTGTGCAAGCGAATTTGGCGTGGTGCCGGTGTCGGTTCACGATGGCTTTGCCAACAGTGAAACCTACCTGCAGCTGGCCCGCGAGCAGCAGCCCGAGCTGATCGTGCTGGGCATGGGCATGCCCAAGCAAGAGGCGCTGGCGGCAGAACTGGCAGCCCTGGGCGGGCCATGCCTGATCGTGTGCGGCGGGGCGATTCTGGATTTCCTCGGCGGCAAGGTCAGCCGCGCACCGTGGTGGCTGCGGCGTATCGGCGGCGAATGGCTGTACCGGCTGCTGCGCGAGCCCAGGCGCTTGTTCATGCGTTATGTGGTGGGCAACCCGCTGTTCCTCGTACGTACCCTGTTGTATCGGCGTGCGGCGATTTCGGCCAGGCGCACCGTGTGAATCGGCCAAAAACCGGAGCAGCGCCTGATCCGGGCACGCTGCTGGCAGGTGGCTGCTACAGTGAGATCAATGGCTTGGACGCTGCACGATGCTGCTCGGCCGCTTTCGCATAAGGTGTTTTCAAGACTGCTGTGTGATGGAAGGCACTTGCTACGCTCAAATTGATGAGGTCTGAAATGGTTTTCGAACCCAGAAGCAGTCGTTCCTTACTCCAGAGAAGAAGCAGTGTCAGTAACGCCATCCAGGCAGGCCTTGATGGCATTGCCGTGACCGGTATTGCCTGGTACCTGATCTACGACCAGTTCGGCTACATCACCTCCGATTACGTGATCATGCTGCTGCTGCTGATCGGTGCACTGGCAGTCATTTATGATCACTATGCAATCTACCGTACCAACGTCGGGCTCTCGATCAAGGCCTTCCGCCTGTTCAAGGCCTGGTCGGCCACGTTCTGCTTCCTGGTGGTCATGGCGTTCCTGACCAAACAGAGCGAAACCTATTCACGGCTCTTGATGGTGCAACTGTTCGTCATTGGTTATGTCGCCCAGTTGTTCCTGCACTTTGCCATGCGTGAACTGCAAAAGCGCTTCACTGCACATGCGCGGCTGGATAACGCCCTGATCATTGGCAACGGTGACCTGGCCAACTTCCTGTACCAGAAAATCAGCAACAACCCTTGGTTTGGCGAGCGCGTGCTGGGGTGCGTGCTGATCGGCCAGGCCGATGAGCCGATGCGCGAGAACGCCGAGGGCAAGCAGCGGCTGCCGGTGCTCGGGCACATTGCCGACCTGGACGAGCTGGTGGCCCAACACGGTATCCGTACGGTGTACCTGGTGACGCCACTGGGTGGCTCCGAAGTGATCAACGAGGTGTACTTCAAGCTTTTGGACAAGTGCATTGCGGTCAACTGGGTGCCGGATATCTTCTCGTTGCGCCTGATCAACCACAGCGTGCGGGAGATTGCCGGCATTCCGGTGTTGACCTTGTCGGAGACGCCGCTGACGGGGATGAGCCTGTTCCTGAAAAACCTTGAAGACCGGGTGCTGGCGGCGTTGATCCTGCTGTTTGCATCGCCGGTGCTGTTGGCTGTTGCCCTGGCCATCAAACTCGACAGCCGTGGCCCGGTTTTCTTCCGTCAGGAGCGTACCGGCTGGACCGGCGAGTCGTTCCGCATCTGGAAATTCCGCAGCATGCATGTACACCAGCCGGAGCAGGGCGTGGTGGTACAGGCGCAGAAGAATGACCCGCGGCTGACCCGGGTTGGCGCCTTTATCCGGCGCACCAGCCTTGATGAGCTGCCGCAGTTGTTCAATGTGCTGACCGGGGAGATGTCGCTGGTTGGGCCGCGGCCACATGCCTTGCAGCATGACACCTTGTATTCACAGGATATTGTTGACTATTTTGCCCGCCACAACATCAAACCGGGCATGACGGGCCTGGCCCAGGTGCGCGGTTTCCGGGGCGAGACCAAGGACATCGAGCAGATGATCCAGCGGGTGGATTCGGATATCGAGTACATCAACAACTGGTCGTTATGGCTGGATTTCGTGATCCTGGTGCGCACGCTGAACGCGTTTACCGGCAAGCAGGCTTACTAGTTATTGCAAGCTCGCGAGCCCCCTGTAGATACAAGGCGCGCGTACAGGTTGACTAGTCCTTGCTCAGCGGGTGCAACTCCCTGAACCCTCGCGCTTCCTCCACTAGCCAGTCATGCACCGCCCGCGCCCCCGGCTGGTTCAACCCGCCAGGCGGGTAATGCACCACGTAGCGCTTGTGGTTGGCGATCGGTACACCGAATGGCACGATCAACGCACCACGCTCCAGTTCATCATTGAGCAGTGTGCGCCGGGCAATGGCCACGCCGATGCCGGCAATCGCCGCCTCGATGGTCAGGTGGTTACGGTTGAAGGTGTGCCCACGGCGCACATCCAGGCCGGTGGCGCCTATCCCTTCCAGGTAAAACTCCCACTCGGCATATTCCGAACTGCCGCGCCAGGCGGTGATGTCGTGCAGCAGCGGGTAGTGTGCCAGGTCGGCCGGCCCATGCAGCGGCGGGCGCCCGCGTAACAGGGTCGGCGAGCACACCGGAAAGATCTGTTCGTCCAGCAGCGGTGTAGAGAGCATGCCAGGGTAGCTGCCATCGTTCAGGTCGATGGCCAGGTCGAAGTCCCCCGGGGTCAACGCCTGGGCACTGTCTTCGGCTACCAGGCGCAGCTCGATGTCCGGGTAGCGTTGCTGGAAACGCGGCAAGCGCGGTGTGAGCCATTTGGCCAGGAATGAGGGGATTGAGCGTACACGCAAGGTGCCACGGATCTCGCCAGCGTCCAGGCGCAGCAGCTCGGCCTCGATGCTGCCGTAGGCCTCGGCCACCGTCTGCGCCAGGCGTTGCCCTTCAGCGCTCAGCTCGACGCCGCGGGCCCGGCGCAGGAACAGGCGGTAACCCAGGCGCTCTTCCAACTGGCGCATCTGCTGGCTGACTGCCCCCGGGGTAATGTGCAGTTCTTCGGCACAGCGGGTAAAGGACAGGTGCCGGGCTGCACAGGCGAATACATGCAGCCAGACAAACATCTGGCCGTTGAGTTGTCGTCGCATTGTTTAGTACCACTAAAGCCTTGCTTAGGAAGTTTCGTTGGTCATTCGGAAGTCAGGGCGTCAGTATCGCGCAAAATCGCAACGTCGCTCAATTTACCCAGATTACCGTGCCCTGGAGACAGATCAGGGTACGGTCAGGCATTAGTATGGCTATCAGTGTTTTCGACCTTTTCAAAATCGGCATCGGCCCTTCCAGCTCCCACACCGTCGGGCCAATGCGGGCGGCTGCAACCTTTGCCCAGGCCTTGCGTGAGCAGGGCTTGCTGGCACGGGTGATACGCGTCGAAGTGCGGCTGTATGGCTCGCTGTCGGCTACCGGGGTTGGCCACGCCACTGACCGTGCCTGCCTGCTCGGCCTGATGGGCCAGTGGCCAGACCGCATCGACCCGGCCACCATCGAGTCGCGCATCGGTCAGGCGCTGCAGGAGCACTGCCTGATGCTTGATGGCAGCCACCCGCTGGCATTCGAGTATGCGCGCGACATGCTGCTGCTCGACGAAAACCTGCCTTACCACCCCAATGCCATGAGCCTGGAAGCCATGGGCGGGCAGGGCAGCCTGTTGAGCCAGACCTACTATTCGGTTGGCGGCGGCTTCATTGTCGAGCAAGCGGAAATCGATGCACCGAAAAGTACCGCCAATACGGTGGCGCTGCCCTACGAGTTCGACAGCGGCGCCCAGCTACTGAGCCTGTGCAAGGCCCATGGCCTGAGTGTGGCGCAGCTGATGATGGCCAACGAGTGTGCCTGGCGCCCTGAGGCCGAGGTGCGTGAAGGCTTGCTGCGTATCTGGGCGGCCATGCGTGAGTGCGTGGAAAACGGGCTGCGCAACGAGGGTGTGCTGCCAGGCGGGCTGCACGTCAAGCGCCGCGCTGCGCGGCTGTACCGCAGCCTGCAGGAACTGGGCAAACCCAACGTGATCGGTTCGACGCTTGGCGCCATGGAGTGGGTCAACCTGTTCGCCCTGGCAGTCAATGAAGAAAATGCTGCCGGTGGCCGCATGGTGACTGCGCCAACCAACGGTGCTGCCGGCATCATCCCGGCCGTGCTGCATTACTACATGAAGTTCAACCCCGGCGCCTGCGACGCCGATGTGGTGGACTTCCTGCTGGCTGCCGCAGCGGTCGGCATCCTGTGCAAGAAAAACGCGTCGATTTCCGGCGCCGAGGTCGGCTGCCAGGGGGAGGTGGGTTCAGCGTGCTCCATGGCGGCTGCCGGCCTGGCCCAGGTACTGGGCGCCACCCCGCCGCAATTGGAGAACGCGGCCGAAATTGCGTTGGAGCACAACCTCGGGCTGACCTGCGACCCGGTGGGTGGCCTGGTGCAGGTGCCGTGCATCGAGCGCAATGCGATTGCTGCTGTGAAGGCGATCAATGCCGTGCAGATGGCGTTGCGTGGGGATGGCGAGCACTTCATCTCGCTCGACCGGGTAATCCGCACTATGCGTGATACCGGGGCGGACATGCATGCCAACTACAAGGAAACCTCGCGTGGCGGTTTGGCAGTGGCGTTTGTCGAGTGTTGAGCCGTTTCACCGGTCAGTGGAGGGCACCGTTGCCGGTTTAAGTGGCTGAAGCCGCTCATGCAACCCGTGGGAGCTGGTGGCGCATGCCAGTTGATCCCACGGGTTCGGCGCCCAGGCAGCTGGTCAGCGGCCTTTCTGCTTCGCCGCCAGGAAGCTTGCACGCATGTCCTTGGCCCAGCCATCGAGCACCGGCTTGACGTCGTTCAAGGTCAGCTTCTGCTTGTCGTTTTCCAGCTCCTGGCCGGTGCCTTTGCGCACGACCTGGGCCAGTACCTTCTGGCTGGCGCCATCAAGAAACGCTGCTTCCACGCCGATGTCCACTTCCTGATCACGGCCACCCATGGCGGTATTCACGCCCGCCGAAATCAGTGCGATCGGGATCACCTCATAAGGCTTGAGGCCCTCGTTGCTGGTCGACACCGCCGTAATGGCCGGGCGTACCACGATCACGCCTGGGCCAGGGCCTTGGGCCAGGGGCACTACGCTGCCCATCTCACGGCGCAGGGCTTCATTGAAATACCGGGTGATTTCCCCCAGCGTCTGCTGCGAGATAACCGCCGTCGGCTGAGGTTTGGGGTAGAACTGGCTGGGCTCGATGAACACCTGGCTGTACTGGTTGACGTTGACCTTGGGGTCGATCCAGCGCATCACCGGGTCACCCGACGGGCTCTTGGCTTCTTGCAGGCGGCTGTAGTCTTTGAGAAAGCCGGAGTAGTCCTTGGGGTCCACGCGATTGCTGGAGCAGGCGGCCACGGCAAGCAGTGCAGCGCACAACAGGGTAATGCGAGGCAATGATTTCATGATGAAGAGGCATCCATGATGGGTCGGCCTCAACAACGCTAGCAGGTGCGGGGCAGTTGGCCAGTGGGCGGGTTCAATCATGTGACCATGAACAGCCGGGTTGCTACTTCATGCCCTGACCCATCTGCCCGGACCTGACTGGCGCATGCGCTCATCAGGCGAAGATTCCTACAGGTCCTGTGGGATCTAGCGGGCTTTCCATCAGCGACCGATATTGGAAAACTATACCCGATACGGGTATGGTTGGGGTTGTGGAATGGAAATCTTCAAGCGCAAGGAATTTGCGCGTTGGCAAGACGCTAACCGGCTTAATGATGAAATGCTTTGCAAAGCAGTGGATGAGATGTGCAGAGGGTTGGTGCATGCGAGCCTTGGCGGGGAGTTGTTCAAACAGCGGGTGGCAGCCTATGGGGTAGGCAAGCGCGGCAGCTAACGCACCCTGCTGTCTTTCCGTGTAGGCAACCGATTTGTGTTCCTTCATGGCTTTGCCAAAAATGACAAGGCAAACATCACGCAGGAAGAGCTGAAAGCACTGCGATTCGCGGGCAAGGTCTGTCTGGATCTATCACCGCTTGCGCTCAGTCGGGCGTTGCAGGCAGGTGTACTTATGGAGGTTTGCTGTGAGCAGCAAATTGATTGAATCGTTACGTGAGGACCTTGTAGCCCTCCATCAGGCCGGAGCGATTGGCAAAGTCACGCTTCGGGATTATGAAGCCCTGTGCCCTGCACCAGTCAAGGACTTCAGTGCGCTGGAGATACGCCGTTTACGTGAGACACTCAACTTTAGCCAGCCAGTTTTTGCAATGCACCTGCACACAAGCGCATCGACTGTACGGAAATGGGAACAAGGCGAAACAAGCCCTTCCGGCCCTGCTTTGAAGTTACTTAATGTTATTAAAAACAAAGGATTAAGTGTTCTTCTTTAAGTTTTTTGTGATTGTTAGTGATTTCAATTTAAACATTTCTCAAGAACGGGCGCTCAGGCAGTCTGCAAGCATTCGCGGGCAGGCACACCTCTGCAGAAACACCCCCGCCCGCTCAGTGCATTGCCAACCTGCTAGCCCAACGCCTCACGCAACCGATACCACAGCATTCCCAGCGCCAGCAGTGGCGAGCGCAGGGCCTTGCCGCCTGGGAAGGTCAGGTGTGGCACGGCACTGAACACATCCAGGCCGTGGCTGTGGCCGAGGGCAATGCTTTCGGCCAGTAGTTTCGCCGTCCAGTGCGTCACGTTCAGGCCGTGGCCAGAGTAACCCTGGGCGTAATACACGTTGGGGTGCTGGCTGAGGCGCCCGACCTGGGGGAAGCGATTGGCAGTGATGCCGATCATGCCACCCCACTGGTAGTCGATGCGCACTTCGGCCAGTTGCGGGAACACTTTCAGCACCTTGGGCTGCATATAGGTGGCGATGTCCTTGGGGTCGCGCCCGGAATAGTGGCAGGCGCCGCCGAACAGCAGGCGGCGGTCGGCGGTGAGGCGGTAGTAGTCCAGGCCTACCTTCTGGTCGCACAGCGCCATGTTTTGCGGGATCAGGCGGTTGGCCAGCGCTTGGGGCAAGGGCTCGGTTGCCACCACGTAGCTGCCGGCCGGCAATACCTTGCCACTCAGGCGCGGTTCCAGTTCGTCGAGGTGAGCGTTGCAACCCAGCACAAGGCTGTTTGCCCGTACCGTGCCGCGTGCCGTGTGCAGGGTCACGGTGGGGCCGTGCTCGATGCGCAGCACCGGGCTTTGCTCGAAAATGCGTACGCCCAGGCTGTGGGCGGCGCGGGCTTCGCCCTGAACCAGGTCAAGTGGGTGCAAGTGCCCCGAGCCCATGTCGACCAGGCCGCCGGCGTACTGGTCGCTGGCGACAACCTCATGCAATTGCCCGGCACCGACCAGGCGTGTTTCATGGCGATAGCCCAATGCTGCCAGGTCATCCTGTTCAGCCTTGAAAGCATCGAACTGGGCCGGGGTGTTGGCCAGTTCACAGAAGCCCCAGCGCAGGTCGCAAGCGATGCCGTAGCGGGCGATGCGGTTGGCCACCAGTTCCACGGAGTCGATGCCGGCCAGCTTCAGGTAGCGCACACCCTCCTGGCCGACATGCCGGGCGAAACCGCTGACGTCATGGCCGATGCCGCGAATCAGTTGACCGCCATTGCGCCCGCTGGCGCCCCAGCCGATGCGCCGGGCTTCCAGCAGGACTACTGACAGGCCGCGCTCGGCCAGCTCCAGGGCGGTATTGACGCCGGTCAGGCCGCCGCCGACCACGCACACGTCGGCTGTCAGGTCCGCGTCCAGGCTGGGGTAGGGGGCCGCATCGCGCGCCGTGGCGGCGTAGTACGAAGCGGCGTGTTGGGTATTGAAAGACATGGGCGTTCTCGACTCAGCGGTTGGACTTGATCTTGCTCCAGGAGCGGGTCATGACACGCATGATCTTCGGGCTTGGGGTGCTGGAGATATACAACTTGTCCAGCACCTCCTGGGGTGGGTAGATCTCGGGGTTGTTCACCAGCGAGGCATCCATGTAGGCCTTGGCGTCCGGGTTGGCGTTGGCATAACCGACCGTGGCGCTGACCTTGGCGATCACCTTGGGGTCGAGCAGGTAATTGATGAACGCCAGGGCCTGATCGGGGTTGTTGGCGTCCTTGGGGATGGCCAGCAGGTCGAACCACAGGTTGCTGCCTTCCTTGGGAATGCTGTAGGCGACCTTCACGCCGTTTTTCGCTTCCACGGCGCGGTTGGCCGCCTGGAATACATCGCCGGAGTAGCCGAACGCCACGCAGACATCGCCGTTGGCCAGGTCGGAGACGTACTTGGAAGAGTGGAAGTAGGTGATGTAAGGGCGCAGCTCAAGCATACGGGCCTCGGCCTTGGCGTAGTCGGCCGGCTTCTCACTGCGCGGGTCCATGCCCAGGTAATTGAGCACGGCAGGGAACAGTTCGTCGGGCGAGTCCATGAATGCCACGCCGCACTGCTTGAGCTTTTTCAGGTTCTCGGGCTCGAACAGCACAGCCCAGGAATCGATATGGTCCACGCCCAGTGCCGCCTTGACCTTGTCGACGTTGTAGCCGATGCCATTGGTGCCCCACAGGTAAGGCACGGCGTACTGGTTGCCGGGGTCGTTCTGTTCAAGCTGCTTGAGCAGCTTGGGGTCCAGGTGTTGCCAGTTTGGCAGCTTGCTGCGGTCCAGCGGCAGGAAGGCACCGGCCTGGGCCTGGCGGGCGAGGAAGTGGTTGGACGGCACCACCACATCATAGCCGGTGCGCCCGGCCAGCAGCTTGCCTTCGAGGGTTTCGTTGGAGTCGAACACGTCATACACCACCTTGATGCCGCTGCTGGCCTGGAAGTCGGCCAGGGTGGTATCACCGATGTAGTCGGTCCAGTTGTACACGCTGACCGTCGGTGTGGCGTGGCTTGTGGCGGCGAACAGCAGGGTGAATGCAGCAGGAATCAGGGCTTGCAGATGACGCATGGGGACACCTCGTTGGTCTTGTTCTTCGAATTCGGTGTAGAGGGGGGTGCAAAGCACCCCCGGGTGGCTCAGACGCTCAACATCAGGAACTCACGTTCCCACGAGCTGATCACGCGCTTGTAGTTCTCGTGCTCGGCGCGCTTGACCGCCACGTAGCCCTGGACGAACTGCTTGCCCAGGTACTGCTGCACGGTCTCGCAGTCTTCCATGTGCTGCAGCGCATCTTCGATGGTGATCGGCAGGCGCAGGTTGCGCCGTTCGTAGGCACGGCCCTGCACCGGTGCGCTGGGGTCGATCTGTTCGACCATACCCAGGTAGCCGCACAGCAAGCTGGCGGCGATAGCCAGATACGGGTTGGCATCGGCGCCCGGCAGCCGGTTTTCCACGCGCATCGCCTCGGGGCTGGAGGTGGGCACGCGCAGCCCGGCGGTGCGGTTTTCCTCACCCCACTCGACGTTGACCGGTGCCGAGGTGTCCGGCAGGAAGCGGCGGAACGAGTTGACGTTGGGCGCGAACATCGGCAGCAATTTGGGGATGTACTTCTGCAAACCACCAATGTGGTACAGGAACAGCTGGCTCATGCTGCCGTCCTGGTTGGCGAAGATCGGCTTGCCGGTGGCAATGTCGACCACGCTCTGGTGCAGGTGCATGGCGCTGCCCGGCTCGTCGGTGATCGGCTTGGCCATGAACGTGGCAGCCACATTGTGCTTGAGCGCAGCCTCGCGCATGGTGCGCTTGAACACGGTAATCTGGTCGGCCAGGTCCAGCGCGTCACCGTGGCGGAAGTTGATCTCCATCTGCGCCGGGCCGTCTTCGTGGATCAGCGTATCCAGGTCCAGGCCCTGGATTTCGCACCAGTCATAGACGTCTTCGAACAGGGGGTCGAATTCGTTTGCGGCATCGATCGAGAACGACTGGCGGCCGCTTTCGGCGCGACCGGAACGCCCCAACGGCACTTGCAGTGGCAAGTCCGGGTCTTCGCAGCGCTTGGTCAGGTAGAACTCCATCTCAGGCGCGACAATCGGCTGCCAGCCCTTGTCGGCGTAGAGCTTGAGCACCTTCTTGAGCACGTTGCGCGGCGACAGTTCGATGGGGTTGCCTTGTTTGTCGAAGGTGTCGTGGATCACGATCGCGGTGGGCTCGATCGCCCACGGGATCTGGTACACAGCGCTTGGGTCGGGGCGGCAGACCATGTCGATGTCGGCGGCGTCGAGCAGGTTGTAGTAGATGTCGTCGTCAACGTAGTCGCCGGTGACCGTCTGCAGCAGCACGCTCTCGGGCAGACGCATGCCGCGCTCGTGCAGGAATTTGGCAGTCGGGGCGATCTTGCCGCGGGCGATGCCGGTCAGGTCGCTGATCACGCATTCGACTTCGGTGATCCGGTGTTCTTTCAGCCAGGTGGACAGCTGATCGAAGGGGGCGTTCATACAGACCTCTTGGTTGGGTTTTTGTGTGCGCGGCAGGTGCCAGTGACTTCCCAGGTGACGCGCTGGAGACTATCTTGGCCTCAGGCCCGTCAGGCCATCTATCCACTTTCTTCAATAACGAATGCACCAAAAGAGTGCGACCAGGACAAAGCGTGACAACGCCCAATGCCTTGCAAGTTCAAGCTTTCCATACCTCGGATGTAACCGAACAGGTCCGTGCCACCCCCGGCTGGCAGCAGCAGTACCGGCAGATGTCGCCAGGGCACTTCAGCGGGCAGCTGCGTTGCCTGGGGCTTGATGGCGTGGAGGTCTACGAGGAACGCCTCAATACCCGGGTCGAGCAGTTCTTCCGCGCGCCGAGCGGGTCGCTGACGTTCTGCTTTGACCAGAGCGAAAACAGTCTCTATCTGCTCAACGAGCAAAGCCGCAACATCTGGATCACGCCGGAGAACTATCAGGAAGTGGCCGTCGTGTTTGACCAGGCCTTCCTCGCCCGTCATGGCCTGGACCCGCAACGGCTCGACGGTTTGTTCATGGTGCCGCTGGGCAGCGGGCAGAACGCACTGTTCGGCAGTTGGCTGAGCGCCACCTTGACCCGTCTTGGCGAAGCCGGTAGCCCCTTGCAGGGGCAGGCCCTGGCGGAGCAATTGCTGGAGGACTGCCTGTTCATCCTGGACAATGCCTGCCAGCGCCTGCAGGGCATAGCGTTGGGGCGGCGTGACGAAGAACGGGCGATCATGCGCCGGGTGAGTGAGTGGGCGGCCGACTGCCCTGAAGAAACGCTGAACCTGGTGGAGCTGGCAGATGTGGCCGGGGTTTCCCTGCGCCAGTTGCAGCAGGCGTTCAAGGCGTTCACCGGCATGCCGCCAGCGCATTGGTTGCGCTTGCGCCGGCTGAACGGCGCGCGGCGCGATCTGTTACGTGCTGGCGGGGTGACCGTGGCCGAGGTGGCGATGCGCTGGTCGTTCTGGCATTTGGGAAGGTTTTCAGAGAGTTACCGGCAGTTGTTCAAGGAGTTTCCGAGCGAGACCTTGAAGCGGGGCAGGGGCTGAAAAGGCCAGCCCCGGCAACACGCAAACCCAGCATGCCGCGCCAAAAATTGCTATCGTGCCACCCTGTTTCCACCCGAGGTGCCGATGTTCTACCTGCCTTTGCCGAGCCACCAGGCCGACCGCCTCGCCAGCGCGCCCACCACCGACTTCTTCACCACCGCCAGTATGCTTGAGGCGGTTGCCGTGCTGTTCGTGCAAAACCTGCCACGCCAGCCGGCTACCGCTTCGGCCGACGCACAAGAGCGCCGCTTCGCCGAAATGGTGCGCATCGCCAACGAAGTCGAAAATGCTGCCCCCGGGCGCTTCCAGGGCCAGGTGGCGCAGCACTTCGACCCTGAAGCCTTCGCCATGGGCCTGGGCATGCTGGGCGAGAACGGCATCGGCCTGCTGAGCAACGAGGTGGAATACCAGGTTGGCGAACTGGTGGATGGTGAAGGCCAATGGAATTTCCAGTTCGCTGAAACCTATCGTCAGCAGGCCACGCCGCTGCACCCGGTGTACTTGCCAGCGCTTGCCAGTGACCTGTTGCTCAGCGACCAGCAGAATCGCCTGCTGCGCGAGTTCCTTGGCGGCATTGACGAGTCGGTAGCCGTGCAGGGGTTTGCCGGTACTGGCAAGACCTTCCTGATCCATCAGTTTGCCCGCCTGCTGGAGCCACAACGTACCTTGCTGCTGGCCTTGACCGAAGGCCAGTTGCGCGCATTGCAAGCGCGGGTCAAGGACGCTGCCGCCTACACCGCGCTTACCTTCGGCCAGCTGGCAGACGAACTGCTAAACCGTGACCTCACCAGCAACGGCTGGCGCCTGCGCGACCCCTACCGCACCAAGCTGTCGTGGCGCCCGCAAGATGCGCAAGTGGTGCGCTGGCTGGCCATCCCCGACATCGGTCCGCTCGCCGCCCGCGATGTCGTTGGCTTGTGCATCCGTGCCGTGCGTACGTTTTGCTACAGTTCCGACGCCCAGTTGCAGCTGCACCATCTGCCTTGGGCCGGGCCTGGTACGTCGCCGCTGGACCAGGAAGTGCTGCTGGAAAAGGCGCGGTTGTACTGGCAAGAGCTGATTCGCCCGTCAGCGCGGGAAATCCAGTTACCGGTGCGTGACTACCACCGGGTCAAGCTGTTGTCACTGACCGATTACGTGATCGATACCCGCTACACCCACGTCATCGTCGACGAGGCCCACGAGCTGTCGGCACCGATGCTTGCCGTGCTCGACCGCAGCCCGCAGTCGATCATTGCCCTGGGTGACGAACTGCAGAATCTCAACGGTCTCAGCCCGCACCATGGCAGCTTCATCCGCCAGCGCTGCATTGATCATTCGTTGCGCGCCGGGCCGGCGATGGACAATGTGCTGAACCCGCTGATCCAGGCACATCCGGCGGCGATCCAGGCGGCCTTCAGCGGCAGTGCCGAGCACTACACCCGGGTCAGTTTTTTCGATGCGGTTGCGGTGCCAGAGCAGCCCACGGCGTTGATCGTCGACGATGAATGGGGCCTGTTTGGCTGGTTCCAGCGTCTGACTCACCAAGGCGTGCCGTTCATCTTGCTGAAAAGCGCACGCAAGGACTTCGAGCTGTTCGTCGAGGACTGTATCGAGCTGTACCGCTACGGCACCCGGGCACGCCATCCGATGCTGTTCCGGTACACCAGTTGGCAGGCGCTGGAGCAGGAAAAGGGTGACGACAAGGCGTTTCTTGCAGTGGCCAGCATGCTGCGCAAGGGCTATACGCCGCAGCACTTTGCCAAGGCCAAGAGCCGTTATCGCTGGGACAAGGCGCCGAAGCTGTTCCTGGGGCGTGTACGGGATGTGAAGAACATGGAATTTGCCCGGGTGATGGTGTCACCAGAGCTGATGGTGGCGCCGCAGGTGGCGGGTAACCGCAATGAACGGGCGCGGATGTTGGCGGGGCTGTATACCGCCTGTTCGCGGGCGCGGCATGAACTGATCGTGCCGGGGGGGATGCTGGACTGGGTCAAGGATCAAGTTCGCGATTGAGATTGTTGGGGCCGCTGTGCGGCCCTTCGCGGGTAAACCCGCTCCTACAGAGGATTGCATGATCCTGTAAGAGCGGGTTTACCCGCGAAGGGCTGCAAAGCGGCCCCAAGGCTCTCAAATCAGTTACGGTCCAGCCACACTGTCTGCGCATTGGTGAACTCCCGCACACCAAAGTGCGACAGCTCGCGCCCGAAGCCGCTCTTCTTCACGCCACCAAACGCCACACGGGGGTCGGAGGCGCAGTAGCCGTTGATGAACACGCCACCGGTATCGAGCGCTGCGGTCATGCGTTCGGCCAAGGCGTAATCGGCGGTATAGAGGGTCGAGGCCAGGCCGAATTCGCTGTCGTTGGCCAGTTCCACTGCATGATCGGCGTCACGGGCCGTGATGATCGCCGCTACCGGGCCGAACAGCTCCTGCTTGAATGCGGTCATGGCCGGGGTGACGTTGGCGAGCACGGTCGGCGCGTAGAAGTTGGCCACACCTTCGACCTTGTTGCCGCCCAGCAGCAGGGTGGCGCCTTCAGCAAGGGTCGCCTGGACCTGGCCATCCAGCTCGTCGCGCAGGTCGTAGCGGGCCATCGGGCCGATGTAGGTGTCGTCTTCCAGCGGGTTGCCGACTTTCAGCTGGCGCGTTGCCTCAACGAATTTGTGGGTGAATGCCTCGACAATGCTTTCTTCCACGATCAGGCGTTTGGCAGCGGCACAGACCTGGCCGGTATTCTGGTAGCGGCCGATGACCGCAGCCTTGACGGCGGCATCCAGGTCGGCGTCGGCAAGCACGATGAACGGGTCGGAGCCACCCAGCTCAAGCACACACTTCTTCAGCGCGGCACCGGCCTGAGCGCCAATCGCCATGCCGGCACGCACGCTGCCGGTCAGGGTCACGGCAGCAATGCGCGGGTCGTTGATGGCGCGGGTGACGCCTTCCGGGGTCACGTTCAGTACTTCGAACACGCCTTCCGGCAGGCCGGCATCCTTGAACAGCTCGCCCATCAGGTAGGCGCTGCCCATGACGTTCGGCGCGTGCTTGAGCACGTAGGTATTACCCGCCAGGATCGCTGGCACGGCGCCGCGCAGTACCTGCCAGACCGGGAAGTTCCACGGCATCACCGCCAGGATCGGGCCCAGCGGGCGGTATTCGATGCGGGCTTTTTCTACCTGGGTCGGCTCCGCAGCCAGCATGGCCGGGCCGTGCTCGGAGTACCAGCGGCACAGGCCCACGCATTTGGCCACTTCACCGCGGGCCTGGGCGATCGGCTTGCCGATTTCACGGCTGATCATCTGCGCGAAGGCTTCGGCCTTGGCTTCGAGGGTGCTGGCCAGGGCAAGCAGGTACTCGCTGCGCTGACCCAGCGACACCTGGCGCCACTGGCGGTAGCCAACCTTGGCACGTTGCAGCGCCGCTTCCAGTGCGGCGTCGGTGTCGAACGGGTAGGCGCCGATCTGCTCGCCGCTGAACGGGTCGAGGGAGATGGCGTGGGTCAGGCTGCTGATCGCACTCATGGCGGGGCACTCTCGTTGTTGTTAATCAGTGGTGCCAGACTAGTGGGCTATGGCTTTAATGAAAACTGAATAATAATGAGCGAAACATTCACGTTTGGAGAAAGGCTGTGGACTTGGTGCAACTGGAGATCTTCAAGGCCGTGGCAGAGCAGGGCAGTATCAGCGCCGCTGCACAGCACATCCATCGGGTGCCGTCGAACCTGACCACGCGGATCAAGCAACTGGAAGAAGACCTGGGTGTGGAGCTGTTCATTCGCGAGAAAAGCCGCCTGCGCCTGTCACCTGCAGGCTGGAACTTCCTTGAATACACCCGGCGTATTCTCGACCTGGTGCACGAAGCCAGGCTGACGGTGGCTGGCGAGGACCCGCAGGGCACCTTCGCCCTTGGTTCGCTGGAAAGCACGGCGGCGGTGCGCATTCCGGCCCTGCTGGCGGCCTACAACCAGCGCTACCCCAAGGTTGACCTGGACCTGTCCACCGGGCCATCCGGGACCATGCTTGAAGGGGTGCTGTCTGGCCGCCTGGTGGCCGCGTTCGTCGACGGCCCGGTGCTGCACCCCACGCTGGAAGGCATGCCAGTGTTCGAAGAAGAAATGATGGTCATTGCGCCGCTCAACCACGCGCCGGTTACCCGCGCCCAGGACGTCAATGGCGAAAGCATCTATGCCTTTCGCGCCAATTGCTCCTACCGCCATCACTTCGAGAACTGGTTCGTGCAGGACCAGGCGGTGCCGGGCAAGATCCATGAAATGGAGTCGTACCACGGCATGCTGGCCTGCGTCAGTGCCGGCGCCGGGTTGGCCATGATGCCGCGCAGCATGCTTGACAACATGCCAGGTTGCAGCACGGTCAGCGCGTGGCCGATGTCGGAGGCCTTCCGCTACCTGAAAACCTGGCTGATCTGGCGTCGGGGTACGGTATCGCGCAGTTTGAGCATGTTCGTCAAGTTGCTTGAAGAAGGGCGCGCAACTTGATGTTTTAAAACAAAATCGATGCATTTAAAGCGAATTTCATTTAACCCGACCCTGCATCAGCACGAACACCGTTTCGCCGAGAGGATCAAATGCAAGGTAAGCCATCCTCAATTGGAGGGTCGTACCATGCGTAACCATCACTATGCGCTCGGCGCAGCGTTGCTGATCACCCTGGCGATGCCATGGACCCTGGCGGCTGCCGCCGACCTCAATGCCCCGATCGACATGCAGGCCGTACAGTTGCAACCGCAGGAACAAAACGGCGTGCGCTACGTGCAAGGCGGTATCGGCCAGGATGAAGCCAACGCCCTGCGCAAGACCAGCGGTTATGACCTGCACGTCGAATTGTCGAATGGCCCTGGCGGCGAATTCCAGAGCGGCGCCACCGTCGACATTCACAGTGCCCAGGGCAAACCGGTACTCAGCGTGACCGATGCCGGGCCGCTGTTGTATGTGCAGTTGCCGCCGGGCCAGTACAAAGTCACGGGCAACGCCCAAGGGGAAACACGGCAGCAACGGGTGACCGTAACCGGCAAGACCCCTGCCACCGTGAACCTGAACTGGCGTTGAGGGCATATCTTTACCCGGTGAATTCGCCAATAGTGGCAATTCAATTTCAACTTTCTGTTTATCTGGACAATAATCAAAAAACTATTACTTCGTGTGACCGGTCGGGATGCACCGGTCACCCTATAACATCGAGGGGCCAAAGCCCCCGCTTGCCGTGTAGACCATCAGGAGAAGTCGTCGATGAAAACCCGTCTCGCAGCATCGCTGGCCGTTGCAGTGCTGGCCTTTGCAGGCGCCAGCCAGGCCCACGCCGCGCAGGTGTCCGGCGCCGTGGGTGCAACCAGCCAGGGTGACATGACCTACCGTCTGGGCATGTCGTTCGACTGGGACAAGAAATGGCTGGAAAGCAATACCGGCTTTGTGACCGGTTACTGGGAGGCAGGCTACACCTACTGGGAAGGTGGCGACGCCAGTGGCGCGCACTCGCTGTCGTTCAGCCCGGTGTTCACGTATGAGTTCAGCGGGTTCACCTACACCCCGTACATCGAGGCTGGTATCGGCCTGGCGGCGTTTTCCAAGACGGATGTAGGGGACCAGCGCCTGGGCTCGGCGGTCAACTTTGAAGACCGCATCGGCTTTGGCCTCAAGCTGCCAAGGGAGCAGAAAGTGGGCATCCGTGCAATGCACTACTCCAATGCCGGGCTCAAGCAGCCTAACGACGGGATCGAATCCTACTCGCTGTTCTACAGCAAAGGTTTCTGAAACCCGGGGCCGCAAAGCGGCCCCGACAATTCAGAAGGTATAGGAAACCCCGGCCTGCACCGTGCGTGGTGCCCCTGGATAGGCGTAGAAGTTGAACGCCCCTTCGTCATACTCTTTGTTGAACAGGTTCTTCACATCCAGGTTCAGGCGCACATGCTCATTGACCTGATAGAACGTCAGCAGGTCAACCACGGTGTACGGGTCCATGTTGTAAGTGACTGCTTCGGTCTGGCCATTGCGGTCATCCACGTATTTCACCCCGAGCCCTAGCCCCAGGCCTTTGGCAAACCCGTCGTGGAACTCATAAGTGTTGAGCAGGCTGAAGCTGTTGCGCGGGATGTTGGCCAGGCGGGTACCGCTTGGCAGGCGATTGTCCTTGGTTACTTCGGCGTCGACGTAGGCGTAGCCACCGATTACCCGCCACTCAGGTGTGATGTTGCCAGCGATGTTGATATCCAGGCCACGGCTGCGCACCTCGCCGGCGGCCAGGCTGTAGTTTATGTTCACCGGGTCGCGCGTCAGCACGTTTTCTTTGACGATATGGTAGATCGCTGCATCCACGCTCAACTGGCGGTCGAGCGCTTCCCATTTCACTCCCAGTTCGTAGGATTTACCCTTTTCCGGGTCGAAGCCACCGCCACTGGCAGGCGTGCCCGTGTTGGGCTTGAACGAACGCGCCGTGTTGGCGTAGACCGCAATGGTGTCGGTCAGGTCGTAGATCAGGCCAACGCGTGGGGTGACGCCATTCTCGCCCTTGCTGAAATCACCAGCATTGTTCAGCTTGTTGTCATAGTCATGTTCGAAACGCTCGAAGCGCACACCTGCCAATGCCTTCAGTCGTTCAGTCAGGGCCACCTGGTCCTGGATGAAGAAGGCCCAGGTTTGCAGGTTTTCCTTGTCCCAGGTCGTGGTGCGGTTCAGCGCCGGACGCGGCTGGCCCAGTACAGGGTTGTAGATGTCGATCGGGTAGGCGGCTGAGGACCTTTGGATATTCGAGTTGTAATCGTAGTTCTCGTACTCGACACCGGTCAGCAAGGTGTGGCTGAAGTTGCCGGTATCAAAATGCCCGGTCAAGTTCAGTTGCCAGTCACGGTCGGTCCATTCCAGCTTGCGGTAGTTGAAGTTGCGCTGCAGCGTGCGGCCATCTGCCGGTGCGCCGTCGGCTTCGACAGCATTGCCCTTGAGCGAGCCATCAAGGAACTGGAAGCCACCCGCCAACGTCCAGTTGTCGTTGAGCAGGTGCTCGAAACGCAGCTGGGCCATGTTGTTGTCATTGTGCAGCAGGTTGTCGCTGCCTTTTTCCCAGATATAGGTGTCACGTGAGGCGCTGCCGGACTGGGTCGCGTAGCGGGTCAGGCCGCGGTCCAGCGGGTGATTGTTGCGCATGAAGTCACCTTCGAAGACGATCTTCGTGCTGTCGTTGACCTGCCAGCTGACCACCGGAGCCACGTCGTAACGCTCGCTTTCCAGGTCATCGCGGAAGCTGTCGCCGCCTTCGCCGAGCACGTTCAGGCGGTAGGCCAGCGAACCATCCTGGTTCAATGGGCCGGTGGCGTCGAGGGTGGCGCGGCGCATGCCTTGGTCATCGAACTGGCTGCCGAGGGTGACCCGAGACTCAGGCAATGGCTGCTTGCTGACCACGTTGAAGGTGCCACCAGGGTCACCACGCCCATACAGGCTGCTGGCCGGGCCACGGATCACCTCCAGGCGCTCGACCGTGTTGGCGTCTGGCGCATTGGGGTAGCCGCGGTTGATCGGGAAGCCGTTGCGGTAGAACTCGCCAGTGGTGAAGCCACGCACGGTGAAGGTGGTCAGCCCTTGGCCGCCGAAGTTGTTGGCGCGGCCGACGCCGCCGGCGTAATCCAGGCCGTCCTGCAGGCGCGTAGCCCCCGTGTCTTGCAGCACATCCTTTGGGACCACGCTGACCGATTGCGGCGTATCGTGCAAAGCGGTATCGGTGCGGGTGGCGCTGGCCGAGCGGCTGGCCTTGTAGCCTACGACCGGGCCATCGACACGTTCGCTGTCGGCGCTGCTGGTGATGCTAAGGGCCTGAAGTTCGATCTGGGCAGGGGCGTTGAGCGGCTCAGGCTCGGCAAAGGCTAGCGGGGAGACTGCATGAAGCACACAAAGCGAAACGAACGTTCGACGCATCGACGGTACGATCCTGGAATAGGGCGCTGAGGGGTAGGGTGGAAAAGCGCCGTGAAACTACTACGAATCATTATCAAATGCATTCTTTTTAAGTGGCACTGGTGTACCAGATACCAAGCAGGTTCATCCGTGCTGGATTTTTCGCGGGTGAACCGGCTCCTACAGGGCATCCATATGGCTGCAGGCGTGGGTTCACCCGCGAAAAATCCAGGCCTGGCCCGCACAACTCAGCGAGCAGCCTTGATCGCCAGCACATTGCACAGCGGATGCTCCAGCACATGCGCCGTAGTGCCGCCGAGGAACGTCTGCATGGCGTCATGCCGATGGCTGCCCATCACGATTACATCGGCCCGGCTGTGCCCGACGAACTCGGCAATGGCCTTTATCGCGGCCCCTTCCACGAAGTGCCGGCGCTCCAGCGGAATCTGGTGATGGTCGCCCAACCGGTTGAAGGCCGCCCGCTGCGCGGTACGCACGCTGCCCTCGAACCCCGGCATGGTCACCGTGCCGGCGCCGAAATCGGCAATGTGGGTCTTACTCGCGTCGCACACATGCAGCAGGTGCAACTCGGCGCTGCACTGCAAGGCCAGGGCATGTGCGCAGTGAATCACCTGCTCATCCAGATGCTCACCAGCGCCAAGGCTGTTCAGGTCCACCGCTGCGGCTATCTGCCGAGGCAAAGGCAGGCGTATATCGCTGACCAGGTGCACGGCGACCGGGCTGTCCTTGAGCAACTGCCAGTCCAGTGGCGTGACCAACAGGCGCTTGAGTACCGGCTCGTGCTGCACGTCCTTGACCAACAGGTCACAGCCGAGCTGTTCCACCCGCTCCAGTACGCTGGCCAGCGGGTTACGCGTAAGCAGCAGCTCGGTGGAAACGTCAAGGCCAGCATTGCCCAGTTGCTCGGCTTCGTCCGCCAGCCACTGGCGGTTGTCGCTGAGCAGCCGTTCGCGCTCGCGACCATCACTCATCAGGCCAAAGGTGTCGACGTCATCGACGAACACGTTGATATCCAGCAATGCACCGCTGGACTCCGCCAGCGCCGCGGCGCGTTGCAGCGCCGGTGTGTGGCGCATCTGCGGGCCCAGCATGACGAACAAGCGCTTGAACTGGCTCATCTCACACCTCCACGTGTGGCAGCCCCCCGATTACTTGGTTCTGTTCAGTCTAGCCCCATGTGCGCCAGGTAAAACCGTTCACGCTTTTTTCACCCGAGGCTGTTATCATCGCCACACTCTTTGGGGAGTAGCCTGCTTTCGCGCCCAAGCGAAGGCGCACCGGCCTGATCTTTGGTGTGATCGAAGCCATTACCCCGGTCATCGGCTGGCTGCTGGGCCAGGCGGCCAGCCAGTATGTCGAACAGTGGGACCACTGGATTGCCTTCTTCCTGCTGCTGTTGCTGGGCGCGCACATGGTGCATGCCGGCCTCAAGCCCGATGAGGAAGAGGAAGAAAAGCAAAGCCAGCACTCGTTCTGGATTCTGGCGGTGACGGCAGTGGCCACCAGCATCGATGCGTTGGCGGTGGGTATTGGCCTGGCGTTCGTCGATGTGAACATCTGGGTGGCAGCGGCAGCGATCGGCCTGGCGACCATGACCATGGTCACCCTCGGCACCATGCTTGGCCGGGCCTTGGGTTCGGTGGTGGGCAAACGCGCCGAAATCATTGGCGGCATCGTGCTGATGCTGGTGGGTGCGACCATTCTGTATGAGCACCTGAGCGCAGTTTGAGTTTGCGGCTGCTGGCGGCTGGTGTGTCGGGTATGATGCGGGCCTTATCATTGTCACGAGGCTTGCCCCATGTCCCTGAGTGCTGAACAGACAGGCGAATTCCGCGCCTTCGCCGAGCAGTTGGCCGATGCTGCCGCTGTGGCGATCAAGCCTTACTTTCGCGCCAGCCTGGATGTCGAGGACAAAGGCGGGCGCCTGTACGACCCGGTGACCGTGGCCGACAAGGCTGCCGAGGATGCCATGCGCGAGCTGATCCAGGCGCGTTACCCCGAGCACGGCATTCTTGGCGAAGAGGCCGGAGTGGCCGTGGGCAGCAGCCCGTTGACCTGGGTGCTCGACCCGATCGACGGCACCCGCGCGTTCATCACCGGCCTGCCACTGTGGGGCACGTTGATCGCCTTGAATGACGGCGCACGCCCGGTGGTAGGCGTGATGAACCAGCCGTTCACCGGCGAGCGCTTCGTCGGCACCCCTGAAGGCGCATGGCGCAGCGGTACGCCGTTGCAGACCCGGGCCTGTGCGGACCTGGCGTCAGCCACGCTGATGTGCACCACCCCGGACATGTTCGACACTGCCGAGCGCAAGGCCGCGTTCGAGGCCGTGGCCGGCAAGGCTCGCCTGATGCGCTACGGTGGCGATTGCTACGCGTACTGCATGCTGGCTTCGGGCTTTGTCGATGTGATCGTCGAGGCCAGCCTGCAGCCGTATGACGTACAGGCATTGATGCCGATCATCGAAGGGGCGGGTGGGGTGATTACTGCCTGGGATGGCAGCAGCGCGCAGCACGGCGGGTGTGTGGTGGCCTGTGGTGACCCGGCACTGCATGCGCAGGTGGTGGAGATGTTGCGGCACGCCATGTGATCTTGTGTTGCCTGTTCTGGCCTCTACGCGGGCAATCCCGCGCCTGCACGGTTCACTGCAACGTGCAGGCGCGGGTTTACCCGCCAGGAGGCCAGTACCGGCTTCCATTTACCCCAACCACTGCACTTTTTGCCATTTCCGGGCTCTATGCTTGGCCAGGCCATGTTGATCCCCGATACGGCCGCCGAATATCGACCCGGTGCCGATGGTTGCAAGCTACCCCAATTTCCTCTCCCGCCTGCTGCTGACAGGTGCCCTCACATGCCTGTGCGCCTGCACTCAGGAGCAGGGCCGCGACATGCTCGACCAGTTCGGCAACGGCAAACCCAGCGAGTTGTTCCAGACTAGCGTCGACCGCCTGGCCACGCTGTCGATGCGCGACAACCTGCAAAGCCTGTACCTGCTGATGAACAAGCTATACCTGCGCAACCCCAACCAGTGGAAGATGTCCGGCTACATCGACGCCGCCACTGCCGAGCGGCAGATCCGTATCGCCATCGAACAGCGCCAACCGCTGCCGCAACTCGGCAACCGCCGCGACCTGGCGGCGTTGAGCTACGCCCTGAGCCCGGAGTTTCGCGGTGATCGCGTCGGCGCGTTCATCTACGCCATCGGCAGTATGCTGATCACTGCGCATGGCGGGCGCACCGAGTTCTACATGACCGACACCCTTGACCCGCTGTTCATCAACAATGCGGCGCGCAATATCGAGAAGGCCACCTGGATGTTGAGCCAGCGGCAGGATGCCAATGGGGTGTTGCTGCTGTTCTCCAACGAGATTTCGGAGGAAGGCAGCAACCTGAGTTTTGCCGTGGAGTTCGGCAAGATCGTGGCGCGGCTGGATTTGCTGGCCGAGTTGCTGGATGAGCGCTATCGGCGGATCGGGCTCAACTATGCGCAGAGTTTACTGCTGATGAATTTCCTGCCCGTTCAGTAACCTTGGCTGTTACACCGGCACCTTGTAGGAGCGGCCCAGTGAAAATCAGAGCAGCGCCTGTATTGCCCGCCGATAGCGCTGCCCGGCCAGGCTCATGCTGTTGTTGTGGCTCGCCCCCGGTACCAGCAGCAATGTCTTGGGCTGTTGGGCGGCGTCATACAGCTGCTGGCTGAAGCGCGGCGGTACGAAGCGGTCTTCCAGCCCATGCACCAGCAGCACCGGCAAGCCCACATCCTTGATCTTGCCCAGCGAGTCGAACTTCTGCGACATCAACCAGCGCACCGGCAGGGATGTGTTGGCCACCGCTGCCGCGACATCGCCCAGGGAAGTAAAGGTCGATTCCAGTATCAACCCACGTGCGGGTGCTGCTGCGCCGCTGTTCTGTGCTTCGGCCGCCAACTCACTGGCCAGTTCTACCGCCACGGCACCACCCAGCGAATGGCCGAAGATCAAGCGTTTGCCGGCATCCGGCTGCAATTGGGCGAAGCGCTCCCAGGCGATGCGTGCATCTTCATAGACCGTGGCCTCTGAAGGCAGGCCGCCACGGCTTTGGCCGAAGCCGCGGTAATCCACCGCCAGCACTGAGTAGCCCATGGCATGCAGTTGCTCGATGCGGAACAACTGGCCGGTCAGGTTCCAGCGCACGCCATGCAGGTAGAGGATGGCCGGGGCATTGGCGCGAGGCGTGCAGGCTCTGGTTGGCGCTGAAACTGCGCGGGCGCAGGTCAAGCTCCTGCACGTCGCCGGGCAGGCCACGGAACCAGCTGGCCTGCCCCGGCTCGATGCGGAACACCAGTTCGCGCTCCTTGTGCTGGAGGACGGCGCAGCTGCTGGGTAGGCCGATGACCAGCACGGTGGCACAAAGCCAGGCGAGCCAGCGGCGGCGCAGGTGGGTAAGGAAGAGGGTGGGCATGGGAGCTTTTTTAGCAGATGCAGGCGGGTTGATGTGGGAAAGTGGCCGAATGGCGGGGGTGGTTTGATAACAAGTTGTTTCTGGGGTTATGGTCCGTTCAGGAAACCGCAAAGGTTTGTTGCGCCGGCACCTGGAGCGGTTGTTCCGCCGCCCCGTACAGCCCACGCCACCGCGTTATTACCTGGAGCTACGTCTGACCTATGCGCGGCAGTTGTTGCAGCACACCAGCAAGTCACTGACCGAGGTGGCGGTGGCCAGCGGGTTTGTCAGCTCCCTGCATTTCTACCGGCGTTTTCGCGAGTTGTTTGCCATTGCCCCGCGGCAATACCGGGCGCGCAGCCAAGGCTGGGCAGGACGGCAGGATGTGCACAACCCGTTGTAGGAGTGGGGTCAGCGAAGAGGCCCGCACAGGAAATCACCGTGCGATAACCGCACACCTCGCGCCCCTGAACCGTCCGCTATCCGCCCAATCAATCCCATCGCCGCATTGCCCAACCCCCACCTTTTTGCTGTAGTGTGCCCATCCACCGGTTGTCGCCTGCCTCCGCGACCCGCAACCGGCCCGATAGAATGACCGTGACGACCGCAACCACAGCCCACAAGGCCGTAGGAAGCGGCGACCAGAACAATAACGATACCGAGTGCCTTGCCTATGGAAAGCCGCCTGCTGAGCGAGCGCAGTAGCGTGTTTCATCACGCCGACCCTTATGCTGTGTCCGATTATGTGAACCAGCATGTAGGCCAGCATTGCATCGGGCTGTCGCGCACCACCCACCCCCAGGCCAGCCTCAGCCACCGCAAATTCGCCGAACTCGACCTGTGCCGCATCAGCTATGGCGGCAGTGTCCGCGTTACCTCACCAGCACTGGAAACCATCTATCACCTGCAGGTATTGCTTAATGGCAACTGCCTGTGGCGCGGGCACAAGCGTGAGCAGCACCTGGTGCCGGGCGAGCTGTTGCTGATCAACCCCGACGACCCGGTTGACCTGACCTATTCGGAAGACTGCGAGAAGTTCATCCTCAAGGTACCCACCCGGCTGCTGGATTCAATCTGTGATGAGCAACGCTGGCACCGGCCTGAAGGTGGCGTGCGCTTCTTGCGCAACCATTACCGGCTGGATGAGCTGGACGGGTTCGTCAACCTGTTGGCCATGGTCTGCCATGAGGCGGAAGTCAGCGATTCATTGCCCAGGGTGCAGGGCCACTACAGCCAGATTGTCGCCAGCAAGCTGCTGACCTTGATGAACACCAATGTCCGGCGAGAAAGCCTGGGCTCACCCGGTGCAAGCCTTGAGCGGATCATCGACCACATTGACCGCAACCTGAAGCATGAACTGACAGCCGAAGCGCTGGCGGAACAGGCGTGCATGAGCTTGCGCTCGCTGTACGCCTTGTTCGACCGGCATTTGCAGACCACGCCAAAACACTACGTACGCCAGCGCAAACTGGAGCAGGTGCGCGCGTGCCTGAGTGACGCCAGTTGCTCGGTTCGCAGTGTGACCGAACTGGCCATGGATTATGGCTTCCTGCACCTTGGGCGGTTTTCCGAAGTCTATCGGCAGCAGTTCGGCGAATTGCCCTCGGAAACCTTGCGTAACCGTCGCGGGTAAACCCGCTCCTACAGGTTCACCGCCAGCCTGAGAGGCTGCGCATAATCGTGTAGGAGCGGGTTTACCCGCGAAGAGGCCCGCAAGCCTTGCGCTCCTCCTGCACAAAACGGATAGCACCCCGCACAATCCGGATAGTCCCCCGCCAGCGGTCTCCCTAACCTGACCAGGTCTAAACAATAACAAGGGAGACCCTGGCCATGTCCCTGGGATTCGACTACCTCAATGCCATGCTCGAGGACGACCGTGAAAAGGGCATCTACCGCTGCAAGCGCGAGATGTTCACCGACCCACGCCTGTTCGACCTGGAAATGAAACACATCTTCGAGGGCAACTGGATCTACCTGGCTCACGAAAGCCAGATCCCCGAGAAGAACGACTTCCTCACCCTGACCATGGGGCGCCAGCCGGTGTTCATCGCGCGCAACAAGGACGGTGAGCTCAATGCCTTCCTCAACGCTTGCAGCCACCGCGGCGCCATGCTGTGCCGGCACAAGCGCGGAAACCGCTCCAGCTACACCTGCCCGTTCCACGGCTGGACCTTCAACAACAGCGGCAAGCTGCTCAAGGTCAAAGACCCGAGCAACGCCGGCTACCCCGACAGCTTCAACTGCGACGGCTCTCACGACCTGACCAAGGTGGCGCGCTTCGAGTCGTACCGGGGCTTTTTGTTCGGCAGCCTGAATGCCGACGTGAAGCCGCTGGTCGAACACCTGGGTGAATCGGCCAAGATCATCGACATGATTGTCGACCAGTCGCCGGAAGGCCTTGAAGTGCTGCGCGGTACCAGCTCGTACATCTACGAAGGCAACTGGAAACTTACCGCCGAAAACGGCGCCGATGGCTACCACGTCAGCTCCGTGCACTGGAACTACGCCGCCACCCAGAACCAGCGCAAGCAGCGCGAGGCGGGTGACGAGATCAAGACCATGAGCGCCGGGTCCTGGGCCAAGCAGGGCGGTGGTTTCTATTCCTTCGATCACGGCCACTTGCTGCTGTGGACCCGTTGGGCCAACCCGCAAGACCGCCCGGCCTACGAGCGCCGTGACCAGTTGGCTGCCGATTTCGGCCAGGCCCGCGCCGACTGGATGATCGAGAACTCGCGCAACCTGTGCCTGTACCCGAACGTGTACCTGATGGACCAGTTCAGCTCGCAGATTCGCGTGGCCCGGCCGATTTCGGTCAACAAGACCGAAATCACCATCTACTGCATCGCGCCAAAAGGCGAGAGCGCCGACGCCCGAGCCAAGCGCATCCGCCAGTACGAAGACTTCTTCAACGTCAGTGGCATGGCCACCCCGGACGACCTGGAAGAATTCCGCTCCTGCCAGACCGGCTACGGCGGTGGCACAGGGTGGAACGACATGTCCCGCGGCGCCAGACACTGGGTCGAAGGCGCCGATGAGGCAGCCAGGGAGATCGAGCTCGAACCGCTGCTGTCTGGCGTGCGCACCGAAGACGAAGGCCTGTTCGTGCTGCAACACAAGTACTGGCAGGACACCATGATCCAGGCGCTCAAGGACGAACAAAAACTGATCCCCGCGGAGGCCGTGCAATGAGCCTGCATGAAACCGTGCGCGACTTCCTCTACCGCGAAGCGCGCTACCTGGACGACGCCCAGTGGGACCAGTGGCTGGAGCTGTACGCCAGCGACGCCACCTTCTGGATGCCCAGCTGGGACGATGACGACACCCTCACTGAAGACCCGCAAAGCGAAATTTCGCTGATCTGGTACGGCAACCGTGGTGGCTTGGAAGACCGCGTGTTCCGCATTAAGACCGAACGTTCCAGTGCGACCGTGCCAGACACCCGCACTTCGCACAACATCAGCAACATCGAGATCGTCGAGCAGGGCGAAGGCAGCTGCCAGGTGCGCTTCAACTGGCACACCCTGAGCTTCCGCTACAAGACCACCGACAGTTACTTCGGCACCAGCTTCTACACCCTCGACCTTCGCGGCGAGCAGCCGCTGATCAAGGCAAAGAAGGTGGTGTTGAAGAACGACTACGTGCGCCAGGTCATCGACATCTACCACATCTGATACAGGGATTTGCGAGCATTGCCCGGTGCGTCCTGCGACGCGCCGTGGGCCGGCTCGCCCGCGAGGTGCAACATGAGCTACCAGATCGCACTGAATTTCGAAGACGGGGTTACCCGTTTCATTGAAGCCACCGGCCACGAAACCGTGGCTGACGCCGCCTACCGCCAGGGCATCAACATCCCGCTGGACTGCCGTGATGGCGCCTGCGGTACCTGCAAGTGCAAGGCTGAATCCGGGCGTTACGACCTGGGCGACAACTTCATCGAAGACGCCCTGAGCGAAGAGGAAATCGCTGAAGGCTATGTGCTCACCTGCCAGATGCGCGCCGAAAGCGATTGCGTCATCCGCATTCCGGCGTCGTCGCAAGTGTGCAAGACCGAACAGGCCAGCTTCGAAGCGGCCATCAGTGATGTACGCCAACTGTCCGCCAGCACCATTGCCCTGTCGATCAAGGGCGAGGCCCTCAGCCGCCTGGCGTTTCTGCCGGGGCAGTACGTCAACCTCAAGGTGCCCGGCAGCGAGCAGAGCCGTGCCTATTCGTTCAGTTCGCTGCAGAAGGACGGCGAAGTCAGCTTCCTCATCCGCAACGTGCCGGGCGGGCTGATGAGCAGTTTCCTGACCAACCTGGCCAAGGCCGGCGACAGCATGAGCCTGGCCGGCCCGCTGGGCAGTTTCTACCTGCGGCCGATCCAGCGCCCGCTGTTGCTGCTGGCAGGCGGTACCGGCCTGGCGCCGTTCACCGCGATGCTGGAAAAGATCGCCGAGCAGGGCAGTGAACACCCGCTGCACCTGATCTATGGCGTGACCAACGATTTCGACCTGGTTGAGCTTGACCGCCTGCAAGCGCTGGCGGTGCGCATCCCCAACTTCACCTACAGCGCCTGCGTGGCCAACCCGGATAGCGAGTACCCGCAGAAGGGCTACGTGACCCAACACATCGAGCCATGCCACCTCAACAACGGCGATGTGGATGTGTACCTGTGCGGCCCGCCACCGATGGTCGAGGCGGTGAGCCAGTACGTGCGCGAACAGGGCATTACCCCGGCCAACTTCTACTACGAGAAGTTTGCGGCTGCGGCCTGATTCCTTTTATCCCGGACATAACACCGCCCCCTGTGGGAGCGCGTTTACCCGCGAAGAGGCCGGCAGCTACAGCGGTTATGAATTGTCGGACGCATTCGCGGGTAAACCCGCTCCCACAGGGACCGCGGGAAGGCGGAGATTTGCATATGAACAACAGATTCCAAGGCAAGGTCGCCCTGGTCACCGGTGCCGCTCAAGGCATAGGCCGTGGCGTGTGCTGGCGGCTGAAGGCCGAAGGCGCGCAAGTGGTAGCGGTGGATCGTTCCGAACTGGTCCACGAACTGGCCGGGGAGGGCATGCTCACGCTCACCGCCGACCTGGAGCAACACGCAGACTGCGCCCGGGTCATGGCCAGTGCCGTAGAAACCTTCGGCCGCCTCGACATCCTGGTCAACAACGTTGGCGGCACCATCTGGGCCAAGCCCTTCGAACACTACGAAGTGGAGCAGATCGAAGCCGAAGTGCGCCGCTCGCTGTTTCCCACCCTGTGGTGCTGCCACGCCGCGCTGCCGTACATGCTCGAACGCGGCAGCGGCGCCATCGTCAACGTTTCGTCCATCGCCACGCGCGGCGTCAACCGGGTGCCCTACGGTGCAGCCAAAGGTGGCGTGAATGCGCTGACCGCCTGCCTGGCCTTTGAAACCGCGGGCCGCGGCATCCGCGTCAACGCCACCGCGCCCGGCGGCACCGAAGCCCCCCCGCGGCGTGTACCACGCAACAGCGCCGAGCAGAGCGAGCAGGAAAAACGCTGGTACCAACAGATCGTCGACCAGACCCTCGACAGCAGCCTGATGCACCGCTACGGCAGCATCGACGAGCAGGTCGGGGCGATCCTGTTCCTGGCGTCCGACGAAGCCTCGTACATCACTGGCGTGACCCTGCCGGTCGGGGGCGGCGACCTCGGCTGAGCAACCCTCAAGGCAACAGCTTTCCACCACAACAAAAACAAGAGCGACAGATGCCATGCGAACCCTTGACGTACACCCGATCATCGATAATGCGCGCTTTACCCCGTTCCACTGGATGGTCATGGCCTGGTGCGGCCTGCTGTTGATCTTCGACGGCTATGACCTGTTCATCTACGGCGTGGTACTGCCGGTCATCATGAAAGAGTGGGGCCTGACCCCCTTGCAGGCCGGTGCGCTGGGCAGCTATGCGCTGTTCGGCATGATGTTCGGCGCCCTGGCATTCGGCAGCCTGGCCGACCGCATCGGGCGCAAGAAGGGTATCGCCATCTGCTTCGCCTTGTTTTCGGGGGCGACCATCCTCAATGGCTTTGCCAGCAGCCCGAGCGAATTCGGCATCTATCGCTTCATTGCCGGCCTGGGCTGTGGGGGCCTGATGCCCAATGCCGTGGCACTGATGAACGAGTACGCACCCAAGCGTCTGCGCAGCACGCTGGTGGCGATCATGTTCAGTGGCTATTCGCTGGGCGGCATGCTGTCGGCGGGTGTCGGTATCTTCATGCTGCCGCGTTTTGGCTGGGAGTCGATGTTCTTCGCCGCCGCACTGCCTCTGTTGCTGTTGCCGGTGATTCTTTACTACCTGCCAGAATCCATCGGTTTCCTGGTGCGGCAGGGGCGCACGGAGGAAGCGCGCACGCTGCTCAAGCGGCTGGACCCGGACTGCGATGTGCAGGCCGACGACGTGTTGCAGGCAGCGGACCGTAAAGGAAGTGGGGCATCGGTACTGGCGCTGTTCCGCAACGGCCTGGCCATTCGCACCCTGGCACTGTGGCTGGCGTTCTTCTGCTGCCTGCTGATGGTCTATGCGCTGAGCTCGTGGCTGCCGAAGCTGATGGCCAACGCCGGTTACAGCCTGGGTTCGAGCCTGTCGTTCCTGCTGGCACTGAACTTCGGTGGCATGGCCGGGGCGATACTGGGGGGGTGGCTGGGCGACCGCTACAACCTGGTCAAGGTCAAGGTGGCGTTCTTCATCGCTGCCGCGCTGTCAATCAGCTTGCTGGGCGTGAACAGCCCGATGCCGGTGCTGTACCTGCTGATCTTCATTGCCGGTGCCACCACCATTGGTACACAGATCCTGCTGTATGCCGGTGCCGCGCAAATGTACGGCCTTTCGGTGCGCTCCACCGGCCTGGGCTGGGCCTCGGGTATCGGCCGCAATGGCGCGATCGTAGGCCCGCTGCTGGGCGGTGCATTGATGGGCATCAACCTGCCGCTGCAACTCAATTTCATCGCCTTCGCCATCCCTGGCGCAATCGCTGCGCTGGCCATGGCCGTGCACCTGGCCAGTGGCCGGCGCCACGCCCAGGCCGTTGCCATCCATCACTGATGCCGAGGTGCAATGAAAACCCTGATCAAGGACAGTTCACTGTCCGCCATCGTCGCCGGTTGCATCGCCACGATGATCTCCTACGCTGGCCCGCTGGTGATCATCTTCCACGCCGCCGAAGCCGCCGACCTGTCGCACCAGCAACTGTCGTCCTGGGTGTGGGCGGTGTCCATGGGCAGTGCCGTACTGGGTGCGCTGCTCAGCCTGCGCTATCGCGTGCCGGTGGTGATCGCCTGGTCGATCCCGGGTTCTGCACTGCTGGTCACTGCCTTGCCGCAACTGGGCCTGGCGCAGGCCGTGGGTGCCTACCTTGTGGCCAACCTGGTCCTGCTGCTGATCGGCATCAGCGGGGCCTTCGACCGCATCATCGCGCGCCTGCCAGGTTCCATTGCTGCAGGCATGCAGGCTGGCATCCTGTTCAGCTTCGGCATCGAGGTGTTCCGAGCCTTGCCGGTGCAGCCGTTGCTGGTTGTGGGCATGTTCGTCACCTACGTGCTGATGCGCCGGGTGCAGCCACGTTACGCGGTGGCCGCCGTACTGTGCGTGGGCACGTTGGTGACGCTGGCCAGCGGAGCCTTCCGTAGCGAGGCGCTGGTACTGGAGTTGGCGTCACCCCAGTGGATCACCCCGCAGTTCAGCCTGGCGGCAGTGTTCAGCCTGGCGCTGCCGCTGGTGCTGGTGGCGCTGACCGGGCAGTTCATGCCTGGCATGGCGGTACTGCGTAACGCCGGCTACAGCACGCCGGCCAGCCCGTTGATCAGCGCCAGTGCCTTGGCCGGTGCGGCACTGGCGCCGTTCGGTTGCCACGGGCTGAACCTGGCGGCGGTTACCGCCAGCCTGTGCACTGGCCATGAAGCCCATGAAAACCCACGGCGCCGCTATGTGGCGGCGGTGGCCGGCAGCGCGCTGTACCTGCTGCTGGGCATTGCCGGGGCCACCCTGATGTCGCTGTTTGCTGCCTTTCCCGCCGCGCTGATCGCGGCCTTGGCCGGCCTGGCCCTGTATGGCGCCATCAGCGAGGCCCTGGCCCGCAGCCTGGCGGAACCGGCCGAGCGTGATGCCGGGCTGTTCACCTTTCTGGTCACCGCTTCAGGGGTAGCCTTTCTGGGCCTTTCGGCAGCGTTTTGGGGGCTGCTGTTCGGCCTGCTGGCCCACGCGCTGCTCCGGCTGCGCCAGCCACGTGCCCGGGAGGTGCTGCGCCGTACACCCTGAACTGCCGTGTTCCCAACGCTTTACCCATAAAAACAAGATCAAGAGAGCTTCGGAATGAATCAAACCCCTTGCGTCGCCCTGGGCCTGACCTTGCTCAGCCAACCATTGCTGGCTGCCGAAGGCGGCTTTTTCGAGGACTCGAAGGCTACCCTGAGTGCACGTAACTATTACTTCAGCCGAGATTTTTCCGACATTGTCGGCGCCAACCAACAGTCCAAGGCCGAGGAGTGGGCCCAAGGCTTCATCCTCGACTTCCAGAGCGGCTACACCCCGGGTACGGTCGGCTTTGGCGTTGACGCCCTGGGCTTGCTGGGCATCAAGCTCGACAGCAGCCCCGACCGGGTGAACACCGGCCTGCTGCCAGTGCATGGCGATGGCCGCGCGGCTGACGAATACAGCCGCCTGGCACCTACTTTCAAGGCGCGCGTGTCGAAAACCGAACTGCGTATTGGCGAGCTGCAACCGAACCTGCCAGTGCTGACCTTCAGCGACATCCGCCTGCTGCCGCCTACCTACCAGGGTGCCAGCATCCGCTCGGCGGAAATTGACGGGCTGACCGTACAGGCTGGGCACCTGACCAGCACTCACCTGCGCAACGAAGGCGGCGATGGCAAGATGAACGCCATGCTCGGCCATGTGCCGATGCGCCAGGCCCAGAGCGATGCGTTCAACTACGTGGGTGGGGACTATGCGTTCAATGCCAACCAGAGCAGTGTGAGCCTATGGTATGGGCAACTGGAGGATATCTACGAACAAGGTTTCGTAGGGTTGAAGCACAGCAAACCATTGGGCGACTGGGTGCTCAGCACAAACCTGGGGTATTTCACTGCGCGTGAAGACGGCAATGCGCTGTTGGGCAATATCGACAACCAGGCATTCTTCTCGATGTTCACTGCGCGGCATGGCGGGCACAGCTTCCATGTCGGCTACCAAGGCATCTATGGCGACAGCCCGTTTCCGCGGGTATTCGCCAACATCTCACCGCTGGGCAATGAGGTGCCGACTTATGAGTTCGCCTACACCGACGAGCGCTCGTATCAAGTACGTTACGACTACAACTTCGCCGCCATGGGCGTACCGGGGCTGACTGCGACCGTGCGCTACATAACAGGTAACAATGTCGATACCGGGCTGGGTTACGAAGGGCGTGACCGGGAACGTGACCTAGACATTGGTTACGCGGTGCAGAGTGGGGTGCTGAAGGGGCTGGGGATTCGGGTGCGCAATGCGATGGCGAGGTCCAACTACCGTAGCGACATTGACGAGAACCGCTTGACGCTGGTGTACACCTGGCAGCTGTTTTGACGCTTGTGCGGGAATTGCACATCAGGGCCGTATGAAGGTAGCTTCCGGAAACGACATTTTCAGGAATGCCACCCTTGGACTCCATCACTCAGGCCGTACTTGGTGCGGCCCTGCAAGGTACCGTGCTTGGTCGCATTCAGGGACGCCGCTCGTTGTTGTATGGCGCGGCCTTGGGCACGCTGCCCGACCTGGATGTGATCATCCGCTACGCCGACCCGGTGTCGCAGATGACCTACCATCGCGGCTTTTCCCACTCGTTGTTCGTGCTCACCGGCCTGGCCTTGTTGCTGGCCTGGCTGGTGAACAAATGCTGGCCTGACAAGGGCTATACCTTGCCCCGGCTGTTCCTTGCGTTCTGGCTGGTGCTCATTACCCACCCGTTGCTCGATGCCTTCACGGTCTACGGCACGCAGTTGTTCTGGCCTTTGCAAACCACGCCGCAAAGCTGGGCGGCGGTGTTCATCATCGACCCGGTCTACACCGTGCCGCTGCTGGCGGCCGTCATCTACGCAATCGCCAAGGGTGTGACCGCCATGGCCACGCGCCTGCTGACCCTGGCTCTGGTGTTCAGTACGGCCTACCTTGGCTTCGGCCTCGCCGGGCGCATGGCGGCCGAGCAGCGCTTTCAGGCTGCGCTGGGCCAGCAAGGTATTGCGGCCAGCGAGGTGCGCGCCGTACCGATCGCGTTCAATAGCCTGGTCTGGCGCGTATTGGCCAAGACACCGGAAGGCGATTACTACGAAGGCATCAGCAGCGGGTTCGACCGGCAGGCACCAGAAATGCAGCGCTTGCCGCGTAACCTGCAGCTGGCGCAAGCGCTGGCCAATGCCCCCCTGCATCAGCGTTTGCGCTGGTTCACCGATGACTGGTTGCGTTATGACCAAGTCGGCGATGCGCTGGTGGTCACCGACCTGCGCATGGGCATCCCGGGCAACTACACCTTTCGCTTCAACATGGCCCATCGCGACAGCCAGGGGCACTGGATTGTCGATGTGCCTTCCATGTTCAAGGGCGCAGGGCCCGGCTCGATGTTCAATGGCGCTGACCTGATGCTGATCTGGCGGCGCATCACCGAACAGCAACCGCCTTTGCCCCTGGCAATGTGGACCGAACGCTACCTGGGTACAGGCCCCACCGAGCCCGGGCGCTGATGTAGGAGCGGGCTTGCCCGCGAACACGGGCAAAGCCCGTGCCATGCATAGGGGAGACTTCGAGTCTCCCTTTCCGCCCCCGTGGGAGCGGGTTCACCCGCGAAGAGGCCGGTACAGGAAGACGATCAACCACGAGCCAGGCGCCCTGTCACATAATGCGCCACATCATTGAACCCCGGCGTCGACGCATGCCCTGGTGTCACCAGCGAATCGATGAACGCCTCATCCTCCGCCGTGATCTTCACCGCCAGCGCCCCACCATAGGTATCCCACTGTTCTTCAGTGCGCGGCCCGACTATCGCTGAACTGACCAGCTGGTTGTTCAGCACCCAGGCAATGGCAAACTCGACGATGCCCACGCCTTTGGCCTCGACATAGGCCTGGATCTGCCGGGCAATGGCCAGCGATTCCTGGCGCCATTCCACTTCCATGATGCGTTTGTCCTGGCGCCCGGCCCGGCTGCCGGCGTCCGGCTCCGCTCCCGGTGCGTACTTGCCACTGAGCACACCACGCGCCAAGGGGCTGAACGGTACCACGCCCAGGCCATGGGCGGCAGCGGCAGTCAGTTGCTCGGTTTCTGCCTGGCGGTTGACGATGTTGTACAGCGGCTGGCTGACCACCGGCTTGGGCACACCCAGGCGCTCGGCAATGTGGCAAGCCTCGGCAATACGCCAGCCGCGGAAGTTGGACACGCCCCAATAGCGGATCTTGCCCTGGCGCAGCAGGTCGCCGATGGCCTGCACGGTCTCTTCCAGCGGCACCTTGTGGTCTTCACGATGCAGGTAATAGATGTCCAGGTAATCCATGCTCATGCGGGTCAACGTGGCCTCCAGCGCATTGAAAACATGCTTGCGCGAAAGCCCGCTGCGGTTGGGCAAGCCATCGGCCGGGCCGAAGCCGACCTTGCTGGCAACGATCCAGTCCTGACGATGGCGCGCAACCGCTTCACCGACGATTTCTTCCGAACGCCCGGCGTTGTACACGTCAGCGGTGTCGATGAAGTTGATGCCCTGGTCCCAGGCTTTGTCGATGATACGCAGGGCATCTTCGGTGCTGGTCTGCTCGCCGAACATCATGCTGCCCAGGGTAAGGGCGGAAACCTGCAGGCCGCTGTGGCCGAGGGGGCGGTAGATCATGCGCGTGGGTCCTTTGCAGTCGGCTGATCTACCTGTTTTACACACAACCGGGGCGCATTGAAAGGCACCCTTCAGCCGATGATCACCATGGCCTCCTGCAGGGTCAATGGGCGCTTCATACGTTGTGACAGTATCGCCATGGCGTCGGAATAACCTTTGGCAATCACTGCTTCGACCCGATCGTCCACGCATTGAAGGGCAATGAAGTCGCCATTTTCCGGCTCGCCGACGAACTCGATCCGGTTCCAGTCCCGCGCGTGGCCCAATACTTCGAAGGTACGCCCATGCTGGTAGGTCCAGAAGAACGGCACATCGGCGTAGCGGCGCTGCTCGCCGAGCATGTTGGCGGCAGCGATGACCCCATGCTGTTGGGCCAGGCGCCAGTGTTCGATACGTACCGGGCGCCCGGTGAACGGGAAGGTGGCGATGTCGCCTGCCGCCCACAGGCCATCGGCAGCGCGCATTTCCGCGTCGACCCGCACCGAGTTGTCCTCGCTCAGCGGCACCCCTTGCAGGAAGGCAGTGGCCGGCTTTACCCCTGTGCCAAGCAGGACCAATGGCGTTTGCAGCCGCTCGCCGTTGGCCAGCCATACGGCTTCCACCTTGCCCTGGCCATCGATGCGTGCGACTTCGGTGGGGCCATGGAAGGTAACCCCTTTACGCTCATGCAGCTCGCGGATGCTGCGCCCGATACGTTCACCCAGCTGTCGGGCCAGCGGCACTTCGTGGCGAGTGACCACATGGACCTGTGCGCCGTACTTGCGCAAGGCTGAGGCGGCCTCCAGGCCAATGAAACCGTCACCCACGATAACCACCGGTTGGCCAGGTTCGGCGGCATCGAGCAACTGGGCAGCATCTTCGCGCGAACGCAGGGTAAATACCCCCGGCAGGTCGACGCCCGGGAGGGCCGGGCGCAGTGCTTTACCGCCAGTGGCCAGCAGGCAGGCGTCATACGTGATCTGCTCGCCATCAGCGAGGGTGAGTTGGCGTTTCTGGCTGTTCAAGTTGCGCACTTTGCCGTGCTTGCGTTCCAGCTGGCCCTTGCGCAGGGCGTCGGTTTCAAGCAATGCGGGTACTTCATCAGGCGCCATCTGCCCGGCAATCACGAATTTGCTCAGAGAGGTGCGGTCGTAGGCGGGCTGGCGCTCCTGGTCGATCCACACCAGCCGGCCAGCGAAGCCATGGTTGAGCAGGGTGGCCACCGCGGCGCTGCCGGCAGCACCTGCACCCACTACCACGAAACAGCGGGCGTCGCTGTGCCTTGGCGGCTCGATTGCAGGGAGCGGTTGGTCATCGACCCAGACTTCATCGCCCTTGACCCAGGCCTTGTAGCGGCGCAGGTCGGCCAGTGCCGGTGGCTCGCAGACCAGGCCATCATCCACGGCAAATGCGGCTTTGTGCCAGGGGCAGACCAGCAGGCCACCGCAAACGACGCCTTCGTCGAGCGGGGCGCCTTCGTGCGGGCAATTGCCCTGGTAGGCATGTACCTGGTCGCCTTGGCGGATGAGGATGAGTTCTTCGTTGCCGGCCTGCACGCGCAAGGGGCGATGTTCGTCGAGTTGGGCCAGGCGGGCCACGGCGTGCTGGGTCATGGTGCTTCTCCAAAGGGGGCCTTTGGAACCATTTGACGCCTGGGGTGAGAAGGGGGGGCGTTAACCTGACGATCGGTGGGGCGTTTTGAGTGGCCGGGGCGGGCCTCTTCACGGGTAAACCCACTCCTGCAAGCATCACCTGCAGGAGTGGGTTTTCTCGCGAATGGCCTTAACTGGCCTGCGCTGAACTCAGTGCACCCGCCCGGGTAACCCGCAAGGCCACCAGGCTACCGACCACGATCAGCGCGGCCAGCGAATACAGCGCAGCATCGGTGGAGCCGGTCTGGTCTTTGATGAAACCAACCAGGTATGGGCTGAGGAACCCGGCCATCTGGCCTACCGAGTTGATGATCGCCAGGCCCGCCACTGCTGCACCGGCACTGAGCAGTGCTGTCGGCATCGGCCAGAACATCGGCAAACCGGTAAGGGCGCCCATGGTGGCGATCGACAAGCCGAGGATGGCGATGGCCGGGCTAGCCGAGAAGTTGACGGCGATCAGCAGGCCAATCGCGCCCATTAGCATCGGCACAACAAGGTGCCAGCGGCGCTCGCTGCGAAGGTCCGCCGAACGCCCGCAGAGGATCATGAACACACCGGCCAGCAGGTACGGGATGGCGCTGAGCCAGCCGATCAGCAGCGGGTTGTCGAAGCCCATGCCCTTGATGATCGATGGCAACCAGAAGTTGATCGCGTACACGCCACTCTGGATGCAGAAGTAGATGAAGCCGAACGTCCAGATCAACGGGTTGGTCAGCACCGCCAGCACGCTGTCGCCCGTGGTGGTCGGCTTGCTGGCGGCATCGGCATTCAGGTCGGCTGCGATCAGCTGGCGTTCGGCCGGGCTCAGCCACGCGGCTTTCTGGTAGTCGTCACTTAGCAGGAAAACCGCCAGTATACCCAGCACCACTGTTGGCAGGCCCTGGATCAGGAACATCCACTGCCAGCCGGCCAGGCCATGCTGGCCGGCGGCGAAATGTTCGAGGATCCAGCCGGAGAACGGCCCACCGAGCAGGCCCGACACCGGAATCGCCGACATGAACAGGGCCATGATGCGCCCGCGACGGGCCGCCGGGAACCAGCGCGAGAGGTACAGCACCACACCCGGGAAGAAACCGGCTTCGGCGGCGCCGGTAAGCAGGCGCAGGGTGTAGAACTCGGTCGGGGTGGTGACGAACAGCAGGCAGGTGGACAAACTGCCCCAGGCAATCATCATCAGCGCGATCCAGCGCCGCGGGCCGAAGCGGTTCAGCGCCAGGTTGCTCGGCAGGCCGCACAGCACGTAGCCGATGAAGAAGATACCGGCGCCAAGGCCGTATACCGTTTCGCTGAACTTCAGCGCGTCGAGCATCTGCAGCTTGGCAAAGCCGACGTTGACGCGGTCCAGGTAATTGAACAGGTAGCAGATGAAAATGAACGGAATCAGCCGCAGGGTGATGCGCCGGTACAGCGCGTTGCGGGTGGTGTCCGTGCCTTGGTCAGGGGCGGGGCTGTGTGCCATGATCGGGTTCTCTGTTGTTATGGTTGTCGCCGCGTCGCCTGTTCCGGCGCTCGCCCTGACGAGTCTCGAGGACTGCAGCGTGCCTGTCTTTGTGCTTTTGCACAGCACTTGGCCCACGCTGCTGTGCCCGAGCCCAAAAGCCTGACACCTATTTAGGATTACGCAATGTTCGAACTCGACCATGACCTGGCGCAGGATATCGTTGACCGGGCAATGGCCATTCTGCCGTGCAACGTCAATGTCATGGACAGCCAGGGCCTGATCCTCGGCAGTGGCGAACCGGAACGCATCAACACCCGCCACGAAGGCGCGCAGCTGGTGCTGGCCAACGGCCGAATCGTCGAGCTGGACGTGGAAGCGGCCAAATGCCTGAAGGGGGTACAGCCCGGGGTGAACTTGCCGCTGATGCTTGACGGCCGGTTGATGGGCGTGCTCGGCCTGACCGGTGACCCGCAGCAGGTACGCACTTACGGTGAACTGGTGCGCATGACTGCCGAAATGCTGCTGGCCCAACGCAATTTGCAAGCTGACCAGCAATGGCGGCGGCAGCGCTGTGACGACTTGCTGGCCCTGTTGCTGGGCGGCAGCGGCGATTCTCCGCGATTGCTCGATGAGGCCCGGCAACTGGGCCTGAAGCCCCAGCTACCCCGGGTGCCTTGCCTGTTTGAACTGGCCTCAGGGCCGGCCGCCGAGGCGCTTGCAGCATGGCTGACTAGCCGTTACCCGGACAGCTGGTGCGTCAGCCCGGCCCGCCAGTCGTTACTGTGGTGCCGCCCGGCGGGTGCCGCACTGGATGAGTCGCGCCTGCTGGAGCGCCTGCAACGGCACGGCTGGGAGGTGGAGCGCCTGGCCCTGGGCAGTGCTGCGCAGAGCCTGGAACAGTTGCGTCGGGGTTACCGGCGGGTACGTGACTTGTTGGCGTATGGCCGCGAGGTATTGCCGGGTGAACGCCTGCTCAGCTTGCAGCGCTACCGCCTGCCTGCCCTGCTTTGGCGCCACCGCAACGATGACGCGCTGGATGAGCTGCTGGAGCCGTTGCAACGTATACGCGCCAAGGACAGCAGCGGCCAGTTGCTGACCACGCTGCGTGCCTGGTGCGCCCATGATGGCCAGAGCCAGGCCTGTGCCGATGCCCTGGGCATCCACCGCAACAGCTTGCGCTATCGCCTGGAGCGGATTGCCGAGCTGGGCGAAGTCGACCCACAGCGGATGGAAGGGATGCTTAGCCTGTATCTGGGGTTGCAGCTGTTGCCTGCAGACTGAGGCATTTGCCTGTACAGGCTCTATCGCCGGTAACAGGCGAAAGGCGTCTGCCCAAACAACCCACCTGGCGTTTTGTGCATTTGACCGAGGCTACCTTGGCGGCCACCTGTCAGCATGCCGTCATCAGGACAGGAGAAGCCCCATGAAAATCGTCATTGCCCCCGACTCGTTCAAAGACAGCCTCGACGCTGCCGGTGTCGCCCGCGCCATTGCAACGGGCCTGGGCGAGGCATGGCCTGACGCACAGCTGGTCGAGTGCCCGATGGCTGACGGTGGCGAAGGCACCATGGATGCAATCCTGGCCGCCAGCCAGGGCGAGTTGCGCCGCCAGACCGTGCGCGGGCCTTTGGGGCAAAATGTCGAAGCCGGCTGGGGCTGGTTGCCGCAAAGCCGCACGGCAATCATCGAAATGGCCCAGGCCAGCGGCCTGCAACGGGTGCCGCCCGCCCAGCGCGATGCCTGCCGCAGCAGCACCTGGGGTACGGGTGAGCTGGTTGCTGCCGCATTGGCGGCCGGTGCGCAGCGGGTAGTGCTGGCTATTGGCGGCAGCGCCACCAACGATGCCGGTAGCGGCATGTTGCGCGCGCTGGGCCTGCGTTTGCTGGATGCCGAGGGGCAAGCGCTGGAAGAAGGTGGCCTGGCCTTGGCCAGGCTGGCCCGTATCGATGCCAGCGACCTCGACCCACGGCTGGCCGAGGTGCAATTTGAGGTAGCCGCGGACGTGGACAACCCGCTGTGCGGGGCCAATGGTGCGTCAGCGGTCTTCGGCCCGCAGAAAGGTGCCAACCCGCAGCAGGTGCAGGCACTGGACCAGGCGCTGGGGCATTTTGCCGACCACTGCGCGCAGTTGCTGGGTGACGATGTGCGTGACTACCCAGGTAGTGGTGCCGCCGGTGGCATGGGGTTCGCCGCGCGGGCGTTTATGGGCGCACAGTTTCGCCCTGGGGTAGAGGTGGTGGCCGAACTGGCCGGGCTTGATGCGCTGGTGCAAGGCGCGGACCTGGTAGTGACCGGCGAAGGCCGCTTCGATGCGCAGACGCTGCGTGGCAAGACGCCGATGGGGGTGGCCCGGGTTGCCAAACGTCATGGTGTGCCGGTGGTGGTACTGGCCGGGACCTTGGGTGAGGGTTACCAGCAGTTGTATGCCCACGGTGTCGATGCTGCCTTTGCCTTGGCCAACGGGCCGATGAGCCTGGAGCAGGCGTGTGACCAGGCTGCTGAGCTGCTGCAGGCTCGGGCCTGCGACATTGGCCGCCTGTGGCGCTGTGCCCACCCGGCCTGATCAACACCCGCAAGGCTGCGCTGAGCCCGGTAAAAAGTGGTGTTGCTCAGAACCAAACATGGCGATGAAATTGGCCAGCGCCGGCGAGGTATTCTGGGCGCTCCATTTCATGTATAGCCCCAGGCCAGGTGCAGGCTGGTCATCGATGGAGCGGATCGGGCGGAACTGCACGCGATCGCGCGGTGCGGAGCGGGCGAACGACTCAGGCACCAGGGCCACGCCAAAACCGCACGCCACCAGGCCAAGCAGGGTATGAATCTGCGCGGCCTCCTGTACTACCCTGGGGTGAAAACCTGCCGCTTCGCACAACGCCACCAGTTGCGCGTGGTAACCACCGCCCAACGCTTGCGGGGTAAACACGAAATCCTCATCGGCAAACTCGCGCAGGTCTATCTCGCCCCGTTTCGCCTTCGGATGCTGGCTTGGCAAGGCCATGACGATCTGCTCGTCGAGTAGCAAGCGTGCTTCAAGGGTACCTGCAGGCAATGGCAGCCTGCGCATGAAGCCAATGTCTGCCTCACCGGCCAGCAATGCCTTGGCCTGTGAGGCCGACGGCATCTCGCGGATGGTCAACTGCACATTGGGGTAGGCCTCCCGAAAGCGCCGCAGGCTGTTCAGAAGCGAGTCGTAATAGGCAATGGAAATGGCGGTGATGGTCAGCTTGCCGCTGACGCCAGCAGACACGTGCCGGGCATACTCGATCCCTTGTTCCAGCTCGGCCAGGGTACGGTAAGCGGTGTCGAGAAATGCCGCGCCCGCGGCCGTCAGCCGCACGCCACGCTTGTTGCGCAACAGCAGACAGAAACCGAGTTTTTCCTCCAGGCGGTTGATGGCCTGGCTCAACGGCGGTTGCGCCATGTGCAGGCGCTCGGCGGCCTTGTGAAAGTGCAACTCTTCGGCCACGGCAATGAACTGCCTGAGCAAGCGTGTTTCGATCATCCTGCATTCCTTCGGCACGGTGCCCAGCGGTGATATCCATGAGATATCAAAGTTGCATGCTTTTAATATTAAGTCATTGATTTTTTTGTTGATATCGTAAAAAAGGAGAATCGAAGGTAGCCAGAAATGCCCGTTACAGACCCTTTCCACAATAAAGTTGCGGTTGTCACCGGTGCCGCGCAGGGCCTGGGCCTGGCCTATGCCATGGCGTTGGCCGAACGCGGCGCACGGGTGGTCATCAGTGACTTGGGCACCGACCGATCGGGGCAGGGGCAGGACGCTTCAGCGCTTGAACACGCACTGGCGGCCATGCGCACCCAGGGCTTTGCGGTGGTGGGGCACACCGGCCAACTGGAAGACGAGAGTGCCTGCAAGCAACTGATCGCACTGGCCATCGAACATTTCGGTGCATTGGATATCCTGATCCACAATGCCGGCTGGGTCGATTACCAGCGTATCGAAGCCCAGGAAGACGCCTTCCTGCAGCGCGCCCTCGGTATCAACGTGCAGGCCCCCGTGTGGCTGGCCAAGCATGCCTGGCCACACCTCAAGCGCTCCGCCGCGCCACGGGTGGTGCTGACCACTTCGGACCGTGCCATGTACCAACGCTATGCTCAGCCTGGGCTGGTGGCCTATGCCGCCGGCAAGATGGCCCAGGTCGGCATCATGAATGCGTTGAGCATGGAGGGCCAGGAGCACGGCATTTTGGTCAATGCCATTTCACCAGTCGCCAAGACCCGCATGTGGGGCATTAGCCAGCCGCCTGAAGAACTCAAGCCTGAATGGGTCACGCCGGGTGTGTTGTACCTGGCCAGCGCACTGTGCCATGACACTGGCTACATCCTGCGCGCCAGCAACGGCCAGTTCACCGCCACCCGCTTCAACGAGAACAGCGGTGTCAGCTACCCACGCGACCTTGGTCGTGTACAGGCGGGCAACCTGGCAGAGGTGGCTGAACGCTGGAACCGTATCAAGGAGTGCAACTACGTACCCGTCAAAGTTGCCAACTCGCGTGCGGACCTCGGTGAAAGCCTGGTCTGGGATGAGCGAAGCGGCGCACTGTACTTTGTCGATATTTCTGGCGGGCGCATCAATTACCTGGTGCCCGATGGAGAAGTCGAGACCCTTTACGAGTCTGCTGCTCGCATTGGCGCTCTGGCGTTGACCGACCGCGGCAACCTGATCTTTACCGAGGATGCCAGCGTGGCACTCTTCGATGTGCCGACACGCAGGGTACGTTCGCACTCGGCGTCGGTTCATCCGCGCCCGACCTACCGCTTCAATGACGGCGCCTGCGACCCGCAAGGCCGCTTCGTTACCGGGCTGATGGACGATGCCCTCAGCGGCAACACCGGGGCGCTGTACCGCTATGACCGGCAATTGGGTGACCAGGTGATCCACGACGACATGGCCTTGCCCACCGGCATTGCCTGGTCGCAGGACGGCCAGACGGTGTACTTCGTCGACTCGGCGGCACGCGCAATCTACCGTGCGGCGTATCACGGCGAAGGGCGCCTGGACGCCGTCACGCTGTTCGCCGAAACCCCGGCCGAACTGGGGCGCCCGGATGGCCTGGCGCTGGACCGCGAAGGCGGATTGTGGGTGTGCCAGTACAATGGCAGCTGCCTGCTGCGCTACGACCGCCATGGCCACTTGACCGACCAGGTACTGATGCCGGTACCGTGCCCCACCAGTTGCTGCTTTGGCGGACCGGGGCTGAACACCTTGTACATCAGCACTGCACGCTTTGGCATGAGCGCCGAAGACCTGCACCATTACCCTGATGCCGGCGACCTGTATGCCATCCGCCCGGAAACCGGCGGTGTCGCCCGGCACAGCTTCAGGGAATAAGCTGTTGGGCCTGGCTGGTCGGTAACACGGCCAGTTCGCCAAAGCGCTGCGCCGAGTCGATATAACGCAGCGCCGACTTGGCGTCTTTCCAGCCCACATAGCTCATCAGCGACTTCAGTTCCCAACCGTTGGCGGTGGCCCAGGTGGCAAAGCCTCGCCGCAACGAGTGGCCGGTGTACAGCGCCGCCGGTACGCCGGCACGCTCCAGCATGCGCCGCAGCAGGCCGACCAGGCTGTTGCTGTTGAGTGCGCTGTCGCCGAGGTTGCCCCAGCGGTCGAGCTTGCGGAATACAGGCCCGTGGGCGATGCCGGCCACCTCGATCCATTGCAGGTAGGCGGTTACCGGGCACAAAGCTTTGAGGGCAGGGGTACGGTGCTGTACGCCCAAGGCCTCGCGATCGCCCTTGCTGCGCGGCAGAAAAAGGGTAATGCCGACACCCGCCTCGGCCTGGATGTGTTCGACGCGCAGGCGCGCCAGTTCATCACCACGGAAGCCGCGCCAGAAACCCAGCAACAGCAATGCGCTATCGCGGCGGGCCCGACGCAGGGTGGCCAGGTCGTGCTGGTCATGGGCCTTGCGGGCCTCTTCGTCAAAACAGGCCACGGCGGTTTGCAGGTGTTGCAGCAAGAGGGGCGCCGCTTGTTTCGGCGGTGTCGGGTGCAGGGTACGAATACCGCGAAGCACCTGGCGCACCAAGGGTGCCTTGGTCGGGTCGGGGAAGCCCTGTGCGACATGCCACTGGCTGAGCGCGGCCAGGCGTTGGCGCAAGGTGCTGACGGCATGCTGGTCGGCATGGTCGGCCAGGTAGCGGGCGATGCTCTCGGCGGTGGCCGGCAGGAAACCACCCCAGTGGCTTTCGAAGTGCTCGATGGCAGCCTGATAGCTGCGCCGGGTGTTGTCACGGGTGGCGGCGCGCAGGTAGCGCTCGATATCGGTCATGGTGCGGGTTTCGGCGGGGGATGGGTACACGATAAACGGAAATGGGTGGCCTGTCCTGTAACTGATCGCGCAATCTCCAGCCACGCCAATGTTGTCATTACACGCGTGCCTTTTCTTCGATGCCGTTGAAAGGCGGGTACTCGAGTAACTGCGTCGGCGACAGCGGGCGGCTGAAATGGTAGCCCTGAGCAATGTCGCAGCCGGCCAGCTTCAGGCATACCACTTGCTCACGGGTTTCCACCCCTTCGGCAACCACTTCCAGGCCCAGGCGCTTGGCCAGGATGATGGTGGAAGGCACGATCGGGCTGTCGTCAGGGCTGTTGGACAGCGGTGCAATCAGCGAGCGGTCTATCTTCAACTTGCTCAAGGGCAACGCGTGCAAATGGGCGAAGCCGGCGTAGCCGCGGCCAAAGTCGTCCAGGCTGATGCCCAGGCCAGCGCCACGCAGGGTATGCAGGTGGCTCACCGCTGTGCCCTCAGGGTCGAGAATGGTGGTTTCGGTGATTTCCAGCTCCAGGCGCTGAGGCGCGATCCCGTGCAACTGCAGCGTGACCAGCAGCCGTGCAGCGAAATCCTTCTGACGCAGCTGCAGCGCAGATACATTCACCGCCAGCCGCGTTTCCCGCCCCAGCGCATCCCAACTGGCCAACGCTGTGCAGGCCAGGCGCAGCACCTCCCAGCCCAGGTCGACAATAAAGCCGCTGCGCTCGGCCAGGTCGATGAAACGGTCCGGGTAGAGCAGGCCGAATTCGGGGTGGTCCCAGCGCACCAGTGCTTCGTAGCCCAGTACCTGCTGGCTATCGAGGCGAATCTGCGGTTGGTAGTGCAGTACGAACTGGCGCTCGGCCAGGGCACTGCCAAACGCCTGTTCCAGGGTAAAAGCCTGGATATCGGCCAAGTTCAGCGACGGGTCAAAGAAGCGATACTGCGCGCGCCCGGCCTGCTTGGCCGAATACATTGCAGCGTCGGCACTGCGGATCAGGCTATCGATGTCCTGGCCGTCGCGCGGGCAAATGCTCACACCAACGCTGGGGCTGGTGTTGACTTCCTGGCCGTCCAGGGCGTAGGTGGCCGACAGCCTCTGTACCAGTTCGCGGACCCAGGCATTGATCTGATCTTCGCTGCGCTCGCCGGCCAGCAGCACCACGAATTCGTCGCCGCCAAAGCGCGATGCCTCGTCGCCAGGCTCGAGCAAGCGTTGTATGCGGCCCGCCACGGCTTGCAGGAGCAGGTCGCCGATCTTGTGCCCGAGCGAGTCGTTGATCGACTTGAAGCGGTCCATGTCGATGAACAGGATCGCCATCAACCGACGCTTGCCCCGTTGCCGGGTCAGCGCCTGGCCGGCGACCTCGACGAACTGGCGGCGGTTGTGCAAGCCGCTGAGGTGGTCGGTGGCGGCGGCGTGGCTGCTGCGCCGGTGCTCGTCCTCCAGGCGGTCGATCAGTTGCTGGTTGACCTGCTGGGCTTGCTCCAGGGCGCTGAATGCCTCCTGGCGCTTGCGCAACAGGCGCAAAGTCCACATCAGGCTGGCGAGGATCATCAGGGTCATGCTCAGGCTCAGCCAGAACTGCCGGGAATAGGCCAGTGTCGAGGGGGCGAGAATCTCGTCCTGGCGCTGGCTGACCACCACGCTGAAACCCCGTTCAGGTACACGGCGATACAGGCTTTGATAGGCATCGCCAGCGACATACTGGGTAAGCATGCCGGCTTCGCTGCCGCCCTCTGGCAGTTCGGGCTGCAGGGTATCGCCAGCCACCACCACGCCGCTGGCGTCGATGCGCAGCCGCTCCAGGCCGTTATCCTGCAGTAGCCTTACCAGCCCGCTGCCACCCAGGTCGATATGCTTGAACAGTACCGCCAGGTAGCCGATATCCAGCTGTACCACCAGGATGTTGTCGAGCTCCCGGCCTGTCCGGTCGGTCAGTGGCAGCAGGAAGGGCAGGCGCCAGGAGGGCAGGGCTGCGGGTTGGTCGGGGGGCTGAAGGCTTGGCAGAAACGCTTTGAAACCGTAGCGCCCAACGTGCTGCTGCAGCTGGCGCAACCAGTCGCCAGGCAGCGTCGGCGCTTCGTCGGCATGGCTGGCTGATAGCAGCCTGCCTTGGCGGTCGTACAGGCTCATGCGCTTGAACACCGGGTCTTCGGCAAGGATGCGCGCCAGGCTCAAGTTGCCCTGGCGCAGCATTTTCATATCGTCCTGGGTCACCCGGCCCACCGCCTGGGCGCGGTCGACCAGCTGGCGCAGGCTTTCGCCGATAATGCTGGCCAGGTTCAGGTGCTCGGCAGCCTTTGCCGAAAGTGCATCCTGGCGCGCGGAGGCTTTCTGCGTGATGTGCAGCCCCCACAGAAAGGCCAGGGTGGCGGCACAAAGCATCAGGATCAGCAACCGCAGAAGGCTGGCGGAGGAAAGCGAACGGCGAATCACTGCTGATAGTTCCCGACCCTGGGTGATGCTTGAAAAATACGACAGTCAGATGACAGGCTGATGACTGATGGCTATGTGCCTTTAAGGGGTTCCCCTATCTGCCATCGGCGTTTGCAGGCGCGTGGTTTCCTCTTCGATGTAACTCATCAACGCACTCACTTCGGCATCACCCAGGCGCATGTTGGGCATGGCCAGGCGGTTGTACTGTTCATACAGCAGCATGGCCAGCGGGTCTTTCTCGGCCAACATCCGGTCGGGCTCTTTCAGCCAGCGGGTCAGCCAGCTGGCGTCACGCTGGCGGGTTACGCCCAACAGGTCCGGGCCTATGCCCGGCTGGCCAGGTTCAGTATTACCCAGGGTGTGGCAAGACGAGCAGCGGGTACGGAAGATCTGCTCGCCGCTGCTGGGCGAGCGCACGTCGGGGGCCTGGGCATAGTCATTGTTCATGGCGCTGGCCTGCTTCCAGTTGTGCAGGCTGTTGCCCAGGCGGTCGGCGAGGATATAAGGGCTTTCGAAAGGTGAGGCCTTCATCCAGCGGCCGGTGGCCTGGTTGCCGATGATCAGGCTCAGGTTGTGGTCCTTGGAGCGGCCGTTTTCCAGGCCATCGATCCACAGCCCCAAACTACGGCGCAATTGTTCGATGTCGTCAGGCTCGCCGGTAAGGAGCGTCCAGCCAGGGCCGATGCCGAACTTTTCGGCGTAGCGCTTGAGGGTGGCGGGGGTGTCGTTGTAGGGGTCGATACTGATGGAATAAAGGAAGATGTCCTTGCCTACCCGGTCTCCCAGAATTTTCTGAACCTGGCGCAGGCGGGCGGTTTCTACCGGGCAGGAGTCGGAGCAGCCGGTGAAGATGAAATTGATGGCGACAACCTTGTCCTTGATCAGGTCATCGTAGAAGTGCACCTTCTCACCGTTTTGGGTGAGCAGGGGGATGTTTGGGAAGTAATTGGCACCCCAGGGCGTGTTGGCTTCTGCGGCCACCGGTTGCCTGGGCTGCAGCGGCCAGAACGGGATGCTGGCCGCAAACAGCGCAAGTATCAGCAGGAAACGCCATGAACCGGGCATGATGCAGACCTCGTCGACTGGCTGAACAGGGCCGCAGAGCGGCCCCGATTCGGGTTACTTGATGCTGATCGGCACGGTCACGCTCTGCCCCAGGGTCGACTTCACGGTCACCGTCGCCGGTGTGGCCGGGCCGCTGCCGGTAGTGGTCACCGACAACCGCCAGCGGGCACCGCTGGTGGCGGCACTCAGTGTGGCATTGCCCAGGTTCAGCGGGCCGCTGGTAGTTGCCGCGGTCACACTGATGCTGTTGCCCGTGGCCACTGAGGTGGTACCGGCCAGGTCCCACGTGTAGCGGTTGCCACTGCGCACCTGCACCACGGCACTGGTGACTTCGATCTGGTCGACCGGCAGCGCCGGGCTGACCGCAATGCTGACCGTGGCCGGGGCCAGCGACTCGGCGCCCTTGGCATCACGCGCCGTGTAGGTAAAGCTGGCAGTGAAGGGCGTATCGACGGTTGCCGGTGGGGTATAGGTCACTGTGGTGCCATTGGTGCTGACCGAGCCCTGGCCGGAATCCGGCTGGCTGAGGCCAGTGACGCTCAGCGGTACGTTGCCATCCGGGTCGCTGTCGTTGGCCAGCACATTGAGGGTGACCGGCTTGCCGGCACTGGTGGCCGCACTGTCGTTCACCGCCACCGGTGGCTTGTTGGCCGGGTCTTCGTTGCCGCCTGTTGCCTTGGTGCGGAAGGTTGGCAGGCCGACCGAGGCCACGTATTCCACGCCATCCCAACCCGGCAGCGGGGTTGGCATCACCTGGAACTGGCCCGGGTGTTCCAGGTCCCAGCGCAGCAGCATCGAGGAGTCCTCATGCTGGGTGTTGTGGCAGTGCTCCATGTAGGTCCCGGCGAACTCACGGAAACGGATTGCCATTTCCACTTCTTGCGACGAATCGGCGTCTGGCCCGATGCGGTATACGTCCTTGCGTGCCCATTTTTCCCACTCAGGGGGTGCCTTGCCGTCGCGGGTAAGGATCACGCCCTCTTCGAAGTGCACGTGTACCGGATGGCTCCAACCGTTGCCGCCGTTCTTGATTTTCCACACTTCCATGGTGCCGTCGCCGCTGAAGCCCCCGTCGGTGGACTGGTTGGCCAGTTGTGGTGCCGCCGTGATGCGCCGTGGGTCCATGCTGTAGCCAAAGCCGCCATCGGTCTTGATGGTCCATGGGGTGGTGTCGGTACCGTCAGAGCGGCCAAACAGGAACTCACGGTGGCGGGCATCCTTGATCCTGGCCAGGTCGGCCGCCGAATTACGGTCAATGGGCAGTGGCAGCATTTTCAGGCCTTCGGCCTTGCCAGGCTTGGCCGGTTCGTAGGCCGCCGGGTTCATGCTCAGGTCCTGGCCGCTGTAGGGTTGCACGATCAGTTGCAGGAACTTGCCAACGACCGGGTCGCCTTTGTCCCACTGCGGGCCTTTGCTGGTCTGCTTGATCACAGCTTTGTATTTTTCCGACAGCACATCGGCCAGCGAAATTGTGCCTTCCGGGCCTTTTCCGGTCCGGTGTTCCTCAAGGTTGACGAAGTACAGTTTGTCGCCCACGTTGATGCCGTTCTTGGCGAAGTTGATGATGATGTCGTAACGCTCGGCAATACCTTGCAGCGGCAGGATGCCGTTGTTGTCTTGCAGGTTGCCGTCGCCGTTGAGGTCCATGGTGCCGTCGAACGGCACGGTGTGCTCCATGATGTTGCCGTCGTTGGCAATCATGTGGAACGGCACCCGCGCATACGACACGTTGGAGCCGGAGGGGCCTTTGAACTCGCCACTGCTGCCGGCGATTTCACGCACCACGGCAAACTTGAAGTAGCGCGACACCGAGCCGTTGAGGATACGGAAACGGTAGCTGCGCGCACGTACCTTGAGCTTGGGTTGATACTGCCAGTTGACCAGAATCTGGTCGCCCAGGAAACCATCCGTGTTGAACGGGTTGAACCACAGCTGGCCGTTGGCATCCCAGGCCTTGTCGGCAATCACCAGGTTGACGTCATAGTCACGGTTGCCCCAAGGCATTGCCGAGCCGCTGGGGAAGCGCAGGTTGACGCCGTCCTGCAGCGCTTCGTTGCCACGGTCCAGGGCGCTGTAGTAGTTCATCATCACGGCGTTGCCTTTGTAGACGTTCTGCGCCGTGAAATCCATCATGTGGTCGTGGAACCAGTGGGTGCTCATGGTTTCGCGCCAGTCGCCACGAATCTTGATGCTGCCGTTCTCGCAGGTTTTCAGGCCAGGGCTGCCATCGTTGACGAACAGGGTTTCGCCTGGCGAGCAGGGGAACGCTGCACGCGGGTCCTGGGCGCGGGTGTTGATGGTGTCGTAACCGGCCAACTGCACAGGCCAGCGGTAGTCGTAGTACTGCCCGGGGAAGAAGTAGGCGTTGGCAAAACCATCGCTCTCGGCGGGTGAGTGGCCGTTGTGCTCGTGGGTAGAGATGGTATGCAGGCCAAAGCCGCCATTGGCTGAAGGGTCGATCGGCAGGGCATTGTAGTGGCGCATCAGGATCGGCTGACCATAGCGCACCATCAGCAGCTTCGGCGGGAAGGTGCCGTCGAAGGTCCACAACGACTTGTGGTTCTGCAGCGGGAAATTAGGGTGGAAGCGGGTGTCGATACCCTTGGTGGTGCCCAGTGTGGTCGGGATATCGGACGTTTGGTAGTACAGGCCGCCCGGGGCAAATTCACCCACGGCATAGTTGTGCATCTGTTTGCGGTCGCGCAGGCCGAGGTTGATCCGTGCGCCGGCCTGGGCGGTCTTGAAGGCTGCCTGCGGGTAGAACTCGTTCCAGCGCTGGTGCGACCAGCCTTTTCCTGGTGGCCGGCCTTCTGCCGGCGAACCGACCGGGTGGCGGTTGAGAAACAGCTCGATCTGCGCCTTCCACGGGTTGCGGTCCAGCACGTTGGAGAACTGGGTCGGGAACGGGTACAGGCCCGGTTGTTTGAGGAACGCTTCCAGCGCGGTGCCACTGGGGCCACTGCGCGCGACCACGTTGGGGTCTTGTGCCGGGGCGGCGCCCAGCGTGGGCACCGGGAACGTCAGGTCGGGTGGTGGCAGTGTCGGGTCGAGTTTTTCCGGCCCGAATTCTTCGAACAACAGCAATTGCTGGGTGAAAGGCTGTGCACCGAACAGCGGGCTGGGCTTGCCGTTGGTAGGGTACCTGTCCGAGGTTTGCAGTGCCGGGGGCAGGACATTGTCAATACGCACTGTGTTGCGGTCACCGTACGCGCCATCGGTCAGTTCCAGCGAGCCTTCGTTGGCCTCCGGCATTGTGAACAGGTTGAGCAGTGCAGGGTTAGGGTCGGCCGGCTGGTCGGTGTAGGCCGACGGATCGGTCGGCGGTGGCATGCTGTTATCGTCGAGGGGGGAGGCCACGGCCGAGATCAGCCCAAGGCTGAGCATCAGCGCAGTGACGGAGGAAAGCTGGAATGCATGCCTAGCAGGGTGGATCACGGCAGGTGTTTTCATTGCCTTGTGCCTCGCTCGCGGCTAAATGGCTTTAAGCCATCAATGGCGTTTTGCCTGGTAAAAGGCCCTGAGCAACGGCTGTGCCAACAGATATTTCAGTAATGCTTTGACATACAAAACCTTGCAGCGGCTGGGGTGCGCTAAATAATCGCGCGTCAAGGATGGGGATAAATCCCCAGTAGCGGGGCACCCAATGCCCACGGATTGGGTGTTTTGGGGCGTGACACCGGGGGCGCCCTGGGGTATACCTGAGCCCACCAAGGGGAGCCCGGCAACGGGCTGAGAAACCGCTGAGCGTTGCAGCGCGGTGACCCTTCGAACCTGATCCGGATCATGCCGGCGAAGGGATGGGGCTTGTAACCTGCCTTTTGCCGGCCTCACTGCGAGGCCCGTTCATGCCAACAGCCACGGTCTCGCTGTCACCCCATCAAGGACAGCAACATGACCGAACGTTTCAGCCAGTCCCTGCACCGCCAGAGCGAACCGACCTGGTCGGCGGCCGTTGGCCACCGTTTTGTGACCCAATTGTGTGACGGCAGCCTGCCAGACCCGATCATGGTCAACTACCTGGTACAAGACCACCGCTTCCTCGACAGTTTCCTGACCTTGCTGGGCGCGGCCATCGCCACCGCCGATACCTTCGAGGCGCGCCTGCGCTTCGGCCGCTTTGCCGGGATGATTTCCAGCGACGAGAACACCTATTTCCTGCGGGCCTTCGAGGCCCTGGATGTCAGCCCGGCACAACGTAACGAACCTGTCGATACCGCACCCACCGCAGGCTTCAAGGCGATCATGCGCGAAGCGGCAGCCACCCGTTCGTACGCGGCAGCGCTGGCGGTGCTCAATGTTGCCGAAGGCCTTTACCTGGACTGGGCGCTGAAGGCGCCAAAGCCCATGCCGGAGAACTTCGTCCATGCAGAATGGATCACGCTGCATGACAACCCGGCATTCCAGGATTTCGTCGCCTTCCTGCAGGCCGAACTGGACCGCGTAGGCCCGCAGGAAGCGGCGCTGGCACGTGACTTCTACCAGCGTACCGTGGCGCTGGAGCTGGCCTTCTTCGATGCCGTCTACCCGGAGGGCATATGAATATGGACATCTTCGCACGCCTGAAAGCGGCTGCCGCGCCACAGTGGGACAGTTATGTCGACCATGATTTCGTGCGGCAGATGGGCGAGGGCACGCTGAGCGAGGAAGCATTCCGGACCTACCTGGTACAGGACTACCTGTTCCTGGTCCAGTTCGCACGGGCCTGGGCGCTGGCCGCCTACAAGAGCCGTCGCCCGGCCGACATCCGCGCCGCACAGGCGACATTGGCAGCAATTCTCGATGAAACCGAGCTGCATGTGCGCCTGTGCGCACGCTGGGGGTTGAGCCAGGCCGATATCGAGGCAGCACCCGAACACCAGGCCACCGTGGCATACACCCGCTATGTGCTGGACTGTGGCGCGGCCGGTGACCTGCTGGAGCTGCACGTGGCGCTGGCGCCTTGTGTGATCGGCTATGCCGAAATCGGCCGTAACCTGGCCGAACGGATTGGCGACTTAAGCAACCACCCGTACCGTGAGTGGATTGGCGAGTATGCCAGTGGCGGCTACCAAGGTGTCGCTGCCGCAGCACGCAAGCACCTGGATGAACTGGCGGCGCGTAGCATGACCGAGCAACGCTTCGCCGAACTGGTGGGGATTTTTGGCCAGGCATCCAGCCTGGAGGCCGATTTCTGGCAGATGGGGTTGGATTCAGCGTAGATGCAAACGTTGCCGGGGCTGCTGAGCAGCCCTGTCGCGCCACAAGGCCAGCCACAGCAGGCACGCAATCATCTTTTCATGGGTAGCAACTACCCAGGCCTGTTCCGCTTTGGTGCGCTCGCGCCTCAGATCAAGTCACAACCCACACTTTCAATTCGCCAATTCAGCGCTTTAATGTTCACTGTGCACATGGTCAATTGTGCTGTAAGCCTGTTATTCCTGCCTGTTGGCCCCCCGCCAAAAGCGGCCCGCATATTGCTCTTCCTGCTCCCAACGACAACCCGGAGCCCCGTGCAATGAGCTCACCCAGCGAATTCCCCCTCAGCGAAACCCCGCAGTCTGCCCGCAAGGGCCTGCTGCCTATCGCGATGGTCCTTTTCAGCTTCACCTTCTTCACGGGCACAATGTTCGCCGGCGGCAAGCTTGGCATGGCCTTCAACTTCGTCGACATGCTATGGGTGGCTGCCATCGGCAATAGCCTGCTGGCTTTGTATGCCGCAGCACTGGCGTTCATCGCTTCGCGCAGCGGGCTGAACACCGTACTGATGGGGCGTTTCTGCTTCGGTGAGGCGGGTAGCCGGCTTTCCGATTTTCTACTGGGTTTTGCCGAACTGGGCTGGTACGCCTGGGGAACGGCCACGGTAGCGATTGTGCTGGTGAAGTTGTTGGGGCTGGCAGAGGGTTTGAGTGTGCCGCTGATGGTGCTGTTTGGCCTGGGCTTCAGTATTACTGCCATCATTGGTTTCAAGGGGCTGGACGTATTGTCGCGCGTCTCGGTGCCGCTGATGTTCGTGCTGTTGTTGGTGTCGATGTACATCGCCACCCGCGATGCCGGCGGGTTTTCCGGCCTGGCCGCAGTGCTGCCGCACGAAACCATGACCTTTTCCGCGGCGGTGACCATGGTCTTCGGCACGTTCGCCAGCGGTGCTACCCAGGCCACCAACTGGACCCGGTTATCGCGCAGCGGCAGGGTGGCCGTGATAGCCAGCGTGGTGGCCTTCCTGCTCGGAAACGGCCTGATGGTAGTGGCCGGCGCCTGGTGCGCAATGGTTTACCAGCAGGCCGACATCGTCGAGGTGATGATGCTGCAGGGCCTGTCAGTCGCGGCTGTGGTCATGCTGTGCCTGAACCTGTGGACCATCCAGGGGCCGACCATCTACAACGTGTCGGCAGCCGCCTGCCACCTGCTTCGCAGTGAGCGCCGGCGCACGGCCACGCTGGCAGCAGCCGGGGTTGGCATCGTGCTGGCCATCGGCGGCATGTACGAAATGCTGATCCCGTTCCTGGTGCTGCTGGGCTCGATCATTCCGCCGGTGGGCGGGGTAATCATGGCCGACTTCTGGTATCGCCACCGCGGCAAGTACCCGGCGTTGGGCACGGCTCGCCTGCCGCGCTACAACCTGGTCGGGCTGTTTGCCTATGCCGTGGGGGCAATACTGGCCTATGCCTCGCCCTGGGTCGCGCCGCTGGTGGGGATCGGCGCCTCAGCGCTGTGCTACATCTTCATGCTGGAGTTGTGCGGGCGCCGCGCACCGGGCCAGGCGGGCATCGAGCCGTGAGTCTGGCGCTGGACGAGATTCTGCATTTGCCCGGCCTGCACGAAATGAGCGTGCGGGCCGGGGTGCGCAACCTGCAACGGCGGGTACGCTGGCCCTACGTGGCGGAAAACGAGGGCATCGCCGAGTGGGTGATGGGGGGCGAACTGGTGTTCGTCACCGGCATCAACCACCCTCGCGGCGAGGCCAACTTGCTAAGCCTGGTGGACGATGGCGATGCCGTAGGCATTGCCGGCCTGGTGATACTCACCGGCGGCAGTTTCATCCAGCACATCCCGCCTGCCGTCATCGCCCGTGCCGAACAATTGGGCCTGCCGCTGATCGAGCAGCCCTACGCGCTGAAGATGGTGGTGGTCACCCACCTGATCGGCACGGCGCTGGTGCAGATGAGCCAGGTGCGCCGCTCGCGCAACGACATCCTTGGCCAGTTGCTCACGGGCGACTACCCGAGCCTGGCAATTGCCCGGCAGCGGGCAGCACACCTGCAATTGGCGCTGGATGAGCCGCGCCGGCTGCTGGCGTTGCGCCTGGCCGGCGTGGATGGTTTGTTCGAACGCCACGGACTGGCCCTTGGCGAGCGCAGCTGGCAAGCTACCCGCCAGGCGCTGGAAGACCAGCTCGAAGCGTGGTGCCGCCAACGGCCAGGCAGCGTAACGGCGCAGTTGCCGGGCGACCTCTTCGTGGTGTTGCTGGCACAGACCCACGATCTCCCCGAAATTTTGGCAACGCTTTACCGGCAGCTGCAGGCTGCGGCCGGCGAACTGAGCCTGTACATGGGCCTGTCGAGCCTGGCCGACGATTGCGCACATTACCGCCAGGCCCTCAACGAGGCGCGCCAGGCACTGGATGTTGCGCAACACCTGCGCCCGGCCAACGGCTATTGCAACTTCAACGAGCTGGGCGTGTTGCGCCTGCTGCAAGGTATTGTCGACCGCTCGCTGATCGATGACTTCGTCAACCGCACCCTCGGTCCGCTGATTGCCCCAGGGCGCAAGCAAGCCAATGCCCTGGTGCACACCCTCGACGCCTTGCTCATGGAAAACGGCAATGGGCTGAAGGCCGCACAACGCCTTGGACTGCACCGCAACACCATCAATCAGCGCATCCAGCGCATCGAACAACTGAGCGGGCAGTCCCTCGACGACCCGCTTTTTCGCATGAATGCTTCGGTCGCCATGCTGGTATGGCGCATGCGCGAAGCCCACGGCAAGGAGTAACAACATGAACATCATCAACGCACGCCTGCGCGGCAAGCCTGGCCTGTTCCGTATCGAACTGAACGGCGAACGCATCGCCGCCATCATCCCTCAGGGCGAGGTGTCGCCGGCTGCTGACGATGACCTGGACGCCGCGCAGAACCTGGTAGTGCCGCCCTTTGTCGAGCCGCACATTCACCTCGACGCCACCCTGACCGCGGGTGAGCCAAGGTGGAACATGAGCGGGACGCTGTTCGAAGGGATCGAGTGCTGGGCCGAGCGCAAGGAAATCACAACCCGCGACGACATCAAGCGCCGCGCAAAGAAGACCCTCGACATGCTGGTTGACCACGGCATCCAGCACGTACGCACCCATGTCGATGTGACCGACCCTGAACTCACCGCGCTCAAGGCCATGGTCGAGGTGCGTGACGAAGTGCGCGAGTGGGTCGACCTGCAGATCGTCGCCTTCCCGCAGGAGGGTATCGAGTCGTATGCCAACGGCCGTGCCCTGATGACTGAGGCGGTAGCGATAGGTGCCGATGTGGTCGGCGGCATTCCGCATTTCGAGAACACCCGCGACCAGGGCGTGTCGTCAGTGAAGTTTCTGATGGACCTGGCCGACCGTACTGGCTGCCTGGTGGACGTGCACTGTGACGAAACCGATGACCCGCAATCTCGCTTCCTCGAAGTGCTGGCCGAAGAAGCCCGTGTACGCGGCATGGGCCCCAGGGTCACGGCCAGCCATACCGTGGCCATGGGCTCGTATGACAATGCCTACTGCTACAAACTGTTCCGCCTGCTGAAACTGTCGGGTATCAACTTCGTGTCATGCCCGACCGAGAGCATTCACCTGCAAGGGCGCTTCGACAACTACCCGAAGCGCCGCGGTGTAACCCGCGTAGCCGAGATCGACCGCGCCGGGATGAACGTGTGCTTTGGCCAGGACTCCATCGTCGACCCGTGGTACCCCTTGGGCAACGGCAACATCTTGCGCATTCTTGAAGCCGGCCTGCATATCTGCCACATGCTTGGCTACGAAGACCTGCAGCGTTGCCTGGACCTGATCACCGACAACAGCGCTCGCACCTTGAACCTGGGCGAGCGCTACGGCATCGAAGTGGGCCGCCCGGCAAACCTGCTGCTGCTGTCGGCGCCGGACGATTACGAGATGGTGCGCAGCCAGGGGCATGCGCTGGTGTCGGTGCGCAACGGCAAGGTCTTGATGCAACGTACGCCTGCCCAGGTGCAGCGTATGCGTTAACGCTGCCTAGTTGCCAGCGGTCAGAGCCTCCAAAGCACAGTTTGCTATCTGCGCATCCTGCACGGCCACGCCGGTGAGGTCCGCCAGGGTGATCTGGTCGTCATGCTCGCGCCCCTTGGCGCCACCGGACAGCAGCGTTCCCAGTTCGATCAACGGGTTCGCGACGAGCTGGCCACGCTGCAGTGCGTGCGCCACCTCGCCGTACTGGCTGCACTGGGTGACCGAGTCGACGATGATACGGTCTGCCCTGGCTACCAGTGCCGCGTCCAGCTCCTGCTTGCCCGGTGCATCGGCACCGACGGCGGTGATATGCGTACCAGGCTGGACCCAGTCGCTGTGCAGCAACGGCTGTCGGGAAGGGGGGGTGCAGACAATCAGGTTCGCCGCCCCTGCAAGTTCAGCGGCATCCTGCGTGCTGCAAACTTCATAGCCCAGCTTGCGGGCGAAGGTTGTAAAGGCCTCACGCCCACTGGCAGTGCGACCCCAGACGAACACCTGACGACAATCGGTAACAGCGCGCAGTTGTTCAAGCTGCATCTGCGCCTGCAGGCCGGTGCCGAGGATGCCAATCGCCTTGACCTGGGCTGGCGCCAGCAACCGGGCCGCGATACGCCCGGCCAGTGCTGTGCGCATCGCGGTTAGCCAGCCTTGGTCCTGCAGCAGGGCCAGTGGTTGCCCGGTGAGTGCACACAGCACCAGCATCAGGCCATCGTTGCTCGGCACGCCCTTGGACGGGTTGTCATAGAAACCGGTAGACAGCTTGACGGTAAAGGTGGCGCTGCCTTCTATGTACGCCGACTTCACGCAGCAGTCGCCGTTTGCCCCTTCAAAGGTGAAGCCCTGCACCGGTGGCACCTGCACCTTGCCTTGGGAGTAAGCGATGAAGCCTTCTTCCAGCCGGCTTACTGCCAGCTCCGGGTTGAAGCTGGCAACGATCCGGGCTTTGTCAAAGACCTTCATTTGACGGCCTCAAGAAACTTGTCCAGCACGATATTGCGGCCACACACGACCACCGCAACGCGCTTACCCTGATAACGTTTGGCCAGTTTCTGCATGCCGGCGACCGCAACGGCCGCAGCGCCTTCGATGATCCAGCGTTCGCTGCTGGCGATATCCCGCATGGCAGCACGGATTTCATCTTCGCTGACCAATACGGTGCCGGTCACCAGCGCCTGGCACAGCGGAAAACTGATAGAGCCCGGTTCTACGCCACCCGCAGTGCCGTCCGACAGGGTTTCGCGGGCATCCACTTCGATAATTTCACCCGCTTTCAGCGATTGCTCAAGCGCCGGGTCATTCTCGGGCCAGCAGCCGATGATTTCGGTGCCTGGCTTAAGCACGCGCAGGGCAGCGCCAATACCGGAGATCAATCCGCCACCACCTACGGCGACGAACACTGCATCCAGGTCTGGTGCCTGCTCAAACAATTCCATGCCGATTGTGCCCTGGCCTGCGATGACTTGCGGGTCGTTGTAGGGCGACACAAAGGGTAAGCCCTGCGCCTGGGCTTGCCTGGCGGCTTCCAGCTCGGCCCCCAACGGGTCGGTGGGCAGGCAGACCACTTCGGCACCCAGCGTGCGCATCGCTGCCAGTTTGTAGGGCGAGGCCGAAGTGGCGGCGTACACTGTCACAGGCACGCCAGCAGCCTTGCCGGCCAGTGCGAGTGCTTGCCCATGGTTGCCGGAAGACGCGGCAATCACCCCTTTACCCCGACACGCACCCGGCAGCAGGCGGATCTTGTTGCTTGCACCGCGAAATTTGAAAGAACCGGTGTGCTGCAGGTGTTCGCATTTGAGCAGCACTTCACAGCCGGTTTGTGCCGAAAGCTGGGCGCTGAAGGCGAGCGGTGTGACGCTGACGGCAGGGCGCAAGGCACCGTGAGCTTCCTTGATGGACTCATACAGTGCATCCAGGTAAGGAGCATCGACAACGGTCGGGGAAACGGTGGTGGCTGGCATGCTGGGATTCTGCTGATTGTGGAATATTTATCTACCGTAGAATATTTATCCACATCTGACAAGCAGGCAACCCCAACCGCTGGCTACACCCGGCGGGGTGGCCAGCGTGGCGGCGGGGTGTTATCAGGCCTTGAGTTCTTTCAGGTACTTGTACACGGTCGCTCGGCCCATGCTCAGCACATTGGCGACATAGTCAGCACCGCTGCGTCCTTCGAACGCGCCCTCGGCATGCAGCGCTTGCACCAGGCTGCGTTTGTCCTTCATCTGCAGGGTTTGCAGCGACAGGTTGCGCGCCTGCAGCCAGGCATGCAGGAAGGTGTTGATGCGCTCCTGCCAGTCGTTGCGAAACAGCGAGTCTGGCTGCGGCACTAACCGGCTCATCTGGAAGAACGCGTCCAGTGCCACACGGGCCTGCTCCAGTACCGATACGTTCAGGTTGATGCACATCAGGTGCTCGGCTTCACCTTGGCCATTGCGCAGCACAGTGCTGATGGAACGGACCTTCTGGCCGTTCCAGTTGAGTTTTTCGTAAGGGCCCAGGTTGGCGCCTTCAAGCAGATCGCCCAGTTCGTGGTCGATCGCCGAGTCATCGCCCAGCTTGCGCTGGGAGAAGTTGTTGGCGATGTGCACGACAGTCTGGCTGCGCAGGTCGTGGACGATGACTTCCGCGTGCGGATACAGCAGCAGTGCGATGCTGTCGGCGATTGCCTTGTAGTTTTCCAGGGTCATTTTCAGTCGGTGTTTTCTATCGGTGCTTTTTACAGGTGCTGAGTGCCGGTCACCCATGGTGGCGGCAAAGCGCAGCCGACACAAGCCAGCACCCAAGAGGTGCCAGTACGGCTGCCGCGATCAGGATCAACCTCATTTTGCCTATCACATGCGATAAGCCGTGATTATTCCACCTGAGGAAACGTTTGCCGCTGTGCTGGTATTTCGTCATAATTGGTATGTAATTACATGGTACATAACACGGTACAAAATCGTAGGAGCAAGCATGGCCCGGGGCGGTATCAACAAGGTGGTAGTGCAGCAGGCGCGTCAGGCGCTGATTGCCCGGGGCGAGAACCCCAGTATCGATGCCGTACGTATCGAGCTGGGCAATACTGGTTCCAAGACCACGATTCATCGTTACCTGAAGGAGTTGAACGGCCAGCAGCCGGTGGCTTCGGAGGGGGGCATGGCGTTGAGCGATGTGCTGAGCCGGCTGGTTGGGCAACTGGCAACCCAGTTGCAAGACGAGGCTGACCTGACCATCGAACAGGCCGAAAGCACCTTCACGCAACAGCGCGAAAAGCTTGAGGCGCAGCTGGAAATCGCTCAGCAGGCATTGGCGGCAGCGCATCAGCAGCATCAGATTGACGCCGGTGCACTGGCCGCCGAGACAGAGAAGCTGCTGTCTACGCAAAGCACGCTGCAAGCCGAGCTATTGCGCAGTGCCAGCCTCAACCAGTCACTGGGCGAGCTGCAGCTACGCCTTGCCGACAAGGACGAGCAGGTGAAGTCGCTGGAAGACAAGCACCGCCATGCCCGCGATGCCCTGGAGCACTATCGCAATGCCAGCCGCGAACAGCGCGAGCAGGAACAGCGCCGTCACGAGGCGCAACTGCAGCAGATGCAGGTGGAACTGCGCCAGTTGCAGCAAGGCATGATCGTCAAGCAGGACGAGCTGACCCGCCTGCACCGCGATAACGAGCGCTTGCTCGGTGAGCACCGTCAGGTTGCCAGCGAATGCCGGGCGCAGGACGAGTTGCTCGAGCAGCGCGATGCGCAAATCCAAGGCTTGCGCACCCTCCTGGCTCAGGCCCAGGGCGCCAGTGAGGAGATGCGCCGGCAACTGGACGCGCAGGCGCAAAGCCTTGAAGACCGCCGCGACTTGTGTGCCGCGCAGGCGCGCCAGTTGCAGCGCTTCGAGGAGCAGCTACAGGAGCGGGATGAGGCGCTGGCGCAGTGCAAGGCAGCACTAGCGGCCAATACTGTGTGACCGTGCTTGAACGCGGTCAGTGTCCATCGTCCAGCGTGACCCTTGTGGGGGCAACTGTCTTTTGCTGCTTGTGCCGGCCTCTTCGTGGGTGCACCCGCTCCCACAGGTTGGGTGCCTACCTCAAGGCATGCGCGCCCCCTGTAGGAGCGGGCTTGCCCGCGAACACGGGCGAAGCCCGTGCCATCCACCACGGTAACGGATTCGCGGGCAGGCCACTCGCACAGGGGGGGCGCAAGCTTCTGGCTCTAACGTTGTAGATGAACGCTTTTCTTTAAGTCTCTGCCCGCCGTGCAGCCTCGACACCCGCTGCCGACAGCTTGATCGGGTAGCTCACGCTGATCTGGTGATCACTGCTCACCATCACGCTACCATCCTGGATCAAGCCGGCTTCCTGCAGTGTCTTGAGCATGCCTGCGACCGCCTTTTCACCGCGATAGTTGTCGAGCACTTCCTTGCCCAAGCCCTCAGGGTGCGCGTGCAGCAACCGGGTAAGCACTTCGGTTTTCAATGCATCGTTACTCATCTCGGGCCTCACTTGCCGTGTTTGGCCTGAAGTGCCTTGGCATGCTCAAGGTGCTGCTCCAGCTTGGGCAGGGTTTCGCTGGCGAAAGCCTTCAACTCGGCCTTGTCGGACGATGCAGCTTCTTTCTTGAACAGTTCCACCGCTTTTTCGTGGGCATCGACCTGGTTGTTGACATAGGACTTGTCGAACGACTCATCGCGCCATTCCAGGATCATCTTCTTGACCTTGTCAGTCATCGCCGCGTCATCCGGCACTGAAATGTCCAGTTTGCGGGCGATGTCGCCGAGTTTCTGATTGGCCTGGGTATGGTCAGCGACCATTTGCTGGGCGAATGCCTTGATCTCGGCGTTCTGGCTTTTTTCCTGGGCCAGGTTGCCGGTGACCACTTCGGCTATGCCAGCTTCGGTCGCAGCGTCGACGAAATCATCTGAACTGGCCGCCAGTGCATGCGCCGATGCCAGGCCTAGTACCATGGAAAAACCAACACGCTTGATGAAGAGGCTGCTCATGCTTCACTCCTTAAACCTTGGCGCGACCTCAGTGTCGCGTACGGTTGAGGGTGAGGGAGCGGCAAAGGTTTAATCTTTTTCGCGGCAGGTGCCGGTCCGCGCAGCAACCCCAAAGCCTAAAGACTCATACATAGATGCATGGCACAACGCCCATCGAGGCCGTGCGCGCGCTCATTGGCCAGAATCTCACGCAACCGCGCACTCTGCTGCCCCTCATCGATCACCTCAAACCCGAACCGCGCATAAAACGGCGCATTCCAGGGCACGTCGGCAAAGGTAGTCAACGTCAGCTCGGCGACACCGGCCTGGCGCGCCACATCAGCCACCTGCTGCAGCAAGCGGCGCCCGACACCTTGCCCTTGAGCCTGCCGGCGCACTGAGATCTCATGGAGGTGCAGCGCCTGATCCTCAAACCGGGCACAGGCAAACCCCACAATGTGCCCAGCCGCATTTTCTGCCACCCAGCTGCCACCGGCCGTAATAAAGGCCCTGTGCGCGTCAAGGTCCATCACATCGCCTTGCGCTAGCCAGGCCAGTGCCGGCCAGCCTGCAAATGCCTGGGCTGCCGAACGCTCGACGTCCGGCAGCCATTGAATGTCGTGCAAAAGGGTGGGACGGATACGCATGCATCACTCCGGTGGTTCCAGTCAGCAGCCAACACGTGTGGCTGTAATTGCCAGCGCACCGAGCTTACCCCTTTTTCCAGGCTGACCCAGCTGACCCGTGTGGCAAAGCCGGTCAAGGGTAGAAAAATGACAATGGCTTAATCTGCAAATGGCCTGCAACCGGTCACGCCACATGGAAAAAAAAACGCTTCGCCGGTACCCTTGCGCTTCCCTTTGTCACCACCCGGACCGTTCCATGCTGTTCAATCTCACCGTGCTGTTCGGCACCCTGGTGGCCATGGAAGGCGTTGGCACACTGGCTCACAAGTACATCATGCATGGCTGGGGCTGGTGGCTGCACCGCTCGCACCATGAGCCACAACTGGGCATGCTCGAAACCAACGACCTGTACCTGGTGGCACTGGGGCTGATTGCCGCGGCCCTGGTGGCGCTGGGCAAGAGTGGCTATGCGCCGTTGCAGTGGGTGGGCGGTGGCGTGGCGGGCTACGGCGTGCTGTATGTGCTGGCCCACGACGGCTTTTTTCATCGGCACTGGCCACGCAGGCCACGGCCGGTCAACCGCTACCTCAAACGCCTGCACCGGGCGCACCAGTTGCACCACGCGGTGAAGGGGCGTACGGGGAGTGTGTCGTTCGGGTTCTTCTATGCGCCGCCCTTGAAGGTGTTGAAGCAACAGCTTCGTGGCAAGCGCATGCAGCCGTGACAAGCTGATCCGTAGCTGTCAATTCACTGTTTCACCCTTTGGCTGCGCCGCCACATGCCCACGGCTCACCCACCAGCCAAAACCCGCCGCCGTGAAGAACATGATCAGGCTGTACAGCGCAGCAGGCACCGCCATGGTCGGGTTGTTCAGCAGCGAAGGGCTCAACGCCAAGGCAATCGCCAAGGTCCCGTTGTGAATGCCGATTTCCATGCCGATGGCGATCGCCTGGCGCTTGGGGATGCTCAGCAAGCGCGGCACCCAATAGCCAACCGCCAGGCTCAACAGGTTGAACAGCAGCGCCGCCAGGCCCACCACCGGTGCGTACTCGACCACTGTCTGCCAGTCTTTGGCCAGTGCCAGGACGATGGTGAACGCCAGGAACAGCGCCGCCACAAGCTTCATCGGTTTTTCCATGCGCGCGGCAAATGCCGGGGCAAAGTGGCGAATCAGCATGCCCAGCGCCACGGGCAGCAGGACGATCGCGAACACCTGCATGACCTTGGCAAACTGCAGCGGGATTGCCTGATCCGAGGCCATGAACCAGCTGAGCGACAGGTTCACCAGCAACGGCATGGTCAGAATCGCGATCAGCGAGTTGACCGCCGTCAGGGTGATGTTCAGCGCCACATCGCCATGGGCCAGGTGGCTGAACAGGTTCGCGGTGGTGCCGCCCGGCGATGCCGCCAGCAGCATCAAGCCCACTGCCAGCGCTGATTCCAGACCGAAGCCGTTGGCAAGCAGGAAGCACACCAGCGGCAGCAGCAGAATCTGGCAGGCCAGGCCCACCACCACCGGTTTGGGGTACTTGACCACCCGCGCGAAGTCGCCGAGTGTCAGCGACAAGCCAAGGCCAAGCATGATGATGCCCAAAGCAAGCGGCAGGAAAGCGGTAAGCAGCGGCGAGGCGGTCATGGGCGGTCTCTCGGGCGAAGGATCCCGAGGAGTGTAGGCCGACGCTGATTGATAGCTAATCGCAAAGGGCCAGCTCTTGGTAACCGTTTGTTACCAGGCAACACGGCTGATGAGGCTGCATGCCGCGTTGCAGCAGGGCTGCAGGCGCAGTAGCATTCCTGTTTTAACCGAGGATTAGCCTGTCATGCCGTTCCAGCAAGGTCTGCTTGCCACCCCGGTGCCGGCCCACGCCCGCCACCTTTTTTTTACCCTGCAGTCGCCTGAGGCGTTGCCTGCCGCCCTGGATGCCTTGCTGCCGCAGGTCGATGGCGTACAGCTGATCCTCGGCGTGGGTGCGCCACTGGCCAAGGCCTTGGGGCGTGATGTACCGGGCCTGCGCGCCTTCCCGCTGCTGGATGCCGCGGTAGAGAACCCAAGCACCCAACACGCGTTGTGGGTATGGCTGCGTGGTAACGAACGCGGCGACCTGCTGCTGCGGGCCCAGGCCCTGGAGCAGGCACTGGCGCCGGCCCTGCGTTTGGCCGACAGCGTCGATGGTTTCCTGCACCGTGGCGGCCATGACCTGACCGGTTATGAAGACGGCACCGAAAACCCCGTGGACGAAGACGCCGTGCAGGCAGCGATTGCCGCGGATGGTTCCAGCTTTGCCGCATTCCAGTTGTGGAAACATGACCTGGCATACTTCAAGTCGCTGCCCCAGGCCGACCAGGACAACATCATCGGCCGCCGCCTGAGCGACAACGAGGAGCTGGACGAGGCGCCCGAGTCTGCCCACGTCAAGCGCACCGCCCAGGAAAGCTTCGAGCCCGAGGCATTCATGGTCCGCCGCTCGGTGGCCTGGGCCGACATGCGCGGCGCTGGTTTGGCATTTGTTGCCCTGGGGCACAGCTTCGAGGCGTTCGAAGTGCAACTACGGCGCATGAGCGGCCTGGAAGACGGCATCATCGATGGCCTGTACCGCTTCAGCCGGCCGTTGACAGGTGGCTACTACTGGTGTCCGCCGATGGGCGAGGCGGGTATCGACCTGAGCCGGCTGTTGCACGCCTGATTTCTAAACATCCAGATACAGAAACACCCACCGGTGCGGGATAGTGCGGCTAGCCTTGAAGGTTTCCGATTCATGACGGGAGCTTTTCCATGTACGCACGTCGTGATGTCTTACGCGCCGGTGCAGCCTTGGGCGTGCTGGCTGCTACCCCTTGGTTGCACGCCGCCACCCCAGCCGGTTTGTTGACACGCAAAATACCCTCTACCGGTGAAGCCTTGCCGGTGATCGGCGCCGGCACTTCCGGCAGCTTCGAAGTAGAGGCTGGTTCGGCCGAGTACCAGCAACTGAAAACAGTGCTCCAGGCGTTTTTCGACGGTGGCGGGCGAGTGATCGACACTTCGCCCAACTACGGCGGTGCCGACAGCATCCTTGGCCAGTTGCTTGAGGAGGGCGGCTGGCACCGGCAATGCTTCATCGCCACCAAGATCGCCGCAGACAGCCGCGCCGACGCCGAGGCGCAATGGGCCGGTAGCCTCAAGAGCCTGCGCACCGACAAGGTCGATTTGCTGCAGATTCACAACCTGCGGGATTGGCAGACACAGCTGCCCTATGCCCGCGAGCTGAAGCAGCAGGGCAAGACCCGCTATGTCGGCATCACCCACTACCTGAACAGTGGCCAGGACGACGTAGCCCGCATCGTGCGCAGCGAGCCACTGGACTTCATCCAGATCAACTACTCGGTCAACGCCCCCGACGCCGCCCGCGAGCTGTTGCCGCTGTGCCAGGACAAGGGTGTTGCAGTATTGATCAACAGAGCCTTCGACGACGGCCGCCTGTTCGCCCGCGTCAAGGACCAGGGCTTGCCCGGCTGGGCCGCAGAAGCTGGCATCGGCAGTTGGGCCCAACTGTTTCTCAAGTTCGCGATCAGCCATCCGGCGGTGACCACGGTCATCCCCGCCACCGGGCGGCCGGACCGTCAGCTCGACCAGCTCAAAGCCGGGCATGAGCCGATGCTTACCCAGGCGCAGCAACAGGCCCTGATCAAGCAGTTTGCCTAAGGCCATGAATGGCTGGCGGCGGCGCCTGGACCAAGGGCTGAACATTCAGCCCGGCGAGGGGCCGGCGGTTATCGCCGGCTTGCTGCTGTTCTTCCTGTTGTTCACCGGTTACTTCATGCTACGCCCGGTGCGCGAAACCATGGGCGTTGCCGGTGGCGTGGACAACCTGCAATGGCTGTTCACCGGTACCTTCATCGCCACCCTGGCGTGCCTGCCGCTGTTCGGCTGGCTGGCCTCCAGGGTGCAACGCCGGCATATCCTGCCTTGGACGTATGGCTTCTTTGCCAGCAACCTGCTGGTATTCGCCGTACTGTTCGCTGAAAACCCGGACGACCTGTGGGCCGCGCGGGCGTTCTACATCTGGCTTTCAGTCTTCAACCTGCTGACCATCTCGCTGGCCTGGAGCGTACTTGCCGACCTGTTCTCGACTGCACAGGGCAAGCGCCTGTTCGGGCTGCTGGCGGCCGGGGCCAGCCTGGGTGGCCTTTGCGGCCCCATACTTGGCACCATGCTGGTAGCACCCTTGGGCCATGCCGGGCTGCTGATGCTGGCAGCCGTATTGCTGCTCGGCAGTACCGGCGCAACCCTGTTCCTGCAACGCTGGCGAGCGCGCCAGCCATTACCCGCGCAAGCCGGCCGCCCCGGTTCGCGACCACTGGGCGGCAACCCGTTTGCCGGGGCAACCGCAGTAGCACGCTCGCCTTACTTGCTGGGTATCGCCTTGTTTGTGGTGCTATTGGCCAGCGTCAGCACCTTTTTGTACTTCGAACAGGCACGGATCGTCAGCGAAACCTTTACCGACCGTACCCGGCAAACCCAGGTGTTCGGCCTGATCGACAGTGTCGTGCAGGCCCTGGCCATACTCACCCAGGTATTGCTCACCGGGCGACTGGCCCGACGGCTTGGGGTAGGGGTGTTGCTCGTGGCCGTGCCACTGGTGATGGCTGCTGGCTTCCTGTGGCTGGCACTGGCCCCGATCTTCGCCGTGTTCGTGGTGGTGATGGTGGTGCGTCGGGCAGGCGAATACGCCTTGGTACGGCCGGGCCGGGAGATGCTGTTCACCGTGTTGCCCGCCGAGGACAAGTACAAGGCCAAGAACTTTATCGACACCGTGATCTATCGTGGCGGCGATGCCCTGAGCGGCTGGGTAAAGCGCGGGCTGGACGTGATGGGCGAGCACCCGCAGTTGGCGATGCTGATCGGTGCGGTGCTTGCCGTTGGCTGGGCGACGACCGGCGCCTGGCTGGGTCGCCGCCAGGCACGCATGGATAGCCCGTCGCACGACTGAAAAGCGCGCCAAATATGGCCTTGCCGCATATTTAACGCCACCGGTCCGAACCCTTCGCAATAAAACGAATCCGCTCATTTGGCCGAACTCCGAAAGTGTGTACGGCAGCGTGCCGTGCATTCCGAAGTCCTATGAGGTTTGAAGACCATGGCCAACAAAGACAACAGCCGTACCGGCAACCAACAAGGCAGCCAAGGCGGCAACAAAAACCCGGGTAATTTCGCCAATGACCGTGAGAAGGCTTCCGAAGCCGGCCGTAAAGGTGGCCAGTCTTCGGGCAGTAACATGCCGCATGACCGTGAGTCGGGCCGCAAGGGCGGCCGCTCGTAACTGACCGACGTGCAGTGCCGGGGCGCCCTGGCACTGCAACAGGAGCACGGCATGAGGGTATTGAATTGCAATACAAGCACATTTGCCCCAACGGCAACCGAGCGTAGCGGGCTAAAGGCGCGTTACCAGGCGCTACTGGAGGGGCGGAGCGAGGGGAGTGCCGCCTGGCTCGACAAACAGCTGGCACACGCGGCGAGCTTGCCGGACGATCTGCCAGATACGCCTTTGCATCTGCCGGCGTGGAGCGTCACGTATGCCGCCAAGGTTGCCGCCGGCTATGCCGAATACCTCGAGCAGCGCCGCCAGGGTGCACCGCGCCGTTTTTTTGCCAACCGTGCCCATGCGCTGTGGTTCCTGCAACAGGTTGCACCGACCAAGGCTGTGGACGGTGCCTGGCTGCACGGTGCCCTGCAGCACTGGCATGACCCGCGGTTTCACGGGCTGATCCGTACCCACCTCGAAGAACTGGGCAACGGCGACCCTCGCTGCAATCATGTGTTGATCTACCAGCGCCTGCTCGATCGCCTTGGTTGCACGCAAGCCATGCCACTGGACGATACTCGCTACCTGCAAGGCACCTTGCAACTGGCCCTTGGGCAGCATGGCGACCGCTACCTGCCAGAAGTGATTGGCTACAATCTGGGTTATGAGCAACCACCGCTGCACCTGCTGATCACCATCTGCGAGCTGGCTGAACTGGGCATCGACGGCCAGTATTTTCAGTTGCACGTGACCATCGACAACGCCGCCAGCGGCCACGCCCGGCTGTCCATCCAGGCTCTGAGCCAGTTGTGCCCTCAGCACGACAAGCAGGCGTTCTACGCCCGAGTGCGTTGCGGCTATCGACTGAATGACCTGGGGATTGCCACGCCAGACCTGATATGCCAGTTCGACCTGCAGGCAGAACTGTTCGCTGCGTTGGAGCGCAAGCGGGTTTATGGCCAGTTCATGCATGCCGACCATTGCCGCCTGCAGCAGCGCACCATCAACCAGTGGCTGACCGAGCCCGGTGCCATGCCCGCGTTCGTTGCCGCATTGCAGGCTCAGGGCTGGATTCGCCGCGGCCAACCGCCGGCAGAAAGCCGTTGGTGGAACCTGATCGAAGGGCCTGCTGCCGCCATGTTCGGTGTGTTCAACGCCTACGAAAAACAGTTATGGCATGACTGGATCGCTGACGACTGGCGCCCGGCGATCCGCCGTGTGGCCCCAGGTAGCTGGGGATTGCCGGAGGCACAAGGCGAGCCGGCCGGCAACCTGGCAAACGAAGCCCCGGCAGCACTGATCATGCGCATGGCCGGCAACCGCCATGCCACCCCCGACGGCCTTCTGGCCACACGCGCCTATATCCGCACAACCGGCATGCTGCAGGAGGAACCCCGCTGATGCTGCTTCATCCTGCACAAACCGAGGCTGACCAGGCACTGCTGCAACTGGGCCAGCGTCTGCGCGCCGATGGCTATCGCTTCACGTGCGTGACACCGGCCACCCATGCCTTGATCAATGCTCGCGAGGGTTGCGGGCAGGCCGAAACCCTGCGTGACGTGTTCGGCTGGAGCCGCCCGTTTGCGCTAAGGCTGTTGTCGGCAGACGAACTACACCTGCTGCAACGCGCCCAGGTGCTGGTGCCACGCGGTGAACTGCTGGCCAGCCAGGTGCGCTGGTCCAGCCTGGACGAACTGTTGCTGGTGCATTCGGCGTTCCCCACCGATACCAGCGATGCGGTGTTCTTCGGCCCGGACAGCTACCGTTTTGCCCAGGTCATCCACGAGCACTTGCAGCACAGCCCGACGCGGGTCGAAGAGGCGGTGGACATCGGCTGCGGCAGTGGCGTAGGCGCCTTGCTGATTGCCCGTGCCGTGCAGCACGCACACGTCAGCGCGGTGGACATCAACCCTTTGGCGCTGCGCTTCACCGCGATCAATGCCGCGCTGGCGGGCATCAGCAATGTATCGGTAGAGCCCAGTGACGTGCTGGACGGCATCACGGGTACGTTCGACCTGATCGTTGCCAACCCGCCGTACATGCTCGACCGCGGTGCCCGAACCTATCGCCACGGCGGCGGATCACTCGGCGCCGAGCTGTCATTGCGCATCGTCGAACAGGCCTGCGAGCGCCTGAGCCGGCACGGGACATTGTTGCTGTACACCGGCGTGGCCATTGTCGATGGCCGCGATGCCTTGCTTGAAGCCGTCCGCCTGCGCCTTGCTGGCCCGCAATGGGCATGGGTGTACCGGGAAATCGACCCGGACGTGTTTGGCGAGCAATTGGCCGAACCGGGCTACGAGCGGGTGGAGCGCATCGCTGCCGTGGCGCTCAGCGTCACCCGCAACCACTGAGTCGATATGGGCAGCCCTTGTACGTTCGGCATTGAAGAAGAATACCTGCTGGTAAGACTGGGCTCGGGGCAAGTGCTTGCCACCCCGTCTCCTGCGGTGACCGGGCGCTGTCGCGCGGCGCTGGGCCAGTACTTTGCCCAGGAGATGTTCTGCAGCCAGGTCGAACTGGCCTCGCCGGTGTTCAGCAACCTGCATGAAGCACGCGAGTTCTTCCAGCAAAGCCGGCAGCGCCTACGCATGGCTCTTGCCGACGAAGGGGTGGGGGTGTACGGCGCGGCCAGCCACCCCAGTGCCGCATGGCTGCGGCAAAAGCCTGCTGCTCCGAAGCATTACCAGCAGATGTTCGATGACTACCAGATCGTGGCCCGGCGCAGCCTGGTCAATGGCCTGCATGTGCATGTGGGCGTACCGCCGGCCTGCGACCGCATGCAACTGATCAATCACCTGCTGGCTTGGTTGCCCTTGCTGCTGGTGCTGAGTACTTCGTCGCCGTTGTGGGGTGGCGAGCGTACCGGCTACATGAGTTACCGCCGGGTGCTATGCGGCGAGTGGCCGCACATGGGCCTGCCTGAAGCCTTGCCGGACTGGGCCGCCTACGAGCGCTACCTTGGATTGCTGCAACGAACCGGCTCGCTGGCCAGGGACGGTGACCTCTGGTGGGCGATCCGGCCTTCGCGGCGCTTCCCCACAGTAGAACTGCGCATCTGCGATGGCTGCCCGCAGCTGGAAGATGCCCTGTGTATCGCTGCACTGTTTCGCCATCTGGTGGAGCACAGCCTCCGCTATCGCCATGACCCGGTACCGTGCAGCCGCGAGTTGCGTTGGGTTGCCCAGGAAAACTACTGGCGTGCCATGCGCCATGGGCGCCACGGTCGGTTCATCGGCATGCATGCGCAGCAGCCGGTCACGGCCGAGGGCTGGCTGGCGCAGTTGCAGGAGCACGCGCCGCTCGACAGCGCCGACGCCGAACGCGCTTACTGGCATGCACAGCAATTGCTGCGTAACGGCACCCACGCGGACCGGCAACTGCACTGCCTGGAACACGCCAGTGCTGCGGGGCTGAGCAGAACGCAGGCACTTCACTCCGTGGTGGCCGCAGGGGTTTGCAATTAGCCGGGGTTGACCGACAATGGCCGCGCCCTTTGCAGCCATTCGGAAACACCTGCTCCATGATGCTGATCAAGCAATTCCCCGAGATTTCCCTGGATGACACACTGTTCGTCTTCGCCCTAGAGGCCGAGGCCGGTGATGTCTTCACCGAGGTGAAAACCGTGTTCACCGGGATTGGCAAGGTCAATGCGGCGATTGCCCTGACCAGGGCCATTGCCACGCGCAGGCCGAAACTGATCGTCAACCTAGGCTCGGCCGGCAGCCAGCGCCATGGCAAGGGATCGGTGGTGTGCTGCAACCGCTTCGTCCAGCGCGACATGGACGTAACCCCATTGGGCTTCGCCCGTTACGAAACGCCATTGTCGGATATCCCGGTGGTTCTGGAGCATGGGGCGGTGGTACCCGGCCTGCCCCTGGAAACCTGCGGCAGCGGTGACAGCTTCGAAATCAACCATGGTGATGCGCCGTACGACGTGGTCGATATGGAAGCCTACGTGCTGGCCTTGATCGCCCGCGGTGAGGGCATCCCGTTCGTGTGCCTGAAGTACATTTCCGATGATGCTGGCAGCGATGCCGCGGGGGACTGGGCGGTGCAGGTGCACCTGGCGGCCGAAGCGTTCAAGCGGGTATTGTTCAGCCCGTTGTAACCGCTGGTCGGTGTTTGGGGCAGCCCGGGCAAACCCTCTTCAAGTGGTTTGCCTCGAAACCTTGATGAGGCCTTCTCGGGCAAGCCCGCGAAGGCCTCAAAATGGTTTCAGCAAAGGAGCGGCCCCATGCCTAACAAACCCCATGACCAGTTCAGCATGCAGAACCCGCTGACCCAGTACCCACACCCGCCATTCCCTGCCCAAGGCCAGCCGGCGCCAGGTCTAGATGCCCATATGCAGCCCAAGCCCGACCACGGCGAAGGCACCTACAAGGGCTTTGGCCGCCTGGCCGGGCGCAAGGCGCTGATCACCGGTGCCGACTCGGGCATTGGCCGGGCAGTGGCTATCGCCTTTGCCCGCGAGGGCGCCGATATCGCCTTGAACTACCTGCCCATTGAACAGCCCGATGCCCGCGAAGTCATCAAGCTGATCGAGGCTGAAGGCCGCAAGGTGGTAGCCATCGCCGGCGACCTCAAAGACGAGGCGTTCTGCAAGGAACTGGTCGACCAGGCTCACGAACAGCTTGGTGGCCTGGACATCCTGGTCAACGTTGCCGGCAAACAGGTGGCGCGCAAGGACATCAGCCAGATAAGCCACGAGCAGTTCGACCACACCTTGAAGACTAACGTCTACGCCTTGTTCTGGCTGTGCCAGGCCGCGGTGCCACTGATGCCCGCCGGGGCAACCATTATCAACACCGCCTCGATCCAGTCGTACCAGCCCTCGGCCACCTTGCTCGATTACGCCACCACCAAGGCCGCCATCGTTGCGTTCACCAAGGCCTTGGCCAAGCAGGTGATCGAGCGCGGCATCCGCGTCAACGCTGTTGCCCCGGGGCCGATCTGGACGGTGCTGCAGCCAAGTGGTGGCCAGCCGGCGGAAAAGATCCCCGACTTTGGCTCACAGACACCCATGAAGCGCCCGGGCCAACCCGCCGAGTGCGCGCCGCTGTACGTGCTGCTGGCCAGCCAGGAGTCCAGCTACATCACCGGTGAGGTGTTTGGCGTGACCGGCGGCAACCCGTTGCCGTAGGGCAGCGCAGCTAAACCTTCGCCGCCTGGCGTAGTCAGTTCTGGTATCGGCAGGCAACCTTGGAGCAGCGCCATGGCTCGGGCAATCTGGAAAGGCGCCATCAGTTTCGGCCTCGTGCACATCCCCGTGGCCCTTAATACCGCAGTGCGCACCGAGCGCGTGGATTTCGACTGGCTCGACAAGCGCAGCATGGAGCCGGTGGGTTACAAGCGTGTGAACAAGGTGACCGGCAAGGAAATCGACAAGGACAATATCGTCAAGGGTGTGGAGTACGAGAAGGGCCGCTATGTGGTGATCAGCGAGGACGAGATCCGCAAGGCCCGGCCCGAAGCCACCCAGACGATCGATATCTTCTCCTTCGTCGAGGCTGGCGAGATTCCTCTGCAGCATTTCGATACGCCGTACTATCTGACCCCGGACCGGCGTGGTGGCAAGGTGTATGCCTTGTTACGCGAAACGCTGGAAAAAACCGGCAAAGTGGCACTGGCCACGGTGGTGCTGCACACCCGGCAGCACCTGGCGCTGTTGCGCCCGCTGGAGGACGCGCTGGTAATGATCACCTTGCGCTGGCCGGAAGAGGTGCGCGGGCTGGAGTCGCTTGAACTGGACAACAGCGTCACCGACAGCAAGGTAGAGAAGCGCGAGCTGGACATGGCCAAGCGCCTGGTGGAGGACATGAGCGGGCCATGGAAGCCGGAGGAATATCACGACGCCTTCCGCCAGACCATCATGGACCTGGTGGAAGAGAAGGCCAGCAAGGGCAAGATCGAGACGGTGGAGAAGGGCGACAGTGCGGCGGCGGAAAAGGGCGCAGATATCATCGACCTGACCGAACTGCTCAAACGCAGCCTGGCGGGCAAGAAACCGGCGAAGAAGACGCGCAAGGCGTCCTGACCACGCCCTGCGCTGCTGTTGCAGTTCGGCGTGGCCCTTCGTCAGAGATGTGCCTGCAACCCCGCCAGATAATCACCAAACCCTTCCCGCGCCCGGCTGTCGCGCCGGCTGCTGGTCGCCACGCTGTGCCTCGCGGTCCAGACAATCTGCGCGCCGCTGGCCTGCAGGTCGCTGACCAATTGCACATCTTCATGCGCTGCCAAGGGCTGGAAGCCGCCCACCCGTTCGTAGGCATCGGCACATATGCCCAGGTTGGCGCCGTGCACGTGCCGATGGCCTTCCCGTGCTTCGTAGCGGCTTTCGTACAGCTTGCGCAGTGCAGCAGTCTGCCACGGCTGCCAATATTCGACATGTACGGTGCCACATACCACCTCGGCGCTGCAGCCAAGCTGTGACAGCAGCCAGTGCGCCGGCACCCGGCTGTCTGCATCGGTGCAGGCCAGCCACCGAGCGCCGCGTTCGACCATATGCGCCGCACCCACCCGGCGTGCCATGCCGACATTGCCGGCATCCACCACCAGCACCTGCACGCCGAAACGCCGCGCCACGGCAGCGCTGCCATCACTGCAGCGGTCCAGCACCACCAGTACTTCCACCCGGTACCCTGCCAGTTGCGCTTGCAGGGCCGCAATCAGCACCGCGCGCAGGCAACGCCCCAGGCGGCGAGCCTCATTATGAGCCGGAATGACCACGGCAATCATGGGCACGTCTCGTCCAGATCGACCACGCTCGGCTGGCACGACCAGTATTCCAGTACGAAATCCGCCTCGTCATGCTGGAACTGCCGATACAGCGGCAGGTGCCGGGCCAGCATGCGATGGACTTCGCGCCCATCCTGCGGGCAACCGGCGATTGGGTGCTTCCAGTGGCAGGCCAGTAGCCCGCCGTCATAGGTCAGGCTGGCCACAGACTGCTCGATCACCTGCAGCCAGTCAGTGGGGTCAAGGTAGTACCCCACTTCGCTGAGCACGATCAGGTCGAAGCGCCCGCCTGGCCAGTCCGCCGGCAGCCGGGCCAGCTCTACCGTCGCATTGCGCACGCCGGCCAGGCGCCCGCGGGCCAGGCTGACTGCAGTGGGGTCGAGGTCCTGGCACAGCAGGTCGGCGCAGCGTTCAGCCAGTAGCGCACTGAGTTCACCGTTGGCACAGGCAGGCTCGAATACCCGCTGATAGCACTGGCGGGGCAGGCTGGCAATGAGCAGTTCGCGCTTGCGCTTCTCGTACCAGCGGGTGCGGAAGGCCCAAGGGTCTTCGTTGGTGGCGTACAGGTCGGCGAAATACTGTGGGTTGAGACTCATGACAACTCCATTTACAAGAACACCAGTTCGAAAGGTTGCAGCAGGCAATCGAGCAGGCTCGTGGGTAACACGGGCGGTTTGTCACCGTCCGGTTCCAGCTGGCTGGCATGTGCGCAAAGCGCCTTGCGCTTGTCAGCCACACGGCCTTCATCCAGCTGCAGGCGGTGCGCCCGTTGCCAGGGCAGGCGTGGGTCGTCGGGCTGCGCCCAGTGCCAGGCCCACACCGGCACTTCGGCCAATTGCACCTGGCGGGCCTGAGCCGCGTGTGCGGCAGCGCGGCCGACCGCCTCGTGGTCACAATGGCCATCGCCGCGCCAGGTGGCCATCAACAGGTCACCGGGACGCAACAGTTGCGTGAGATGGCTAACCAGAAAGGCCTCTTCCCGCGGCAGTTGGCCGTCCTTCAGGTGCAGGCGGCGCCAGTCCAGCCGGTTGGGGTCAAGGCCAAGCAGCTTGATGGCCTGGCGGCTCTCCAGGGGCCGCTGACGGCGCAAGCGATGCTCAGTCCAGTGGCGGGAACCGGCGTGGCTGCCTTCTCCATCGGTGGCCGAAACCAGCACGAGTTCTTCTTCACGCCCCTTGAAGCCAGACAGCAGGCCACCGGCCATGAGGATCTCGTCATCCGGGTGCGGTGCAATCATTACCAGGCGCCGCCCCGGTGGGCACAATTGGCGTGGATCGAGCCAGGTGGCGCGCGCCAGGTGCGCGGCCTGCTGCCAGGCAGCCCAGGGCGTACCGCTGGCGGACTGGATCAGGTTGGTGTTCATAGCTGCCACGCTCCGGCCGGCACCTGGGCCAACTGCTGGCCAAGTACTTCCAGGTCACGCTCGGCATGGCTCTGGCGCAGGTACACCGGCAGGTCGGCACTCAACCGGGCAAAATGGCTGCTGCGGCAGAACGGCGTGGCACCCAAGGCACGCCCGACATGGCTGATGACGTGCTCCACGGCCTGTTCCACCTGGGCACGGGTACGGCGCACTTCCAGGCTGGCGTCTGCCCCGGGCTGCCGGTCGATCCAGGTGGCACACTCCCGCAGCGCCGCGCGGGCGCCATACAACGCAGCGTCCACCGCGCCCAGGTGGGCATCGGCATGCGGGTCTGGGCGTGGCTTGCGGCAATGCTCCCGCAGGTAATCCGCCAGCGCTTCGGCTGCACCGTACCAGCAAGCGGCAATGCCGGCACCGCCTTGCCAGAACCCCGGGCGCGCGAGGTATTGGCCCGGTTTGCCGATCAGCGTTCCTGGGGTTTCATTGAACGCGACGTCAACGCTGGCCGTGGTCGCCATACCCACGGCCTGCCAATGCTCGATGTTCAGGCCCTGACTTGGTTGCGACAACTCGATGGCCACCAGTTGCGGCTGCTGAGCCTCATCCCAGGCGGTGATCAGCGCTCGGTCGATCTGCAGAGCACCTGAGCACCAGGCTTTGCGGCCACTCAGGCGTACCCGATCACCTTCCCGCGCGATGATATGGGCACGGGCATCGGGCGGCTCGGCGGCCCATACGCCCCAGATGCCGTCAGCGGCGTGATGGGCGGCACCACATTCGGCGAGAATCGCCAACGCGTCAGTATGGCCCTCATAGAGCTTGGCCAGCGCCAGGTCGCAGCCGGCCACCCGCGCCAATGTCTGCCAGCGACGCAAGGTGTTGCCTTGGCCCGGCAAGGGCAGCAGGTCGAGGTGATCGGCTTGTAGCGCCTGCATCAGTTGTGGCAGCTGGGTGTCGAGGTTGAGCGGTTGCAGGCGTTCGCCAAAGGTGCGTAGAAGGCGGTCGAAGTGGGTCAGGTTGAAGTCCTGGACAATGCTCATGGGTGGGTCTCCCGGTTCATGGCCATTATTCGAGCCCCAGTTGCTGGCGCATGCGCGCGGTGATCGACTGGCGTACCTTGCCCATCCCGGCCCAAGGGTCGTCAACCTCCGCCAGGCGCTCGCCAAGGTTGCCGATATGCCACTGGTTTGCGCCTTTGAGCCGGGGAAGTTCCTCACGCCAGATCGGCACTGACACCGGCAGGCCTTCGCGTGCGCGCAGGGAATAGGCGCAGGCGGTGGTCGCGCCCTTGCCGTTGCGCAGGTAGTCGATGAAGATGCGCCCGATGCGGTTTTTGGGCCCGGACACAGCGCTGAGCCGGTCGGGGAACACACCGGCCAGGTAGTCGACGATGGCGTTGCTGAAGGCCTTGACCTCGTCCCAGCCAGCGCGACGGGTCAGCGGCACGACCAGGTGCATGCCCTTGCCACCACTGGTTTTAAGAAACACCTTCAAGCCCAGTTCATCCAGCAGGGTCAGGGCCAGCTGGGTGGCTTCCAGCATCGCCTTCCAGGGCAGCGCCGGGTCGGGGTCGAGGTCGAGCACGAAGCGGTCGGGCTTGTCGAAATCCTTGTCTATGGCGTTCCAGGTGTGCAGTTCGAGCATATTCATCTGCACTGCACCCAGCAGCGTATCGGCGCGATTGATGACCATCGCCGCCTGGCCTGCTTCGGCTTTGTCGTAGCTGAGTACATGGGGTATGTGCAGCTGTCCGGCGTGCTTCTGGAAGAACAGTTCCCCGGCCAAACCATCCGGCGCCCGCACCAACGCTACCGGGCGATGCTTGAGTTGGGGCAGCAGCCACGGGCTGACTGCGGCGTAATACTCGGCGACCTCGCGTTTGGTGACGCCGCTGGTGGCGTCGATCACCCTGTCGGGGTGTGTCAGGCGCAGTTCGCCCAAGGCGGAAACCTTGGCCGGCCTGCGTTCGGGCGAGGGCTTGGTGGGCATGACGCGCTCCAGGTCGATGGCAGTAGCCGCCTTGTCATCGCGCAGGCCATGAAACACCGAATGGCGCACGATGCCATCACGGGTCATCTGGGCATAGGCGACTTCGGCCAACAGCTTGGGCTTCAGCCAGTGCACGCCACGGGCTTCGGTACCGGTGGGTGGCCTGGTAAGGGCCGGCCTGGCGGTTTCGAGTGGCTTGAGCCGGTCGTGGATGCTGGCCAGGGTGGTGGTGGTAAAGCCTGTACCCACCTTGCCGGCATAACGCAGTTCGCCACTGTCGTTGTCGTGCAGGGCCAGCAACAGGGCTCCGAAGCCACTGCGGCTGCCTTTGGGGTCGGTGTAGCCGACGATGACGAACTCCTGGCGCTGCTTGCACTTGAGTTTGACCCAGTCCGGGCTGCGGCGGCCGCTGTAGGGGCTGTCGGCACGTTTGCCGATCAGGCCTTCGAGTTTCAGCCGGCAGGCACTGTCGAGCAGGGCCTCGACAGGCTGGTCGAAATCGGCGGAATACTTGAGAACGTCCGATTCATGGTGCTCAAGCAAGCGATGCAGGGCTTCGCGACGGTCTTGCAACGGTATTTGGCGCAGGTCCTGGCCACCGAGAAAGGGCAGGTCGAACAGGTAGTAGGTGATGTGCTCGTCCTGCTCGGTGTCGAAGGCGTTCTGCAGCGCCTGGAAGTCTGCCGTGCCATGCTCGTCAGCCACGACCATTTCGCCATCGAGCCATGCCGAATCGATGCCCAAGGCGCGCAACGCGGCGAGCTGGCGGGGCATCTTGCTGCTCCAGTCGTGGCCATTGCGGGTGAACAGGCGGATGTCATCGCCATCGATGCGGGCAAGGATGCGATAGCCGTCGAACTTGATCTCGTAACGCCAGTCGCCGTTGGGCGGTGAATCCACCAAGGTAGCCAACTGTGGCTGTAGCTGTTGCGGCAACGGCGCCTTGCGGGGTTTGCCGGCCTGTTTACGACGGGTGCGTGAAGCGGCGTTTTTTTTCGCTGCGGGTTTGCGTGGTGCCAGGGTAAGGTCGCTGAGCACACTGTCGGGCTGAGCCTCGACAATGCTGTAGTCGGCTTCGCTACGCGCCTGGCCATCGTGCGATTTCACCAGCATCCATTGCTCTTTCTTACCAGCCAGGTGGGTGCGGAACAGGTTCCATACACCGCTGAGTTTTTCGCCTTGCAGGCGAAAGCGCAGCTTGCCCTTGGCGTAGGCCGCATGGGCGTCGCCTTCGGGTTCCCAGACCCCCCGGTCCCACACGATTACATCACCTGCACCGTAATGGCCTTCGGGGATATGGCCCTCGAAATCGGCGTAGTCCAGTGGGTGATCCTCCACATGCACTGCCAAGCGACGCACCTTGGGGTCCAGCGATGGGCCCTTGGGGATTGCCCAGCTTTTCAGGGTGCCGTCGAGTTCCAGGCGAAAGTCGTAGTGCAGGTGGCTGGCGTCGTGTTTCTGGATGCAAAACTGCAGCGCATGCGCCTGCTTGCCGTGGCCGCGCTTGCCACTGGGCTCGGGCGTGGCGTTGAAGTCGCGCTTGCGCGCGTATTCCTGCAGGGGCTTGGCCATGGCGGGCTCCGGGTATTCGCAGTCTGTAGACGTGGGAGGCGGTGGCCCGGCGGGTAGTTCAAAAAACTCTGAATTTTCGACTAGCCAGCGCAGTCGACCGAATGAAGCCAGCCAACTGACGGAGAACACACATGGCCCGCGCAGATGAACCGAAGCCGTATACCCCCAGCGAAATCGACGACACCGAAGACCGCATGGGCAGCGTCCACGAACTGGACTTCGACGACCGCCTGGACGAGCGCACGGGGCGGGTCGGTGATGAGCGCCCGGCAGGGGAAGTCGCCCGTGAATTCCCGCCCCGTCGCGTGGCTGAAAGTGGCATGACCGGTGGCGAGGCGCTGAGCGACAGCCTGCATGAGGACAACGTCACCTACGACGACCTCAGCCCGGACACCTTGCTGGACGAAACCGGCGCCCGCGACCCGCACGAACCGGGCGGCAATGGCGGCCCGGCAGACAAGGCATTGCGCCGGGTGGATGCCGGTGAAATCGGCGGTGGCATCGGCCTGGATGAAGCTGAGTTGGCTCGCTCCGCGCCGCTGGACGGCGAACCGTGGACCGATGATGTGATCGAGGATGAGGAGGGCAAGTCATGAACGAACAGCGTTGTGCCTGTGTGCATTGTTCCTGCACCGTAGATGCCAATGCCTTGCAGCGTGATGGCAAGGCCTATTGCTGCGAGGCCTGCGCCAGCGGGCATCGCCATGGCGAAGCATGCAGGATGCAGGATTGCCGTTGTGGTGCAAAACCGGAGGAAAGTGCGGTGGACAATGCGCTGGAAGAAACCTTCCCCGCCAGTGACCCTATCTCACCCTGACCCACACCTCACAAGCGCGATGCGGCTTATGGTGTAGCGGGGGATGCCTGCTACACCATAAGCCTGCCGGTCAATGAACTGTGTGCAAGCCTTTCGGAACGGGCAGCAGCGTCAATGTGTTTGCCAGATGCCGTTGTTACGCTCGCAATCGGTACGCGCCTGGCCGAGGCTGGGGGTGTCGTAGTAATAAGTAATCACCCGTGCATCCCTGGGCAATGCCAGTTTTTTCACCACCGGTGGCCTTGGGATTGGCCAGCGCTTCCTGGGTCAGCGGCGCAATGCAGCTCCCCACGCTGCCATCGGCACATCGTGCAACCTTGTGTTTTTGGCTGTTGAGCATGTCTTTGCTCTCGTTGCTGCACGACCAGTTGATCGCTTCAGCGGGCAGGTTGCCGTAGCTGTAACAGGTGTGCCGCTCAACGGGTGTAACCGCGTCGCTGGAGGAGCGGGTGAGCACATCGCAGGCTTGCGCCATAACCTGGCCGCTGGCCAGGGTGGCAACCATGAACATCAACAAATGAACAGGCACTTGTCACCTCCCGGGCCAATGGCCCATTGTCAGGTCTGGGCCGGCTTGTCGCGCTGGCGCATGGCCTTGGCGCGCTTTTCCAGGATCAGGTAGGTGACCACTGCCAATAACAGGGGCACCAGGTAGTACAGCGTGCGATAACCGAGCAGGGCAGCCACCAGCGAGCCCTGGGCCATCTGCCCGTGCAGCAGGGCCAGGAACACAGCCTCCAGCACACCCAGCCCCGCTGGAATGTGCGCGACCACACCAGCCACGCAACTGATCAGCAAAATGCCCAGAATCGAGGGGTAGAACGCTTCACCTGGCAGCAGCCAGAAAATCAGCAACGCCATCAACGCCCAGTTGCTGGCACCCAGCACCAGCTGGCACAGCGCCAGGCGCAGTGAAGGCAGCGTCACTTCGTGGTCGCGCCAACACCAGGTGCGCTTCCTGGCCATGCCGCAGGCCAGTAGGTAACCCGTCGCAATGGCCAGCAACAGCAGGCCGATCAGGCGCAGGCCGGTGGCGCCTACGGCCCAGTTGTCGGGCAAATCCACCAGGCCCAGGGCGAACACGGTACCGGCCAATAGCATGTAGCCCATCCAGTTGGTCAGCAGCCCAAGGGTGAGGATGCGGGTAATGGTCGGCGTATCCAGGCCCAGACGGCTGTAGAGCCGGTAGCGCAACGCAACACCGCCGACCCAGGTGGTGAAGTTGAGGTTGAAGGCGTAGCAGACGAAGGCAATGGGCAGCACCTGACGTGCCGGCAGAGTGTGGCCAGTGTAGGCGCGCGCCAGCAGGTCATAGCTGGCAAAGGTCAGGTAACTGCACAACGCAACAGCCAGTCCGATCACTAGCGTGCCAGGTTTGTAGGCCAGCAACGACTGGCGTACTTCGTTCCAGTCCAGGTTGCGTGCCAGCAGGTACAACAGTGCAGGAATGAGGATCAGGAACGCCAGCGTCAACAGGCGTTTGCCCCAGGTTTGCCAGCCTTTGCGCGCCATCAGGTGTTGCCCTCGTGCAAGTCGCCCCCGGCTTCGGCTTCCGGCTGCAGCGAATGCAAGCGCTGACGGTGTGCCGGGAACCAGCCGGCAATGCGCGGGAAATGCCGGATGATGTGAAAGCAGGCAAAGATCAACGGTGCCCGCCACCAGTAGCCGCGGATCATGCGCTCCAGTGTGACCGCTTTGCACTGCTCGCTGGCCAGGGCCTGAAGATGCGCGTTGAGCTGCTGGTTGAAGGCCCGGTCACGGATGAACAAATTGGCTTCCAGGTTGAACGACAGGCTTAGCGGGTCCAGGTTGCTGGAACCGACAGTCGTCCATTGATCGTCGACCAGGGCCACCTTGCCGTGCAAGGGCCGCTGGCAGTACTCGTGGATGACCACGCCGTCGCGCAGCAGGTAGTTGTACAGTAGCCGCGACAGCGCCCGCACCCAGCGCATGTCCGGCTGCCCCTGCAGGATCAGGCGCACCTCCACGCCACGGCGGGCGGCGTTGCGCAGTTCGCGCAGCAACCGGTAACCCGGGAAGAAGTAGGCATTGGCCACCACGATACGCTGCCTGGCACTGCGAAACGCCTGCAGATAATGGGCTTCGATGTCGGTGCTGCGCAGCCCGTTGTCACGTTCGACCAGCACGGCGCTACTGGTACCGACAGGCTCGGTGAGCGGCCGTACCGCGCTGGGCGGCTGCAATACCGGCGACATCAGGCGCTTGCTGGCAGCGTGCACCTGCGCCACCACCGGGCCGGTCACTTCAACGGCATAGTCTTGCTTGGCCATGGCACCAAAATCGCCAAGGTGATCGGCACTGTAGTTGATGCCACCGATGAAGGCGCGCTTGCCATCGACTACCACAATCTTGCGGTGCAGGCGCCGGAACAGGTTGGTGCGCATGCCCACCAGCCGGGGCTGCGGGTCGAACGCGTGGAAGCTCACACCCACATCGGTCATGGCCGAGATGAACGCAGCCGGTAAGTCGGCGGTGCCGTAACCGTCCACCGCCACCTCGACGCGCACGCCGCGCCGCGCTGCCTCGATCAGTACCTGCTGCAATTGCCGGCCGACCTTGTCATCAAAGATGATGAAGGTTTCCAGCAGGATTTCTTCCCGGGCGTTGGCCATGGCCTCGAACACACGGGGGTAATACTGCTCGCCATTGATCAGCAACTCTACACGATTGCCGTCTACCCAAGGTCGGTTCACAGGTTGATCTCCGCGGCCAGTGGGGCGTGGTCAGACAGGTGCGACCACGGGTATTTCGACAACACCTGGGCAGTGCCGGGCACGGCATTGCGCAGGTAGATGCGGTCCAGGCGCAACAACGGCAGGCGCGCCGGAAAACTGCGCGCCGGGGTACCGTAGTGTTTGCCGAAAGCTTCCATGAGGTGCTCACCCAATATGGCGTCGGCCTTGAGCCGCCAGTCGTTGAAATCACCGGCGACAATCACGGGTGCCGTGGGCGGCAGGCTCGCCAGCAGGTCCAGCAACAGCTTCACCTGGCTTTGCCGGTGGGCCTCGCGCAGCCCCAGGTGCACGCACACCGCATGCACCTGGTCATGGCCAGGCACTTCCAACTGGCAATGCAGCAGACCACGTTGCTCGTTGCCCTGCACTGAAACGTCGAGGTTGTTGAAGCGGCTGATGGGGAATTTGGACAGTAATGCATTGCCATGGTCGCCATGCGGGTACACGGCATTGCGGCCATAGGCGAATTGCGGCCACATGCTGTCGGCCAGAAACTCGTACTGCGGGGTTTCTGGCCAGGCGGGATGGCGCAAGGCGTGCTGCTGATGGCTACCGTGCACTTCCTGCAGAAACACAAGGTCCGCACCGGTGGCGCGCACGGCCTCGCGCAACTCAGGCAGGATGAAACGCCGGTTGAAGAAGGTGAAACCCTTGTGCATGTTCAGCGTCAGCACATGCAGCCGGCGCACGGCGGTAACCTTGTCGATGATGCAGCGTGGGGCAGTCAGGGTCCTGGTCACAAAGCCCTCTCCATCAAGTTGTCCTAAGGGTGCGACTGATGATGATCAACAGTGGTTCAGCAGGCTTGACCAACGGGAGGCTGGCAACAACGAGTTGAACTTTGCCGCTGCCCACGTCTCCACCGCATACCCGCATCGTGGAAGGGTGCCAGGATGAAATTCGACCGTTTCGCCCACCGGCTGGCGAACTGGGCCGGCCGCCCGCTGAGCTTCGGCACTGCTTGCCTGCTGATCCTGACTTGGGCAATAACCGGACCGTTGTTTCACTTCAACGACACCTGGCAACTGGTGATCAACACCTCGACCACCATCATCACGTTTCTGATGGTGTTCCTGATCCAGAACACCCAGAACCGCGACAACGACGAACTGCACATCAAGATCGACGAACTGCTGCGCACCACGCGCCGGGCGCACAAGGCGTTGCTCGACCTGGAAGACATGGACCCGGCCGAACTTCACGCCCTGCGCAAGCAGTACCAGCAAATGGCCGGTCAAGGTGACGATGGGCAGAAGACCAAGGATTGATCTGCCAACCCTGGAGGAAAGCATGGCCAGACACATCATTCATTTCACCGGGCCGATCAACTCGTCGACCTGTGGCAACCTGATCAACACCTGCTCACGGGCGTTGCAGCAGGGCGCCGATGTGCTGCAACTGAACATCGCGACCATGGGCGGCGAGTGCAGTTACGGTTTTACCTTGTACAACTTCCTGCGGTCGTTGCCGGTCGAGGTGCATACGCACAACCTGGGCACGGTGGAGTCCATGGGCAATATCCTGTTCCTGGCCGGTGGCCAGCGCACGGCCTGTAGTTGCAGCAAGTTCCTGTTCCATCCGTTCCACTGGACCCTGCATGGGTCGGTGGACCATTCACGGATGGCCGAGTACGCAATGAGCCTGGATTATGACCTGCGGCTGTATGCCCAGATCGTGGCCGAGCGGACCCAAGGTGCCAGCGAGGTGCTGGATGTGCCGCGGTACTTGATGGCTTACCCGCGGATCCTGGGGCCACAAGAGGCATTGGAGAGCGGACTGATCCATGCCATAGACGAGATGCCGATCGAGGCGCAGGCGGTGCAGTGGAGTGTGCATGCCTGAGGTTGACTATCTGACTGACTCGGCAGTGGCCCTGTCACAGGCCAGCAAGGCGCGGATCATGCGCTTGATCTCGTCCTTGAGCACCGCCACCTGGTCCAGATGGGCAAAGCGGCAATCGGCAATTTCGTGCAGAGCCTTGGGGCGCGGTGCATCGGCGAACCCTGCCTCGAACACATAGTGCATGCGCCCCGGTGTTTCATGGCGCATCAACAAGGTCAACGAATCAGCCTGAAGTCCGGTCTCTTCCAGCAATTCGCGTTCGGCCGCCTGCACGGGCGTTTCGCCCGGTTCGATCTTGCCGCCGGGAAGGGTCCAGGCGCCATTGGGCTTTCTTACCCACAGCCATTTATGGCTGTGTTTACCATGGCGGCAAATGATGGTGGCGCGGTCTTTCACTGGCTTCATTCAGGCTCCTAAGCAATGCCATATTGCATGAAGCTTCGGCCCTAGATGGCAATAAACGTTGCGTTGAAGCCGACGAACGGTCAATACGGCACCGTACCGCTCAATGCCTCGATGGCCTGCACCAGCTCGTCATAGCCCACTGGCTTGTTCAGGTGCCGATCGAAGCCCGACTGGCGCGACTTGTGCTGGTCTGCGCTGGCGCCGTAGCCGGTGAGGGCGATCGCCGGGGTATGGCGCAGGTGCACATGGCCGCGCAGGGCCTTGATCAATGCATGGCCGTCCATCACCGGCATGCCGATATCCGAGATGATGATGTCGTACTCCTGACCCGCAGCAGTGTTCAGGGCCTCGCGCGGCTGGCTGAAGGCGCTGACACTGGCGCTCTCCATTTCCAGCAGCTCGCGCATTACCTCCAGCACTTCAACGGAGTCGTCCACCAACAGAATGCGGATGCCGTTCAAGCGGCCTTCGATAGGCTGTTCGCTACCTTCTTCACGTTGCGGCCCTTGCCTGTCGCACAGGGGCAGGCTTACTGTGAACACGCAGCCCTTGCCCAGCCCGGGCGAGCTGGCCTGTACGCTTCCACCCTGGGCCTCGACCAATTGCCGTACCAGCGACAGGCCGATACCCAGGCCGTCGCGGCTGTGGTTGGCCTGCGTCGGCGCCGCCTGGCTGAACAGGTCGAAAATGTGCTCCAGGCTATCGTGGTTAAGCCCCACGCCACGGTCGATGACCTGCAAGCGCGCCTGCGCTTCGTCATGGCTCAGGACCAGGCGTATCTCGCTGCCCGCGGGGCTGAACTTGAGTGCGTTGTTCAGCAGGTTCCAGATGATCTGTTCCAGGCGCGTGACATCACCCTCAATCATCACCGGCAGCGCGTCGGCAGGCAGTTCGAGGCGGACCGGGCAGGGGTGCTGTTCGCTCGATACCACCTCGTGGATGGCCAGCAGGATGGCGCCAAGGTCCACAGCTTCGGTCTTGAGCTTGAGCTTGCCGGTGCGGATACGCGCCACATCGAGCAGGTCATCGATGATCCGCGCCTGGCTGGAAACCGCTTCGCATATGGTACCTACCGCCTTGGTGGCAGCACCGATGTGCTTGATCGCAGGCGTGCGACGGAGGATTTCCGCGTTCAGCTGGATCAGGTTCAGCGGGTGTTTCAGCTCATGCGACATGACGGCAAAGAACTCATCCTTCATGTGGCTGTTGCTCTGCGACTCGGCCAGCTGCTTGCTCAGGCGTTCTTCACCCAGGCGCACACGCTCTTCGGCTGCATGGCTGCTGCTGATATCGATGAAGGTGAGCACCGTGCCGTCGATTTTCTGCTCGCTTGAGCGGTAGGGCAGCAGGCGCGCGAGGTACCAGTGGTCATCCTGGCCGCCAATTTCGCGCTCGATCACCGTTTCTCCCTGTGCCACCGCGCGGGCGTCGTCAGCCAGTGCCGGGTAATCGAGGCGGTGGGTAATGTCGAGCAGCGAGCGGCCGGTATCGACTGGCAGGATATTGAACAGGTCAGTGGCACGCGGCGTGAACCAGCGGATATGCAGGTTGCGATCGACGAACACCGTGGCAATTTCGGTGCAGGCAATGAGGTTGCTGAGGTAGTCGTTGACCTTGTCGGTCTCCTCGACCTTGTTCTTAAGCTCGTAGTTGACGGTGAGTAGCTCTTCGTTGATCGATTGCAGCTCTTCCTTGCTGGTTTCCAGCTCTTCGCTGGCCGAGCGCAGCTCTTCGTTGATCGCCTGCATTTCTTCGTTGGAGGCAGTCAGCTCCTCGCTGGAAACTTCCGACTGCTCGATGGTTTCCTGCAAAAGCAGGCGCGTGCGTTGCAGTTCACGCTCCAGGTTGTTCAGGACCATGCTGTCGGTCTGGCGGATCACCCCGGGCAACGGCAAGGACGGGTCGGGCGCACGTTCTTCGAACACCACCAGCAGGCAATCACTGCCGGCCAGTTCGTCCTTGTACGGCTGCACGGTAATTTCCACTTGCAACTTCAGTTCGCTGTCTGCCAGGTTGACAGGGCGCGAGGTGACGGCTTCCGTGCCCTGACGTGCCTGGAACAAGGTACTGCGCAGGGCCAGCCGCAGGTTCGGCTGCACCAGGTTGAGCAGATTGCGGCTCGGCTCGCCGGCGGCCAGTTGCAGGAAGCGGCCCACACCCTCGCCCATATGCAGGATGTTGCCATCAAGGTCGACGATCAGGCTTGGCGGCATGCGTTGCGCCAGCGCGCGGTGATGCAGCTCGGCGTACGAAGGCTTACGCCCGGGCTTGAGCCTGCCTGCGGTTTCCATCGGGGCCGGGATACCGGGCGTGCCTGGCAGCTGACGCTCAGCACGGCGGCCCGCACTGCTGACATCCCGGGCGCGGAAGATGCGGTTTCGCTTGTCTATCGGCGCGAACAGTTCACCGGCCACATCGGCAGACTCGGACGTACCGAGGAACAGGTAGCCACCCGGGCGCAGTGCGAAGTGAAACATCTGCAGGATATCGTGCTGTACCTCACGGTCCAGATAGATCAGCAGGTTGCGGCAGACAATCAGGTCGATCTGGGAAAATGGCGGGTCTGAGAGCAGGTTGTGACGGGCGAACAGTACCTTCTCGCGCACTTCCTTGCGCACCCGGTAATGCTGGTCTTCCTTTACGAAAAACTGCCGCAACCGGCTGGGCGGCACATCGGTGACGATCGCCTCGGGGTAGGAGCCGCTACGGGCGATGCCGATGGCACGCTCGTCCAGGTCGGTGGCGAATACCTGCACCTTGCGCGTGCGCTGCTCCAGTGCCAGTTGCTCGCAAACCAGCATGGCCAGGCTGTAGGCCTCCTCGCCAGTAGAGCAGCCGGCCGACCAGACACGAATCTCGTCGCCGCCGTCGGCGGGGTCCCGCTCGCAGGCCAGTTGTGGCAGCACATGGCGCTCCAGTGCCTCGAAAGCTTCACGATCACGGAAGAAATTGGTCACACCGATCAGCATGTCGGCCAGCAACGCCTGGGATTCTGCCGGGTGCTGTTCGAGGTAGTGCAGGTAGCCTGCCAGGTCCGGTTGCCCGGTAACATGCAGGCGACGCTCGATGCGCCGCAACACCGTGGCACGCTTGTAATGCTGGAAGTCATGGCCGGTAGTGCTGCGCAACTGCAGAAGAATTTCTTCAAGCAGCGGCTCGCTGGCCTGTGCGTCGCCGGCGCGGGTGCCCAGGGCGGGCGGCAAGGTGTCGTCATCGATTTCCGGCAATCTCACCTGGCGCGCATTGCGCCACAGCTCCAGCAATTTCTGCGGCATTTCTGCTGCTGGCAGCACCAGGTCGACCATGCCGGTCTCGATGGCTGCGCGTGGCATGCTGTCGTACTGGGCGTCATCAGGGGTCTGTACCAGCGTCACGCCGCCTTGCTCCTTGATCCGCGACAGGCCCACGGCGCCGTCCGCGCCGGTGCCGGACAGCACCACACAAAAAGCATGGTCCTTGTGCACGTCTGCCAGGTCACGGAAGAACAGGTCGATGGCCACGTGGTCGCCACGACGTCGATTGGCCGGGGCCACACGCAGGTAGCCGTCGTTGGTGGACAGGCGATTGGCCGGCGAAATCACATACACGTGGTTTCGCTCGATCGGCACCGGCTCGGTCACCTGGCGCACCGGCATCTGCGTAGTGTCCTGGATGATGCGATCAGCCACGCTCTGGTGGTCGGGTGACAGGTGCAGCACCACGACGAAGGCCATGCCGCAATCGCTGGGCATTTGCCGGAACAGCGTACAGATCGCTTCGAGGCCACCGGCCGACGCGCCGATGCCCACCACCGGGAAGTCCAGATGGCTGGGGCTGAGGGCCGGGTTCTGCGGCGAAGCGGGTTGCTTGGGGGACGACTTCATCGACGGAGCCTTGTGCAAGAGCCTTACGTGCGGCCCGCGATTGCAGCGCCGGGCGTATGTAGTGGCGCGATTATAGGCCGCCACCCTGCAATTGTGACCGCTACCTGCCGTACAAAGTGCGATATGCCTGCATGCGCCACGCAAACATTTTGCCTGCGTGAGTTTCGCGCCACTGGTCAGCTCGTGGCAAAACCATTGAGCAGAGCGGGTGACCGGCGGCTCGGAACCAAGACATGCACCGATGCATGCGACCAGGTGGTTCATTTCAACAGCGTATCCATCGCAAGGAGAAACGACATGGCGCAGGACCAAGAGCCGACCCGCCAGCGCGGCGGCACCAAGGAAACCAACCCAGGCAACTTTGCCAATGACCGGGAGCGCGCCTCACGCGCCGGCCACAAGGGTGGCCAGGCTTCGGGAGGCAACTTTGCCAACGACCGCCAACGGGCATCTGAAGCCGGTCGCAAAGGTGGGCAGAACAGCCACGGCGGTGGCCGAAGCCAGTAGGTGGCAGTTAGCGATTCCGGGTTTGCCGACCCGGAGTCGCGCCATGACTTGCCAAAAGGCCGCTGGCGCCAAATGTTCGACAAAATTTTGAATCTTCTGACCGCAGCCCGATCAATCAGGATGTCATCCATGGAGAAGAGGAGGCCCCAGCGATGCCTAGCCCACAGCTGTACATCATCGATTACCAACTGCATGGCCAGCCGCGCAGTTTCATCATTCGTCTTGAGCGCCTGGACAATGCCGAGGCCTGGCATTGGGCAAGTTGCGATGCGGGCATCGGCATCATTCCCAAGTTCGGCCGCGAGAAGATCAAGAAGGTCAGCCGCCCGATGGCCGAACGCTATGGGATTACCGCAGTGAGCTGGCGCATTTCCGGGAGCAAGCCGAACCAGTCGGTGGGGGACCCGGCAGCGATGGTGTGACACCCGGCTGTCAATCGAAGCGTTGGGGCCGCAAACCGGCCTCAACGCCTGTGCTGGCAGCCACATGTCGCACCTTGAACATCAGGCCCCGGACTCGGGGTCGCTGGCCGGCACCCCAGGGCGGTTTTCATCATCCTCGGTCACATTGGGGTCGGCATCCGGGTCATCCGCCCGGTCGTTACGTCGCTCAGGCTCAAGCTCCGGCCAGTCATCCTGTACGCTACCGCCGCCCATTCGCAGTAAATCATTCATCGCGCAATCCTCTTCGTTGATCCTCATGGATTAAGAGAGGCAAGCGCTCTGCAGAAGTCCTTCGGATACGACCGATCGCTGACCAACGGTGTCAGCTACCGCTGGAATTGGCCGAAAGGTCCGGCCCTTTCGCGGGTGAACCCGCCTCCTGCGGGTTCCGCGTACGTCTATCAGTCCCTTATTCAGGCTGCTTCAATACCAGGGTCAGAATGTCATAACTGGCCACCAGTTCACCCAGCTGGTTGGTCACCTCCACATCCCACGCCACCACCCCCTGTGGCTGGCCCAGCGGGCTGGCCTTGCCTTGGTCGATCTTGCGCTTGCAGGTCAGCCGCGCCTGGATGGTGTCGCCAATGCCCACCGGGTTGATGAAGCGCAGGGTATCCAGGCCGTAGTTGGCCAGCACAGGCCCTGCACCCGGCGAAACGAACAGCCCGGCCGCGGCCGACAGGACGAAATAGCCGTGGGCGATGCGCTTGCCGAATTGCGACTCCTTGGCCGCGATCTCGTCGAAGTGCATGTAGAAGTGGTCACCCGACAGGCAGCCGAAGTTGACCAGGTCGGCTTCGGTCACGGTGCGGCGATGGGTGAGCAGTGACTCTCCGATACGTAACTGCTCGAAATAGCGGCGGAACGGGTGCACTTCGGTTTCGATCACTTCGCTGCCCCGCACGTATTCGCCGGTTACCGCCGTGAGCATGCTCGGCGAGCCTTGTACCGCGGCGCGTTGCAGGTAGTGTTTGACTGCGCGCAAGCCACCCAGCTCCTCGCCACCACCCGCGCGGCCCGGGCCGCCGTGCTTGAGTTGCGGCAGCGGCGAGCCGTGGCCGGTGGACTCCTTGGCGGCCTCGCTGTCCAGCACCAGCAGGCGGCCATGCCAGGCGGCCGCCACAGGAATGGCCTTGGCGGCGATGCTGCGGTCGGCGGTGACCAGGGTTGCCACCAGGCTGCCCTTGCCACGGGCGGCCAGGGCCAGGGCTTCGTCGAGGTCGTCATAGGCCATCAGCGTGCTGACCGGGCCGAACGCTTCGATGTCGTGAGCACCACCCTCGGCATGCGGGTCGCGGGCCTGCAGCAAGGTCGGGGCAAAGAACGCCCCTTCGGCCACACCTTCACCACGCGGGGCAAAACCATCGCTGGCGCCGAACAGCTGGTCGCAACTGTTCAGCAGGCTGCGCACCCGCTCGGCAACGTCGCGCTGCTGGTCGTGGGAGGCCAGGGCGCCCATGCGCACGCCTTCCAGCGACGGGTCGCCCACTACCACCTTGCTCAAGCGCTCACGCAGGCGAGTGGCCACAGCGTCGATGTGCCTGGCCGGGACAATGGCGCGACGTATCGCGGTGCACTTCTGCCCGGCCTTGGTGGTCATTTCACGTACCACCTCTTTGATGTACAGGTCGAACTCTTCGCTGTCCGGGGTAACGTCCGGGCCGAGAATGGCGCAGTTCAACGAGTCGGCTTCGGCAGTGAACGGCACCGAGTTACGGACCAGGTTCGGCGTCGCACGCAATTTGGCGGCGGTGTCGGCGGAGCCGGTAAAGGTCACCACGTCCTGGCCTTGCAGGCGGTCGAGCAGGTCACCGGTGCTGCCGATCACCAGTTGCAGGCTGCCTTCGGGTAGCAGGCCGGAGGCGTTCATCAGGCGCACCACGGCTTCGGTCAGGTAGCTGGTCGATGTCGCTGGCTTGACGATGCACGGCATGCCGGCTAGGAAGGTCGGCGCGAATTTTTCCAGCATGCCCCAGATCGGGAAGTTGAAGGCGTTGATGTGCACGGCAACGCCTGCACGCGGCACCAGGATGTGGCTGCCGGCAAAATGGCCTTGCTTGCCCAGCGGGATGGCCGGGCCTTCATGAACCAGGTTGCCCGACGGCAGCTCACGGCTGCCGATGCCGGCATAGGAGAACAGCGTGGCGTTGCCGCCTTCGATGTCGATCCAGCTGTCGGCCCGGGTCGCGCCACTGTGGTGCGACAGGGCGTAGAGCTGCTCCTTGTGTTCGGCCAGGTACAGCGCCAAGGCCTTCAGGCGTTGCGCACGTTGCTGGAAGTCCATGGCCATCAGGCTGGCCAGGCCACGGGCACGGGCGAAGTCAACGGCTTCGGCAAAGTCAGAGCGTGCTTCATGGCTGTAGGCCAACACGTGGCCATCGAGGGCGCTGCGCAGGGCCTGTGCGCCATGCTGGCCGAACCAGCGGCCGGCAATGAAGCTTTGCAGAATAGGGGCGGCAGACATGCTGTTCTCCATGCTGTTCAATAATGAGGGGCGCTATTACCACAGCGCCACGGTGTAGCCGATGATCAGGCGGTTTTCGTCGACGTCATTGGTCAGGCCATTGCCGGAACGGAAGGTGACGTTGCGCCAGCGCAGGCTGACGTCCTTGAACGGGCCGCTCTGGATGACGTAGGTGATATCGGTATCGCGTTCACGCTCGCGGCCATTGCTGACTGTGGCGGTTTCCGCGTGGCGGCCGTCGGTGTAGCGGGTCATGAAACTCAGGCCGGGGATGCCCATGGCAACGAAGTCGTAGTCGTAGCGCACCTGCCAGGAGTCCAGCCCGGCGCGGGTGAAGGTGTTGTAGGTGACCAGGTTGACGGTGAACGGGTCGCCGCCGTTGACAAAGGGGAAAGCGCTGTCGCCGGACATCTGCTGCCAGGTGGCGGTGAACTTGTGCGCCCGCACGCCGAGGGTGAACATGGCGTTGAAGTTGCGGTTATCGATGTTGCCGGCCCGTTCGGCGCCGTCATTGCGGCTGTCGAAGTAGCGCAGGTCGCTGCGCAGGGTGATGCCCTCGGCCAGCGGGCGGGTGTCGATCAGGCCGACAAATTGCTGGCGGTAGATATCCTGAAGCTTGGCGTAGTAGTAACTGACGCTGGTTTGCGGAGTGATGGCGTAGCTACCGCCGCCAAAGTCCAGGTGGTCGCTGGTCGCAGCGCCGTAGCCGATATCATCGCGCCCCGATGAGTCGCGCAGGTTGGCCTTGGTCAGACGGCCAGCGTTGAAGGTCAGGCCTTCAAGGTCCTGGCTGGTCAGCAAGCCCCCCTGAAAGGTGGAGGCGAGCAGGCGGGTGTCGTTGTACACCACCACCGGCAGGATAGGCTGCAAGGTGCCCAGGCGCAGGGTGCTTTTGGAGACCCGCACCTTGCCGGTCAGGCCCAGCTCGCTGTAGTCGTCGACCGGTTCATGGCTGTTCGGACCGAACGGCAGCAAGCCGGTGTTGCGCCGGTCGCGGCTGGAGTCGAGCTTGATGCCCAACTGGCCCATGGCGTCGACGCCAAAGCCGACCGCGCCGTCGGTGAAGCCCGATTCCAGCTTGGCAGTAAAGCCCTGGCCCCATTCCTCGGCCTTGGCCTGCGGCGCATTGCCTTGGCGGAAGTCGCGGTTGATGTAATGGTTGCGCAGTTCCACACGTGCGTGGCTGTCGCCGATGAAATCGGCCATGGCCGGCATCGGCAGGGCGAGGCTGGCCAGCCAGGCGGCTGACTTGAGGTGTGTGCGGTTCATTGTTGTTTTACCCGACATGGTTGTTCGTCCTTGAATTCAGTGCTTGCTGGCGCCGGCGGCGCCGATACCGGTCATGGAGCGGATGAACTGGGCCAGGTAGCGGCCGCGCTCTTCAGTGGCCCGTGCGGTGCTGTCAGTCACCGAGAACACCCAGGCACCGAGGAACGCCAGGCTCATGGAGAACAGCGCCGGGTTGCTGTAGGGGAACAGCGCCGTTTCGTTGTGCAGCACGTTGACCCACACTGCCGGGCCCAGCACCACCAGCACGACTGCCGAGACCAGCCCGGCCATGCTGCCGCCCACAGCACCACGGGTAGTCAGGCCTTTCCAGAACATCGAAAGCAGCAGCACCGGGAAATTCACCGAGGCGGCCACCGCCAGCACCAGGCCGGAGAGGAAAGCGATGTTCTGCGACTCGAACATCAAGCCGAGGATGACCGCCAGAAGCCCGATCAGCAGGGTGGCGATACGCGACACGCGCATTTCTTCCTGTTCGGTTGCCCGGCCTTTGCGCAGGACGCAGGCATACAGGTCGTGGGACACCGCCGATGCACCGGACAGCGCCAGGCCAGCAACCACGGCCAGGATGGTGGCGAAGGCCACGGCGGAAATGAAACCGAGGAACAGGTTGCCGCCTACCGCCTGGGCCAGGTGCACGGCGACCATGTTGCCGCCGCCGATGATTGCGCCAGTGGCGTCACGGTAGGACGGTTCGGTACCGACCATGACAATGGCGCCAAAGCCGACGACGATCAGCAACAGGTAGAAGTAACCGATGAAACCGGTGGCGTAGAACACGCTCTTGCGGGCTTCCTTGGCATCACTGACGGTGAAGAAGCGCATCAAGATATGCGGCAGGCCGGCGGTGCCGAACATCATGCCCAGGCCGAGGGAGATGGCATCGATCGGGTTGGACAGCAAGCCACCCGGTGCCATGATCGCCTGGCCCTTGGCATGCACGGCCACGGCGCTGGCAAACATCGCTTCGGTGCTGAAACCGAAGTGCTTGAGCACCATGAAGGCCATGAAGCTGGTGCCGGACAGCAGCATCACGGCCTTGATGATCTGCACCCAGGTGGTTGCGAGCATGCCACCGAAAGTGACGTAGGCAACCATCAGTACACCAACCAGCATGACCGCGTACAGGTAACTGATACCGAACAGCAGCTCGATCAGCTTGCCGGCGCCGACCATCTGCGCCACCAGGTACATCAGCGCCACCACCAGCGTGCCGAAGGCGGAAGTCAGGCGCACCGGGGTTTGCGCCAGGCGGTAGCTGACCACGTCGGCGAAGGTGTACTTGCCCAGGTTGCGCAGGCGCTCGGCGATCAGGAACAGGATGATGGGCCAACCGGCCAGTACGCCGAGGGCATACAGCAGGCCGTCGTAGCCATTCATGAACATCATTGCCGAAATACCCAGGAACGACGCTGCGCTGATCATGTCACCGGCGATCGCCAGGCCATTCTGCATGCCGGTCAGCCCCCCGCCGGCGGTGTAGAAGTCGCTGGCCGAACGGGTGCGCAGGGCGGCCCAGCGGGTGACCAGCAGGGTGAAGCAGACAAACACCATGAACATCGAGATGGCGGTCCAGTTCATTGCGCGCACTCCTGCTTGACCTTGTCGTTGAGCGGGTCGAGCACGTTGTTGGCGCGGTGTACGTAGATACCGGTGAGGGCAAAGGACAGCAATACCATCAGCACGCCCACCAGCATGCCGACGGTGGTCACGCCGCCACTGAGCGACTGGCCAAGGGTGCTGGGCGAGAACGCCACCAGCAGGACGAAACCGTAGTAGATCACCAGCATGGCCAAGGTCAGGCTGCCGTTGAGGCGGCGCTTGCGGCGCACCAGGTGCTGGAAGTCGGGATGGTTGGCGATGCTTTCTATGCGTTCAGGTGTCATGGGTTGCGATCTCTGGGTGTTGTAATTGTTTTGCTGAGGTCACGCTGGATGTTGCGGTGTTGCTGATGGCCCTATCGCCGGCAAGCCTGCTCCCACAGGGATTGCACAAGGCCTGAGGGCCGCGCTCTACCTGTAGGAGCGGGCGCGCCCGCGAAGCTGGCTACTCGGTCTCAGAGTTGGTCGAAATCGAGCACCACCTTGTCGCTCACCGGGTAGGTCTGGCACGACAGCACATACCCGGCCGCCACTTCGTAGTCCTCCAGGGCATGGTTGCTGTCCATCTCCACCTCGCCCTCGATCACCCGGCACTTGCAGGTGGAACACACGCCGGCCTTGCATGAGTACGGCAGCTCAGCACCAATGGCGTTGCCGGCGTCCAGCACGTTCTGGGTATTGCGCGGCAGGTCGAAGGTGAGGGCACGGCCGTCGCTGATCACGGTGATGTGGCTGAGTGCTGCGTCCACCTGGCGCGCCGCTTCACGTGCTTCACGGCGGGCTTCGTTGCCAGCAGCGGCGAACAGTTCGAAATGGATGCGTTCCTTGCCCAGGCCGTTGGCCTGCAGGCTGTCGCGCACGGTCTCGGTCATGGCCTGCGGCCCGCAAATGAACGCCGCGTCCAGGCCGGGAACATCCAGCCAGCGCGAGAACAGCTGCCCGCACTTGTCGGCGTCGATGCGGCCGTTGTACAGGTCGACGTCCTGCTGTTCGCGGCTGAACACGAAAATCAGGTTCAGGCGGTCGAGGTAACGGTTCTTCAGGTCTTCGAGCTTGTCGCGGAACAGCGCGCCCGAGCTGGATCGGTTGCCGTACAGCAGGGTGAAGTGGCTACCGGGTTCGCTGGCCAGGGTGGTGGCGATGATCGACAGGATCGGCGTGATGCCGCTGCCGGCGGCCACACCCAGGTAGTTGCCCTGGCGAGTCGGGTCCAGCGGTACGTGGAAGCTGCCCGAGGGCGGCATCACCTCCAGTTGCTGGCCGGCCTTGAGCACGTCGTTGGCGAATGCCGAGAAACGCCCGCCCGGCACACGCTTGACGGCCACGCGCAGCTCGCCGTCCTGCACCGCGCTGCAGATCGAGTAGGAGCGGCGAACTTCTTCGTTGTCCAGCTGGGTGCGCATGACCAAGTACTGGCCCTGGGTGAAGCGGAACTGATCTTGCAGGTGCCCGGGTACGTCAAAGGCAATCGACACCGCATCACGGGTCTCGTTGCGTACTTGCTTGATGGTCAGGCTGTGAAACTGGCTCATGGCGTTCTCCACGGCTCAAATGCATTTGAAGTAATCGAACGGCTCCAGGCACTCGCGGCAGCGGTACAGCGCTTTACAGGCCGTGGAGCCGAACTGGCTGAGCAATTCGGTATGGGTGCTGCCGCATTGCGGGCAGCACACCTGGGGGGCTTCGCCCAGCAGGCTGCGCTTGCTGGCGCTGCCCTGCGGCGGAGCGATGCCGTAGGCGCGCAGGCGCTCGCGGCCCAGCTCGCTGATCCAGTCGGTGCTCCAGGCCGGGGTCAGCCGGCGCTCAAGGTCTGGCGAGTGGAAACCGGCCTGCTCCAGCGCCTGGCGAATGTCACCTTCGATCACCTCGGTCGCCGGGCAACCGGAGTAGGTCGGGGTGACCACCAGGTGCAGGTGACCGGCACGCCAGTCGAGGTCGCGCACGATCCCCAGGTCAACCACGCTGACCACCGGCACTTCTGGGTCCATGACCTGGCCCAGCACCGCCCAGGCCCTGGCCAGGTCGTCGCCTTGCTGCGCCCGCGCACCGCGGTCGCCAGCAATCAGCTCACCAGGTTGCATCGGGGTAGGCCCTTGGCAGGAACTGCATCTCAGCCAACAGCAGGCCAAGGTGCTCGGTGTGCAGGCCTTTGCGGCCATCCAGGTAGAAGTGGCTGGCTGCCTTCGGCAGCGGCAGTTCAACCGAGGCAAAGGTAGCAGCCACCTGGTTGAGCCAAGCCGCCCCCACAACCGCCGGGTCGGCTGCGATACCGGCTTCGGCCAGGCGTACTTCGTTGTCGCTGGCAGCGCTTAGCTCGACGGTGAAGCGCCACAGGGCCGGAATGGCCGCGAGCATGCGCTGGCGGCTTTCTTCGGTGCCACCGCCCAGGCGCTGCACCCATTCGCTGGAGCGGCGCAGGTGGTAGGTGACTTCCTTCAGTGCCTTGGCGGCGATACCGGCAATGCGCTCGTCAGCAGAGGTAGCCAAACCCTGAAGCACTGCATAGTGCCAGGCGTCGTAGAGGAACTGCTTGGTCATGGTTACGGCAAAGTCACCGTTGGGTTGCTCGACCAACAGCAGGTTGCGGTAGGCCCGCTCATCGCGGCGGAACGCCAGGGCATCGGCATCCCGGCCGTCATCGAGCAGTTCGGCGGCATACTCCAGCCAGTTGCGCGCCTGGCCGACCAGGTCGAGGCCGACGTTCATCAGGGCCAGCTCTTCTTCGATGGCCGGCGCACGGCCACACCATTCGCAGAGGCGCTGACCCTGCACCAGGGCACTGTCGCCGAGCAGCAGGAGGTAAGGGACAAGGGCTTCTTTATGCATGGCCAACCTCACATGTGTCCGACTTCGTCAGGCAGCTCGTAGAAGCTGGCATGGCGATAGACCTTGTCGTCCGCCGGGGCGAACAGCGGGTCTTTCTCGTCGGGGGAGGACGCGGTGATCAGTGCCGAGGGCACTACCCACAGGCTCACGCCTTCGCTGCGGCGGGTATACAGCTCGCGGGCGTTCTCGATGGCCATGGCGGCGTCAGCGGCATGCACGCTGCCGACATGCTTGTGATTCAGGCCGTGCTTGCTGCGCACGAACACTTCGTAGAGGGTCCAGACAGACATTTTCGATCTCCGCATCTATCGCCGCTCAGGCGGCGTTCTTGTTCTGTTGCTTGCGCGCGTAGGCCACGGCGGCCTCGCGTACCCAGGCGCCACTCTCGATTGCGTTGCGCCGGGTGGCGACTCGTTCAAGGTTGCATGGGCCATTGCCCTTGATCACTTCGTAAAACTCGTCCCACTGGATTTCGCCGAAGTCGTAGTGGCCGCGCTCGGCGTTCCACTTCAGCGCGGGGTCCGGGGCTGTGCAGCCGAGCAGTTCCAGCTGTGGGACGGTCTGGTCGATGAAGCGCTGGCGCAGTTCGTCATTGGTCTGGCGCTTGATTTTCCAGGCCATCGACTGCGCGCTGTTGGGCGAGTGTTCGTCACTGGGGCCGAACATCATCAGTGCCGGCCACCACAGGCGGTTGATGGCATCCTGGACCATGTCCTGCTGCGCCTGGGTGCCGTGGCGCATCATGGTCAGGAGCATTTCGTAGCCCTGGCGCTGGTGGAAGCTCTCCTCCTTGCAGATGCGGATCATGGCTCGGGAGTAGGGGCCATAGGAGGTGCGCTGAAGCACCACCTGGTTGACGATGGCGGCGCCATCCACCAGCCAGCCCACGGCGCCCATGTCGGCCCAGCTGAGGGTGGGGTAATTGAAGATGCTCGAATACTTGGCCTTGCCGCTATGCAGCTTTGCAACTTCTTCGTCGCGATCAGCGCCAAGGGTTTCCATGGCGCTGTACAGGTACAGGCCGTGGCCGGCTTCGTCCTGGATCTTGGCCATCAGTTGCAGCTTACGCTTGAGGCTGGGGGCACGGGTGACCCAGTTGCCTTCGGGCAGCATGCCGACGATTTCCGAATGCGCATGCTGGGAGATCTGCCGGATCAGGGTCTGGCGGTAAGCCTCGGGCATCCAGTTCTTGGCTTCGATCTTGATTTCCGCGTCGATCTTTTCCTGGAAGTTGCGTTCCTCGGGGGACATTTCTTCCAGCGACTTGACGCGCTTGACTCCGGTTTCCACTAGCTGTGCGTACATGAATTCAGACTCCTGCTGAGGCATGAGTCATTTGTAAGCGATACAAAACATAACGTCAAACAGTTTTATGTGTATCAAATAAGATTTGTGTATCGCTTTGCCGATCAAGGGGCGGCATTACATCGCGAAAGCGGCGCACAACACCCCCCCAGGCATTCTCACAGGCAAAAAAAAGCCCCGGACCTGCCGGGGCACAAAGGCAGCCGATTGAAATCAGCTGGCCAACCGTTTGTCGTACACGTGGCAAGCCTTGCCCTCGGAGCGCTTGAGCGTGCCGCACGGCTGCAGGTGCACGTGGGTGCTGATGCCGATGTAGGTCTTGATCTGTTTGCTTAGTTCACCGACCACAAGCTTGCGTTGGCCTTCATCCAGATGCTGGCACTCCGCACGCAATTCCACGTGCACCTCAACACTGCCCAGATTGCCATTACGATACAGATGAATCTCATAAAGCTCTGAAAGCTGTTTTATTTTTAGCACCTGCTCCTCGATCTGGGTCGGGAACACGTTGACCCCGCGAATGATCAGCATGTCGTCGCTGCGGCCGGTGATCTTGCCGATCCGCCGCATGGGGCGCGCGGTGCCGGGTAGCAAACGGGTGAGGTCGCGGGTGCGGTAGCGCACCATCGGCAACGCCTCTTTGCTCAGTGACGTGAACACCAGCTCGCCGAGCTGGCCGTCTGGTAGCACCGCGCCTGTGACCGGGTCGATGATTTCGGGGTAGAAGTGGTCCTCCCAGATGGTCGGACCGTCCTTGGTCTCGATGCATTCCATCGCCACCCCAGGCCCCATGATCTCCGACAGGCCGTAGATGTCGAGGGCATCAATACCCAAACGTTGCTCGATCGAGTGGCGCAGCTCGTCGGTCCACGGCTCGGCACCAAAAATGCCCAAGCGTAACTTGAGACCGTGCGGGTCAATGCCCTGGCGCTCGATCTCGTCGGCCAGGTTGAGCATGTAGGATGGGGTTACCATGATGATGTCAGGCTGGAAGTCGCGAATCAGCTGTACCTGCTTCTCGGTCTGGCCGCCGGACATGGGGATAACCGTACAACCCAGACGTTCGGCGCCGTAGTGCGCGCCCAGGCCCCCGGTGAACAGCCCGTAGCCATACGAAACGTGCACTTTGTCACCTTTACGCCCGCCGGCCGCACGGATCGAACGGGCGACCACGTTGGCCCAGGTATCGATATCGTTCTGGGTATAACCGACCACCGTCGGCTTGCCCGTGGTGCCACTGGAGGCGTGCAGGCGCACAACGTCTTCCTGGGGCACGGCAAACATGCCGTATGGGTAGTTGTCGCGCAGGTCGTTCTTGCCCGTGAAGGGGAACTTCGCCAGGTCTTCGAGGCACTTGAGGTCATCGGGGTGGGCGCCGCACTCGGCAAAGCGCTGACGGTACAGCGGCACGTTGTCGTAGGCGTGCTTCAGGCTCCAGCGCAGGCGCTCCAGCTGGTGCTGGCGCAGGGCGTCGACGCTGGCGGTTTCCATCGGGTCCAGCAGGGCACGATCGGCATCATGGTACATGTTCATGGCTTCACTCGAATTGTTCTTGTACGCCGCGCAAACCGGCTTGCAGGCTGCGCGGTGAGTGTCATGGGGGCAGCATATACGGCTGCGTTCAGTTCGGTAACAAGCGGATGTTTCGAGCCGCTCAGAGGCGCTCTATCACCATGGCAATACCCTGGCCAACGCCGATGCACATGGTGCACAGGGCATAACGACCTGCCGTTTCTTCCAGTTCATGCAGGGCAGTGGTCACCAGCCGCGCACCGCTCATGCCCAGCGGGTGCCCCAGGGCAATGGCGCCGCCGTTGCGGTTGACCCGTGGATCGTCGTCAGCCAGGCCCAGCTCGCGCAACACGGCCAGGCCCTGAGCGGCAAAGGCCTCGTTGAGCTCGATGACATCCAGGTCCGCCAGCGACAAACCGGTCAGCTCAAGCACCTTGCGGGTGGCCGGCACCGGGCCAATACCCATCAGTTGCGGCTGGACACCGGCCACAGCCATGCCGACGATGCGACCGCGGGCCTTCAGGCCATGACAGCGAGCTGCGGCACTGCTGGCCAGCAACAGCGCGCATGCGCCGTCGTTGACCCCGGAAGCATTGCCCGCGGTAACGCTGCCGCCTTCGCGGAACGGCGTACCCAGCCTGGCCAGTTGCTCCAGCGTCGTGTCGCCGCGCGGGTGTTCGTCATGCGCGACCACCTTGGCAGGCCCTTTGCGCTGCGGAATCTCGACCGGCACGATTTCCTGCGCCAGGCGACCGCGGGCCTGGGCTGCTGCGGCCTTGTGCTGGCTGCGCAGGGCAAATGCGTCCTGGTCGGCGCGAGAAATGCCAAACTGTTGCGCCACGTTTTCAGCCGTTTCCGGCATCGAATCGGTACCGTAGGCCGCCTTCATCAGTGGATTGACGAAACGCCAGCCGATGGTGGTGTCGAACAGTTCGGCGGCGCGACCGAAGGCCTGCTCCGACTTGCCCATCACGAACGGCGCACGCGACATCGATTCCACTCCGCCGGCCAGCATCAGCCCGGCCTCGCCACAGCGCAGGGCGCGGGCAGCGTTGCCGATGGCATCCAGGCCGGAACCGCACAGGCGATTGATGGTGGTACCAGGTACCTCCAGCGGCAGCCCGGCCAGCAGGCTGGCCATGTGCGCCACATTGCGGTTGTCTTCACCCGCTTGGTTGGCGCAGCCAAGGATTACGTCATCGACGGCTTTCCAGTCCAGTTCGGGGTGGCGCTGCAGTAGCGCCCTGAGCGGGATGGCGGCCAGGTCATCGGCACGCACGCCACTCAAGGCACCGGCATAACGGCCGATCGGGGTGCGTACGGCGTCGATGATCAACGCATCGGCGAGGGTGGGTTCAGTCATCTTGTGTCTCCTGCGCCAGCACGGTGCCGCGCACTTTGTAGGATTTGCCATGGAACATCGCCACCAGCTCACCGCGCTGGTTGTCGATGCGCACGTCGTACAGGCCGGTGCGGCCTTTGCGGCTGACCTCGCTGGCACGGGCGGTCAATACGTCATTACGCAACGCCGGGGCCAGGTAATCGATGCTGCAGCCCAGCGCCACGGTGGCCTGGTCGTAGCTGTTGCAGGCGAAGGCAAACGCCGAGTCGGCCAAGGCAAACAGGAAACCGCCGTGGCAGGTGCCATGGCCCTGGATCATGTCGGCACGTACCGGCATGCGCAGTGTCGCCCGGCCCGGGCCTGCATCCAGCAGGCTGATGCCCAGCCCCTGGGTGGCCTGATCGCGGGTGTACATGGCGTCGGCACAGGCTTGTGCCAGTTCCACTTCAGTCATGCAGGGTGCCTCCTTTGGCTTCGCAGCGGCGTAACAGCAGGGAAGGGCGGTAGCGGCTTTCGCCGTAGCTGCGCTGCAGGTTGTCGAGCACGCGCAGGGTATGACCAATGCCGATGTTGGCGGCCCAGGCCAGCGGGCCGCAGGGGTAATTGACGCCGGCGCGCATGGCCAGGTCGATGTCGGCAGCACTGCCGACGCCCTGCAGCACGGCATCGGCGGCTTCATTGGCGAGCATCGCCACAGTTCGCAGTACCACCAGGCCGGGCAGGTCGGCGACCCCGGTCACTTTCAGGCCGGCGCGTTGCAACAGGGCTACGGCCTGGTCGCGGGCGCTGTCGCTGGTATCCGCCGACCAGCTGATGGCAAGGCGGCTGGCGATGCTGTAGTCCAGCGCCAGGTCGAGCAGTACCAGATTGCGCAGGCCGTCTTCACGGGCACGTTGGCTGGCCAGGCGGCCGTCGGACAGGGCCAGGGTGGCATCGCCGACCTGGATCAGGCCAGCGCCAGCACGCTGGGTCACGGCAATGCCGCGCTCGCGCAGGCGCTCCACCAGCGGCTGCATCACCCCGAGAGTGCCCTCGATCACGCAGGCTTCTGCGCTGGCGGCGCTGTGCAGCTCTGCCGGCTGGGGGCGCTCAGCGCCTTCGCCGTAGCTATAAAAGCCTTGCCCGGTCTTGCGACCAAGACGGCCAGCGTCTACCAGTTCTTTCTGTACCAGCGAAGGCTGGAAGCGGAAATCGCCATAGAAGGCATCGAACACCGAGCAGGTGACGGCGTAGTTGACGTCGTGGCCGATCAGGTCGGTCAGCTCGAACGCGCCCATGCGAAAGCCACCCGCTTCACGCAGCAGCGCGTCGAGGCTGGCACAATCCGCTGCGCCTTCCTGCAGCAGCCGCAAGCTTTCTGCATAGAAAGGCCTTGCCACACGATTGACAATGAAGCCTGGGGTAGAGCGCGTATGCACCGGCTGTTTGCCCCAAGCCTGGGCAGTTGCGTAGATGCAGGCGGCGATCGCCGGGTCGGTTGCCAGGCCCGACACCACCTCGACCAGCGCCATCAGCGGAGCCGGGTTGAAAAAGTGCATGCCAACCACATGCTGCGGGCGCTGGAGCCCGGCAGCAAGGCTGGTGATGGACAGCGACGAGGTGTTGCTGGCAAGGATACAGTGGCTGGCGCACAGGGCTTCAAGCTGGCTGAACAACGCCTGTTTGACCTGCAGGTTCTCGACAATGGCTTCAATCACCAGGCCAGCATCCGCCAGGGCCTCAAGGCTGTCGACCGGGCACAGGCGGGCACTGACTGCCTCGCGCTCGGTAGCCTGCAACTTGCCTTTTTCCACCAGCCGGGCTAGTTGTTTATCAATACCCGCCACGGCCTGGGCCGCCGCGCCGGGGCGATTGTCGTAAAGTTTGACCGGGTGGCCGGCCTGGGCTGCAACCTGAGCGATGCCGGCCCCCATGGCACCGGCACCGATCACCGCCACCTGCACATTGCTTGCGAGTGCGACCATGCTCAGTGCCCCTTGAAGGCTGGGGCGCGTTTGTTCATGAAGGCGCTGACGCCTTCACGGTAGTCCTCGCTACGCCCGGCCAGGCGCTGCAGATCACGCTCCAGCTCCAGCTGCTCATCGAAACCGTTATCGAAACTGGCGTTGAGGCTGCGCTTGATCAGCGCCAGGCCGTAGGTAGGCTGGGTGGCGAGCTGGCGGGCGAGGGTGAGCGCTTCGTCACGCAGCGCGGCATCGTCCACCACGCGGTGGATCAGCCCCCATTGCTGGGCCTGCTCGGCACCGAGGCGCTCGCCCAGCATGGCCAGCGCCTTGGCCCGAGCCATGCCGACCAAACGCGGCAGCAGCCAGGTACCGCCGGAGTCCGGCACCAGGCCAATCTTGCAGAACGCCTGGATGAAGCTGGCCGAGCGCGCGGCCAGTACCAGGTCGCATGCCAACGGGATATTGGCACCGGCACCGGCGGCCACGCCGTTGACCGCACAGACCACCGGCAGCGGCAGGTCGCGCAGGGTGCGCACCAGCGGGTTGTAGAACTTGTCGATCGACTCGCCAAGGTCTGGCATCTCGGCACCCGGTGCGACGTTGCGGTCAGACAGGTCCTGACCGGCACAGAAGCCGCGCCCCTCGGCAGTCAACAACAGCACTCGCGCGTCACTGCTTTGACGTACTTGCTTGAGCGCTTCACGCACTTCCAGATGCATGGTGGTGTTGAAGCTGTTCAGTTGCTCGGGCCGGTTCAAAGAAAGGAGGGCAACGCCGTCCTCGATGGAAAACAGGATGTGCTGGAAAGTCATGACAGACTCGCTCCGTCAGTCGAGGGTTTGATGATCAACGGCCCAGGAAGCGGGCCTGGCGTTTTTCCTGGAAGGCCCGAATGCCCTCATCGCGGTCGGCAGTGCCGGCCAGCAAGGTGAAGGCATGGCGCTCGAAGCGCAGGCCACTGGCCAGGTCGGTATCGCCGGCCTTGAGCAGCGCCTCCTTGGCCAGGCGGACGGCAAGCGGTGCCTTGGCGGCGATGCTGCGGGCCACCTGCAGGGCGCGCTCCACGGTCAATTCAGGCTGAGTGACTTCGCTGACCAGGCCGGCCTGCCGGGCGTGGAGGGCGGTGATCGCCTCGCCGGTCAGGACCATCTGCATGGCCAGCGGCTTGCCGACCGCCCGCAACAGGCGTTGGGTACCGCCGGCACCGGGGATGATGCCGAGGTTGATTTCAGGCTGGCCAAAACGGGCGTCGCTACCGGCAATGACGATGTCGGCGCACATAACCAGCTCGCAACCGCCGCCTAGGGCATAACCGTTTACGGCGGCAACCAGCGGCTTGGCAAAAGCGGCAATGGTTTGCCAGTGGGCTACACGCGGGTCATTGAGGATACCGACCAGATCGCGCTCGGCCATCTCGCGGATGTCGGCGCCTGCGGCGAACGCCTTGGTGCTTCCGGTGATGACGACAGCTCGGATCTGCTCGTCAAGGCCGGCAGCCTGCAATGCATCGGCCAGCTCTGCCAGAAGCTCGGTACACAACGCGTTCAACGCTTCGGGCCTTTGCAGGGTAATGAGCTGTACACCGTGTTCTGGCGCCTGCACAGCGAGATATCGCGGCATATCGGGTTCCTCTGGCTGCACGCACGGCACGTCGTGGCGCCGGCATTTCTTGGAGTTGTCTGCAGGGGCGTGATGCTGGATCACACCCAGGTGCCGCCAGTATATGCATTACACGATACATAAACGCAATATTGAAAATTGTATTATGTATCCCTTTGTGAAGATGTGACCTTCATTCCGAAAACCATATTTCCACAGATGAAACGTTTATTCGGTTAATTTTTGCCGACGATTTATGACATTTTAGGCGCGAACGTGGCGCTACTCAAAGCGACACACGATTTGGGAAATTGACGATGAAAACATTTGTGATACAAGATCGAGTCGTGTTTTGAATCATTTCAGGAGTTTTCCATGCCTTGCTATCGACTGGACGGCCTGACCCCCGTGGTACACCCGACAGCTTTTGTGCACCCCAGTGCAGTGCTGATCGGCGACGTCATCGTCGGCCCGCGTTGCTACATTGGCCCGCTGGCCTCATTGCGTGGCGATTTTGGCCGAATCGTGCTGGAGGAGGGCGCCAACCTCCAGGACACCTGCGTGATGCATGGTTTCCCGGGGGGCGACACGGTGGTAGAGCGCAACGGCCATATCGGCCATGGCGCGGTGCTGCACGGCTGCCGCGTGGGTGAGGACGCCTTGATCGGCATGAATGCGGTAGTGATGGATGGTGCCTACGTTGCACCACGCTGCATCGTCGCGGCGACTGCCTTCGTCAAGGCAGGCTTCGAATGTGCACCGCAAAGCCTGGTGATGGGCGCACCCGCCCAGGTCAAGCGCCCGCTGACCGAGCAGGAGCTGGCCTGGAAGCAGCGCGGCACTGCAGAGTACCAACACCTCGCGCAGCGCTGCATGAACAGCCTGGTCGAATGCCTGCCACTGACCGAGGCCGAGCTGCAGCGGCCACGCATGGAAGACACCGGGGTACGACCCAAAGGCCAGGCAAGCGCATGAGCCTGGCAGCGACACGCAATGGCCAGGCAGCCCGCCGCACAGGTATAGTCGGGGCTTTATCCGCGCACAGTTCGCCCATGAGCAATCTTGCCCCACTGAACACACTGATCACCCGCTTCCAGGAGCAGACGCCGATCCGCGCCAGCTCGCTGATCATCACGCTGTACGGTGATGCCATCGAACCCCACGGCGGAACCGTCTGGCTAGGTAGCCTGATCAACCTGCTGGAACCGATCGGCATCAATGAGCGCCTGATCCGCACATCAATCTTCCGCCTGACCAAGGAAGGCTGGCTGACCGCCGAAAAGGTTGGTCGGCGCAGCTACTACAGCCTGACCGGCACGGGGCGCCGACGCTTCGAAAAAGCGTTCAAGCGCGTCTATAGCCCAAGCCAGCCCGCCTGGGACGGCGCCTGGACCCTGGTGCTGCTGTCGCAACTCGATGCGGGCAAGCGCAAGGCCGTGCGCGAAGAGCTGGAATGGCAAGGCTTCGGGGCGATGGCGCCGAACCTGCTGGGCTGCCCACGGGCCGACCGTGGCGATCTGGCGACCACCTTGCGCGAGCTGGAAGCCAGCGACGACAGCATTGTCTTCGAAACCCATACCCAGGAGGTGCTGGCCTCCAAAGCCATGCGCGCGCAAGTGCGGGAGAGCTGGCGCATCGACGAACTGGGCCAGCAGTACAGTGAGTTCATCCAGTTGTTCAGGCCGCTATGGCAAAGCCTGAAAGAGCAGGAAGCGCTGGATGCCCAGGACTGCTTCCTGGCGCGCACGCTGTTGATCCATGAGTACCGCAGGCTGTTGCTACGCGACCCGCAACTGCCAGACGAATTGCTGCCTGGCGACTGGGAAGGCCGCGCCGCCCGCCAGCTGTGTCGCAACCTGTATCGCCTGGTCTTCGCCAAGGCAGAGGAATGGCTTAATGCCGCGCTTGAGACGGCTGACGGGCCTTTACCCGATGTGAATGAGGGGTTCTACAAACGTTTTGGTGGACTTGGCTGAAAATAAAGTTAGCCAAAACCCCGCCTGACAGTCGTATAAGCTGCTCTTGGAGGGCGGGTTGCCGCGGGCTGTCCATGATTGATTTATAACTTAACTAAATGAGTATTTAGTGTAGTTATAATTTTTGACTGAACATTATTACTTGAAAGCAGGGCACTCAACATTTCGGGCACTTTACCGTGCGAACGAAATGCAGGGGCCAGGCTGTGTGTACAAAGTCTTGAGACGAAGGTCAGGCAAGGTGAAAACCGCCGAGGAACGGCCGGGGTCGCGCCCGACTTTACGGGTTGTAAATGAGTATTCCGAGGCTGTTTCAACGCAGCATCACCGAGTATCAAGGCTTTTCACACATAGCCTGGTTCAAGGGTGTGCGCACGGAGCCTCCTGGTAAACAAGGGGGTTGACTGCCAGAACAAATGATTTCGGTTTTTAGGGGGCGACGACGTGAGTGAATATCTGGTAAAGCATCGCATTAACGCGACGACCACACTGATTTAGACATGGCAACCAGATTACAACTTCCCGAAAAACAGCCCTCAATGTCCGCGTTTAACTGTTAACCGAAACCGCGGAAAACCGCCTGGATCTGGCGCTGTGGCTACAGAGCCTGACGCTCATCAAATCACTTGCGCATGCTGACCGGAGCGCACAGGCTGATTCCAGGCGTCGTTACCGTGTGGGTGACGCATGTAGTGAAAAATGGATGCCGACGCGTACCGTGTAATCACTGCAGGCCAGCATTGCTTAGCGTCGCGCATAGCAACAGGTAAATCAGTGGTCGCCCAGGCTGCAGAATGCTGTGCATGGGGCTGGCTCAGAAATGGCTCAGGTAACAGCGGAAAGGTCCGACCAGAGGGCTTACCTTGGTCCCAAGGTGGCTGACTCATGGGCTGGTGACCAGATATAGACTCACGCATAATGCATATTATGTTAAATGACGTATGGGGCGTGCCTGTTACTGTTGGATGTCCACTTCCACCAATCCTGTGAGCTCTACCAGTTAATCGGAAACCACCGCCGGTACCGCTGAAGAGAAGTTTCGTGCTCAGCCGCTTGCGCCGGTTACGACTCAAGCCTTCTTTGATACAGCCAGCCTGGAGTCGACTGCCCCTTTATTTCTCAGCCCAGCTTGGTAGCTTCTCTTATCAATCGTGAGGCCGTCAGTTGCTAACCCCGAACCTCTGAAGCCCTTTGCACGCTAGATTGCTGAATTAGCACGGCTCTTACAGCGCAGCCGGTAGCATGCTTGGCATCGGCTGCTTTGTAAGGGTCCTTAGGCTCTGTACGAAATCCTGAGAAACCCAATCGCCGCACCTTGAGCGCTGAGATTTTGTAGAGTCCCCCGCCATCGACGGAAAGGAATTCTGTGATGGCAAAGCGTTACGAACTCTCGGACGAGGCCTGGTTAGCTGGAAGTCAGAAACTACGTAGTTTTTGGGAAGTTTCCCGCATTTCATGGCAGTTTCAGCTGAGGCTCAAAGGTCCTTGGCTACGACAGGCACCGACCCGGACCGCCGCGCAGCCTGCGCAGCCCGGATCAACTGATAATTGCGATTGCGTAATGCGATATTGCTGCCTACGCGCAGATTGGAACGCACCGCCAGCACCTCGGCCTGATCATACTGCCCCTGCTCCAGGCGCAGCACACCCAGGTAGTGCAAGGTGGCCGGGTTGCCCGGCTGGATCTGCAAAGCACGCTCCAAGGTCGAGGCGGCCTGGTCCAACCTCCCGTGCTCGTATTCTCGAGAAGCGGCCTCGATCAGTTGCTTGGTGGCCTTGTTGCTGTGCGCCGGTACGGAGCGTGGCCCGGCCAAGGCTGCTTGGCCGGCAAAGGTGCTGAACAACAGGAATAGTGTTGGCAGCAGGTGATGACTGGACATCGGGTTGGCACTCAGGCGGTCGGGTAAATCAAGGAAGACGCTATCGACTGGCGCTGCCGAGTGAAGTTCCCGAGGCACATTGGAAGACGCATCCGTCGGCTGGTAGCGGAAATACGTTGCCTGCAAACTAGCGGTCATGCAGGTGCTTTTTCAGAAATGCCCGGGTGCGGTCCTGCACCGGATTGCTCAGGATTTCACCCGGAGTGCCCTGCTCCACAACCACCCCGCCATCCATGAACACGATCTGGTCGGCCACCTCACCGGCGAAGCGCATCTCATGGGTGACGATCAGCATGGTCATGTGCTCGGCCGCCAGTTGCTTCATGACCAGGTTCACTTCTTCGACAAGCTCAGGGTCCAGAGCCGAAGTTGCTTCATCGAACAGCATGACCTTGGGTTGCATGGCCAACGCCCTGGCAATGGCAACGCGCTGCTTTTGCCCGCCGGACAAGCGCGACGGGTACTCATCGATCTTGTTCGCCAGCCCGACCTTCTGCAAATACTCCAGGGCCAGTTCCCTGGCCGCGCTTTTCGAATAGCCTTTGAGTTTTATCGGCCCTATCGCGATATTTTCGCAGACGGTGAGGTGCGGGAACAGGTTGAAATGCTGGAACACCATGCCCATTTGCTGGCGCACCCGGTTGATATGCTGTTCGAATGCGCGGCCTTTCAAAGGCCGGTTGACCTGGTCGCCGTCAAGCCAGACCTCTCCACCATTAAGCACTTCAAGGTGATTGATCGAGCGCAGCAAGGTACTTTTGCCCGAACCGCTCGGGCCGATGATGGCGAAGATCTGCCCACGTGACACCGACAGGTCGATACCCTTGAGTACCTCAAGTGCGCCGTAGGCTTTTCGGGCGCCCTTCACTTCTACCATAGCGTTGTTGTTCATCGTGACATCTCGACCTTTGCTTCAATAAGATGCAGCCCCGCCTCGAGCACCAGGTTGGCCACGTAGTAGATCACCGCAACGGCGATATAAAACTCAAACGGGCTATACGTTTCGCTGACCGCCAGTTGGGCGCTATAGACGAGTTCGGCAATACCGATTATCGATACCAGCGAAGTGTCTTTCAGCAGCACGATGAGGTTGTTGCCGAGCGGCGCAATGGTCTTTCTCAGTGCCTGCGGCACAATGATGTAACGCTGGGTCATGGCCCTGCTAAGACCAATCGAGCGCGCGCCTTCTATCTGGCCTGGGTCAACCGCTTCGATCCCGGACTTGATCACATCGGCGTTGTATACCGCGAAATGCAGGCTCAACCCGATAATGCCCGCCGCCAGTGCCGGAATATCGATACCCACCTGCACCAGCCCGTAATAGATCAGATACAGTTGCAGTAACAGCGGCGTCCCCATCAACAGCCAGGTCACGAAGCGTACAGGCAATGCCATGGCTTTGGGCGCATACAGGTCGATCAGGGCAAATAGCACGCCGACGACCAGGCTGATGATGCTGGAACATAGAAACATGACCACTGTCCACCACAGCCCGGTCGCCAGCATTTCGTAATAAGGCGTAATGACACTCAGGTTCAATCCATCCATTGGCAAGCCCTTACTTGGTCGCGTAGCGCCGGTCCAGTACTTCGACCAGGTACTTGACCGAATAGACCATGACGATATAAAGCAGCGCCGACACCATGAAAATCTCGAACGGTTTGTACGTTGAACTGATAAAGCGCTGCGCGGTGTAAGTCAGTTCAACAACGGAAATGGCCGACACCAGGGCAGAGCCCTTGATCAACCCGATGGCATTGACACCCAGCGGCCTGATCATCAGCTTCAGTGCCTGGGGAATCATGATGTAAAACAGCGTCTGGCCACGGCTGAAGCCTATTGATCGGGCACCCTCCTCCTGCCCGGGGTCGACATTCTCAATAGCCCCACGAATAGACTCCGACATATACGCCGCGATGTTCATGCCCAAACCGATGATCGCAGCTGAGAACGGCTCCAGTTCAATCCCTATTTGTGGGCCACCAAAATAGATAATGAACAATTGCACCAGGCATGGTGTGCCGCGAAATACGCTGACATAGAGTTTGGCTCCCCACCTCAGGATGGCCAGTGGCGATAACCTGAGTGCTGCCAGGGTGATTGCCAACACCAAGCCTAGTATCAGTGAAAGCAGTGAAATCTGTACCGTGACCCAAGCGGCTTCCATGAAAAACGGGTAGGTGCGATGGATTAATGATAGATCCATAAAAACACTCACAAAATCTGCCAACCCGGCCCAACCCTGGTGTCAGGCCATTACCGGTAGGTGTCAGCGAATATCGCTACCGACCCATTTCATCGAGATTTCGTTGTAAGTGCCATCGGCGAGGATGTCGTCCAGGGCTTTTTGCAACTCGGCCTTGAGTTGCGGGTTGTTTCTACGGATGGCAATACCCAGGCCCTCCTTGCCGCCCTGGTCGTCTGGCAAGGCGATGATTCGCACCTTTTGCCCGGTCTCTTTCACGGCAACGATGACGGGAATGCTGTCCATCACCACGGCATCGATACGCCCGGCATCCAGGTCTACCAGCATTTCCGGCAGCCCTTTGTACGTGCGTACTTTCAAGTTACCGCGTGCACGCGCCCATTTGTCATGAGAGTCGCCCAAGGTGACGCCCACCGTGACATCCTTGAGGTCCTCCAACCCTTTGATGGGTGAGTCTTCCTTGACGCCAATGGTGCGCCCTGCATGGTAATAAGGCCCAACAAAGTCAACCGCTTTGAGGCGCTCGGGGGTAATGGTCATCGAGGCGATAACGGCGTCGTACTTCTTGGCCAGCAACCCGGCGATAATACCGTCGAATGGCGTGGTGATTATCTTGATCTTCACACCCAGGCGCTGGGCCAGTGCCTCACCGATAGAGGCGTCGAAACCCACAATTTCATTTTTCTCATTGGCAAAGCTGAACGGAGAATACTGCCCGCTCATTGCCACACGCAGTACCTTCGATTCTTGAACTGCCTGCAAGTCATCGGCGTGCACAGCGCCATGGGAGAACAGTGCAGTCGCCGCTACAGCGGTGGAAGCCAGTAACATTCTGGTTTTTTTAGCCAGCATCGAGGCACCCCTTGGAAGTTTGTATTTCTTATTGTGTTGGGCTCCGATGCCCAACCTTTACCGGAAGCTTTGCACACTGAAACCTTGAAAGCACCCTGCAATGTGCGTGTTCGACGGGCACATTGCCGGAATCAACCGACATAATGTCGGCGCTACTTCGTGCCTTGAAAAAACTCAAGTACTGTCTGGCCATGCACCAGGAAACAGCCTGTATTCCATGGGTTTGCACCTGCATTGTGCAGGGGGGCCAACCCTTTACCGGTAAACCGTCAGGAGTGTCAGCATTGCGCGAACTAGACATCAAAGATCGGGAAATTCTCGAGATACTTTCCAAGGAAGCACGTATCGCGCTCAAGGCACTTGCAGCAAGAATTGGCTTGTCCAGAAGTGCCACCAGCGAACGGGTTCTGCATCTGGAGCGCAGCGGAGTGATTCGCGGATATCGTGCAGATATTGGTGAAATCGATGCCAATGTCATACGGGCAATCATCCTGGTCTCACTCAAGCGTACACCGGCGCTTGGGTTGCTGGACCTGCTGGCGCAGAACGCCCAGGTAAAACGGGTTTCATCGGTCAGCGGGCAACTTGACCTGGTGGTCGAGGTTGAGGCACGGACGATTGATGACCTGAACCGGGTTCGCGATGCAGTGGCCTGTCACGATTCGGTAGACGACATCACCACGGCGGTGGTGTTGCGACGTGATATCGACAGACAGAAAGCCTGATTGAATTGGCATGGCCCCGGCTGTGCCGGTGTTCACGGCTTAAGCCGCTCCTGCATCCGTGCAAGAGCGGCCAGCAGCACAGTTGTTATTTCAGCGCCGCAGTGAAGCTGTCCTTCAGCACCTCAAGCAGGAAGTCGGCGTTGGCCCGGCTGAAAATCATCGACGGGCGCATTTTCAGCACGTTGTCATGCGGCCCTTCAGTACCGATCAGCACGCCGCGCTCCCTGGCACCGTCTGCCACTTTCCTGGCCAAGGCCGTAGCCGGGGCCTTGGTCTTGCGGTCAGTGACCAGCACGATACCGAGGAACAGGCCCAGCCCACGCACATCACCAATCACCTCGAATTGCTGCTGAAGCTTGCGGAACCCCTCAAGCAGGTAGTTGCCCACGCTCAAGGCATTTTCTTTCAACTGGTCGCGTTCAATTGCATCAAGCACGGCCAGACCTACCGCGCAAGATACCGGGTTGCCGGCAAAGGTGTTGAAATACTCCATGCCGTTGTTGAAGGCATCGGCAACCTCACGCGTGGTCACCACCGCCGACATCGGGTGGCCGTTGCCGATCGGCTTGCCCATGGTGACGGCATCCGGCACCACGCCCTGGGTCTCGAAAGCCCACCAGTGGCTACCGACGCGCCCAAACCCGACCTGCACCTCATCCGCCAGGCACAGCCCGCCTTCTGCCCGCACCATGGCGTATACCTCCTGAAGGTAGTGCTCGGGCAGGAACACCTGCCCCGCCACGCTGGGTATCGATTCTGCGAGGAAGAAGCCAGGGCGCTTGCCAGCCTTGCGCATGGCAGCCAGTTGCTCTGCCACCGATTCGGCAAAGCGCTTGCCGTGTTCTTCCACTGGCCAGTCTTCGGGGGCGTAGTAGCTTTCCGGGACCACGGCCTCGTAAACATGCGCCGCCCTGCCCTTGCCGGCTTTGCGCTTGTACTTGTAGGGGCTCAGGTCGATGAGTTCCTGTGTGGTGCCGTGGTAAGCCCAGTCCAGCACGATTGCCTGGTCACTGCCGGTGTAGTTGCGCGCCATGCGCAGCATCAGGCTGTTGGCCTCACTGCCCGAACAGCCGAACGATGCGACGCAGAGGCCCTCTGGCAGCGTGGCGGTCAGGCGCTCGGCGTATTCGACGATGTTGTCGTGCAGGTAACGGGTATTGGTGTTGAGCCGTGCAGCCTGACGCGTCAGGGCTTCGATCACGTTGGGGTGGCTATGGCCCAGGTGGCAGACGTTGTTGAAGCAGTCCAGGTAGGCTCGCCCGAAATTGTCGATCAGCCACACGCCATCACCGCGTACGAACTTGATCGGGTCGGTGTACGAGATGGACAGGTTCGGCAGCAACAGTTCCTTGCGCTTGGCGATGATCTGGGCCTTGCTCATGCCCTGCTGGTCATAGGTTTCTGGCGGGATACCGGCCAAGGCCGAGGCATCCGGGAACAGGTCCGCCCACACATCGCGGTACTCTGGTTCGCCCACGCCAATGACCTCGCTGGCAGCCAACCGGGTATCAGTGGTCATCTGCAGATGCAGGTGCGGAATCCAGCCGCCGTTCTCGTGGTCCGCGCCCATGTAGCCGACAAGGTCACCGGCTTCGAGCTTGTCACCCGGCTGCAGGCGGCCGAGCGCCTCGTGGGCCATGTGCCCCCACAGGGTCAGGAATGGCGGGCAACCTGGCGGGTTGTGTTCGATCATCACCAGGCCACCGTAACCCAGCGGGTCGGGCTCCACCTCGACACTTTTCACGGTGCCTGCGACCGGCGCGTACAAGGGCGTGCCCGCAGGCATCACCAGGTCGACCCCCACATGCAGGGTGCGGCGTTGCCCCTTGATGAAGCGCGACTCGAAAGCGCTGTCGGTGTAGATGGTGCGCAACTCACCCCATGGCCCGATGGCCAGCGGCACCTTGTGCGCAGCAGAGAACTCGTCCCACCAGCGGGTAGCGTCAGCCGGGCGCTGCTGGGCCGAAGCAATGGTCATTTCGTGGCTGGCGTCGCCAAAAGGCGCGATTACCTTGTTCAGGATGGCTGCGGACGGGCGCACCAGGTCGGCGAATGTTTTGTGGTTGGCCGCGATCCAGCGGCGGATTTCGCCGGCACCCTCGATGGCATCAAAACCACAGGCCTTGCGCAGAATGCCGGTGGCCAGCCGCGGGTTCATCGAATCCAGTTGCTCCAGCAGGCGCCAGGCAGGCGCTTCGCTGATTGCCAGGTAAGGGTTGTCGTCGGTCTGATCCTGCCGGGACGCGGAGAACGTGACGCTGATGACCAGGCGCATGGCGATCAGGTCAAACAGCACATCCAGCTCTTGCGCCTGCAGCGGGTACTTTGCATGGAAGCCGGCCACCAGCGCGGCTGCCGCACCGATCGGGTCATCCATGTCGAGAATGGCGTATGCACTGGCAATTGCGACCTCGGCAATCAGCACGGTATGCACGGCATCGCCGAAGTCGATGAAACCGGTCACCTTGCTGGTGGTTTCGGCATCGACCAGGATGTTCCAGTCGTTGGCATCGTTGTGGATCACCTGGGCACGGAGCGAGGCCAGCCTGGGCTGTACCGCCTGCTCGAACCGGGTGATGAAACGCTCGGCAATGGCCCGGCGCTCGGTGCTCTTGATGAACTGCAGTCGCGAACGCGAGCGCGCGGCATGGCGCAGGTCCCAGTCCAGCTCGCGCACGGCACCCGGGTGCATGAAGCCCTGCAGGGCACGGTCCAGTTCACCCAGCGCCCTGCCAAAGTTGCTCATCAATGCAAAGCTGCGCCTGGCCTCGGCGAGCGGCTTGCCCGGCAACCAGCTGACCATGCGCAAAGCGTGCTGTTCACCCGCAGCGCTGGCAACGCTTGGCAGGAAGTCACCCGTGACACTGGCCCGCAGGTGCGGTACGCCCAAATGTGCGCCATGCACCGCCAGGTGCTCGAGCAGCGCCGTTTGAAATGCGCTTTCTACCCTGGGCTCACTGGCGTTGACAATTTTAAGGATCCAGCCTGCGTCTACGCCGGTTTCAAGCCGGTAGTTGCGATCACGCTCCCCGTCCAGGGGCGTTGCCGTGCCGGCGACATTGAAGAAGTCTTTTGCGAGGCCTTCGGCATCGCTTGCCGAAAACCGAGGTGCCGGGTGGGAAAGGTCTGTCATATCATCACGTTCCGAGCGAGCAAATTGTTTTTTCAATAGCTTGTCATGCACCACCGAAACCGACACCCTGCATACGGTCGGGATCAACAGGCATTATGCCGGTTCTGACCGGCATAAAGACGGCGAGCTTATTGGGTGGTGCAATGCGTGACCTGGACGCAAAAGATCGTGAGATTCTTGAGGTACTTTCGAAGGACGCGCGCATTGCGCTGAAGGCATTGGCCGGCCGCATCGGCCTTTCCAGAAGCGCCACGACCGAGCGCGTAGCCAACCTGGAACGCAGTGGAGTCATTCGCGGCTATCGCGCCGACATCGGTGAAATAGACGCCAATGTCATCCGCGCGATCTTGCTGGTAACGCTGCAACGCACCCCGGCTATGGGCCTGCTCGACCAACTGGCCACCGACGCGCGCGTGCGGCGGGTTTCCTCGGTGAGCGGGCAGCTTGATCTGGTTGTCGAAGTGGAGACCCGCACCATCGACGACCTCAACCAGGTACGTGACAACGTGGCACGTCATGAATCGGTGGATGACATTACCACCTCGGTGGTCTTGCGGCGCGACATCGACCGACAAGGCGCCTGACAACATTGGGCCGCGGGTGTTGAGCATGGCTTCCAGGTTGCCCACCACCAGCAGGCAGAGGTGTTCAGTCTTCCCGGATATGTCGCTCCTGACGTTCCTGGCGCTCCTTGGCCTCGATGCTCAAGGTTGCCGTTGGCCGTAACAGCAGGCGCCGCAAGCCGATGGGTTCGCCGGTATCCTTGCACCACCCATACTCACCCCGGGCAATGCGCTCCAGGGCTTCGTCGATCTTGTCCAGCAGCTTCTTCTCCCGCTCCAGCAGGCGCAGCTGCCAATGCCGTTGCTCCTCTACGGTGCCCAGGTCTGAAGGGTCGCTGCTGGGCTCGAACGTGCGCATCAGCTCGAACTCGCTGGAAATCCGCGCTTGCAGCTCGGTACGTTGTGACAGCAACAGGTCGCGGAAAAAACCCAGCTGTGAGGCATCCATGTAAGCCGCCTCTGGCATGCAAAGCAGTTCTTGATCAGTCATTGCAGTCATCTCGCATCGGTATGTAGAGGCTCAGCGCCGTTGTGCGTGGAACGCCAATGGCAAACCCTGACAGGGCTCGTGCAACGTGCGCTCATGCCAGGCAAGCTGGCCAGACACAATCGTGGTGGCCACGCGATGGCGCAGCCGATGGTGCTGGAATGGCGTCCACTGGCAGTGGGCAAGCACCGGGTCGAGGCTGACCGGCCGTGGCGTACCCAGGCGCTCGATCAGCGCAAGGTCGGCCCAGTAACCTTCACGCAGGTAGCCACGCTCCTGGATCGCGAACAGGTCGGCGACCGCATGGCTGGTTTTACGGACCAGTTGGGTGATCGGCAGCACGCCCTCCTCGACCAGTTCGAACAACGCCGGCAGCGCGTGCTGTACCAGCGGCAAGCCGGACGGTGCCGAGGCGTATGGGCGCTTTTTCTCTTCCAGGGTATGGGGGGCATGATCGGTACCAATCACATCGATGCGGTCTTCCAGCAGTGCCTGGCGCAATGCGTCGCGGTCGGCGCGGGCCTTGATCGCCGGGTTGCATTTGATGAGGTTGCCCTGGCTGGCATAGTCGCGGTCATCAAACAGCAGATGGTGCGCGCACACCTCAGCCGTGATCAGCTTGTTGGCCAAGGGGCCAGGCTCGAACAGCCCCAGCTCCTTGGCCGTGGTCAAGTGCAGCACGTGCAAGCGTGTTTCGAAGCGGTTTGCCAGTTCCACGGCCAGGCTGGACGAGCGCCAGCAGGCTTGTGCGTCGCGTATGAGCGGGTGCATGGCCGGCGGTATGAAATCGCCAAATCGTTCTCGGTAAAACGCCTCGTTGGCGAGAATGGAGGGCGTGTGCTCGCAGTGCGCCAACAGCACCGTCGGCACGCAGGCGAAAAGGCGCTCGAGTACCTTGGGGTCGTCGACCAGCATGTCCCCGGTGGAAGCCCCCATGAACACCTTTACCCCGGCGATTTGTCGCGGGTCCAGCCTGGCGACCGTTTCGAGGTTGTCTTGGCTTACACCAAAGTGAAAACCGTAGTTGGCAACAGAGGACGCTGCCGCGCGGGCCTTCTTGTCGTCCAAGGCGGCCAGGGTCAAGGTCGCCGGGTTGGTATTGGGCATATCCATGAAGCTGGTGATGCCACCGGCGACAGCAGCCCGCGACTCGCTGGCCATGCTGCCCTTGTGCGCAGCGCCAGGTTCGCGAAAGTGCACCTGATCGTCGATCATCCCAGGCACCAGCCAGCACCCTTGCGCATCGATTTCGACCGGGGCATTCATGCCCTCGATGCTGCCGGCGATTTTCTCGATGCGCCCATGGGCAACAAGCACATCGGCATCGAATACCCTGCCTTCGTTCACCAGCCGGGCATTCCTGACAAGCATACCGCTCATGAACGAGCCTCCCGGGGTTTACTGCTCACCACCTGTTCGCCTTTGAGAAACATGATCCGAAACCTGTGTCGCTAATGTTATGTTATAACACATTATTGAAAACCGGCATGAACTTGCCACTCATCCCTATCGAAACTCAGGTAAGCCCCCATGAGCGCAACCGCTGCCTCCCCCGGCAACGCTGAACCTTACGCCGATACCGAACTGGCCTGCCTTGCAGGTGCAAAGGCCGCCCTCTACCGCTGGGCGGCAACGGTGGCAACGCGTGACGTTGATCAGGTGCTGGCGCTGTATGCGCCAGACGCCATCCTGGTACCCACCCTGTCGAACCAGGTGCGGGACTGCGACGACAGCCGCCGCAACTACTTCGAGAACTTCCTGGCCAATGACGGGCTGGTGTGCGACGTCCAGGTATTCAAGAAGCGTGTCAGCCGCAAGCTTGGAACCGTGGTTGTTGGCGGGTTGTACACCTTCGTCTACCGCGACAGCGGGGGGCAACGTGTAGTACCGGCGCGGTTTCTGTTCACGTTTGAACGAATCGATGGCCAGTGGCTGATTACCGGGCATCACTCGTCGATCGAGGCGTGAACCGTTCGTTGTTGCAAATGAATCGCAACTTCGTCAATATTGTTACTTTATAACGTAAAATTGGGAGTTCGACATGAAACCCGGCATCCATCCCGACTACCGCCCCGTCCTGTTTCACGACGTGGCCGCCAACGCCTTCTGGCTGATCGGCTCTACCATCGATACCGACAAGACCTACGTGCACACAGATGGCGTACGTTACCCCTACGTAACGCTCGACGTGTCCAGTGCCTCGCACCCGGTCTACACCGGCCAGGAACGAAAAGCCAAGGCCGAAGGCCGGGTAGCTGGCTTCAACAAGCGGTTTGCAGGGTTTACCACCAAATAGGAACGTTCAGGCTGCCCAGGTTTCCTGCAGATGGCGCCACAGTGGGCGCCCTGCTTCGACACTGAACACTGCGGTCGAAACACGCGTCTTCGCGGGTTGACCAGGCAAATGGTGCGTCTCGTGATAGCGCACCACTGCACCTTCAGGCCATTGCGTGATGGTTTCAAGCCCGGAAACCTCGATGCTCAAGCCTGGCTGAGAACCCGCGCGCTGTGCAAACAGCGACGAAACCTCGCCAAGGCCAACCTGAGCGCCACCAGGTGTGACCAGTGTAAAGTCACTGTGAAACCGCTCGACCAGGGCTGCAGCAGTGCCCTCTGCGCTGGCAAACAGCGTCTCGATCAATACATGCAGGTCAATGACTTCTTTCAGATACCGACTCATGCGTTTCCTTTGCGTTGATGGGTGAGTGAATGCGCAGCCAGTCCAGGGCTGCGTGCCGAGCCCCGATGCGCTAACAGTGCAACCAGCTTGTTGGCAGCATTCACGCGTGGCGAAGAACTGCCTGTATTTCGCCAACCACCTGCCGCGTTGCCTGGTCGACGGTGCCTTCATTTCGGCACAGCACCCAGCCTTGTTCGGCAACTGCACGCTCGAACGCGTCAGTGCAGGCAGCCTGTTCATCCAGGCGGTGAATCACCGTACTGCCCAGCCCGCGGTTGCGCGCCGCGGCCCTTGCCCATGAAGTTTCAGGGGCCGTGACAACGCCGACATGCAAATCTGGCACTTGCACACCGCGCTCAAGGTTCAGCTGCAGTATCTGCGCAAACGGCACGGTACGGCGAAACGCAGCATCAGAGGGGTACCAGCGATCGATCAGGATGATGCTGCCTGCGGGCTGCCTGGGCAGGACCGTTCGGGAAATCCAGGCACGGCTTTCTGCGAAACGCTCGCACACCTGATATTCCAAGTCCTGGCAAGGGCTTCGGGCGAGCCTGTTGACCAGCTCCATGGTATCGCCCCGGTAGGGGTCGTTGTTTTTCTCGCTAAGGCGTACCACCTTGTGCCCATCCAGCCTCAGGGCTTGGGTCACAGCCTCAAGCAGTGTGGTCTTGCCGGTGCCTTTGGGGCCATCGATGGAAACAAACAGCGGGCGGTTCATCTTTCAACACCTTGAGCACAGGCGCGGGATGAGAGCACTGATCACATCCCGCCTTCAAGTGCTTCCCGACAAGAGTACATACGTACTCCAACGGCGAAAGGCGACATTCGCCGCCCTTGCACGTGATACTGACGTCACTCAGCGTTGCTGTTGTGCATCCGGGCCTGCATTTATCCCCAGCCCATTTGCCTTAGCGCTTCCAGCAAGCGTCTCCCCGTAAGCCCTGGCACCTCACGCCCGTCTTGAGTCTGCATCGGGTGCCCCGCCAGGATCGCATTCACAATTGCCTCCTCCACCGCCTCGGCCGCTGCCGCAAACAGCGGTGAGATATGGTCGTTGTTGACCATCGCAACCTGCGCCGTCACGGGCAGATCGCGGCGGTTGTAATCTGCGGGCGCCAGCCCGGTATTACCCGTCGAGAACGCCAGGAAGATATCGCCACTGGAGTCATCGGTACCGCCCCCCGTGCGGGCAATGCCCAACGCCGCACGTTGGGCCAGGCGCTGGCACTGATGCGGCAGCAACGGGGCGTCGGTGGCCAGTACCACCACGATCGAGCCCATGCCTGGGGTATCCTGCTGGTCAAATGGCGAAGGCAGATCAAGCAATACCCGGCCAACCGGATACCCATCCACACGCAGGTCACGGCGCTGGCCATGGTTGGCCTGGACAAAAGCCCCCACCGTCCAGCCCCCTTGCACAGCCGGTAGTACCCGCGACGCAGTTCCAATCCCGCCCTTGAACTCATGACAGATCATGCCGGTGCCACCGCCAACCGCCCCCTCTGCCACCGGCCCACCGCTGGCTGCCCCAAGCGCTTGCTGAACCAGGTCGGCATTGACATGCTGGCCCCAGATATCGTTCAACACGCCGTCGTAAGTCTCCATCACCACCGGCATGCACCAGTAAGTCGAAGTATCCGCCAGGGTCGCATATTCATGGGCGATCAGCGCATCGCGCACCACGCCGACACTGTGGGTATTGGTGGTGGCAATGGCGGTGGTCAACAGGCCTGCCTCGCGAATCCATTCCAGGCCGGCGGCATCACCATTGCACATGGCAGCCGGCAAAACATGGCTGATAACGCGCCGGGCCTTCGCGCGGCTCGATCACACTGACCCCGGTGCGCACAGGTTTCCCGGCATGGACCGTGTCCAGTGTGGCATGGCCAACCCGTACACCCGGTACATCAGTAATGGCGTTGCGTGGGCCCGGCTGGCCAAGGCCCAGCGTGATACCAAAATCGCGTGCTCGCATCTTGTTTCTCACTCAAAGTTTCTGGAAGGCTGGGCTCAACTTGCCATAGGTGCCGTACAGCAACACAGAGGTAAGCAGAATGCCAACAATGAGCGCGGTTGAGGGTCGGCATCCACAACGCGTCGCGCCCGCTGCTGTAGATCACCCGCCCGCTCTGGATCACCAGGGCGATGATGGCGTTGAACACCGAGAGGAAGATCCCGGCACTCACCAGACGCGACAGGGTTTCGTTGCCGTGTGCGGTCAGCAGGTAACCGATCGGATCGGGGCTAGCCAGCATGGCTTCCAGCGAGGGGGGGCCAATCAGAAGTGCCACCAGCGGGATCACTTCGATGGCCAGCACCAGCGCCAGTGACCGCAACACCGCTTTGGGGATGCCACGCCCGCCGCACTTCATGTCTTCAGCCAGCAGTACCGCGCCACCATAACCGTTGAACGAGAACAGCGCGGTGCCGATCGCGCCAACCACCAGGGCCCAGGGCGCGGCATTGAGTATTCCGTTGTCGAGTTGGGCAAGCTGAACCTGGTCAGTGCCTGGGTGCTGGCGCTGCTCCAGCAACACTGGGCACGCAACGATCAATCGCTGCCGGTACAGCCACCGGTTGGCGATGCCTTGGCCAGGTTCGGCCAGGGCCTGCTGTCCGAACGGGAGCTGGAAATTGCCCGGCTGATCCTGCGCGGCTACTCGTCGAAAGCCATGGCGCAGCGGCTGGGGATTTCACCGGAGACCATCAAGGTGCACCGGCGCCACCTGTACGCGAAGCTGAACATCTCGTCGCACCCGGAACTGTTCTCGATGTTCATCCGTGAGCTGGGGTTCAGCGATGAACGCGGGGAAAGCCCTTCAACCTGAATCAGCCCAACTGGGCCTGCAGAAACAGCGAAAACAACTCTGACTGCGATTTGATCCCCAGTTTGCTGTACATGTGTTTACGGTGCACTTTCACGGTTTCCACGGAGATTTCCAGCTTGCGCGCAATTTCCTTGCTGGAGCAGCCACTGAGCATCAGCCTGCCGACTTCCAGCTCGCGCCCGGTCAACGGCGACTCCATCTGTTCGACCTTTTGCTCCATGCGGCTTTGCCAGTGGGGCGCCGGCGCAGCGGCTGCTTCCAGCAATTCACGCTCAAACGCCATGCGCTGGCGCATCAGGCCTGCCACCCAAGGCCGCAACAGCTCCAGCAGGGTGACCTGTTCGAGGCTGAAGCGGCGTTTGCTGCCCAGCGACAGGCACAACGTGCGCTGTGCATCCAGCTGCACGTTGAACTGAAGTTCATCCGCGACCACATTGAGCCGAAAATAGCGCTTGTAGTAGTCGGTCTGCTCAAAGCACTCGGGGGCAACGTCTACCAGCCGCACCAGGCCAGACACTGCCGCTTCGCGGCTGGCCACATAGAACGGGTCCAGCAGATACAAACCGTTCAGGTAATCCTGAAACAACGGGTCAGGGTTGCCGTCTTCGCTGGGGCATTCAGCGAATACCTGCGGACGCCCGGCCGAAAACAACAACGCAACCCAGCTGTCGCAGGGCACATATTCGTTCAGCAACCGCACCAAGGCTGGCCAGAAATGCGCCTTGTCGAGCGTTTCGACCAGTTGGCCCACCGCGCGGTGCCAGGCAATGTCCTGCAGCGTAAGATTCATTCTCTACCCCCGTAGGGTTACCACGCGGGCGTAATACCCCCAGCGCGACCACCACCCCATAATCCGGGCTAGCTTACGCTGAGCGAACCTGTACCGGGTTCGTTTTTTACGCCCCCGTGCCGCTGGCGCGTGGCGGCTGAAGCAGTCAGTCGAGGAATACACATGAAGGTCGAGCTTGTTCAACTGGCTGGTCGCGATGGCGACACCGCCTACAACCTGCAGCGCACCATCGAAGCGATCAACAACTGCCGCGCCGGTGCCGAGCTGCTGGTGTTTCCTGAAACCCAGCTGACCGGCTTCCCAACCGAAGACAACATTCACCTGGTTGCCGAACCACTGAATGGCCCGAGTATCACCGCCATCCAGCAGGCTGCCCGGGCACGGGACCTCGCCGTGGTGGTTGGCATGGCCGAGGCGGCAACCGATGGCAAGTTCTACAACACCACGGTACTGATCACCGCTGAAGGCGTGGCCCTCAGCTACCGCAAAACCCACCTTTGGGCCTCGGATTGCGGCGTGTTCACCCCAGGCGATCGCTATGCCACGGCCTTGTTCAAAGGTGTGCGGGTCGGCTTGCTGATCTGCTTCGACATCGAGTTCCCGGAGAGTGCTCGCGCCCTGGGCCAGCTCGGCGCAGAACTGATCATCGTCACCAACGGCAACATGGACCCGTACGGGCCAACGCACAGAACTGCCATTTGCGCACGCGCCATGGAAAACCAGGCCTTTGCGGTCATGGTCAACCGCGTCGGTGATGGTGATGGCGGCCTGGTCTTTGCCGGCGGCAGCGCAGTGGTCGACCCCTATGGCCAGCTGCTGTGCGAAGCCGGCCGTGGCGACTGCCGCATGAACGTCGAGCTGGACATGGCGCAACTTCAGCAATCACGTAGCGAATACACCTACATCGCCCAGCGTCGTATTCACCTGCCAGGTGAATTGCGCGAGCGCGAAAACGGCCTGCGCGAGCTGATCATCCCCGCCTGACTTTCCGCCATTCAACCCCTTGATGGGCAAGCATGGCCACCAAGGACGGCAGCGCGTTCGACTCTGAATAACAATCACAAGCTGGAGCAAGCAGTAATGGCCACACTCAAGCGAACACTTTCGCTGGGCTCGGTGGTGCTTTTCGGCATCGCCTACATGACCCCGATCATTGTCCTGGGCACTTTCGGCATCCTGGCTGACACCACCGCAGGCATGGTACCCGCCGCCTACCTCGCAGCGGCCGTCGCCATGCTGTTTACCGCCTTGAGCTACGGCAACATGGCTCGCGCCTTCCCGGTTGCCGGCTCAGCCTATACCTACGTGCGCAAATCAATCAGCCCGCAACTGGGCTTCATCACTGGCTGGGCGGTGCTGCTGGACTACCTGTTTCTACCCATGGCGATCTGGCTGATCGGTGCCGCCTACCTGCACTCGGCCTTTCCCGGCGTGCCGCAAGCGGTCTGGGTGCTGGCATTCATCGGCATCACCACCACAATCAATGTGATCGGGCTGCGCCTTGCGAAAACCGTCAATGGCTTGTTGATGCTCATTCAACTGCTGGTGCTGGCAGCGTTCGTTGCGCTGGCCGTGCATTATGTCTGGGGTGACCCGACCGTACCGTTGTGGACGCTTGAGCCTTTCTACAAGGACGGTGCGCAATTGCCGCTGATCATGAGCGGTGCCGCAATCGCCTGCTATTCGTTCCTCGGCTTCGACGCAGTCAGCACCCTGACCGAAGAAACCAGGGAGCCGCGCAAGAACATCCCCAAGGCCATCCTGCTGATCACGCTGATTGGTGGCGGGCTGTTCATCGCCTGCAGCTACTTCGTGCAGTTGGCCCACCCTTCGACAAACTTCGCCAACGCCGATGCGGCCGCCTATGAAATTGCCCAGAACATTGGCGGCGACCTGTTCGTCAGCATTTTCCTGCTGGGGCTGATCGTCGGCCAGTTCACCTCTGGCCTGTCGGCACAAGCCAGTGCCTCGCGCCTGCTGTACGCCATGGGCCGTGACGGCGTGCTGCCCAAGTCGTTCTTCGGCAAGCTCAGCGAACGCTTCAGCACGCCGGTGCACAGTATCATCCTGTGTGGGGTGGTCGCCCTGTTCGCCTTGCGCATGGACGTGACCACATCTACCTCGTTCATCAACTTCGGGGCCTTCCTGGCCTTCAGCCTGGTGAACCTGGCGGTCGTCTTCCACTACTGGCTGGCCCTGCGAGAACGTGGCGGCAAAGCCGTACTGCTGTACCTGGTGTTCCCCCTGGTCGGGCTGGCGTCGAACCTATGGCTGATGGCAAGCCTGGATCACCTGGCCGTGTACCTGGGCCTGGGCTGGCTGTGCCTGGGCATGCTCTACCTTGTCGCGATTACCCGCGGGTTCAGCAGGCAACCTCCAGAGATGCATTTCGAGGAAGCGTAAGCAATAGCCACCCTGCCCGCCTTGCCGTGCCCAAGGCAGGCAGCGCCTGCTAATCTGACGGACGATGGCAGCCCTCTGGCAGCCTCTAACTCTTCTACAGGCACGGGCCAATGACTTCTGCCCCCCAAGTAAACCTGACCAACTGCGACCGTGAGCCAATCCAGATTCCCGGCAGTGTCCAACCCCATGGCTGCCTGTTGGCCTGCGACGCCTCGGCAACCGTAGTCTTGCGCCATTCGGTCAACGTCCCGCACCTGCTTGGCGTAACCGGCGATATCAACGGCCAGAAACTGCAGGCAGTGTTGGGTGATGAGGTCGCCCATACCCTGCGCAATGCACTGGCCCGGACTCGGGAAGCTTCGCGGCCAGCGCTCAGCTTCGGTGTGAAGCTGCCCAACGGCCAGCTCTTCGATATCACCGCCCACCTGTTCAAAGGCACGGCGATCCTCGAATTCGAGCCCGCCGGCGCCAGCATTGCCGAGCCCGTCGAACTGGCCCGTACACTGATCGCCCAGCTGCGCGAAATCGAACAGACCGGCAAGCTGTTCCGCGATGCCGCTCGGTTCACCCGTGCCGTGCTCGGTTACGACCGGGTAATGATTTACCAACTGGGTGCGGACGGTGCCGGCAAGGTCGTCGCAGAGGCCAGGCGCAGCGGCCTCGAAAGCTTCATGGGCCAGTACTTCCCGGCCTCCGATATCCCCCAGCAGGCCCGTGCGCTATACCTGCGCAACCCGATCCGGGTAATTTCCGACGCCCAGTTCAAGACCGTGCCCATCGACCCGGTGCTCGACCCCTCGGGCGAGCCGCTCGACCTTTCGTTCGCCCACCTGCGCAGCGTCTCACCCATCCACTGCGAATACCTGAGCAACATGGGCGTGGGCGCCTCGATGTCGATTTCGGTGATCGTCAACGGCGAGCTGTGGGGGTTGATTGCCTGCCACCATTATGCCCCGCGCACGCTGACCATGGGGCAACGGGTGGCGGCGGAAATGTTCGGCGAGTTCTTCTCGCTGCATATCGAAACCCTGCGCAGCCGGCAAAAGCTCGAGGCCACCGTAAACGTGCACAAAGCACTGGACAGCTTGCTGCGTGACGCCAACCAGTCCGCTGATATCGACGGGTTCTTCCACGCACGCCTGCCGCAGCTGATGTCTCTGATCCCCTGCGACGGCATCGGCATGTCGCTGCAGGGGCGCTGGACGTCCGTGGGGCTGGCCCCACCCAAGTCGGCCGTGCCCGGTCTGCTGCGTTTGGCCGACATGGTCAGCGATGGCCGCACCTGGGCGTCCAACCGCCTTTCGATGGTGCTGCCTGCTGCCAAGGCGTATTTCACCGACGTGTCTGGCGTGCTGATCATACCGATGTCCCAGCGCCCCAGGGATTACCTGATCTTCTTCCGCAAGGAGGTGGTCGAGACGCTCGACTGGGCCGGAGACCCGAACAAGACCTACGACAGTGGCGCGCTGGGCGACCGCCTGACACCGCGCAAGAGTTTTGCCATCTGGAAAGAGGCCGTTCACCAACAGTCACTGCCCTGGACCGAACAAGACCGTCAGTTTGGCGATGCTATTCGTTCCGCCATCGTCGAAGTGGCGCTGTACAACAGCGAACTGCTGGCCAGCGAGCGCTCCAAGGCAGATGTGCGCCAGCGCATCCTCAACGAAGAGCTTAACCACCGGGTCAAGAACATCCTCTCGCTGATCGGCGCGCTGGTTGCTCACCCGACCTCGGAAAACCAGACGTTGCAGGACTACGTGGCAACACTGAAAGGGCGCATCCAGGCGCTTTCCCTCGCCCACGACCAGGTGGTGCGGGGCGACGGTGGCGGGCGCCTGTCCAAACTGCTTGAGGCCGAGCTTTCGCCCTACCGCACTGCCGCTGGCATGATCGAACTGCAGGGCCCGAACGTGATCCTTGATGCCCGCGCTTATTCGGTCATGGCCCTGGTGCTGCACGAACTGGCGACCAACGCCGCCAAGTACGGTGCATTGTCGCGGGCCGGCGGCAAGCTTTCCGTGGGCTGGAGCATTGATGCTGCCGGCGCTTGCGCCATTGCCTGGCATGAAAGCGGCGGGCCCATGGTCAGCCACCCCAGCCGCCGTGGCTTTGGCTCGGTGCTGATTGACCGCAGCATCCCGTTCGACCTTGGCGGTACCAGTGCAGTGGAGTATCACGCCGAAGGTTTGCAAGGGCTGTTCCAGATTCCGGCCAAGCACCTGTCCGTGGCCGAGGCTGCCGAACCTGCTGGCGTTGCAGCACCGATCGCTCAGGCAGGGGATGCCTTTGCCGCACGTGCAGGGTTGTGTGTGCTGATACTTGAGGACCAACTGGTGATTGCCGTTGGCCTGGAGCAGATTCTGAATGATGCGCTGATCAAGGACGTGATCACCGCCAGCACCGAAGACGAAGCGATCCGGTTGCTTGCCAGCCGCACGCCGGATGCAGCGATCCTGGACGTGAACCTGGGCACAGGCACTTCTATTTCGGTAGCTGATGAACTGGTACGGCGGCAGGTTCCGTTCCTGTTTGCCACCGGTTATGGCGACGGCATCAGTATTCCCGAGCACTTGCGACATGTGCCGGTAACGCGAAAACCCTACGATGCCAACGCCATACTGGCCAGCCTGCAAGGCCTGTTGAGCAACTGCCACTCAACGGCGCAGCCGGCCGCACCACTCGCACAACAGCCCGGCGTCTGACATAGGCTCTGCTGAGCGGGAAGTTTGTAAACACCAGCCTTTGCAGGAGCGGCGCCGGCCTTGAGGCGGCGCCGTACCTGTCAGGCGTTACACCGCCAGCGCACGCTCACGCAGCTCGCTGTTGAGGATGCGGTCGTTTTCGCTGTAATCGACCGGGCAGTCGATCACATGCACACCCGGGGTCTTGATGCAGTGTTCCAGCAGTGGCAGCAGGCCTTCG